>ENA-UEOI01002872-UEOI01002872.1-human-gut-metagenome-genome-assembly--contig:-NODE-2872-length-11174-cov-2.417500_pt1 | contig 11174 bp, 13 predicted proteins | sample MGYA00242883_ERZ507882 | MGnify/ENA primary metagenome ERZ507882 (study PRJEB26167, sample SAMN06115502) | human gut metagenome | host: Homo sapiens | place: China:Chongqing | collected 2015-07-29... | reverse complement strand
CACACCCGGAGCCCGGCTGCGGCTTTTATTTTTTGCAGAAAAGGAGGAGCTAACCATGTTTGACCGTGAAGAAGAAATGGACCGCTATTTGGACGAAATTAAGGACATGCTGCGACGAAAGCAGTACGCCGCCGTCCGAGACCTGCTCCTCCCTCTGGAGCCGCCGGATATCGCCATGCTTATGGAGGAATCCGGCGAGGAGTTCATGCCCCTGCTGTACCGATTGCTGCCCAAGGAGCTGGCGGCGGAGGTATTCGTGGAGCTGGACTCCGATCAGCAGGAGATGCTGATCCAGGGCTTCTCCAACACAGAGCTCAAAGAAGTGCTGGACGAGCTGTATCTGGATGATACGGTGGACATTGTGGAAGAGATGCCCGCCAACGTGGTCAAGCGGATTTTGCGCCATTCCGACCCGGAGACCCGCAAGAGCATCAATGAAATTCTGAAATACCCCGATGACTCTACCGGCAGCATCATGACCACGGAGTTTGTGGACCTAAAGGCCACCATGACTGTAGAGGCCGCTCTCAAACGTATCCGCCGAACCGGCCCAGACAAGGAAACCATCAACATCTGCTACGTGATTGATGACCAGCGTCACCTCCTAGGCCTTTTGTCCATCCGCACGCTGCTGCTGGCGGAAGACGACGATATCATCGGCGACATCATGGAGCGTCACATCATCTCCGTCCACACGCTGGATGACCAGGAGTCTACAGCCAGGGTCCTGAGCAAGTACGATTTTCTGGCCTTGCCGGTGGTAGACACAGAAAACCGCCTGGTGGGCATCGTCACCGTAGACGACGCCATGGACGTTTTGCAGGAAGAGGTCACCGAGGATATCGAACTGATGGCCGCTATCCTGCCCGGTGACAAACCGTATCTGAAGACCGGCGTGCTGGAGACCTGGAAGGCCCGGACACCGTGGCTGCTGGTGCTGATGCTTTCGGCCACCTTCACCGGCATCATCCTGACCCATTTTGAAAATGCGCTGGCGGCCTGCGCCATTTTGACTTCCTTTATCCCCATGCTCTCCGGCACCGGCGGCAACAGCGGCACCCAGGCCTCCACCGCTGTGATCCGTGCCCTGTCTTTGGGAGAGCTCCGGTTTTCCGATCTCCCCCGGGTCATCTGGAAGGAGTTCCGGGTCTCCATCTCCTGCGGCATCTGCCTGGCAGTAGCCAACTTCGTCAAAATGATGGTGGTGGACCGCTGGCTGATGCACAATCCGGCGGTTACGCCGCTGGTGGCGCTAGTGGTATGCACCACCCTGATCGGCACCGTGATGTGTGCCAAGCTGGTGGGCTGTTCGCTGCCGCTGCTGGCCGAAAAACTTCACTTTGATCCGGCAGTCATGGCATCTCCCTTCATCTCCACGATTGTGGACTCGCTGTCCCTGCTCATTTATTTCCGCTTTGCTTCCTTGTTCCTAGGACTGTGAGCAGGCAGGCCCGAGAGATACGTGCCTCTGCTATATAAAAAAGAGAAGCCTGTAGGCTTCTCTTTTTTCTTCTGCTGCACATATTTTTTGTGCGCCGATGCAAACTAGCCTTGGCGAAACGCCAAAACCATGTACGCAGGAGGATGAATGTATCATGAAGGATTCCACCAACAACGGCTGTGCCTGCACGCCTAACCAGAGCATCAAGTGCACCGTGAGCAACTGTGCCCATCACTGCAAGGACCAGAACTACTGCGGCCTGAACACCATCACCGTGGGCACCCACGAGGCCAATCCCACCCAGAAAGAGTGCACCGACTGCCAGAGCTTCCAGATGAAATAAGCCCTCCGCGCCGGCTCCGGGGTCCGATTCCGCTCCCCGGAGCCCTCTTTCTGTTCTCTCACAGTTACATCATTTCCAGGAGGCGATATGATGCAACATATCTGGATCACCCGGATCGCCGGGGGGCTGGCCGGACTGGCCAATGGTCTTTTCGGTGGAGGCGGCGGCATGGTATTTCTCCCCATTCTCGCCCGATGGGGAACCCTCTCCCAGCGGCAGCTGTACGCTACCTGTGTCGGTGTTATTTTTCCCATCTGTCTGGTTTCCGCCGCCGTGTACCTCCTGCGGGGTGGTGTATCGCTGGCAGCCGCGCTGCCCTATCTGGCCGGCGGCCTTGTGGGCGGCTGGCTGGGGGGAAAGTTCTACGGAAAAGTCCCCACCATATGGCTCCGGCGGCTGTTTGCCGCGTTTCTTTTTTACGCGGGGGTGAAGTATCTGCTGTGACGGAATGGCTCCTTCCCTTTCTCTGCGGTCTGGGGGCCAGTGTACTCTCCGCCTGGGGGGTCGGCGGTGGAACGCTGCTGCTGCTGATAATGACGCTGTTTTTGGGCGTAGACCAGCGAACGGCCCAGGGAATCAACCTGCTCTTCTTCCTCCCTGCCGCCGCTTCCGCTCTGCTCTGCCACCGGAAAAACGGCTACCTGGACCGCCCCACCCTGCATACCGCCATCCCACCGGCGGCTGCTTTTGCGCTGCTGGGTGCCTGGATCGCCACCGCGGTGGACGCGAATGTACTGCGGCGTTCCTTTGGTGTCTACCTGCTGCTCGCCGGCGTCAGTCTCCTGTGGCCGCAGAAGAAAAGAAAAGCGTGACCTGTAAATTAGGCCGCGCTTTTCTTTTTATGGTGCCAAGGTCTGCGCGGAGGTCTCATCTTCCGCCTGCAGAATCAAAGTGACGTCCGTCAGCTCGCCGTCCCGATAGAGGGTCAGCGTCAAGGCATCGCCCACCCGGCACTCCCGCCGGATCTTCATCAGGTCCTGACTGGATGCAATCGAGGTGCCGTTGGCCGAGGTGATGAAGTCTCCCACCTGGACCCCCGCCTTTTCTGCAGCGGAGTTCGGAACCACTTCCTGCACTAAAATTCCCCACAGGTCATCTCCCAGCTGCTCACCGATCCGTGACACGGAAACCCCCAGGGTGGGCTGGGGCTGCACCTCGCCGTAGGTCAGAAGGTCATTGACCAGCAGCCGGATGGTGTCGGATGGAATGGCAAAGCCAAGGCCCTCCACATTGGAGTAGGAAGAGGTCATTTTGATGGTGTTGATGCCCACCACCTGTCCATACGCATTGATGAGCGGCCCTCCGGAGTTTCCGGAGTTGAGTGCAGCGTTGGTCTGAATCAGCGTCATACTCCTGCCGTCCACCGACACATCCCGGTTGATGGCAGAGACGATGCCGTCTGTCAGCGTTCCCCGCAACTCCACGCCAAGCGGATTTCCGATGGCGTACACCGGATCGCCCACCACCAGATCATCGGAACTTCCAAACTCCGCCGCAGGCAGACTCGTCAAGTCCACCTTCAAAACCGCCAGGTCGTTCTCTGCGTCTCCGGCCACATAAAAGGCCTGATAGGTACGGTCCGTGCTGAGGGTAACGGTGCAGGAGGACCCGCCCTCCAGCACGTGATAGTTGGTAAGGATGTATCCGTCCTCGGTGAAAATCACACCGGTGCCCACAGACATGCCGTCCTCCAGTTGGGCCATCACCGTCACTACCGCAGGGTTGAGCCGCGCGTAGATCTCCTGGGTGCTCAGTTCCGCACCGTGGCTTTTTTCCACCGTCAGCGCAGCGCCCTCTCCATAGGGGTACGTGGGGATGGTGATCTCCTCAGACGCAGAATACTATGGGTTTTCATAGTCATAATAAAACGGGTCCCTGCCGCTCTCATCGGAAAGCATTCCCTGCAGAATCCAGGCTCCGCCGACGGCCGCCGCCAGCAGCAGGCAGCACAGCGCAAAAATCAGAACTCCTTTTTTCCGCCGCCGGCGGCGCCGGCGGGAGGCAGGCCGCGGCGGAGTCATCCGCTCCGGCAACGGCCGCCGATAGGTCTCCACCACCTCCTGGGGGTCCGGCTGGCGGTAGGTTTCCACAATTTCACCGGGAAACTGTTCCCGGCCCGTCAGTTCTTCCATGCAACTCCTCATGCGTCCATACTCAGCGAGAACGCAAACGTGGTAACGCCGTTTTCGCTGGTCACACTGATTTTTTCCTTATGCTGCTCCAGGATCGTCTTTACAATGTACAATCCCAGTCCCACACCGTCCTTGTCCTCACTGCGGGACTTATCGCTCTTATGGAACCGCTCGAACAGCAGCGGCAGTTCCTCCGCGGGAATGGTATCCCCCAGGTTCCGCACCGTCACCCGGGCCTTGCCGTCGATGGTGGTGACACCCAGGTAGAGGGTCGTCCCCTCTCGGGCGAACTTGGTGGCATTTTCCAGCAGATTGTAAATCACCTGGGTGATCATATCGTTGTCTCCCCGCACCAAAATAGGCTCTTCGGGAATGTCCGCATCCACATCCAGATGCCGATCCGTGATCTTCTTTTCCATGGAGATCAGCACCCGGCGCATACTCTCGCAGATGTCGAAATGGCTGCCGCTTTTCAGCGGGTCCATGACCTGGAGCTGGCTGACATCCAGCATCCGTCGGACCAGACGGCTTAGCCGCCGGCTCTCGTCGGAAATGATCTGCAGATACTGCCGCTCGTTTTCCGGTGGGATGGTGCCATCCAGGATACCGTCCGTATAGCCGGCGATGGTGGTCATGGGGGTCTTCAGCTCATGGGAAATATTCGCGATAAACTCCCGACGCTGCCGTTCCGTCTGCTGGAGCGTCTCAGCCATGTTGTTAAAAGATGCGGCCAGTTCGCCCATTTCGTCGTTGCGGCCGTAGTCCTTCATGCGTACATCAAAATCTCCCTCGGCATACTGCCGGGTGGCCTGGACCATTTCCCGGATGGGCTGCACTTGCCGCATGGCGGTGATGGAGGAGGCCATAAAGGCAATCATCAGCACGACAAAGGCCGTCATGAAAAAGAGGCCCACAAATCCCTGCCACATGGTGTCCGCCGAGGTGGACAGCGACACGGCATAGACCACACCCACCGTCCGATCCGTCTCCCGGTTCACCACAGGGACTCCTACCACCAGTCGCTTTTGCTCGTATAGCCCGCCCAGATCATCCCGGCGGGAAGCGGACCCGTCCTCCAGAATCTTGCGGGTCATCTCCTCCGGCATGGTAACCACTTTGCCGCTGAGGCTTTCGTCGGTAGACAGCAACACATGTCCTTCCGTATCACAGATCATGAACTGCACGTCCGACACCGTGGCACCAAAGGAGGCCAGCTGCTGGAAACCGGGATCGTTCTGCAAATCCTCAATATTGAGATACCGGCCGCTCTCCAGGTAATCCACAGACAGCCGGCTCATCACCTGGGCCCGGTCCAGCATTTCATCGCTTTGCTGACTGCGGGCATAATTATAACTCAGGGAGAAAAAAGACGCGCCCAGCAAAAACAGCGTCAGCATCACCATGCCGGCAGTGACAAACAGCTGCCGCCAGTAAAGTCCCTGAAATCGCTTGTGAATCCGCTTCATCCTTCCGCCTTCTCCGGCTGTTTGGAACCGACAACCTCAAACTTATACCCGACGCCCCAGACCGTTTTGAGCGCCCACTGATCGCTGACACCCTCCACCTTTTCCCGCAGGCGCTTGATATGCACATCCACCGTGCGGCTGTCGCCGAAATAGTCGAAGCCCCAAACCTCATCCAGCAGCTGGTTGCGGGTGTAAACCCGGTTGGGTGTAGATGCCAGATGGTACAAAAGCTCCAGCTCCTTGGGCGGTGTGTCGATCTTCTTGCCGTCCACGATCAGCTCATAGGAATCCAGATCGATCACCAGTTTGTCAAACGTCAGCCGCTTGGTGGTGTCGTTGGGGATCTCCGTCCGGCGGAGCACCGCATTGATTCGGGCAATGAGCTCTTTCATCTCGAAAGGCTTGACGATGTAATCGTCGGCGCCCATCTCCAGGCCCTGGATGCGGTCAAAGACCTCGCTTTTGGCGGTGAGCATGATGATGGGAACCTTGCTGGTCTCCCGGATCTTGGCGCATACTGCCCAGCCGTCCATCACCGGCAGCATGATGTCCAGCAAAATCAGATCCGGCACCTGCTTTTGGAATTCCTCAATGGCTTTGCCGCCATCCGCAGCAATTCGGACGTCAAAGCCCTCCTTTACCAGATACATGTGGATCAGCTCCGAAATGTTGCGGTCGTCCTCCACCACCAGAATATTCCGTCCCATGGCACTTCCTCCTGCGTATGTTGAATTTCTGCCTGTTCGTTTTCTTTCACGTACCATTATAACCCGCCGGACTTGGGTATGTTGAATTTTCTGTAAAATTTGCCCAGCGAATCAAGTTGTCTCCGTGATGGCAAGACACGGGTCATCTGCTTCCTCCGCTGCCGTCAAAAAGGCTCTGAGGCCCACGGCGTCCACGCCGTCTCCCAGCCACACTGTCACGCTGCCCCGGCGGGCGGTAACCCGCTGCAGCAGGCTGTCCGCCGCGGACGAGCTTTTGAGTTCATAGGACGACCGGTCCAGATCTGCCTCCAAGCAGCAGAACCCAGCCTCCTCCGCCTGCTGACGAGCCTGGCTTTTCTCGTTTTCCAAAACGGCCAGGCGGCTTTTGGTGCAGGTCGCCTGATAGAGGAGTTCATTGGCCGCCGACAGCTGTTCGGTCACGGACCGTTCCGGGTCCGATGCATCGACCGCAAGCCCCACAGCCTGCCCCGTGGCCATCATCCGCCGCAGCAGCCCCCCTTCCTGCGTCAGGAATTCCTCCGTGCAGAAAAAGGCCGCTTTGTCTCCTTTCCGGTCCAGTTCATCCAACAGCGCTTCCACTGTCCCGCCGTCCGAGGCAAGCATGCACAAATAGACGTTTTTCCCCTCCGTCTCCTCGGTCTCCTCCGGCGTTTGGGGTTCGTCCGGCACGGTCTCCGGCGTCTGCTCATCCGTCTCTTTGCTGCGCAGGTACTCGCTGTATCGCACCTCCATGGGATAGATGGCCGCGTCGGCAAAGGACTTGCCGGTCAATCCCGCCTTATCGTTGTAGAGCTGGACCAACCGCCCCCGGGGAACCTTCTGCTGATAATAGTTGATCCCAAAAAAGAGCGCAACCAGGGTCACGGGCACAAACACCTCGCCTCCCCGCTGAATTGCCGCCGGGGAATAGCTGATTCCCTCGTCATCGCTCACGGTTCCCTTTTCCAGGTCAAACAGCAGTGCCCGCCCGCTGCTGGACAGAATGGGTAGGTTCTGGGAAGTCCGAATATAATTGATTCCCAGTTCCTTACGCACCGTCCCGGTAAAAATGCTGGCGGGAATATACAAATACCCATTGACCCAGAAGGGCATGGTCGCATCCGACAGCGGCAGCACTTCGCTGTTGACGGCAATAAAGCAGATCTCATCTGCTGCTTTGGCGGGCCACACCACCGCCTGACATACCAGCACCAGGGCGCACAGCAGCGCCGCAGCTCTTCGTCTCATCGCCGTCGCCTCCTCCCGCCGCGGTGTTTTTTTTGAATCTATTTCTATTATGGAATATATTATTTTATCACGTATCCATCAACTTTGTAAAGCATCCGGCACATAGGCTTCCACCGTCACACCGGTGTAGTAATGGGTGAGAATCTCCCGGTAATCTGCACCGTCCCTGGCCATCTGCTCTGCGCCGTACTGGCTCATACCGACGCCATGACCGTAGCCGGTCACAAAAAATACCAAGTTCCCGTCCTGAATCTCCCACTCAAAGCAGGCCGAACGCAGTCCCAGGATGCTCCGCAGGGTACTGCCCTTCACCGTGACACCTCCCACCTCCACGGTGGAGACGCTGCCGGCCGTATCGGTGACGGCGTTTTGCAGCCAGGTCTCCACCGGGCCGGACAGATCCGCCTCCGGCTCCGCCGCCAGGACTTTTTCCCGGAACTGCTCCTGGGTAAACTCCGCGCGGCTATAGTAGTTGGGAATGCTGTCCCCCTGCTCCGGAGAGGTAACGGACTGCAGATACGGCAGGTCATTGAGCCACACCTGTCCTGCCGCCCGGGTCAGACCCGCCGATGAGGAGTGAAACACCGCCAGGATGGGCTCGCCGCCATAGAGGATGACCTGCCCGTCGGTGTCCCGGACTGCCGATTCGATCTTGCTCTCGTATGTATCCGCATCTGCGCCCCAGTTGGAGCGGGCCTGTTCCTCGCTGATATAAGCCTGACAGCAGGTGGAGTCCGTGCAGATGTCAGCGGTATCTCCATGGTTGCCGCCGGTCTGGATTTTATAATAGGTATATGTCCGGGCCGCCACCGCCTGGGCCTTGAGTGCCTCTTCCTCAAATGAGGCCGGCATCTCCGCCCGCACCACGCCCACCAGATACTCCCCCACTGTCATCTCCCGCACCTCGCCGCCGTCCAGAACCTTCAAAACCGTCTTGCCGTCCAGTTCTCCCGGTACAAAGGGCGTCCCCTGGGACTCCGCTGCCCGCTCCTCCGACGAAAACAGTTCGGAGCGGAAGGGAACAATCACGATGAGCGGCAGCAAAAATAAAATCGCCATCAGCGCAGCGGATACGGCCACGCTCTGCCGCAGCGGCGTCGTTCGTTTCATGGATTTCCTCCTCTTTTGCATCTTCTATGGGTTGTCCCTCCATCCTATGCGCCCGGGCGGGAAAACATGAGACCGCCGTGGACAAACCGCCCCCGCCGTGGTATACTAGGGCGAAACGTTTCCTTGAAAGGGATTATAATGCGATGATGAAACACAATCTGACTTTCCCCGCACTGGCCCTGGCGGGCGGTGCGGCGGCATTTGTTTTTCGGCTCCTGCAGGTGCGCACCGGGTTTGAAGCAGACACCGGGCTTCCGGTCCCTGGAAATCCCTGGGGGCTGATTTTGATTGTGCTGCTGGTCCTTGTGGCAGCGGCACTGGCACTGCTGACCTGGAAACTGCCGCCGGAACCCATGGCTCCTGCGTTTCCGCAGGCCTTTTCCACCACCAGCACCGGAACCCTGACCGTTCTGATCATGGGTGTGTTTTTGCTGGGCGTCTCCGGCGTGCTGGATCTTTTCTCCGGTCTCAGCGCCGGGGCCTCCCTGCCGGCGGACGCCTATGCCATCACCGCCGACGGGATCTCCCAAAGCGGCTTTTCCGCAAGGGAACATCTGATCCTGGGCCTGCTAACGCTTTTGTCCACTGTGAGCCTCTTCCCGGCGGCAGCCGTCTGCCGCCGTCCCGGCAGCCACGAACCCTCTGCCGCACCCCGTAAAACTGTGCAGGGGAATTTGCTGCTGGTACCGGTAGTGTGCCTGGTGATCCGGCTGGTGCTGGTCTACCGGGTGGATTCCATTGATCCGGTTTTGTCCGACTACTATCTGGAACTGCTGGCACTGGTCTTTTTGACGCTGGGCTTTTACCGGCTCTCCTCCTTCGCCTTCGGCGCAGGACGGACCGGCCGCTTCGCCCTGTACGCAGGTCTGGCTGTGGTACTGTGCCTGGCCGTACTGGCGGACGGGTTCCGCCCCGGCCAGCTGCCCGTCACGCTGTTTCACGCCGGCGGAGCAATCACCCTGCTGGGCTTTTTGCTGCTGCGCATGGGAACGTCTCTTCCCGCCGGAAAGCGCCGGCGCCGCCGCGCCGCGCCTCCGGATGCGGACGACTGCACCGCACCGCCGTCTGACAACAGCTGACAGTTTACTACAAATTTCGACCTGCATCCACCGTATTTCTCATACGTTTACGGGATGTTCATAAATCCCGGCCATGAAAACGCAGAGAGAGGGCCAGCCGAAAGGCTGGCCCTCTCTCTATTTTTGGAAGATTGGATGAAAAGAAGTTTTGTCTCTTGCAAGTATTAAGATACTGGAGAGTTGTTAATCAAACCAGCATAAGTTGTTACAAAAGATTTAAATCTCCGTTTCTTTTTTCTCTTCCCGCTTCCGCAGGCCCCGGAAAAACGCCGTCAGTACCGCCTGGCACGCCTCTCCCAGAATGCCGCCCACCAGGGCCGGCCGGTTTGGGAACTCTTCCATAAAAAGGTTCGTCACACCGCCGCAGGCACCGAAGGCCCGGTCCCGGGCGCCGTACCACACCCGCGGAATACGGGCGTTGAGGATGGCCCCGGCGCACATGGGACACGGTTCCAGCGTCACATACAGCTCACACGTGTCCAGCCTCCAGGTACCCAGCGCCCGGTTGGCCTGGGCGATGGCTTCCATCTCCGCATGAGAGACTGTGGCCTGGGTCTCTTCCCGGCGGTTGCGCCCCCGGCCTACGATCCTGCCATTCTGTACGATCACACAGCCCACCGGCACCTCCCCGGCGGCAGCCGCCTCCCGGGCCAGGGCCAGGGCCTCTTCCATATAGCGTTCCTGTTCCACTGCCATTTTGTTCCCTCCAAGGTATGAAATCTGGCATAATTGTCCAAACTCTCCGTACATATAGGACAGGAGGGACACTGCCATGAAAACCGTTCTCTTTTCCAAAAAAGCCGCACCGGACCCGGAACTGCTGGCATTGAAGGCCGAGCTGCTGGCAGCCCAGGGCGACCTTGCCAGCGCCTACCGCCAGTTCAATCAGGCGGTGGATCCGGAACTGGTGGAATCCTGCGTATACCAGATCAGCGCCGTCAAGGCCCGCTGCAATTACCTGATCCGGGCCATTAAAGAACGCAGTCCGGAGACGGCGGCCGCCGTCCAGATCGAGGGGGAGTCCGCATGGACCTGAACCAAAAAATCATTGCCGGCATCCTGGCCGGCTTTTTCCTCATTGCCCTGCTGCGGGTATTCAGTGCCCCGCTGCGCCTGGTTTTGAAGCTGCTGGCCAACACGCTGCTGGGGTTCCTGGCTCTGTGGGCGGTACACCTCACCGCCGGCCTGACTGGGATCACCCTGGGGCTGAATCTCTGGAACGCCTTGGTGGTTGCAGTCCTGGGCGTCCCCGGATTCGTGCTGCTGCTTCTGGTGCAGTGGGTCTTGTAGCTACATAAACCATCTCTCCGTTCTCTCCCGCAAAAGCCGGATGGCCCTGGGCCGTCCGGCTTTCCGCGTTTCCTGCCCCGGCAGGCAAAAACGCAAAATTGAAAGTTAGGATAAGAGAGCATTCAGAAGAAAATCAAAGAAAATAGGAGCTTTACCAATCCTAAATGTTTTTTCTGTTGACAGAGACTTTTGCCTGTGTTATAAATAGTCTTGCTCCGATTTTAACCCGGAGCTCTTGATTTGTAAAGCGAACCAACATTAAATATACGGAGGAAACACCATGTCCACTTTTATGGCAAACAAGGCCAACATCGAGCGTAAGTGGTACATCCTGGACGCCGCGGGCAAGCCCCTGGGC
>ENA-UEOI01002870-UEOI01002870.1-human-gut-metagenome-genome-assembly--contig:-NODE-2870-length-11176-cov-8.335165_pt1 | contig 11176 bp, 6 predicted proteins | sample MGYA00242883_ERZ507882 | MGnify/ENA primary metagenome ERZ507882 (study PRJEB26167, sample SAMN06115502) | human gut metagenome | host: Homo sapiens | place: China:Chongqing | collected 2015-07-29... | reverse complement strand
TTGCTTTGCAGCCTACAATTATTGGTGGGCACCTACCCGCATCCTCATCGTCAATCCCCTGCCCGCACAAGCAGCAGACATCGCACTGAATAATGATTGCAGCCATATCCGCGTGAAGTGCATCAAGATGGAGGAAGTGAAAGACCTTTCCGGCTATGATGCCATCATGATGTACGGACGAGGATTGTTTCTGGACGAAACACAAGTAGCGGAACTGGAACGGGTAGCTGCCAAAGGTGTTCCAGTTTTTACCAATGCGCTAAGACACTTCAACTTCATCGTCAACCACAATATCACTCCTGAACAACAGGAGACCCTGCAAATGTATTTCCAAAATGCTTGCAGACAGAACTACAGGAATGCTTTGCGCTATCTGCGACACATTTCCACTCCCCATCGACTGGGTGACCGTTCTTTTGAAAATCCCATAGAATTACCCAACAATCTGTTTTATCATCAGGAATACGGTCAATACTTCAAAACTCCACAAGAGTTGACTGAATATCTGAAACAAAAGCAACTCTATCACGAAGGTGGGCGCAATCTTGCTTTTATCTCAGGCATCAGTTTTCCGGTGGAAGGTACCCGCGCCCATGTAGATACCCTGATCTCCCGTCTGACACAGGCAGGTTTCAACATCTATCCCATCACCGGTAGCGGTAAGGGGCGCGAAGACCTGATACGTACCCTTCATCCCGACGGATTGATTTATCTGCCTATGGGACGTCTGGGAAATGACTCGCTCATTAACTGGTTACATCAGGAAAATATTCCCCTCTTCATGCCTTTCCCACTGGTACAACCGCGTGAAGAATGGCTGAACCCCAACGTACCTGTAAGTGGAGGTACACTGACGGCACGTGTAGTAGTACCCGAAATAGACGGAGGCATGGCCCCCTTATGTATTTCCACACAAAATGAGAATGAAGAAGGATATATTCTGCACACACCGGAACCGGAACGGATGGATGCCTTAGTTAAACATATCAGCAAATATATGTCCCTTCGCGATAAATCCAACAAGGACAAACGCGTCGCCATCTGTTACTTCAAGACACCCGGTAAAGATGCCTTGCTGGCAAGCGGCATGGAGGTGATTCCTTCTCTTTATAACTTCCTGAAACGCTTGCGCAATGAAGGATATAACGTAAGCAACCTGCCTGCCACCGTAGAAGAATTCGGAAACAGGATATACCGTGACGGTTCTGTCATGGGTTTGTATGCCAAAGGGGCACAAGAACAATTCCTGAAAACAGCACACCCTGTATGGCTGTCTACCGGACAATATGAAACCTGGGCAAAAGAAGTGATCCTGCCGAAAAAGTACAAGGAAGTGACTGACCGTTATGGAGACGCTCCCGGCAATTTATTAGCCACGAAAGACAGTATCGCCATTGCCTGCCTGCGATTCGGTAATGTGTTATTGTTTCCACAACCCCGTCCGGCATTGGGAGACGATGATTTCAAACTGGTACATGGCATGCCCGTAGCGCCGCCTCACAGTTATCTGGCACCTTATCTGTATATGCAGAAAGGTTTTAAAGCGGATGCACTGATACACTTCGGTACACATGGAAACCTGGAATATACTCCGGGAAAGAATGTGGGTTTATCACAGGCAGACTGGTCGGAAGCACTGGTAGGTAATCTGCCGCATTTCTATTTCTATACTACGGGAAACGTAGGAGAAGGTATTATTGCCAAACGACGTACACATGCTGTACTCGTCACTCATCTGACTCCGCCGTATGCGGAAAGTGGCATGAGACAGCGATATAACCAATTACTGGAAGATATTCATAAACTTCTGGATGAAGGAACGGAAGGACATCGCATGCTGGGAATACGCGTCAAGAAAGAGACTGTTCGCCTGGGACTTCACCGGGACCTGGAACTGGATTCCGTACCGGACAAACCCTATACTGCCGAAGAACTGGAACGTCTGGATGCCTTTACCGAAGAGATAGCTAATGAGAAGATGCTGGGTGCATACTACACGATGGGTGAACCTTATTCGGAACGTGACTTACTGCAAACCACCCTTGCCGTCAGTGCAGATGCCCTGGCTTACGAAACGGCCAAAACTGACCGGGATAAAGGCAAGATTACTACGGAACAATTGCAAGACTTTACATATATAGCCCACCATTATCTGCCAACGGCAAAGAAACGACTGACGGCTATGTTACAGAATCCGCCTCGTGATACGGTTGCCATTGCCCCGGACCTTCGCCCCGCATTGCGCTATCGCGAACAACTAATAGCTTCTACCGCCAATGAATTCAACGCAATGGTGCGCGGCCTGAATGGAGGAACAGTTCTGCCTGCTCCGGGTGGAGATCCGGTATTGAACCCTAATGTATTGCCCACAGGAAGGAATATGTATAGCGTAAATGCTGAAACAACCCCTAATCCACGTGCATGGGAAGACGGAAAACGACTGGCGGAAGCAACCCTGAAACAATATACCGGCAAACATGGGGAATATCCGCGGAAAGTGAGTTATACTTTCTGGGCGGGTGAATTTATCACAACCGAAGGAGCCACGCTGGCACAAGTCTTCTGGATGTTGGGCGTGGAGCCTGTACGCGATGGCCAAGGACGTGTAGTAGATTTGAGACTTGTGCCCAGCGAAGAACTGGGGCGTCCACGTATTAATGTAGTGGTACAAGTCTCAGGACAGCTTCGTGACATAGCCGGATCACGTCTGAAGTTGCTGACGGATGCGGTTCGCCTGGCATCGGAAGCAAAGGACGAAGCATATCCCAACTATGTGGCATCGGGAACAGTGCTACAGGAAAAGTTACTGGTGGAAAAAGGGACTTCTCCAAAGCGTGCACGGGAAATGTCTGTGATGCGTGTATTCGGTCCTGTTAATAGTGGATACAGTACAGGAATCATGGGATATACCGAGCATAGTGGATCATGGGAGGATGAAAAGGAAATCGCCCAAGGATATCTCAATAATATGGGTGCCGCTTATGGTGATGAAGATAACTGGGGTGAGGTTCAGAAAGATTTGTTTGCCTCTGCCCTCTCCGAAACGGATGTAGTGATTCAGCCGCGGCAGAGTAATACGTGGGGACCTATTTCATTGGACCATGTATATGAATTCACCGGCGGATTATCTCTTACTGTAAAAACACTGACGGGTAAAGAACCGGATGCTTATATGGCCGATTACCGTAACCGTACCAACCGCCGTATGCAGGAGACCAAAGAGGCGATTGCTGTGGAGACGCGGGCTACGATACTGAATCCGACATTCATACAGGAACGGATGAAAGGCGGTGCAGGTTCGGCACAAATGTTCGGAGAGATTTTCCGCAATATCTTTGGCTGGCATGTAATGCGTCCGTCGGCAATGGATAAGGAGATTTTTAATGACCTGTACCGGATGTACATTCAGGATGAAAATAAACTCGGAATACAGGATTATTTTCTCCGGGTGAATCCGGCATCCTATCAGGCTATGACTGCGGTGATGCTGGAAAGTGCACGGAAAGGCTATTGGAAAGCAAGCCCTGAACAGTTGAAAGCAACAGCTGCATTACATGCACAAATAACCCGTGAGAAGGGTGCCGCCTGCACGGAATTTGTATGCGATAATGCCAAATTACAGTCGTTCGTTGCAGATAATCTGGATGCGAAAGAAAAACAGGAATTCAATCAGGATATGAAAGCAATATATGAAGCCGCTTCGGCCAATGGAAAAGATGTAGTATTGAAAGAAAAGAAGCTGACACCGGAACAGGTAGCGCAGAAACGTACTACAAACGGATTAGTGATTGGAGGCGTGGTACTGGTGGTGTTCATTGGACTGGTTGCATTAATTAAAAGAAGGAAAAGTAAATAACTTCATAATGATTAGTGTTTAGTGATAAGTGATAAGTGATTAGCACCATGCGGAGTAATAGCACAGCCACTAATCACTTATCACTAAACACTAATCACTAACAATTTACCACTCACCCAATAACTATGAATTACGTCATCCCCATATTAGCAATCTTCATCACCCTCAGCTTCCTGCTGAAGGTCGGCTTCTATCCCCGTTGGGGAACGTGGCTGACAGCGCTATGTTGTGCCCTATTTGTTTTACTCATTACCCCTTGGGTAACCGAGCAATCTAAGACAGCAATAGCAGCCTTTTTCGCTTCCCGGGAGAAAATGCTGGATGTATCTGTTTGCATCACACTGGAAGCCGCCATCCTGATAACCTTTTGCTTCGACTGCTTCTCCGGAATGCGTACAAGAGACACTACATTCAAACGAAGCGTCACCTTTCTGCTCCACCTTTACCCCGGTTTATTGATAGGTGGCGTACTATGCTATATACTGGCTGAATTATTATTCTCTTTCCCGGGTATTGATTTCAATATGCTCTCATGGACAGTAGCCACCACCACATTCTTACTTATCGGTATCGGTGCCCGATTGCTACAAATCCTATTGGGAGATAAAGCCCTGCGCCTCGAAATCCTTTTTATTGTAAACATATTCATAGTCGTACTGAGCATCATAGCTACCGGCTACTAAATAAACAGTAACTACTAAAATTATAAATATCATTATGGAAACCATTTCAAACTCACTCTTCTGGATATCCAACGGACTACTTGTTCCAGTCATCGTATTATTACTCCTGTTCTTCCTCCGCGCCATTATCCTTGCCGGAGGTTTCTTCGGAGAATTCTACCAACGGATGAAACTACAAAAGCAACTCTCCGAAATGTTAGAAACCATCACTCCTGAAAACATTAACGAACAGTTACAGAACTTGCCCCAAGCCGGGAAACAACCTTTACTCCGTTGCCTGAAAAAGCTTGCCGAGCACCGTGATAACGCCGCCTACTGCGAACGCCTGCTTGCCAACTTCGAAGTAGACGCCGAAAAAGAGCTGGGACGCTCGCGCACTTTCATCAAACTCGGCCCGATGCTGGGATTGATGGGAACACTGATTCCGATGGGTCCCGCCCTTGTCGGACTGGCTACAGGAGATATTTCCTCAATGGCTTACAATATGCAGGTAGCCTTTGCCACCACCGTGGTCGGTATGGTGATTGCCGCAGTCGGCGTCATCACTCTGCAAGTGAAACAACGCTGGTATGCCCGTGAAATAAATGATCTGGAATATCTGGACAAGACTCTGCGAAACAAAACCAATGAATAACCCTCAGCCTCATAAAAGAATATGAAACGAAACAGACTGCTCCACAACCAAACGGACTCCGACCCGATGGGTACGGTAGCGAACCTTTTTGATGTAGCCATGGTCTTTGCCGTCGCACTGATGGTTGCCCTCGTCACCCGCTTCAACATGACGGAAATGTTTTCCAAAGAAGACTTCACTATGGTGAAGAATCCCGGAAAAGAGAATATGGAAATCATTACGAAAGAAGGACAGGAAATCAAGCGATACACTCCCAGCGAGGAACAGGAAACTTCCGGCAAGCGAGGGAAAAAAGTCGGTGTAGCCTACCAACTGGAAAGTGGAGAAATTATCTATGTTCCGGAATAATGATAGACATCCGTCACCCTTTGAATAAAAGTTAAAAAGTCCATACCTATAAACAAGGGTTTTTAACAATAGAAATACCCATCAGTGGGTATTTTCTTACCCTCATCTTCCCCATATCTTTGCATTTCCAAACAAACGATAATTTTATGATAAAGCAAAGATTCTTAACGACTCTCTTAATGGGAAGTATCGCTGCCGGTGCATGGGCACAGGCTGATAAAGGTGAAACTTCCGTAGATAAAACTGTGGATTTGAATCCTGTAGTAGTAACCGGTACGGGTACGCACCAGCGACTGAAAAATACTCCGGCACCGGTATCCGTCATCACCGCCAACGAAATAAAACGTGCCGGAATCACGGATTTCCAACAGGCCATGACCATGATGGTTCCCTCTCTCTCCTTCTCTCCGAATGCGATGGGTTCGTATCTGATGATGAACGGACTTTCCAATAAATATGTACTGATACTGATTAACGGACGCAAAGTGACGGGGGATATCAGCGGTAATATCGACATCAGTCAGATAGACATGAGCCGTGTGAAGCGTATCGAAGTTTTAAACGGCGCAGCTTCTTCACTCTATGGTTCGGATGCGATTGCCGGTGTTATCAACATCATCACCAACCAGCCGAAAGATGAAATATCCTTCACCACCAACAGCCGTTATACAAGAAAGAATCAGTTTTCACAAGGCCTCAACCTGGACATTGCCAAAGGAAAGCTCGCTTCTTACACTGCTTATAAATACGATCACTCGGATGGCTGGCAGAACAGTGGCCTGACCGTAGACAAGAATGATGACCTGGTTGAAACCCTCGATCAGCTTTCCATCGGCTACAACATGAATAACTTTTCGCAGCAATTCACCTACGATGCTACGGAAAAACTCTCGTTCTATGCCAATGGCGGATATTACTGGCGTATGACCGACCGCCCTGCCAAACGCGACGGCATGACAGGCGGAAATGATTATAATACGCATTACGAAGGCTACAACTGGGGTACAGGAGCCAAGTACAGACTGAATAAACGTTCCTCCATCCAGTTGGATTATGTAGGCAACAATTACACTTCACGCTACAAATACATGCTGGCAGCCGGTGATTACCAACCGGGTGACTACGCATTCACCAAAAGACAGAAGTTCCATGATGCCGAACTAAAAGGTATCTTCGGTTTCACCACCAACAGTACCACTGTCTTCGGAATGGACTATCGCAAGGACATTCTTGTTCGTCCCGATGCCGATGTAGACAAGGGAGTATATACTTTGTCGGGCTACGGACAGCATGAGGTAAAACTGTGGGATCACTTCACGGGCATTGTCGGTGCACGCTATGACTATCATGAACAGGCAGGTGGACGTTTCACCCCGAAAGTAGCAGCCATGTACAATATTGGAAACTTCAACGTACGTGCCACGTATGCAGCAGGTTTCCGTGCTCCCGGTGTAGACGAATTGTATTACAGCATGTTCAAGAAAATGGGTAGCAAATACACTATCTCCATCGGTGATGCTGACCTGAAGCCTGAACACAGCAACTACTACTCCGTTAATATGGAGTACCGCACCAACCGTTTCAGTGCCTCTGTTACGGGATATCTGAATTATCTGACAGATATGGTGTCTTCCAAAGTAACCGCATTCAATGATTTGTCCGCTGAGGCCCAGCAGCAACTGAAGGAAGAATTCCCCGAACTGGCAGACTTATCATCTACCAAGAATGTGAACCTGAAAGAATACATCAACTTTGAAAAGGCTACAGTCCGTGGTTTTGAGGTGAGTTTGTCAGGCAATCCGTTCGCCGGCTTTACGCTGAATGGTAACTATACCTACGCTTATGCCCGCGGTAAAGGTGAAGAAGGCTGGCAAAACATTCAACGCAGCATCCGCCACACGGCAACCATCAGCGGAAACTATGCACATTCATGGGGTGACTACACCATGAACCTCAACCTGAACGGTCGTCTGCAAAGCAAATGCTACTATCCGGGAGATGCTGACGGAGATGCTCCGGGTTACGGTATCTGGAACCTGAACACTCGCCACTCCTTCGACTGTTTCAGCAGTTTCTTCCTGGAACCCGGTATCGGTATCGACAATATCTTCAACAAGAGGGATATGAGACCTCTGACGAAGAACTTCACCCTGTACTCACCGGGACGTATGTTGGTGGTGAGTCTGACTTTAAAACTAAAGAATTAACGCATAACAACTTATTATTGATATGAAGCATCTTTTCATCACTCTTTGTTTACTGAGTGTGGCTCTCTTCTCCTCTGCACAGGGGGAGAAGACTGCCCTTCTCATTACCCATTACGGAAGTTCAGACCCTGATACGCGTGCACTGACACTCGACGTAATCACCCGTGAGGCAAAAGAAACTTTTCCGCAGTTTGAAGTGCGCGAAGCGTATATCTCTCCCATTGTCCGGCACAGGCTGGAGAAGCAAGGCGTTCATAAAGACAGTCCGGTAGACGCACTGCTGAAACTCAGAAGCGAAGGATATTCGCGCGTACTGATACAGAGTACAACACTGATTGAAGGAAGTGAAATGACTTCCGTCCGCCGCGATGCGGAGAGCGTGAAGCCCTTCTTTAAAGAAATAAAAGTAGGTAATCCATTGCTTTATACAGTGGAAGATTGCGAAAAGGTTATCGAAATTCTGACACAGGAACAGCCCGGAAAGAAAGAGGACGTCATCTATGTGGGACACGGCAATCAATTGCCAAGTACCGCCACTTACGCCATGCTGGACTATATGATGAAAGCCCACGGACTGAAAAACTTCCACGTCAGCACCATCGAGGGTTATCCTACACTGGACGCTACACTGGCACAGTTGAAGGAGACACGCCCGAAACAAGTGACACTGATACCGTTGTTGCTGGTATGCGGTAATCATACGAAAGAAGACATCGTCGGAGTATGGAAACCGGAAATGGAAAAAGCAGGTTATCAAGCCAATGTCCGTATGCAGGGACTGGGCGAACAACCCGCTATCCGGAAGTTATATATGGAACACATTGAGGCGTTGCTGAAATAGCTACACCCTTTCCCTCTTATGGCTACACCTTTTGCCCCGGATGGCTACACCATTCCAGGCAAAGGGTGTAGCCCTTTTTACACCCTTTTATACCCGAAATTTAGAGAATAGAATGTATCTTTGCATGATAGAAATATAAGCGATATGAAACAGCCAAAGATAATAGTTGCCGGCATCGGACCGGGCAGCGAACAAGACATTACGCCTGCGGTTCTGGAGGCGGTTCGCGAAGCGGATGTAGTAGTGGGATATAAATATTATTTCCGTTTTATCCAGCCTTATCTCCACCCTGAAACAGAATGTATAGATACGGGCATGAAGCGGGAACGCACTCGTGCGGAACAGGCATTTGAATTGGCGGAACAGGGAAAAACGGTTTGTGTCATCAGTTCCGGCGATGCGGGGATTTATGGAATGACTCCGCTGATTTACGAGATGAAGCGGGAACGGAACAGCAACGTCGAAGTGATTGCCTTGCCAGGTATCAGTGCTTTTCAGAAAGCGGCTTCACTGCTGGGTGCTCCTGTGGGACATGATTTCTGTGTGATTTCCCTCTCCGATCTGATGACACCGTGGGAACGGATCGAGCGTCGTATCCGTGCGGCAGCCATGGCCGATTTCGTAACGGCTGTATACAATCCGAAAAGCGAAGGGCGGTATTGGCAACTCTATCGACTGAAAGAGTTGTTTCTCGCAGAAGGACGTGCTCCGGAGACTCCGGTAGGTTATGTACGCCAGGCCGGACGGGAAGAACAGGAAGTGCATCTGACGACACTCGCTGATTTCAATCCCGAAGAAGTGGATATGTTTACGGTCATCCTGATCGGTAACTCGCAGTCTTATGCGTGGAACGGCAAGCTCATTACTCCCCGGGGATATTATAACCGTCCGGATAAGGATGAACAACCGACTAAGGGGATAGGTCAGGACATCATGATACAAAGTTTCCGGACCATTGAGTCGGAACTAAAGAATAAGAATATTCCTCTGGATCATAAATGGGCTTTGCTGCACGCCATCCATACCACCGCTGATTTTGAAATGGAAAAGCTGCTGTATACGGACAAAGGTGCTGTGGAAAAGCTTTATCAGAAAATAGCGGACGGTCGGTTGAAAACAATTGTTACGGATGTGACGATGGCTGCCAGTGGTATCCGCAAAGGAGCTTTACAACGGCTGGGGGTAGAAGTGAAATGTTATCTTTCCGATGAACGGGTAGCGGCAATGGCAGCGGAAAAAGGAATCACCCGTACACAAGCCGGTATACGTCTGGCGGTGGAGGAACATCCGGATGCCTTGTTCGTATTCGGTAATGCGCCGACGGCTTTGATGGAACTTTGTGATCTGGTACGTAAAGGAAAGGCTGTACCAAGCGGTATTATTGCTGCGCCTGTGGGTTTTGTACATGTACAGGAATCCAAACACATGGTGAAGCCGTTCATGGAAATACCCAAACTGATAGTGGAGGGACGAAAAGGAGGAAGTAATTTGGCTGCAACGCTGGTGAATGCAATCTTGTGCTACAATGATGCGGAACAGTTAAGGCCGGGACGGGATGTGTAAATAGATACGTTATGATACGAAACTTTATCATCATAGGCATGGACGACAACCGGGAACCTTTCTTCCCGCCCGAAGTGCTGCGGCACATCTGGGAAGGAAAAGTTTTCTCCGGCGGCTTGCGGCATCGGGAGATTGTAGAGAAGCTACTTCCGGAAGGTGCGGAATGGATTTCCATAACAGTTCCACTGGATAACGTCTTTGCCCAATACGAAAACATTTTTGCAGACTTTGAGAAGAAGACTTCCGATGCATCTATTGTCGTGTTTGCATCCGGAGATCCTCTGTTTTTCGGCTTCGCCAATACGGTAAAACGAAAACTGCCCGATGCAAAAATACGCCTCTACCCGGCTTTCAATTCCCTGCAAACATTAGCGCACAGACTGGTGATGCCCTACGACGATATGCGTACCGTCTCTCTGACAGGACGCCCGTGGCAGGAACTGGACAAAGCACTCATAGAACGTGCCCACAAAATAGGTGTACTGACAGATCGGGAGCATACCCCTGCCACTATCGCCGCGCGAATGTTGGAATACGGATACAACTCCTACACCATGTACGTAGGTGAACACCTCGGCAATCCCGAACGCGAGCGCATTCGCCGGATGAGTCTTGAAGAAGCCAGAAAAGAGACATTTGAGCATCCGAATAACTTGCTGCTCTGCTACGATACCCGTAGACGGTCAGCTACGACACCCGTAGACGATCAGCTACGGCATTCGTATACGGCCAGCTACGGCACCCATAGCAAGGAAACTCTCCTCCCTATAGATAGTCAGCCCTCCATAACTGAACAGCCCCGTCCCTTCGGTCTTCCCGACGAACAATTTGCCCACTTGGACGGACGTGCCCGCATGATTACCAAAGCTCCGATCCGCCTCCTTACTTTGCAGGGATTGGAACTGAATCGCCGCCGTGTTTTTTGGGACATAGGTTTCTGCACAGGCTCTGTCTCCATCGAAGCCCGCCTGCAATTCCCGCATCTTACGGTTGTTTCGTTCGAGATACGTCCCGAAGGAGAAGAACTGATGCGCATCAACTCCC
>ENA-UEOI01002866-UEOI01002866.1-human-gut-metagenome-genome-assembly--contig:-NODE-2866-length-11184-cov-63.189340_pt1 | contig 11184 bp, 10 predicted proteins | sample MGYA00242883_ERZ507882 | MGnify/ENA primary metagenome ERZ507882 (study PRJEB26167, sample SAMN06115502) | human gut metagenome | host: Homo sapiens | place: China:Chongqing | collected 2015-07-29... | reverse complement strand
AGGTTTGATTGTATTCACTGCCGCAAAGCTACAACCAAACCTCAAAGTGTAAAAGGTGCATTTCTTCGAATGCTTACCTTCATTTCAAAAGGTTATGGAGATAAATCTGTTAATATCGAAACAGGTGAAGCTGATTATGCATTGGTGGCTAGACCAACGACAGTTCCTGTAATTATCTCGCTTGATTCAGAACTGGCTAAATCTGATGTGGATGTTCCGTACTATCTATCTACCATGATTTCATCCTCGTTATATAATACTCCATACAAATCTCTATCAATGCAAAGCCTTATCGAACTTCTTAAAGGATATATTACAGATAAATATACAGGAAAATCGGTATTCTTTGTCGGTAATAGTTATGCAGCAGGAGTTAATGCATTAGAATTTAAAGGGTATCCGAATGACTTTGCATACAGGCACCCTCTAGCCAATACTCAATACGGAGCTTCTTATGTATGGAGTGGAAGAACAATATCTACATTCACAGGTAGCTGTATATTAAGCTCAGTTTTAAAGATTTGCAGCGAAAACGGGTACATAAAAACATCTTTAAATTATCCTTTAACTGAGAAAACAGATTTGCAATATGCAAAAAGCATTTTATTTGAGGATATAACCGAGATTGACAGAATTATTGGAAGGAAAAAAGCTGGTACTGTTATAGTATATTCTGTGAATAAAGTAACATTTGAGAAAACCGAACTGAAAAGAATATCCATGCAGGCAGATGTGACAGAATATACATTTAGAGAAAAAATTGTAGCAAAAGAGGATGAATGTATAGGGATTGAATTTTCTGCAACTTTTGCGTATAAATCGGATGGAAACACATTTAAAGCTATGGATGGTAGTGTAATTAATGGTTCACCATTGGTACAAGTGTGTTGTAACAGATGTGATTACCTTATAATGTCTGGTGGACTTAATGACATGTATCAAAGAGGAGAAGACTTTGAGACACAGGTCCCGTTTGGTACATTATTGGAAGCAGATGATTACACTACAGATGATTTTGATGATAGGACTTTCTGTGGAGCTTTGGAACACATGGTTCGCGAAGCTGTGTTCAAACTACCTGCAACAAAATTAGGCTTTCTAATTATGCCACAGCCTGGAGACGAAACTTGGAATAATCAGTATGCAAAGGCAATCAGAGAAGTATGTAACAAGTATGGAGTACCATATCTTGATATGGGTAATCTTAAACGGATGAAAATTGTATCATTAGATTCAGAAGCCTCGCGTGAATTTTGGTGTACTAATGCAGATGGTACATTAAACTATCATCCGTCTGCGATTGGTTATAATGTCATGATGAACGATGCTATCAATGCTTTTATTGACAGCTTGTAAAATTTATATGAAACATAACAATAGGGATAAAAAGGAAGGGAGACTCCTTGAATCTCCCTTCAACTTCAGGCTTTGAGGTATTTTCTTATGACTCTCATTGCTGAAAGCCATCCCATCCACTATAGTTCCACTGGTATTGTCCATCCAGATATAATTGCCAGTGCAAGGAAAAAATCTAATGTGTCAAGCAAGAAGTTCACAACTTTTTTAACGTTTGGTTGAGCGAAAAAACGCTCAACCTATAAAAACAAATTTCTCATATTGTACAATTTTTAAAGGGTTAAGATTTGGGCTGATTTAAAGTCCCTTGCCCGTTAGGACTTTGTAAGGAAAGCATTGCAAATATAGCAAAAGCTACATAAAATAGCCGTATCATTTTATAATAGTAGCATTTATTCAATGAAACTTACAACTGAATTGTGTTTTCATTGGACACAAAATTCTGGACAACACCTGTTATTTTACAATATAATTCACAATTTCTGTTGCCAAATAATTAGATAGGTTATATTTATACCCATCTATTTTTTCTCCATTCTTCAACTTGGGATAATACATAGGTTGCCCATCTGCTTCCGGAATACTTCTTAAAAGCGATAGAAATCCATCTGAATCTGATATATTACCACTTCCACCCCTTTCTTTAGTCGCATAGCATATTTTATAACTTCCGGGTATTACAACATCTGATAGTTCTACCTGTATTGTTGTACCGTTGGCCACAATTGATTTTATTCCAATCTCTTTCCCATCTCTTTCAATGTAAAATCCATAAGAATCAACACTTTCATTTGTCCACGTATTTATGACAAGTGGGCTAATACCGCCAAGCACTCCAACATATAACGTACTTCCAACATGGTTAATAGTACCGATTCGCATTGGTTTATACTCTACATTCCTTAATTTATTTAAGTATATAACCTTAGCGCATAATTCTCCATACCAAAGATAGCCGTTTCCCGTCAAGTGGGCATTGCTTGTTGCAATGTTAGGTAACTGATATTGAGGAGGTAGCAACACACAATTCTCATTTTCTTGCACGTATTCTATTATCGCAATATTGATAGAAGCGTCTCCCGTTACAAATGTACCACCTATTTGACCTAAATAAAATGTGGGGTTAGCTTGCTGTCCTAATATGCTCTTTACATCAGATATAATTTTATTGAATAAAGCCTTTAATCTCTTTTTGTATTCGTCTTTGTTACCATTACAACTGCATTTACTCGTATTAGTGTCTGCAATTCCCGTATTATTACCATAATCACTTTCCCCTTGCATCCATAATATTGCAGGGCATTTAATAGATTTACCTTCATTATCTGCTGCTTGTTTAGCCTTTGTTAATGCAGCAATAAGATATGTATCATATGGATTTACGGTTGATATTCCAGTCAATCCATATTCTGTTGCTAAAGTCGTAGGCATAAGTTGTGCCAACGTGTATCCTTCATACCCTGCGCTGTGACAGACAAAGGCTTTCGGATTTCCACTTAGAACAGAAAGATTCCTTAACGAATTAATACAACTACATACAGGAGGTACTGGACTATTGGTGGTTGGATGGCTTGTTATAATCAATTTATTAAAAGTATCTCCTGTAGGGATTCCATGAAAGTTATCTCCTATCATATAGCAGCCTTCTTTAACAGTAATGTCTTCAGTGAGATACCCCATGCCAACACTTAATGATTGACCATAGCTGAGTATTAGGTTGTAATCTGCATCCATCTGCTCACTATCATCGTTCCCAATATATGACTGACTCGTAGTTGTATTGGTCGTATTTATTATTGGCGAAGAATTTGAATTGTAATATACATTAACAGAGTATTCATTATCAACTTGTTGAATAATAAGATACCCATCTGCCTGTGAAGTATATTCCATATCAAAATTATCCCATACAACGCCTTTGTTAACTGATTTTACAATATCTAAATCTGCAAACGTTGTACCTGCATTAAGTGATGTAGGTTCTGTCTCTGTAAAACCAATTATGGTTGTATTGGCAAAGGTATTCTGAGATAATTCATTTGCGTTGTTCCCGATAATTCTATATACAACTCCTTTATTTACACGCAATACATATACTTTGTAGTTCTTGTCATCTACATTCCATACATACAATCTGTTATTAAGCAGATATATTTTATCGGTTGATTCAAGATAAGGTAAGTTCTCTGTATTATAGATAGCCAGTGAATAATTAGCAACTGTATTTTGCAATCCGTTAGTAACAACAACCTGTTCTCCAACTTTATCAGAGAGTTCTTGAATATTATTTTCAATGTTACTTAATCTTTCACTGTCAGTAATTTTATAACATATAACTTCTGTACCATAAGTAGTTTGAAAAATAATATTGCAATCTTCTTTAATAGTGAAAGCATACTGATGAATTGATGTATCTTCAGCAGATACTTGCGCAGTATATGTTCCTTCAATTTCTGTTACAATTATAGGATATTGTGTTGTAGGAACTTTTGCTTCTACAAAAAACATATCGCCTTTTTGGGCACTAATTGGTTCATTGACTTGCCAAGAGTTTGCTATAGCCTGACTCCCCGAATTAGAAATAACTTTATATGGATTACCATCAGCTCTATGGTTAACTAATTCAATATATTCTTTTTGTGTGTTTGAACCTAATATTGAATTGATATTATAAAGTTCATCAGATATTTTAATATATTTCCCAGCCCCCACCTGCTCAAAACCACCAACCGTCCAGGAACCTCCATCGAACTCCCATTTTTCCGTATCCCCGGACTCATTCAGGAAGCTGATGGTCAGTCCGGAAGACCTAAGTTCTGCCGGAACTTGCACAATTCCATAAAATCAAGGTATTATGCTATATGTTCAGGTCATAGTAGAAAATAGGTAGAAATAAGGGTACTAGCTGTCTGTTTCTACTCGTTTTCTACTGACTTGCTGACAAGAGCTGTCAGTCGATTTGAAACCTTTTATTCTTTGTTCGTTTTTAACTTGTTTACCTTCGCTGAAAAGGATGGTAAATGAGTAGTTTTGTATGTGAAATAGTAGTTACGCTCATGAGCGTGTTCCAATACTTGGATGCGCTTGTGGGCATTTTTTGTTTAATCTAAAACCTTAGTAAGATGAAAAGATTCGTTTTCATGATGACCGCACTGTTGATGTGCGTAGTGAGTGTTTTTGCGGAAACTTCCGTTAGTGTAGAATCTTCCGTTCCGGAGTTCCTGACCGGATTTGGCAGTTTCACCGGACTTGTTACGGTCGTGGTTCCTGCCGTAGTAGGATTTATCGCTTCGAAGTTATCCAATCCTATGAATAAGTGGGTTTCAATGTGGGTGACGGCGGTTGTCGGCGTAGTTGTTACCTTCTTTAGTTGGTGGATGAATCTCGGCTTTCCTCCGGCAGACGCAAGTATCTGGGTTGTGGTGATTGATGCGTTGTTCGTAGCCCTGGCATCGACCGGAATTGTATCAGTGGTAACAAGTGAATGGCTGGCCAAGTTGTTCGGTGGTAAGGTAAATAAGGAGTGATGCAGAATCTGATTTCCATCATAGCCCCGCAGCTTTTGGTTGCCGGGGCTTACTCCTTTATTGGAGAAATTAAAGGAGTAGTTTTCGAGCTTCGTTGGATGCTGGCTTTTATTGTGGTGATGATTGTGGCCGATTTCGTGCTTGGAATCATCGACAGCGTAGTCAAACGTGGTGAGGATTTCCGGTTTTCTCGTGCTGGCCGACGTACCGTGTGCAAGTTCATCGAGTATAATAGTTACCTTGTAGTTGGGTTCATGCTGGGTATCTCCATCCTTCAGCCGATTGGGATATGCAGCTATACGATTTCAGCCATGTGTGGGCTTGGACTGGCATTCATATTTGAGTTTGATAGTATTGCTGACCATATCTGTGATATACATGGAATCAAGAACAAGGTTTCCATTAAGCGGCTGCTGGTCGGCTATATCAAGAAGAAATATGCTACGGCTGGAGAAATCCTGGAGGAGGTGACCAAGGACAAAAAATAAAAAAGGAGTGCCGCTGCACTCCAAGTTCTTTTATTATTAACATTCTCTAAATGAGATTCGGTACAAAAATAAAGGAATAAATGTTATGAACAAAATAGATTCAATAATAATTCACTGCTCGGCCACACGTGCCGGACAGGACATCGGGAAAAAAGAAATCACACAAATGCACCTTCAGCGTGGTTTTTCCACGATTGGGTATAATTTCATTATCCGGCTGGACGGTACGGTAGAAGTTGGCCGTTCGCTCACCATTGACGGGGCGCACTGTAACAGCAAGGGATTTTCAGGTGTAAGTTACAACAAACACAGCATTGGTATCTGTTACATTGGTGGGCTTGACGCATACGGAAAGGCAGCCGACACCCGGACTCCGGAACAGAAAAAGGCACTGGTCAAACTGATTAAGGAGCTTTGCGGAAAGTACCAGATTGTGGAAGTATTGGGCCATCGTGACACATCGCCTGACCTGGACGGTGACGGAATTGTGGAACCGAACGAATGGACAAAGATGTGTCCTTGCTTCGATGTGAGGTCAGAATACCCTTTTATTCCTGAAATCGTTGTGAAGCCATGAAACTATTGTATTACCTAATTATTGTTGCATTAGCCCTGTTACTTATCATAAGCCGTAGGAATGATGCAAGGAATGTGAATAAGGATTCGGATACTATTACTATAACGAACACGGTCAGAAAAATACAAGTAGATACAATGTATATTCTGTCTCCACAGCCTTATCTTGCATGGATTGATAATTCAGATACGATTTATGCAAGCGACACCTGCTATCATCTGTGTGAATACAAAGAATACCGTGATAGTAGCTATTATGCAAAGATTAGCGGTGTGGCTCCACGTCTTGATGAAATTCGGGTTTATCCGCGTACCATTTACCAGACTGAATACATTTACCGTGACATCGTACAAAAAAACAAACGCTGGGGGCTTGGTCTATCTGCTGGCTATGGTGTAGGAAAAAACGGACTCACTCCGGTATTGGCTGTAACTGTCAATTATAATTTATTTCAATGGTAAAAAAATCGCTACAATTATGTTTTTTTGAGAAAAAAGTATTACTTTTGCACAGATAGGAAAGAGTCCTATGTACTTTCATGTGGTTGGGTGGTCTCAATTTGCTGCCTCCAGTATTGTTGTTGTTGAGTATAATCATTTCTTCATTTCAAGTGATTGTGGCGTTTGATAATGTTTTAAAAAGAGAAGGAGGGAATATGGTAGAAACAAGACTATTTGACAAGAGCGTGTGGAATCTGAGGTGGTCCTAAAAAAAGCCATGCGACTCGCATGAAAGGAACTCTATACAAAATAGAAGGGCTAGGTTTCACCTCGCCAGATTATTCTTAAACTCAATATAAAGCCTTTTCCGGATTATTCCGGAAGGGGCTTTGTTTTTTCCAGATAAAATCCCCATCTTTGTATTGCGTTACATATTTTTTATAGGGAAGGCATGACCTGACCGTTAGGCATCGGACAACGTTATGTGGCCCGATGCTTCTTCATATACGGTTCCGTCCCGTGTTGTATGCTTAATGGCTACACTGTACCCTTCCCTAAGGATATGTAACGCAACGGGTCGCGGAACCGTTTTTCTTTTCCGCTGTAAAACGCTTTCTTATGGCACAGCAGCAATATACCTTATTTAAAAAGTTCATCGGATACGGGCATTATAAACTCATTATTGCCGACAAAGAGGGGGCTCGTATGGAAGCCGTTACCGGAGACATGGACTTGATAAGCAGATTATCTTCTGAGTTGGAGGAAGAAAGAGAAAAAGCCACTGAGGAAGCGATAAATTATGTGTTGCAGGAATCTTAAAAAAAATCACTATATTTGTACTGAAAATAGCGTGAGATACAAAAAATTCTGTGATTTGTTTTACGTATGTTTTACATAAAAATCTTCCGCTAGTATTAATGTTTTGATTTTTAAATGATTGCATTTGGTATAATTAATAATAGTTATATCTTTGTGTCAGAAACTGATAAAAGTAAGTTGTATGGGATTTTTTAGTTTTTTCTCAAAGGAAAAAAAAGAAACATTAGACAAAGGATTGTCTAAGACCAAAGAAAGTGTATTTGGAAAAATAGCACGTGCGGTGGCTGGAAAATCAAAGGTGGATGACGAGGTGCTGGACAATCTGGAAGAAGTGCTTATTACGTCTGATGTGGGAGTAGAAACTACGCTGAACATTATCAAGCGCATTGAAACCAGAGTGGCAAAGGATAAGTATGTGAATACACAGGAGCTGAACAATATCCTTCGTGAGGAGATTGCGGCGTTGCTGATGGAAAACAATACGGTGGATGCTGCCGATTTTGATGTGCCTCAGGATAAGACTCCTTATGTGATTATGGTGGTAGGCGTGAACGGAGTAGGAAAAACGACGACTATCGGTAAGCTGGCTTATCAGTTTAAAAAAGCCGGGAAAAAGGTTTATCTGGGTGCCGCAGATACTTTCCGTGCCGCAGCTGTAGAGCAACTGGACATTTGGGGAGAACGCGTAGGTGTGCCGGTGATAAAACAGAAAATGGGAGCCGACCCTGCTTCAGTAGCTTTTGATACGCTGAGCTCTGCCAAGGCTAATAATGCCGACGTGGTAATCATTGATACGGCAGGACGTTTGCACAATAAGATTGGCTTGATGAACGAGCTGACAAAAATCAAGAATGTAATGAAGAAGGTAGTGCCCGATGCACCTCATGAAGTGTTGCTGGTACTGGACGGTTCTACCGGGCAGAATGCATTCGAACAGGCCAAGCAGTTTACTTTGGCTACAGAAGTAACCGCCATGGCTATCACCAAACTTGACGGAACGGCCAAAGGTGGAGTAGTGATTGGAATTTCCGACCAGTTTAAGATTCCGGTGAGATACATCGGTCTGGGAGAAGGTATGGAAGACCTGCAGATATTCCGTCGCCGTGAGTTCGTAGATTCATTGTTTGGCTCAACCACTGAAAAATGAGAAAGAATACAATCGATATAATTACTTTAGGATGCTCGAAAAATCTGGTAGATTCCGAAAAGCTGATGAAGCAGCTGGAAGCTAATGGCTACAAGGTGACACATGACAGCGACCATCCGCAGGGAGAAATTGCCGTTATCAATACGTGTGGCTTTATTGGCGATGCCAAAGAGGAATCTATCAACATGATTCTGGAGTTCTGTCAGGCAAAGGAAGAAGGACGCTTGAAGAAACTTTATGTAATGGGCTGTTTGTCGGAACGTTACTTGAAGGACTTGCAGATGGAGATTCCGCAGGTCGACAAATTCTATGGGAAGTTCAACTGGAATGAACTTTTGGCCGATTTAGGAAAGGCCTATCATTCTGAATTTGCCATTGAGCGTCATCTGACGACTCCGAAGCATTATGCATACCTGAAAATATCAGAAGGTTGCGACCGTAAGTGTTCTTATTGCGCTATCCCTATCATTACCGGTAAACATGTGTCTCGTCCTATGGAAGAAATTCTTGATGAAGTGCGCTTGCTGGTTTCCGAAGGGGTAAAAGAATTTCAGGTCATCGCACAGGAGCTGACTTATTACGGAGTGGATTTGTATAAAAAACAGATGTTGCCGGAACTGATAGAACAGATGGCACATATCCCGGGTGTGGAATGGATTCGTCTGCATTATGCTTATCCCGCTCATTTCCCGGAAGATTTGTTTCGCGTGATGCGTGAAAACGATAATGTATGTAAGTACATGGACATTGCCTTGCAGCATATCAGCGATAACATGTTGCAAAAGATGCGTCGCCATGTGACGAAGGCAGAAACCTATCAGTTGATAGAGAAGTTCCGTAAGGAAGTACCTGGCATTCATTTACGTACTACATTGATGGTAGGTCATCCAGGTGAAACGGAGCAGGATTTTGAGGAACTGATGGAATTTGTCCGCACGGCACGTTTTGACCGTATGGGGGCATTTGCTTATTCGGAAGAAGAAGGAACTTATTCTGCCAAGCATTATAAAGATGAGATTCCGCAGGAAGTCAAGCAGCAGCGTCTGGATAAACTGATGGAATTGCAGCAGGAAATCTCTGCCGACCTGTCTCATCGCAAGATTGGACAGGAATTCAGGGTAATCATTGACCGTAAGGAAGGTGATTATTATGTCGGTCGTACACAGTTTGATTCACCGGAAGTCGATCCGGAGGTGTTGATAAACGTGGAAAATCACCGCCTGAGAATCGGCAGTTTCCATCGGGTAAAGGTGTACGATGCAGATGATTTTGATTTGTATGCTACAATCGTAAAATAAAATGACCAACAAGGAATTCATAGAAGAACTTTCCCGTCGTATAGAGAAGACCGAAAAGGAAACAGCGTCTTTGCTGGCTTCTTTTACGGAGTGTGTGTCGCAGTCTTTGCAGGAGAACAAGACTGTGGTGCTACAGGACTTCGGCTCGTTTGAGGTGGAGAAAAAGATGGAGTATATTTCTGTGAATCCCGTCACCAAACAGCGCTTTCTGGTACCTCCCGAACTGGCTGTCAGTTTTAAGTCGGCTACTTCGTTAAAAGGAAGGGTTAAAAACGTCTTGTCGGATGAATGATAAAATAACTTTACATGAACTTGTGGATTTATTTGCTCGCAAAAGCCAGTTGAGCCAGGCTGATGCGACACTCTTTGCCAAGGAGTTTCTGTCATTGATAGAAGAAGCTTTGGCAAGGGACAAGTATGTAAAGGTAAAAGGTCTGGGTTCGTTTAAGCTGATTACGGTAGACGCTACGGAAGAAACAGCTTCCAACGGACCGGAAACCACGGATGGTCAGTCGCATACGCGTGTTTCGTTTATCCCGGAAACCGGATTGAAGGATTTGGTGAATAAGCCTTTTGCGCATTTCCAGCCGGTACTGCTGAAAGATGAAGTGCATTTTACAGACTTGCCTGAGGGCGAAACCGAGGTAGAATCTCAAGAGACGGTAACCGAGGTAGAGAAGACCGGAGAAACCGATGCTGTAATCGAATCCCTAACAGAGCCGGCTACAGAAGAAACTGATGAGGTGCTGCCACAAACGGAAGCTGTTTCTCTGATAGAAGAGGAACCTGTTCAGGTGCCAATAACGGAGAAGGTGATTTCTGAGGAAGAGGAGGTGAAAGAAAAGCAGGAAGATACGTTGCCTGAAAAGGAAGAAAGGATTCCCGCTGCTGATCTGACTCCTTCAGGGAAAGAAGCCAATGTGCCGTGGTGTATGATTGCCTCCATCTTGCTGGCAGGTATTTTCATAGGAGGAATCGTGACATGGGTATTGACCTCGGGCCGACGGTATATTCCGGAACAGGTGGTAGAGAAACTGATGAATGAAACACAGAAAACGCCTGCGCCTGTGGTTTCGGACTCCTTGCAGGTGGCTGATACTTTAGTTGTAAAAAAAGATTCTTCTTTGGTACAGAAGAAGGATACCTTGAAAACCGTCGCGAAGAAAGAAGAAAAAACTCCCGTAGCTTCTACGTCTGTACCGAAAAGGGAAACCTTAGCCGATACGGTTGAATACCAGATAACTGGAAATCAGGGCTCATATACCTTTAAACCAGGGGAGAGCCTGGTACGTGTGGCCCTGAAATTCTACGGAAATAAAAAACTATGGCCTTATCTGGTGAAGCACAATAAGGCTATTATCAAAAATCCGGATAACGTGCCGGTGGGTACCACAATTCAGATTCCGCAACTTACTCCTAAAAAATAACGAGAGGAGGGTGTGTCAAAATGCATACCCTCTTTTTTATGACAAAGCCCCGACTTTCCCAAGCCGAGGCTTTGTTATTACCTAAAGATTTTGTATCTTTAAGCA
>ENA-UEOI01002862-UEOI01002862.1-human-gut-metagenome-genome-assembly--contig:-NODE-2862-length-11195-cov-3.567998_pt1 | contig 11195 bp, 12 predicted proteins | sample MGYA00242883_ERZ507882 | MGnify/ENA primary metagenome ERZ507882 (study PRJEB26167, sample SAMN06115502) | human gut metagenome | host: Homo sapiens | place: China:Chongqing | collected 2015-07-29... | reverse complement strand
AGAACTTGCGGAGAAACGCAGAGAGCTTAGCAAGGCAAAGAAGCGTATCGCAGAGATTGACGGTCTTATACAGAAACTCTACGAAGATAACGCTATCGGTAAAATATCCGATCAACGATATGCCACCTTGTCAATGTCCTATGAGGAAGAACATAGGTATCTAAAGACTGCACTTCCCGATATGGAAAACTATCTTGAAACCGAAACGGACAAGACTGAGAGTTTGCAGAGGTTTATTGATAAGGTCAAGCGGATAACCGAAATCAAGGAACTAACGGCTGAGTTGGTACACGAGTTTATTGATAAAATCGTAGTACACGCTCCGAGATACCTTGATGGCAAGAGAGTTCAGCTCATAGATATTTACTACAACGGCGTTGGCATACTCCGAGAACTCACTCCCGAAGAAATGGAAGAAGCGTTCCAAAATCATATGGCGGAACGCAAAGCAAAAACGGCATAGCCAATGGCTACACCGTATAACGAAATCAATTATTCAGTTTAGATACAAGAGCCACCTTGGGGCACCTTCCTTACGGAGGGTGCCCCAACGGATAGTTTTTTTGTTTGCTCAATAGCAGTGCCATAGGCAAATAGGTTAAATGCTTGAGCGTCAGAATAGGTAAGTCCGAGCTTTTCTGCACACGCTTTAGCCTTAGATTTCAGCGATTGAATGCTCTGCATTATCGTTCCCTTGGCATCAAGATAGCCATATTCATAATACTTCGCAATCTCTTCATTCGATAGCTCGTAAGTACCGCTAATATCATTCTTTATATTTTCGTCGAACTGTTCCGTGGTGTCCTGTGGTTCTACGTCCTCGACGGGTTCTTTTTTCCCGCAGCCAAACAGAGAGAACACCAGCAGCACAGCCAGCAGGACAAGCAATAGCTTCTTTATTTTCATATCCTTATGCCCTCGTTTCTATAAAGGTAGGTAGAGTGTACCACAATCCCTTGCAAATAGCAACCGCTTATATATGTGAGTTATCGCAGATACTAAACTTCGCACATCATTTTTATACTGATGCTGCGGAGGTGTTGACGGATGATTAGCTATGCTCCCTTATTTCAAACGATGAAAAACCGGGGTATTTCCACATACCGTTTGGGAAAGCTGGGGTTTCCCATGTCTACCTATTACGCCATGCGGCGGGGTGACAACATCTCCACGCACACGCTTAATCAACTCTGTAAACTGCTGCAATGCAAAGTAGAGGATATTTTAGAATACGTTGACGAGGACACCGAGCAGGGCTGATTTATCAGCTCTGTTTTTTTGTGGGGACGAGTAACACGACGGGTACTGTCCCGTCAAGGTCTGCACAAATTTTTGCTTCAAAATTTTGTTTGCGCGTGGCCTACGGCCAACCTTGACCGCGCCTGTCCCCTGTCGTGTGTGGCGAAATCAAGCAAAGCAAGCAAGCAGCTTTGCTGACACAACACTACACATGATGGAGGAATGTACCATGAAAGAGACTACCAAAATGAGCCGAGCCGTCAGCCAGTTAGAGCATATCTATAACAGCCTGAACACGGACTTCTTTTCTGCGGAGCTGCCCGTGCCTATCATCACCGTGCAGAGCAAGCCGGGAACATACGGCCATTGCACCACGGCCAAGGTTTGGCAGCGTAAAAACGGCGGCGCGTATGAGCTGAATATTGCCGCCGAGGTTTTGAACTATCCGATTGAAGAAACGCTGGACACGATGCTGCATGAGATGGTACATCTCTACTGTCGGGAAAACGGTATTAAAGAGGTGAGCCGGGGCGGGAAGTATCATAACGGCAGATTTAAGGCGATAGCCGAAGCCCACGGGCTGACCTGTGTTCCGTGCGGTCAATACGGGTGGAACACCACGCCGGGAGAAAACCTCGTTGAATATGCACTTTCAAAAGGCTGGAATGAAATTCGCATCGGACGAAGCAGCGTTGTTCCGGGCGTTCGTGTGGGAGCTGCGGGAACGAGCCACGCGGGGGCTGCGAACGCTGGCGGTGAACGCAGACCCAGCAGCACAAGAAAGCTGATATGTCCGTGCTGCGGCAACAGCGTGAGGGCAACAAAAGCCGTGCGTATCATGTGTATGGACTGTATGCAGCAGATGAATGAAGTCTGATCGCGGCGGGTAAGACCCCCGAAAGGGGGTCTTGCTTCTGCCAACGGGAAAACGTATACTAAAGCCGGGAGGGACAGACGATGAAAAAATATTTTGTGTATAAGGTGGCGGTGCTGTTGCTCTGCACCGCATTATTGACTGGCTGCGGCCAAAAGGACAAGGCTGCTTTGCCGGAGGATTTCCCGATAGATTTTGTATTCAGCAGCGGCGTAGGCGCGTGGGCGACCTCTATGACGCTGGAACAGGACGGGGCATTTTCGGGGGCGTATTACGACGCTGATATGGGTGTCTATGACGAAGATTATCCGAATGGAACGGTTTATATCTGCGATTTTTCGGGGCGATTTTCGGACATTGAAAAAGTGGACGAATACAGTTATTCTCTGAGGCTGGCGGAGCTGGACAGCGATTATGAAGCCGGAAAAGAGTGGATAGAAAACGGGGCAAAAAATATATCCTCCGAGCCGTATGGCATGGAGGACGGGGACGAATTTATCTTATATCTGCCGGACACGCCGATAGATGGATTAGACGAGATTTTTTTAAGCTGGTGGCCGGGACGCTATGCGTTGGAGGGTCAGCCGGAAACGCTGGAAATGTACGGCCTGTATAATGTCAAAATGGGCTATGGTTTTTTTGAGTAGTTTTGAAAGTGTAGTTTCAAAGTTGGAAAAACGCAGCAAAAATAGAGCGCCAAAAAAGTTCGTTTTTGATACCCGAGCAACCGCAAAAGAGCGGATTACACGCATTTCCTCTAATAACTATAATTTTTTGATATTTTTGTCATTCGCCTTTGGTAAGGATGAGGTCGGCGGTTCGAATCCGCCCAGCAGCTCCACGCAAACCCTGTAACCGCAACGGTTACGGGGTTTGTTTTGTTTTATCGTTTCTTAGTTTCGTTGGACTTTCCAACAGATCTTCCAACAAGCTATTGCTGCGTCTGTTTTTACAGCGTCGCAATGATCAATTTGGCAATGTCGGGATTTTCTTGCAGCAGGCGGTACGCCTGTTCCGCAGAGTTATCCAGCGGCTTTTCCTGCGGCACATCAGCCCGTTTCTGGAAGAAATCCGCCTCTACCTTCTCCGCCAACCGGCGGCGTTCCTCGTTGTTGGTATGGGCGTACAGATCTGTTACCATACGGGATTGTGCGTGGCCGGTATCGCCCTGCACCGCCTTGATGTTTCCGCCGCCGATTTGCAGCTTCAGTGAGGCACTGCAATGCCGCAGACTGTGAAAAACTACCGACGGCAGTCCTGTGGCATCGGTCAGCTTGCGGAGCAGAAAGGCAATCTGCCTTTCCTCGTAGGGACGTCCGTCCTCATGGGCAATGACAAGATCGAAGTCCTGATAGCCTCTATTCAACATTCCCTTTATCTCCTGCTGCCGCCTTTTTGCCTCCACTAGTGCCAGTGCTACGGTTTTCGGCAGAAACACCTTTCGTATACTACTTTCCGTTTTCGGTGCTTTCAGTACCAGCGATGTGGAGGAGCCGGTCTGCTTCCACTCGGGGAATGTCAGCAGGACGGTGGAGCGTCCACGCCGTTCCAGTGCCGCAAGGCTGTCCTTCTGGCAGCGTTTCAGCTCCTTTGTGATCCGCACATGAGCAGTTCCGGCACAGATGGCATCCGCTGAAATGTCCGCGCAGTCCCATGTCAGGCCAAGTATTTCCCCCACACGCATGGAGCAACCGAGTGCCAACAGCATACACAGCTTCAGTACGGGATCGGCGCAGGCATCCAAAGCCCGCTGTGCCTCACTGGCAGACCACACGGCACGTTCCTGCGGCTGATACTTGGGCAGCATCACACGGAGGGCGGGATTGCTGGGGATATACTCCCAGATAACCGCCTGATTCAGCGCACTCCGCAGCAGGGCGTGCGTTTTTTCAATCACCGAGCGGGAAACGCAGGCATCTGTTTTCTTGTGGCCTTTTAGCACAACAGCCGGCTTGTCCTGAAGTGAATCATAGAATAAATCCAAATCATGTGTGGTCAGATCCTTCACCGCCACATTGCCCAAGTACGGCTTGATGTAATGCTCAATGCGGTGGAGACTACAGGACAAAAAGGAATCTCCCCAGTGATTCAGCCCATAGACCTGTACGTATTCATCCAACAGTTCACTAACCGTGATAAACTTTTTCTGCGCGCGTTTGGTTTGTATAGGCGTTTGTTTTGGCGGACGAAATTCGCCGATAGACTTCTCGTATTCGATTTGAGCGACCCGCAGATTTGCGGCTTCATAGGTGGGAAAGCGTTCATATATTGGTTTGGTATATCCGGGGCAGCGGTAGCAGATCTCATACTGCTGTCCTTTTTTACGGGGTCTCATAAGCTCGCACTCCTTGTATCGTGTACTCAGAGCCGCATGACCTCCCAACAGCGGTGCTAAGCGGAGTACCCATTCATGCGGTTCAGTATAGCATGGGCAGCCAATTTCGTCAAAAAAACTTTTTCCGACGAAGAACTTTACTTCCGCAGGAACTCCAGCAGTGCCTCCCTCGGAATGCGAATCTGCCTTCCGATGCGGACGCTTCGTATCTGTCCGCTGCGGATCAGCTCATAGGCGGTGTTGCGCCCGATGCCGAGAATGGGCATCAAGTCCTCCACCCGTAGCGTCATTGGAAGGTCGTGCAGATCACGGTACTTATTCTCCACGGGCAGCGCCTCCCTTCACGGACGCCAGATAGATGTTCGTCACGTCGGGTCGCTCGTGTCCCAGCAGGCGTGACACGGTAAAATGGGCGTCCAACGGCGTCTTATCGTGGGAAAAGCGGATGGCGGAAAGGTCGGTTTTAATGGTGCTGGCGGACTTGCCCTGCTCCTGCAAATAGAGGACGTAGCTCCCCAGATGCTTGCCGCTGATGTTCTCCAGCTTTTGCAGATGGTAGTGGACAGCGAGGTGGGCGCAGAACCGTTTGACCGCCTCGTAGTAGCGATCTTTCGTGCGGAAGCTGCCCTGTCGGTTGTGCCGCGCCAGCTTGTCCAACTGGGTAACGAGGGTGTGGTAAATACCTTTCGTGGTCATATCAAAAAAGCTCCTTGTAATCGTAGTTGTGTTCAGATGGACGTACTTCACCCGCTGGCAAGGAGGGCCGTTTCCGGCGTATCTCCGCAAAACGGATAGACTGCCGCAGGCGGAAAGCCTTGGTATTGCGTGTTTTCCGCGGCTTGCCTGTGTGTCTGTCTCTCTTTACTTGTGCCAGGTCAGTACGCTGCCACATGGGGCAAATATGCCCTGCTCCAATGGAGCGGCGGCGGACACCAGGCCGCTGAACTCGGCTGCGGAAGGCTCCGCCGGTGTCCTGTGATCCGCCCGGTGACGGATCGAGGAATGCGCGATACCCCGTATGACCGGCGCCGCACTCTGACTGCGGCATACAGGGCGGGAGCTTGCCTCTCCCTTGACGATTTTCCTGCCGTATCGTCCTGACGGCTTTTACAAAGCTTCTTTTTCCTGATCTGCGCCGAACTTGCTTCGGCGCGCTTTCTTTTCCTGCGGTATCGCGGCGATGGCAAGTGCCGCGACAAAATAGTAAGCAAAAAACGCAGGAAGAATCTTCCTGCCGTTTCGGCTTCATACGATCCTTCCTGCGTTTGCAGTATTGTTCAATTCTGATGGCCGCCCTGCTTTTCGGGAGGCGCATTTGACATACTTCGAGTTCTTAATCAGAGCGAAAAGCTACTGGCTGTAGCTTTCCACCCGTGCCTGCTCTGCTCCGACCTAAATGCTTGATGCCTTAAGTACAGGCACATCATAGCACGGCGGCAGGGCGGCGTACAGGTGAAAAATGCCGCGAAAAAACTTCTCACCGCATAGTCATTGAATCACGAGGGCGCAATGGCCCTGATCTCAGACGGGAGCATGGTGCTCCTCAAGTACAAACTTAACAACGTGTGCGGTGCAGATCACAGACCTGCAAATGGTGCACAAATAACTGAATAATCCTTATATACCACAATATATTGCGGTTGTCAACACTTGTATGCATATATGTACGCAAGTGTTGACAACATCATTTCCCGTTGCCCGGATACCATTAAACCACTAAAGCAGTATTGCTCACAATGAATATACAGCAAATCTGTTATTATAAAAGCACAGGCGCGGTTGACCCGCGCCTGTGCTTTTATTCTTTTGAAATCAAACTCCGTGCTATTTTCCTTTCAGTGCCAAACTCTCAGGGCAACTAAATCTCCCGGTTCATAACACCCAAATCAATAGTCATAATTGACTACCGCCCCATTCGCAGTATTAAGGAACTTCTCTACACCCTCCTTTCTATCCACTAATAGATCCTGTATAGATAATACCAGCTGTCGCCGGTGTTGTGCCCCGTCTCATCGGTTACATTGTTGTCCACCATGATGGTGTCGTTATCAAACCAGTCCGCATAATGCTCATTTCCGACTTCTTTCGTATCGCGTTCTATTGCGAAGAGCCGCATCTTTTTGAAATCTATGACGGACAGGTGGCACAGGCTGCCATTGGTAGCGTCCCGCTGGATAAGTGCAAGCTTATCGCCCTCCGGGCTGCCCACAAGTTCCGCATATGGCCAATCTACATCGGGCCACAAAGCTCCCTCTATCATATTCCGCTCTCCGCTTCGCAGATCAACGACATAGATATGGCGTTCTCCGTCCGCCTCCAGCATATATGCACCTTCATCGTGCGGCACATATACCAGTCCGGGTGAAAATGGCTCCGTTCGTTCGGTGCCATGCCAGAGGGCATCAGGGTTTGTGAACGCCGTGGCCGCCGTGCTGCCAACGACGCCGGCCGCCTGCCGCTGGACGTCAACGTTCCACGTTGTAATCATGCCGAAGTCTATCGGCGATGCAGGTGTCTCTCCACGTACATACGCCGCAAGGTCTGCCTCATCCACCGCGCCGCCGGTCAGCGAATGGCAGGAAAAGATGCCTTCACCGATGTAGCTGCACCCAGTCAGTGCCGCACCGCACAGTTCATCAAGGCAGGTGAGCGGTTCCGTACCGATCGCTGCACAGTAATACCTTCCTGCATTCAAAAGGAGGTATTTACCATCACGCGTTATATGAACAGCTTTGAGGAACGGCAGTTCATCCATTACTGCGGCGGGAATCAGCTCCTGCACGCCATCCTCATACAGGTCGATGATAACGGGATATTTACCATCCAGAAGCAGGAGTAGCTTTTCGCCCGTGCCGGGTACAAATTGCAGCACCGCATATTGACCCGTCACGCTGTCGGGAAGCTCCACATAGCCGAGAGCACAGCGCCCCTCTTTATCCTCCGCCCACTCCAGATATACACCGTAAGCCGTTCCGTTGTACGAAAAGTCTCTGCGGGTGCTTTGCAGCTCGAGTTTGACCAGCTCACCGCCCTCCTGCTTATACAAATCGTAGTGACTCCCTTGTTTGTACTCGATCTCATCGGAGCAGATCGCAAATAACCCATTTGCGGCGTGACCGTTGTTGGGAACACGCACTCTTGTGACGGTGATATTTTTCCCAGCCGCGTCATCGCCTGTGAGGGGTTGATCCTCTACCGGAACGCGTTCCACATGATCCTCTGCGGAGATATGAAAGAAGGACAGGACTGCTGCACGGAACTCCTGATCCACGGCAAAGGCGACGGCGACAATACACAGAAGGACGGCCAGCACAGCGGCAACACCAACTGTCATTTTTCTGAATCGCGGTCTCGCAGCAGCAGCATCTCCCCTATAGTGAAAAGCTTTTGCGTCCAATACAGCGGCATCATTCACCGCGCCGATGGCATCTATCAGTTGATTGCTGTTCATAACACATACTCCTCACTTACCAGACAATTATGCAGTGCCTTACGAGTCCGATGAAGCATGACCTTTACTTTACTTTGAGAATAGCCAAACTGCTCGCATATCGCGGAAATAGAATCCAGATACCAGTACCGGCAGAGAAACACACGCCGCTCTGCGGTGGGTAGATCGTTGACAAATGTGTTGATCCTCTTTTCCAGATCAGCGGCAAGGACATCCTGTTCAACGTTTTCATGGGAGGGAACGCATTCGTTTAGCTCATCCAAAGTAGCGGCGAGCTCACCGCCTCGCTTTGCTGCGCTACGCTTTCTCCACCGGTCGATAGAGATGCGGCGGGTCAGTTTTCCCAAAAACGCAGATAACGCGGACGGGCGGTGCGGAGGCATAGTATTCCATGCGTCAAAGTATGTATCGTTGACACTCTCCTCTGCATCCTCTGCATCCGCGAGAATGTTGTAGGCAATGCCGTAACAATATTTCCCATATTTGATTGATGTCTCGGTAATGGCGTCTTCCGACCTTATCCAATAAAGATCGACTATTTTATCATCGTTCATACCTTGCTCCTTTCCTTTAAGGGAAATATCCATCATCTATCTACTCGCAAAAAACGCAGAAAGGTTACAGATATTTTAGCATACGTTGAAAAATCATTCAATTTGAAGAAAACCGTCTCTGTCAGCAAGTGTTTTGCTCGGCTTTCCGACATCTGTGCAAAATATCCCGGCATATACTAAAACGCACTATCACAAGAAGAACCTCCAATTCCTTGTAGCACACGGGATTGGAGGTTCTTCCTCGGTATGAATGGGTATAACGCAAAAGCATCCACGGCTTTTCGGTAAGGGTGAGTCATCCGTCCACCGCGTTTTCTGAGCTAAAGGCACAGGTACATTCCGCGCGGCCACAAAATTTAGCCTTATTTTTAGCCTTATGGCGGTAAACTCGGGTAATCTGTTTTAACACTGCCTAACATGAACCACCTCGACCGAGGTTTTATTCGCGGTACTTTTCGATACCGGATAGTACAGGCTGATATGGTGTCGGGTCAATTCGAGTCCTGTACCGCGCACCATCGGAAACCCTTGAAACCAATTGGTTTCAAGGGTTTTTCTTTTTTGCCCAAAAATGCTGTAAAAATTTCAGGGAAATGTGTAGTGTTCGCGGCTAAAAGGGTAGATAATGGGTATAGAGAGAGAAAGGAGGGGAACGCCGCATGGAGGACAGGGAGATCATACGCCTGCTTTTTGAGCGATCGGAGGGGGCCATCAGCGCACTGTCACAGAAGTACGGGGCGCTGTGCTTCCAAATTGCCGACGGCATTCTGAACGACCGGCAGGACGCGGAGGAATGCGTGAATGACGCATGGCTCGGCGCTTGGAACAGCATTCCGCCGCAGACCCCCGATCCGCTGCGAGCCTATATCTGCCGCATCGCCCGCAACTGCGCGCTGAAACGGCTTCGCGCCAATTCCGCACTGAAACGGGGCAGCCGGTTTGAGGTCTCGCTGTCCGAGCTGGAGGACTGCATCCCCGGCAGTCCCCTGGACGAACAGCTTTCCGCGGGCGAGCTGTCCGCGCAGATCAATGCATTCCTCGCCGAGCTGAGCCGGGATGATCGGGTCATGTTCGTCAAGCGCTACTGGTTCGCGGAAACGATAACCGAGATCGCGGACGGCTTTGGCATCAGCGAGAGCAACGCATCTGTCCGCCTGAGCAGAATACGTGGGAGACTGCGTAAGTACCTGAAGAGCAAGGAGGTATACATATAATGGATCGAAAGCTGAAAACACTGGCCGCGGCTATCGAAAACGTGGACGCGGTGTATTTGGAGGAGGCGCTGGAGTTCAAGAACGTGAGGACGCGGCGGAGGAGGGCCGTGCGCCTTCCCAAGCTATCCGCCGCGTGCGCGGCGCTGCTGGCGGTGTTCGGCCTGGCCGTGACGGCCTTTGCCGTCAGCCGGCTTCCGCTGTCGTGGCGCGACATCTTCTCCCCCGAGCAGACCGTTATCGGCGATGCGGACGAAACGCCGGTAATCTCCCGGCAGCCTGCGTCGGCCACAGAGGAATTGCAGATCAGCGTGGAGAAGGTGATCTCGGACGAGCGCACCCTATATCTTCTCTATTCTGTGAAGGCCAACGAAGAGGCTGTGCTGGATCAGAAGGGGCAATTCGCCGACTTTGAGCTGTACTTCCCAGGTCAGATGATGTCCGGCGCTTATGTGTCGTATTTTCTGGAGCGGAAGGCCGGCGTGCCGGAGAACGAGCTGGAGGGCGTTGTATACGCCAACTGGCAGCCCGGCGGCAGCGCCAACGGCCTGGTGATGACCTTCGCCAACTGGCAGGAGAAACGGTGGTTCGATCACGAGAAAATCGACTTCAACGTGGCGGAAATGGTGGAAAACGCCGGGGAGAACGCCAAGCTGCCCCAGTGCCAGCAGCGTTTCCGCAACGGAACGGTGCGGTATTACTGGCAGCCGGGGGACGCGGACGTGCAGCTGCCCTGCGGCGCGTCCATCTGCAACGCCGGGTGGGAGGACGGCGTTCTCCAGCTGGTGATGAAAGAGCAGCCGGGCTCGGACGAGTGGTCTTCAACGTGGGAGAACTGGTATTTCCTGGACACGCGGACAAACACGGTCATCTACCCGAAGACCCACTGTCACTTCGGACAGCCCGACGAGTTTGACCCGGATGCCACGGATGCCGACTGGCGGTACTTCTGGCGGGACGTGACCGTTGACAGGGAGGCACTCCCCTATCTGGAGCTGCACTGGGGCGGAAAGGAGATCGCCACCACCGTGCTGCCGGGAAACTGGCAGGTCACGCTGGAGGGCACGCCGGTCACCATTGAAAGTGAAGTGCTGGCGGAGAACATTTCCCTCTCCTTCGGCGGCAAGGCGCTCACGGCGGAGCGGATCGAGTGCTCCAAGCTGTCCATGGCGGTGTATTTTGCCGACTATGTGGATTCCACCACCGGCATCCTCGGCGCGTTCAAAGCGTTTGACGAGGACGGCAAGCCTATCCCCTGCGATTGGAGCTTTATCGCGGATCAGACCGACGACAGCTGCATGATATGGACACGGTTCGACGAGCCCATGGAGCCGGAGAGCATCTGCAGGCTGACGTACAACGGGGAGACGATATTCGGGAGATAGGCGCGGGGGCTTTGGCCCTGGGCGCGGCAAAGGGAGGAGCGCTCCGCGCTCCTCCCTTTCAGGCTGTCGGACTGTCGAAAAACCGGCTTAGTTGCAAATATCGGAGGGAAGGATAGTGTGAAAGGAAACCGTCAGGGTTTCCTTTC
>ENA-UEOI01002853-UEOI01002853.1-human-gut-metagenome-genome-assembly--contig:-NODE-2853-length-11209-cov-3.369116_pt1 | contig 11209 bp, 6 predicted proteins | sample MGYA00242883_ERZ507882 | MGnify/ENA primary metagenome ERZ507882 (study PRJEB26167, sample SAMN06115502) | human gut metagenome | host: Homo sapiens | place: China:Chongqing | collected 2015-07-29... | reverse complement strand
CAGTGATGATTGTAGGCGGCATCCTGATATGTTTTGTGCTTTCGTTTACTGTTTTGCCTCAGGTTTTTTACTTTGCGCCGGTAGTGTCATATTCCGCAGCACGGATGCAAGCCTTGTATGCGTCTTGCACATCAAAATCACGATAGCCTTTTGTGTAAGCGTCAGCAATAATGGATGCGGCATGGTAGCCAATCATGGTTCCGGTATAATTGCCTGCAAGTTCCCACATAGGGAAGATGCCGCCTTCGCGCTGCTTCAGGATGAGCGAACGGATAAAAGCCTGATTCAAATCCGGATCGATAATCGTCATTAAGGGATGATAGGCACGGAAAGTATCCCACAATGAGAAAACCGTGTAGACAGGATTTTCCACACTGCCTTGGTGGGGCTTCAGGTCCATGCCCAGATAGCGTCCGTCGGCATCCGTAAACAGATTGGGTTGTACACCCGTATGATAAAGTGCGGTATAGAACATAATCCGCTGATCATCATCGTTGGTTTCAATATCTATTTTCGACAAATAATCGTTCCATGAATTGCGGGCGGCACTGCGCACACTGTCAAAGTCCCATTCGGGTATATCAGCCTCCACATTCCGGCGTGCTCCGTCCATATCCACGGCAGAAACTCCGACCTTCACAAGGACTTGTTCATCAGCCCCGGTCTGGAACTGCAACAGTGCTTTAGCTGTGGGTAGCAACGGCCCGCCTTGGTCCAATGCCATAGAATCGGTCACCAAAGTATAGGTGAAAGGTTTGGAGAACTTGGCATAGAAATTAATGTATTGGTCGAAAGCCCAATATACCGTCTTCTTACGCCCGCGTATCTCGGTGTCACTGATTACTTCCAGCTCCATTTCTTCATTCGTCTGGCGTTGCAGACTGTAATCCAGGTCAAGGATGAATCCCGCATCTTCCGCTTTCGGAAAAGTATAACGATGAATAGCCGCCCGCCGGGTAGCGGTCAGTTCGGCCTTCACTTTATAGCGCTCCAGAAATACCGAATAATAACCGGGTTGGGCCGTCTCGTTCTCGTGAGAGAAAGCGGAAGCATAAGCCATCTGCTGACTCTCCTCTCCCATCGCATGATAATCTTGCCTGCCCACGGTAGGCATCAACAATACGTCACCATAATCTCCACAGCCCGTACCGCTGAGATGCGTATGCGAAAACCCGTTAATGGTAGAATCTGCATAATAATAACCCGAACAGGCATCCCACTGATAAATGCGTGTATCCGGACCGGGCTGTATCATTCCGTTAGGCACTATAGCCCCGGGATAGGTATGTCCATGTCCTCCCGTACCAATGAACGGATTGACGTACGATGAATAATCCTGTACCTTCGGGGTGCAACCATACATCCCAAGCAACAGAATTCCACCCATCATCATGGAATTAAATCTCATATTTTTCATATCTCAATAGTATTACATATTCATATCAAAGTGGCATAAAGGTAATGGCCTGTCCGCCCCCTTTCGCCATATTCACTGATAAAATATCAGTAGCGGTCACTTGCTTCTCTATGATTTCATAGGCCGTAGGATTCGTCACCCAGTCAGCATCCTTGCCATCGGCATAGATGACCGCCCGATACGTCTTACCCTTTTCCAGAAAATCCAGCGCGACAGTGACTTCACGGGCTTCCTCATTCGTAGCTGCACCCAGGAAGTATTTCTCTCCTGCCCGGCGTACGATAACCACAAATTCCCCCGGCTCACCCGCCAAAGCTTCCGACCAGTCGCAATCAGCATCAAAATCACGGAAAAACTGGAAAGCTGGATGGCCTTCATAGTTTTCAATCATATCGGCAGCCATCTGCAAAGGAGAATAAAGTATCACCCAGTTTGCAATTTGCTTCGCCAGCGTAGAGTTTATACGGCAATCTTTGCTGTCTTTCATATTCCACCGCTTGCGATAAGGAGAGTTCTTGGCACGCTCGTACATGATATCGAATATGCCCGGCGTATAATCCATCGGTCCGGCAAGCAAACGGGTGAAAGGCAACATGACATGATGTTCCGGCGGATTACCTTCGCTCCAAGCATTCCATTCCATGCCACGGGCACCTTCACGGGTCATCATATTGGGGTATGTACGTCGAATTCCGGTGTCCTTGATGGGCTCGTGCACATCGAGGGTGGTATGATATTTAGCCGCGGTTTCTACAACATTGCGATAATGACGCACATTATACTGCCCGTGATGATTGTGTCCGTCGGGAAGTCCGCCTGCATAACCGGTTTTCACAGAATGGATGCCCAGATCAGCATACCATTTATATGACTTATCCAGTTGTTTCTCATAATTCATAATATTGCCTCCCGTCTCATGGTGTCCGATAATCGCGACTCCTTTTTCCCGGGCGTAGCGGGCAATTTCCTCTATATCAAAATCGGCATACGGACGGGTATAGTCGAACGTCTGAGAACCGCCCCAGTTTTCCCAACCTTCATTCCAGCCTTCATACATCACTGCTTCTATGTTGTTGGCCGCTGCAAAGTCGATGTACCGCTTTGCGTTCTCTGTTGTGGCACCGTGACGATCATTTATCACCCAACTTTCCACTCCCAGATGCATTCCCCACCAGATACCTACATATTTCATCGGACGTATCCAGTCGGTAGTTTCCAGCGCACAAGGTTCGTTCAGATTCAGAATAAGACCGGAGTTGATAAGCCCGACTGCTTTCGGGGCAATCTGTATGGTACGCCAAGGTGTCTTAAAGCTTCCTCCGTTGAAGCGGGCTTTTATACCGTCCGGCCAGGGAGCCAGTTCGGATTTAAAATTGCAGTTTCCCGTATTCTTCAAGGTCATCTCCGGAAAATCGGTCAATGCAGCTTCATGGATGCTGGCATATAGACCTCCGGTTTTGAAAGTCATGGGAGTATTGGCATTGTCTATCCGGCTGACAGGCTGTGTACGATATAGCAACTCATAAGTATCATAATTGGCAGGTATGGACCATGAGATGCCATCCTGTGCTATATTGAACGCAGTCAGTTCGTCTGTCACCAGAATACTGTCAGCTCCGGGAACTTCATATTCATAGCGAAATCCCAATCCGTCATCGAAGATACGGAAGCGCAGGGTTAATTTGGTATTTGTCGTATCGGACAGGTGGACAGCCATTTCGTTGTAATGGTTGCGGATGTTTTTGTTTTCTCCCCAAGGCTGCGTCCAGGTTTCGTCATGGGTGGTGAAGTCAGTGTTTATGACCTTGAAACCTTCGGCAAGATTCACTCCGTCCTTGGCTGTGAAACCTAACATGGAGGGCTTGATAAACAAGGTATCTCCAATATTTACCTGATAAGCTATCCTACCATTATCATCCAGAGTGAGGGCAAGCCGAATATGACCATCAGGCGAGGTTACTTCTGTCTGTTTAGGAGAAGTGCAACTTATCAAAAACCAAAAGGACACAATTATATATATAAAGCGTTGTTTCATATGTTTGATTGTATAGGAGAAGAGTAGCTACTACTTATATCATTGCGAGCCTCATCCTGGTGTCAGCATGAGGCTCGTTCTGACATATATAAAATTACCACTGTTTTACTTTTATTTCTTAACCAGCGTATACATACCGCTCGAATGTGGATTCTTCAGTTCTTCCACTGCGTTATAGGTATCACCGTCCTTTGTGAACAGGCTGAAACCATAGCGTTTTCCCGAGTCATACATATAGACAGCTCCGCCACTCATAGATGTTTCAAGAACGAAAGCGTCGTCCGATGCTGCCATAGCAGCCCAGGCAGCACCGCTATATGTGGCACGAGACATGGCATAAATCGTGCCATCAGCAGTACCGATGACCTGAGGAGAAGGGCAAAGAGCTATTCCTCTGTCATCATAGTTCATAATGAACGGATATGTACCGGTAATATCCTTACCGTCCCAACCATAAACCTTGTAACTTTTTCCCTGAACATCCTCGGTAATAGTGATATCGAAAGCTTCTGCATTTGTCCAATCCCACCACTTAGGAACATCATTTTCATGATAAACATACAATGCTGCGCCCGGAGTTACTGTCCACTCTCCTAAATAGAATTCATAGCCGGGTACAGAACCTTTTTTTGCAGTCAGGTCAGTGCGGGTGTAATAATTACCGGTCCACGATACATTCTTGTTCCAGAGCTTCGCAGCCACCTTGTCGAAATAGGATTCGTACATACGGCTTGAACCCAGCTTGTAGAATGCACAGTATTTATACCCACCATTCACCACATTATCCAGATGAGTATCGTTCACACTAATCTTATTCAGATTTCCACCATCCTCACTCACTAATGTAATGGCATACGGTGCCTGAATTTCTTTCGGTATATCTTGACCGTAATAGTCACGGAATGTCCCATAAGTACCATATACAGAGTAGTCAATCAAATTTTCCAAACCGCTGCCTATCGGATGGTCGTCAGCAGTATACCAATAAATTCCGAATGTTACATCCTCTTCTTTTGGCATGATTTTACGACATTCTTCCAATAGTTTCTTGTAATTCTCCGGCGTACATTCGCTTTCGCTAGATACTACGCTACCGGAAGTACCTTTATAGTTACCTTCAGCATAAGAAGAATATTCATCATCAAAGTCAAACCCGTCCAGACCATAAATGTCGATATATGCTTTCAACTCTTTTGCAAAGGCTTTAGCACCTTTTTCATTCAAACTACGCATACCGGCATCATCGTGATTACCCAAGATAGATAAGTGAACCTTGATACCTTTTTGCTGCAACGGACGGATAATCTTGTCGGCATTTGCCAACACAAAAGATACCTGATCATTACAGAAAATATACGGTCTGCCATCACTATCCAGATTGATATTGGCTGCAAAAATACTGACGATATCAAAGAAAGGAACACCATCTACCATATATTCACCAGCATTCAACGGACTTTCATTGTTCACCTCTACATAGACCAGATTCTTAATATCACCTTTCGTAGCAGGATCAGGAGTTACCCCCAGATTCTCAACCAAATAAATGTAGGACTGAGTATTGGAAGACACCTCCACACCATTGCCGGCTGTTGCCGAAATGGCAACGGCATAAGTGGTGCCCACTGTTCCACCGGGATTGATATCCAGCTCCAGTGATTCGGATCTCTTACTTCCGGCAGCAATCGTCACCTTACCGCCATTCTCCAAGGACAACTTGTCCGTGGGGTACATCTGATAATTCGTACTATTGGCGGCATTATAAGCGGCCAACGCATCTGCATCAATTTTGAAAGTTACCTGTACATCCGTTTCTGCATTCTTACTCAATTCAAAGAACAAGTGACCAGCACCGGCTTTATTGTCCTTGATGGCAATAGTGGTCAGTTGCTTTGCTCCGGCAGCCGAACGCACACTACCATAAGTTCCGTCAACAGTCTCAAAGATATTATCGTTGCCTGTTGAGATGGTGAGGTCGTCTTCGCAAGCTGTAAATACAGCTCCGAACAATAGCAACGACCATGCAGCGATTCTTATTTTATAACAATGTTTCATAATAAGCACTTTTAATTAGATTAAGGGTTATCACTTTTTTGCAGGGAGTTCTACATCTACCCAAGTCAATTTAGCGGATGCTGTAGCATCATTTCCGCTGTTGCTGTAATCTTTGATAATATCTGCTCCGTCATCAAATTTCCAGTAGGCCACCAGATTTTGAGCATCTTCACTTACGGCATAGAAATGGTTTTCGGCATTTATTTCATCTTGAGTCAGCACTCGGTTCCAGATACGTACTTCCGAGATGTCGGCATCCAGAAAACGTTCGTTATTATAAGAGTAACCAATCCAGAAACAACGTGGTTTACCGTCCGATTCATCAGAATGAGGTATACCCCAGTTTACCGGACCATACGTAGCATCTGTAAAATCACCTACAAGTTTGCCATTGAAATAGACCCTAATAGTTTGTGCTTCCGAATCGTAAGTTACAGCAACATGTGTCCATGCATTCAGTGGAGCCACCATTGAGCTATTCGTAAAGTTTCCCTTGCCTGTTGCTATCTGCAATTGATTAGAAGGTACGCCCGAATCACCGAAACGGAACAAGAATTGTCCTTCGATACCCATCAAAGTATTCAACTGGTTATCAAAACTATACGGATGAATCAAAGCTTCAGCCGTCATCGTCTTCATATTTTGAACAACATTCGGATTTACCCAGTCTACATATACATTATTTTTATTAATATTCGCTACTTTATTAATCAACGCAGCACCTTTGAATACATAATAAGATGTATTCGACGAGCCCAGCACATTGATACTTGCATCAACAACCGTAACCGGCAATACATAGGTTTTATTGAGGTCTAAGCTGCCGAGTTCGGTAAAAGAAACTGTGATTGGAGTCGATTTCAAAGCACCGGCTGCAATTTTTCCTTCCGTTGCGCTGAAACTGTAGTGACCTTCCGGGAGCATCTCCATATCACTGACATAATAAGTGTCCTCATATACGGAAACCAAACTTGCATCTGCTTTTATAGTGAAGGTGATATCCTGTTCTGAGGGTTTCGGAATAGACATAGAAAATTCTCCTGTGGCATTTTGAGTAATTGCCTTTACAAAAAACGTGGTCGGAGTCTTCGAGGTCATGAACAATTGGTTGTCAAAATTCTCCGTATCATCGGCACAACCGGAGAACATACCGGAAATCAGTGCCAAGGAGATAAAATAGATATTCTTAAGTTTCATAATAGTAATCATTTAACGGGAGCTGGATTCATTATATCAATCGCTTCTTTCACATAGGTGCAAGCACCACTGGTAGAGTAATAGTCATTCTGGACATTATAGATGGCAATGCCGGCTTTCTCATATCCAACAGCCTCTACAGTGGCCCAATAGGCTACCTCGCCCAATGCACGAGTACCATCCCAATATCCTGTCTTCTTATCAGTTGTATCATAAGAAATCGTAGACACAGCCATAACAAAACGGTCACTCGGAACCCCCTCCTCTAAGGCATTGTACACCAGCAGATTTAACTCGGCAGCAGTAGTTGCACTTCCACTGTCCAAAATGATGTGCTTACAACTATTCAAGATGTTTTTGTCAATCAGATTCTGCGGTTTTCCTTTGAATGCAAAAAACTTATCTGCATTAGCTGTTTTCCATATATTGACTGCATTCAGAAAAATGTTCTGTGTTGTTTGATAAGTTGCCAAATCAGTTACTGACATGAATGCCGGATTTTTTCCGGAAAACTCTGCAATCAGTCCGTCATAGTTAGGCAAATAGGCAAGCTGTGTGGTAAGTTCCTTTTGCAGGTAACTATCAAAAGCTTCCATAGAACCGCTTCCATCTGAAGCCAAATCATCATAAGCCGCCTTTATAGCATCATAACTAATGGTATAAACAACTTTCGTTCCTTTCTGATGAACAGTTTCTATATCAGCTTTCTCGAAGTCGGCTAACTCGGGATACATCATTGAAATAACATCAATACTGTCCGACATATTAGTAATGTGCTGCGCCGGACTATAAGGCGCCTTATTACTGTTATCGAAATAGGCATACACTACTTTATGCTCAGAAGCTTTATAGGCGGTCAGGTTGTTCAGGTACTTTGCATATGCTTCGGGGTTCTGATCTTTTATAGTAGACTCGTTGATGGAAAGGCTCTCCACATCCGTACAGGAAGCCAAAACAATGCTTGCCAAAACGAACAGACCGGTAATAGGTTTTATTATATTTTTCATAACTTATCGAATAAAATAGGGTTATCTGATTTTGGAATTACAATCCCACCATACACGGGTAGCATAATTGTCCGCACCTTTCAGGTAGCTTGACACTGCAGCTTCCACATTCGCCTTATTGCTGACATATTCGTCAGTGGGGAAAGGCATACGACGCGCTCCTAATTCATTGTCGACTACACCACCGCTCTTGTTTCCAGCAGGATCCGCAGGAATCAAGCGAGGATAGCCTGTACGACGGAAATCCGCCCATGCTTCGTTTCCAAGCATCCAGTTGGCAATCCATTTCTGGGTAATGATACGCTCTTGTTTCACATCCGGCGTATCTCCTTCATTCCATTTCACAGTAATGGTAGACAACTGTGAGCCATAACTGTTGGCTCCGGAAGGATCGTCATATATATCGGGCTTACTGGTAGCATTGTTTATATAATCAACTGCACTTCCGGCACCCCATTGTTCAAACGACAGTTCGATACCTCTTTCGTAGAAATCCTTTGCAGTACCACCCATACCGGTAAAACCAAATACAGCCACAGCCTCAGCGCGCAAGAAAGCTACTTCAGCAGCATTCATCCACATAATAGGATCACTCTGACCTACATTGACACCGGAATATTTATGTGCATCCGCACCCAGCGTAGAACGATTAATGCTCCGGCGAACACCTACATATTCATAACCAGTCCATTCGGACGGAACGAAGTATTTGGAACGACGAGGATCATTATATCCATTCATATAGCAGATGATGTCGGCAGCCGCATGTGTATCACCACCGGTGAGACAAGCATGGTCCGTAGCTGAATTATAGCGGGTTGCGGTATAGAGCGGATTGACAATCGAGCCGAAATAACTCCACTTGGCATTATCATTATTTGACTCAATCACTCCCCCCTGTATAGCTTTCTGAGCTTCTTGTTCAGCCAGTGTCTGGTTAGCATACACAATACGCATAGCGAGGCGTAATCTCAATGAATTGGCAAATAAAATCCATTTGTTGATGTTTCCGCTATATACATAGTCGGCGGTAGCAGCCAGGGCAGCTCCGGGATTATCATTCAAAGTAGCAATTGCTTCATCCAATTCGGTAAAGAACTGCTTGTACACAACTTCCTGCGAATCATAAGGAGTGGTAACAGCACCGTCCAGACCTATTTTTGAATAAGGAATAGGGCCGTAAGTATCCGTTACGCGACTCATAGCAGCTACCTTAATAATCTTTGCAATGGCAAAAGGGACAGGATTTTCAGTCTTTTCGGATATATTTTGAACCGAAGTCAAGTTAGTAAATAACTGTGGAATGAGTTTGTCGGACTTCAAGAATACATTAGTCCAATTATCCGTAGCATTAAAGTTCCCAATCGTATTTCCCCATCCAGTATTGGTATCCGAGAAATAACCGCCCATCGGTCCACCCAACAAGCAGTCGGTGAACTGTGCCGTATTTACGTCCGAAGATACCACGCAACTGGAAAGGTTGTTCATTGCCGACCCCAACATATAGTCGTCGGCTTGCATATCATCAGTTCCAGGTTGATAAGGATTCGAGTTAATGTCCATATAATCACCTGTACAAGATACTCCGGTAAAAACCAGTGTTCCTACTATTATTTTATTAATAATACTTCTTCTCATAACATTAAAATTTAAGAGTTACACTACAACCGAAATTACGGGTAGAAGGCATCATGAAATAATCGACACCCTGATAGAAATTGTCAGTGGATGCTACGCTTTCAGGATCGAACGGAGCTTTACTATAAATCATCCACAAATTACGTCCTACAAGCGAAATCGTCAGGTCACATACATTATTGAACATCTTGCGAGGGAATGTATACCCGATAGAGGCTTCCTGCAAACGTACGTTTGTTGCCGAATAGGTGTAATACTGCGCCACTGCGTCACCACCACCTATAGCACTATACCATGATTCCGGACTTACCCGGTCTCCTCCATTCACCGACACATATCCTAAGTCTCTTGCCGCAGCCGTAGCCTCTGATACGCCGAATTCATCCAAAACAGCTTGTGTACGTGAGAATACCACACCTCCCAAACGGGCTGAAATCATAAATCCCGCATTAAAGTTCTTCCAGGAGAAGTTATTGCGCCATGCCATATTGGCTTTCGGCAATACGCTTCCCAGCTTGATCCACTCATCCGAGTTTTCAATCTTTTCGGTAGTCACGTTGCCATTCTGATCTACATACACATTGCCATTGGCATCACGCTTCATATCTATATTAGAATAGATATCTCCCATAGAACCGCCTTCCTTCAACAGGAAACGTGCAGAGCCCAAACCACCCATATTCAATGTAGAAATAGAAATCACCTCATTGGTCACAGGATTAATGGCATTGTCTGCCAAAGTCGTAATCTTGTTCTGATTGGTAGAGAACGTATAGTTGCTGCTCCAGGTAAAATCTTTCCAAGTATTTTCATATCCCAATGCCAGTTCGATACCCTGATTACGCACAGCACCCGTCTGGATATACAACGCAGAATAACCGGATACTCCCAATTGAGGATTGAATGTTTGGTTCTTGGTAGTTGTCTTATAGTAGGTCATATCAAAATTGAAGTTTTTCAAAAAACGCAAAGTCAAACCGACTTCCCATGATTCTGTACGTTCCGGCTTCAGGTTGTATACCGGATACTGGGTGGTGTTACTCCACTGCCCTGTACTTTCATTCCATTCGTAACGAGGATTGGCTATGTATCTCTCAAATGCCGTACCTACAGAAGCGAAAGAACCACGCAGCTTCATGAAGGAAAGATAATCACGATTCAGATTAGGCATCAATTCAGACAACACGACTGAAAGACCTACTGAAGGATAGAAGAACGACTTGCTGGTAGAGTTAGGTCCTGCCAACTGCGAAGGCCAGTCGTTACGTCCGGTCAATGTCAGATAATAAGTACTTTGGTAGCCAACTTCGGCAGATGCATAGATAGACTGAGTCTGTTCACGCCATCCTGACTGCATTTTGCTTGTCTTGGTCGTACTCAGGTTTTGAATATAGAAACCGTTTGTCAATCCGGCTTTTTCACCAGCAAACGTTTTTGAATCATCAGCAATAGGTCCGCGTACAGCCATTTCATCATATCGCATATCAGTAAACGATCCACCCACATTAGCCTGCAAAGACCATTTCTCACCGAAAGTCTTGTTTACACTTACCAGGAAGTCTGCATACAGCTGCTTTTCATAGCTTCTGGAAATACCATAAAGACCACGATCAGACAACTCTGTCAGCTGAGTATTTGTACTGGCATAAGCCTTTTCCGTATAATCATTGTTAGAATTATCCAGGCGGACACGTCCGGAAACATTTAACCAGTCAAGAATCTGATAATTCAGACTTGCACCTAACATATAGCGGTCTTTCTTATTTTCACGCAAGTTACGGTAGTTCACCCAATAAGGATTCTGCATAGTCATATTACCATCACCTGTCGGCCAGTACTGAGTATAGATCTTACGTGCAA
>ENA-UEOI01002850-UEOI01002850.1-human-gut-metagenome-genome-assembly--contig:-NODE-2850-length-11229-cov-3.124014_pt1 | contig 11229 bp, 8 predicted proteins | sample MGYA00242883_ERZ507882 | MGnify/ENA primary metagenome ERZ507882 (study PRJEB26167, sample SAMN06115502) | human gut metagenome | host: Homo sapiens | place: China:Chongqing | collected 2015-07-29... | reverse complement strand
TGCACTAAAACAATAGGAAGGAATTGCTATGCGATTTTTATGGTTAGGAAAATTTCAATCGGACGCACCAGACTGGACACACCCTGCAAGAGAACTGGGCGAATATGAATTAATGATCGTAGATCATGGAACACTGTATATTGCCGATCACTCCCAAACACACACCGTTCGCAAGGGAGAATATCTGATTATGCCGCCCACCACTTTACAGCACGGTACCAAGCCGTCTTCCTGTGGTTTTCACTGGCTGCATTTCGAAACTTCTGATCCTATTCCCTGCCCACTTACCGGAACCGTCACTAATACGGAATTAATTCTTGCCATGCTAAACACGATGCTGCAACTGGAACAACATCAACATTCCTCTGCAACAACCTATCTACTCCAAGCTCTGTTAGAAGAACTCGGTTACGAAAACAATACCATTACCACACCACCGCATCGTCCTTTGCGCGAGCGTATTGACGAATATCTAAAATATCGCCAAAATACACCACATATGGTTCGTACTTTGGCAGACTATTTTGGATATCATGAAAAATATTTTTCGACCCTGTTTTATAAAGAAAATGGCATTCATCTGAAGCATTATCTAATGGAGCAAACCATGGAAAAAGGAAAAGCTCTTTTGCTAAATACCGATCTTCCCATTCACGAAATAGCTGCCGCCTGCGGCTTTCGCGACGCCCATAACTTTTCTCGAGCTATACGGACAGCGTACCATATGACACCCACAAAACTCCGGCAAACTTTTTCTCAAAAATAATCCCTACCGTATTGCAATTTGTGGTAAAATAGGAATGTACTGCGCTTGTGTGCACGAAAGCGCTGCCAACAGGCAAACCAAAGTATTATCTCAACAGCACTAAATACGTGCACGGAAAAGAGGAATATATGAACAAAATGAAAAAACTTGCTATTGCAACAGGTTGTTTTCTTTTGTTGCTGGTGTGCTCTCTCTATTGCAGCACAAACAAGGCCTATGCAAAAGAACAAACGGAATTTATCGTTGGATTTGATGCCGAGTTCCCACCATATGGTTACTTGGACGAAAGCGGAGACTACATCGGTTTTGATCTGAGTTTGGCAGAGGAAGTCTGCAAACGAAATGATTGGAAACTGATCAAGCGCCCTATTTCATGGGATTCCAAAGATTCTGAATTAACTTCAGGTGCTATCTCTTGTATTTGGAATGGTTTTACGATGAATGGACGAGAGAAAAGCTACACTTGGTCAACTCCTTATCTAAACAACTATCAGGTAGTCATTGTCCGCAAGGACTCTTCTATTAAAAAGCCTGCCGATCTCAAGGGAAAGGTTTTGGTCGTACAAAGCGATTCTTCTGCACTTGCTGCTTTGACGGGAGAAGACGCTACACAAGCTAACCGCCAGATTGCAGATTCTCTCAAAGAGCTGCAGCAGGTTGGCGACTACAACTCTGCATTTATGAATTTGGAAAGTGGCATGGTTGACGCCATTGCGATGGACTATGGTGTTGCAGTCTATCAAATGTCTGCCAAATCCGATGAATTCCGTATTCTCGATGATTCGCTTTCTGCAGAACAGTATGCCATCGGTTTTAAGAAAGGAAACACCACACTTCGCAATAAAGTACAGACGACATTATTAGAAATGTTATACGATGGCACATTAGAAAATATAGCCAAAGAATGGGGCTTGAGCAAAAGTCTCTGCCTCAGCTTTGACGACAAAACATACATCGATGGCGGTGCAGTGCCAACCATTGATACCAGCAAATTAACAAAGGTGACTCCGGCTCCGGACAAACAGTCACAAACCAAGGGCTCTAAAAATAAAGTCAAGAAATTATCCGCTGCACAGATTGCAAAACAGATGCGCAAAGGTATGATCTCGACATTATTGATCTTTTTCCTGACAATTTTGTTCTCAATTCCATTGGGACTGCTTGTTTGTCTGATCCGTATGTCACACTGGAAGCTGCTGCAGTATATTGCAAAGATCTACATTTCGATCATGCGTGGTACCCCATTGATGCTGCAGCTATTGGTTGTATTCTTTGCACCGTATTATGCGTTCCACATACATACACCGTATTCGTACCGCTTCTTGGCAGTGATCATCGGATTTTCCTTGAACTACGCCGCATATTTTGCCGAGATCTACCGTGCCGGATTCCAGGGTATCCCGATCGGTCAGCGTGAGGCTGCCACTGTCATGGGTTACAATCGTCTGCAGACATTCGGATACATTCTGTTCCCACAGATGGTCAAACATGTACTGCCTCCGGTCACGAACGAAATCATTACCTTGGTCAAAGATACTTCATTGGCGTTTGCACTGGCATATACAGAAATGTTTACCTTGGCAAAACAGATCGCAGCTTCTCAAACCTCACTGCTGCCGCTGTTTATCGCCGGCGTATTTTATTACGTCTTTAACTTCGTAGTAGCATACGTCATGGAAACACTGGAAAATAAATTGAATTACTATCATTAAGAAAGGAAATTAAGCTTTATGAATATATTAGACATGAAACATATCAAAAAAAGCTTTGACGGTAAGATCGTATTGCAGGATATCGATCTGCAGATCTCTCCCGGCGAAGTTGTTTCAATCCTTGGCCCGTCCGGTTCCGGTAAATCCACACTGCTTCGCTGTGCAACATTTCTGGAAACGATTGACAGCGGCGAGATCGCATACAACGGGAAAAGCGTGGTAACGACAGAAGGCAATCATGCCATTTATCCAAAACGCAGTGACATTTTGGAAGCACAATCCAATTTTGGATTGGTCTTTCAGAATTTCAACCTGTTTCCACATTTTTCAGTATTAAAAAACGTCTATCATGCACCACTTAAGGTTCAGAAAAGGACCGATAAGGATGAAGTGATTTCTGAGGCATATGACCTGTTGACAAAAGTTGGTTTGTCAGACAAATCAGACGCTTATCCTTGCGAACTGTCCGGCGGACAGCAGCAGCGTGTTGCGATTGCACGTGCTCTCGCATTACATCCAAAGATCATGTATTTTGATGAGCCAACCTCTTCTCTCGATCCAGAGATCACCGCAGAAGTTCTCCGATTATTGAAGCAGCTTGCTTCCGAAAAAATGACAATGGTTATTGTAACGCATGAAATTGACTTTGCCAGAGCGGTCTCAGATCGTGTCATCTTTATGGATGGCGGTCTGGTCGTTGAAAACGGCAAACCGGAAGATGTCATTGACAATCCGAAAAACGAGCGCACAAAAGCATTCCTCAAGAAATTGCATGTATAATGACAACATTTAGGAATGCAGATTGTGTAACAACGTAACAATATAAACGAGCATTTTCCTATCAATTAAAACAAAAAAAGCCCGGCAGAAATCATACCGTGTATCAAACCAAAAAACGAAACGTTTTTGGCGGTACCGCAATCATTCCTGTCGGGCTTTCTTTATATTGATAGTATCATACATTAATGAACCTTGTTATCCAACTCACAAGCTCACAAAGTCGCCTATGATATCCATCTAACAATGGCTATTTTACTTTTTTGTCTCGTGACAGATAAAGAATGTACACTGCAAATACAATAGCGATCATCATCCATACACCAAAGATTACCGGTGAACTGTCCTTAAATTTATCATAATATCCCTTAAAATAAATGACTAAAACGATCATCGGCAATACATACCGCATATATCTGCGAAGAAATTTTGGAAAATTCATACCTACTCCTGTATTGGTCTCTTCCAAAAATCGTTCAAATCCCCAACCGCTTTTTTTCGTACAAAACAGTACAAATAACAGACTTCCAAGTGGAAGAATATTACTGGATACCACAAAATCTTCAACATCCATGATCGTTGATCCCGGTCCAAATAACTGGACACCAGACCACACATTAAATCCAAGTACAGTTGGCATGGATAATACTGCAATGCCGACTAAATTGACCGTTAACGCTTTCCGACGCTCCCAGCCAAACACATCCATGCTCATGCTGATGATATTTTCAAACACTGCGATCACTGTGGATAATGCCGCAAAGGACATAAATACAAAGAAAAGCATTCCCCACAATGTTCCACTTGGCATATGGTTAAATACATTTGGCAGTGTGATAAACAGCAGTGATGGTCCTGCATCCGGGCGGATTCCAAAAGAAATACACGCCGGGATCACAATAATTCCTGCAACAAATGCGATCAGTGTATCTAACACCAATACATTGATCGCCTCTCCGGTCAGCTTACGTTCTTTGCCCAAATAACTGCCGAAGATCTCCATCGAACCCATTCCAACACTCAACGTGAAAAACCCCTGCGTCATCGCATCAAAGATGACATTTCCCAATCCACGTTTCTTCACATTTTCGAGGTTCGGGATCAAATAAAAAGAAAGGCCTTTACTGCTTCCTTTTAACATGACTGAATTGACTGCCATAACAGCCATCAATACGATCAATGCTAACATCATTTTCTTTGTAATATTTTCAATACCATTCTGTAAGCCCAGTGCGCACACACCAATACACAAGGCAACTACTAATAACATAAAAAACATCATTTTGCCTGGTGTCTGCATAAAGCTCTGATAATACTGTTCGATTTCTTTGACATTCGCCTGACGTAGTGTCCCCTTGGCACAAACGCCAACATAATAGATCATCCAGCCCGCTACCACTGTATAAAACATCATTAGCAGATAATTACCGCACAGTCCATACCAACGAAACTGATGCCATCTTCCTTTGCCACCGCTCAATTTACGCAATGCTGTTCCAATGCTCGCACCACTGCCGCGACCGATTGCAAACTCGCATACTAAAATTGGAAATCCAAGAGCAAATAAGCAGACCAAGTAGATCAAAATAAAGATTGCTCCTCCATTATTTCCGCATACGTACGGAAACTTCCATACATTTCCCAGTCCCACCGCACATCCTGCAGATACTAATATAAATCCAAGGCGGGATGCAAAAGTTTCTCTGTTTTTACTCATTTTTTATTCCATTTCTATCGTGTAATATTGTTCACAAACCTGTTATGTCAAGGAGTTCTCACAGTATGTACCTGCAATGAAAAATACATCCCATGGTCCATTATCTGCGAATACTACTACAGCTGAATAAAGCCTAATGACTGTAATAATAATGCAAATAGCAGAATTGGTGCAATCCCTTTGATCATCGCAATATACAGATATTTTCTGCCAAAACGTTCTCCGTTAACAGTTACCTCATCAATGACCGTCTTAGGTTTCACAACCCAACCGATCAAAATGCATGTGAGCAGCGCCACCGTCGGCATAAAGCAATAGTTACTGATATAATCCAATATATCCAGTATCTGTCCTGTCGATCCATTTGGCAGTGGCAGCTCAAAATATAACTTGTTATATCCAAGACAAACAATGACACCACCTATGACTCCATACGTTGCCACAATAGATGTACTCTTATGTCTGGTCCAGTGAAACGCATCCATCAAACTGGAAACGATCGCTTCCATAACAGATACCGAAGAAGTTACTGCCGCAAAAATAACCATCAGGAAGAACAGCACTCCGACAACCGTTCCGGCTTTGCCCATTGCCTGGAATACCTTTGGCAAAGAATCAAACATCAGACCGGGTCCGGCGCTCATTCCTTCTGTCCCCATAAATACAAATACAGCAGGCACGATCATAAGTCCGGCAAGCATCGCTACCAAAGTATCAAAAATTTCGATCTGATTGATCGATTTCATCAAATTGACGTCTTTCTTAACATACGAGCCGTATGCAACCATGATTCCCATCGCCACGCTGATCGAGAAGAAAAGCTGTCCCATCGCATCCATCAGAATAACAAAAAATTCTTTGCCGGTCATTCCCTTAAAATTAGGAATTAAATATACTTTCAATCCCTGCAGACCGGTTCTGGTAACACCACTCGCATCTGTATGTTTGATCGTCAGCGAATACAATCCAATGCCGATAATCAAAAATAATAAAATTGGCATCAGGATCTTACTGTATTTTTCAATTCCCTTATTCACGCCATTAAACACAACGAACGCTGTCATTATAAAGAAAATAAACATCCAGATGATCGGTTGATATTGTCCTTGAATAAATCCCACAAAATAATCGTCGCCCGCTGCCGCTGATCCTGCACCGGTGACAAAGGTTGCGAAATATTTTACAACCCATCCACCGATCACGCAATAATATGGCAAGATGATAATTGGTACAAGACATGCCAAAACACCAAGACCCTTCCACTTAGGCTGAATCGCTGCATAAGCAGTAAGAGGGCTCCGTCCCGTTTTACGCCCAATGGCGATCTCTGTTGTCAATAACGTAAAACCAAATGTCACTGCTAAGATCAAGTAGCATAAAATAAACACACCTCCATGATCCTTTGCCGCTAAATAAGGAAACCGCCATATGTTTCCTAACCCCACAGCACTTCCTGCAGCAGCCATAACAAAGCCGATCGTGCCGGTAAAATTTGCTCTTTTTTTGTTCATTTTTTCATCCTTTCCTTGTTCCATTTCGCCCTATACTATTATGTGGGCACATCATTCTATTCTAAAGGTTTACGTTCTACGTGTCAACAACCCACGCACCAGTTCTGCATCAGCATCGCTGATCTGTGTATGACCAAAGCCTGCTTGCTCCAAGATCTGCAGCATACGATCTCGCTCCTCTCCGGATATCACTAATAATCGCTGCTTACGAAGCCATGCAATCTGTGTTTCATAATTTGTTTGTTTCTGAAATGCCGGATATTTGTGCCCTATTTTACGGACATATCTTTGATAATCTGCAATCAGCCTGTCATTCGTATCCGCACGGTGATATGCAATACTGCACCGAAGTATGCGAATCATCTGGCGGACAGCAAGCGTGATCACAAAAATAAGCAGCAACAATGCAAGCACCCCAAGGGAAACTTTACCGGTTCTTTTTACCGCCTCTACTGCATCTGCTGTTCCTGTCGCACCGGTACCACCGGTATTACTCTGCGCAGTTCCATTGCTCCGGTTACGAAAAAGACGCATAAACGCATTCCAAAGACTGACATCCGCCTCTTCCTGATCCGATGCCGGCGTAATATCCACTACATACCAGCCTTTGTGCTGATCGTAAATTTCAACCCAAGCATGTGCATTTGCATCCGTGACATCTACCTGCACAACTCCGGTATCTGTAAGTTCGCGGTAACCCTGATAGTAATCAGATACCTTCTGATCGGTAAGGATCTTACCGTTCTCACCGATATCTTCCGGATCGATCGCATAGCCTTCCACATAACGAGCCGGAATACCACAGTTACGCAAAAGCAACGTCGCTGCACTGGCAAAATGCGCACAGTATCCTCTACGATTCTTTTTCAAAAAATACGAAACGAAGTCTTGACCATAAGGCGTTATACCCGGCTGATACGTATACGGTATATTATCCTGATAATACGCTGCCAGCTTCTGCACGATCTCAGCAACAGTTCCCGTCAAATCCGCTTCCTTGCAAAACTCATCCAAAACAGCCTTGCTTGAATCCGGCACCGTAAGCCAATTCGATATCGATTCTGTCTGAAGTTTACAATCCCGATCCAAACCGGAATACGTATAATAATCATATATCTGGCTGCGACCGGGCGATGTTACCAGATCCGACTGAAGACTGTAATACGGCATATACAATCCCGGATCTGCTGCCACATTATCAACCTTGACGATTCCATGTGCACTGCCGGTTATATTTTTCTCAAACGCAGTCTTGGCACGCTGCTCCGTCCGCATATAAATTGCTTTAGCAGATTCCCAGCGATTCATGCCATATAAATAATCCTGTCCAATAAAACGGCGCAAATAAAATCGATTTTCATTTTGCGGTACAAATGTGACCCGAAGATCTGTGTCATAATCCAGTCGCACCGCACTGACGCCGCCTAACTTACCACTGGTCAGACCGCCGGTATTATCATAAAAATTAAATAATCCGGCAATTCCGAGCACTGCGACATTCTGCATGGCATCTTTTGTGCTCTGTTTCCATGCGGAATCGGGATGTCTGTTGTGATAATCCTTCGATGGAACAAGCAAAGAAAACAGCACTGCACCAATCGCAACAACTGCGAGCAGACACGCCCCCGCCTGCAATTTCACTCGATAGGCAGACTGATAAACGATACGTTCCTCATCCTGTTTGTATCGGACATTGTCTGCTGCCTGCTTATAATCGCCATTTTTAGCAATCGCCGCCGTCACGACAACACCCACAAAAAATTGCACAACATAAAACATATCCGGTTCCAAATGCACATACAATGGCAGGAACAGAAAGCCAAAAACAACCAGCATCAGGAAACGGTATCTCATTTTACGGGAAACGAATATATTTACCACAACACTTGCTGCCACAGCAATATAACTCATTGCTATAGTCACTGCCAAATTGGCATCGGCGATCTTTTCGCCGTAACTACGTGTCGCATTAGACTGAAAATACTCTGAAACGCTTTCCATCAGGTCATTCATGACACTATAGAATCCGCTGCTCACATAGCTTTGCATCCCAAAACCAACGGCGAATACAACGACCAATAATAATATATATCCGACATTTTCCCACCATTTACGGTAATACAAAAATGCCACATAAAGTGATGCCACAAGGGTCACAAGTTCTACGATCCAAGTCTGATAATCGCTGTCGATCGCTGACAACACGATTCCCATTCCACCCGCTGTAATACAAAATACCAGCAGCGCATTGACAAGCAGCATACCTATACGTGATTCCGTCTGTTGATCTAATGATTTCGTAACTAACTCAATGCCTTCCCACTTGTCCAAGCAGTCATCATCATAGTCAATCCGAAATGTTTTTCGTAATCGATCCAGAATCGTCTGCCGTCCATTACCCATGAGAGATCACCTCCCCGCGCACACCATCTTCGTATAAGCCGATCACTGCATATGCCTGCAACTGCGGACGCAAGCTTTGCACCATTTTAGCCAGCTCGATATTGTCCGTCACCACAGCTCTCCGCAGCAAATAAATAAACTGCGTATCGATCTCTTCTCTCTTTTGGATCAAAACTTCGATAAAATCATATTCTAATGCATCCCACACGAGCAGACAAACCGGTGTATATTCTTTTAAGAACAACTTACTTAAGCCGTAAGCAAGCCCCAAAACCTCTTCTACTGTGTCCCTTTGTCCGGACAGATCAAGCACCAATACCACTTGGCTCTGTGCTACGCTTGTCCGCTCTTTGACCATAAGTGTTTCTTTCTTAGCGGAAAGTTTCCAGTGAATGTCCTTGATTCGGTCTCCCGGTCGATACTCTCTGACATCCGTTATTTCAGCAAAGTCATTTCCCTTTGCCTGACTTTCTTCCAATTCACTCATTCCCATCTGGAAACCGCTTTTCTGTTCTGATGCCTCTCCTGTCTCCTGCGGCATTACCGCGATCGCCGCCTCCTCAGAAATTTCCTGCTGCACCGATACCAAACCGAGCAGATCCTTGATGGCGAGCGTATGGATGCAAAGCTGCAGATTGCCACTATATTTGCATCTAAACGGTAACTCCATGGCTTCTTCCCCACGCAGGCGTACCGGTAAACACAGTCGGATCGGATCCTCTGTGTGATACAAAGTATTGCCAAGCGTTCCCTGCAATTCGCATTGTAAACTAACCCACGGAAACGCATTACTCAGTTTACACATAAAACGGCTCTCTTCACCTGCTATGACTTTCGGCTGCAAGGCAGATATGCGCACTGTAAGATATGGGGTCATTTTCCAGTTCAACCATATGGATACGACCGGCAGCAAAACAAGCAGCCATACTAACGATGCGACAACATAACTCTTAAAAAAGAAATAGAGAACGACCATAACGACAAACAGCAGAACATAACCCGCTATACGTAACGGATATAGTTTCCAATGTCGCTTTGATCCTTCTCTATTCATCCCATTCATCCTCCATGCGCCGAATTGCTTTATCACATCCGTGGTGCCTTCACCGTCTGCACAAGCTGTTCCATTGCCTGATCTACCGTAATACGCTCCGCACGTGTTCTGGCGCTCAGGCGCACACGATGCCCTAACACATCGCGCAATACCTTTTGTACATCTGCGGCAGTCACGAAATCACGCCCGGCAATCATCGCCATCGCACGTGAGATACGAAGCAGTGCGATCGTTGCACGCGGACTTGCTCCCATCTCAAACAGATCATTATGTCTAGTCTCCTCCACCAAATTAACAATATAATCATAAATACTGTCATGCACAAAGATCGTTTCCGATGTGCTGCGAAGCGCACACAACTCTTCTGCCGACAATACCGGCTGAACTTTGGATAACAGATCGGCTGATTCGCCCTTCAATATCGCCACAGCATCCTGATGTTCCGGATACCCCATAGAAACACAGATCATAAAACGATCCAGCTGAGATTCCGGCAGCATCTGCGTTCCTGATGATCCCAGTGGATTTTCTGTTGCGATGACCACAAAGGGATTCGGCAGCGACCTGGTTACACCATCTACCGTCGCATGATTCTCCTCCATAACCTCAAGCAAAGCAGACTGTGTTTTGGGAGAAGTTCGATTGATCTCATCTGCCAAAAACAGATTACAAAACACGGCACCGGGGCGGTATACAAACTGCCGGCTCCCCGCGTCATACATCGAAAATCCCAGAATATCACTTGGCAAAACGTCCGGTGTAAACTGCACACGCTTATAGTTCATGGACAGTGCTTTTGCAAACGTTGTCGCAAGCGTTGTCTTGCCAACGCCCGGAATGTCTTCCATCAATATATGGCCGCCACTGATGATCGCTGCAAGAACCCGCTCTACCACGTTTTCTTTACCTCGGATCACCTGATTGACTTCCCGCTGTATCCGTTCCAGCTTATCCTGTATCTGCTTTTGATCCACGCGTTCCCCTCCTTTATCCTGTACACAATTCTGTTATACGCTATTTGTCAGCCTTTTATCTGTCCTTTCAGATAGTCAATTGCTGTTTGCCAGCCTTTTATCTGTCCTTTCAGATAGTTAATTGCTATTTGTCAGCCTTTTATCTGACCTTTCAGATAGTCAATTGTTGTTTGTCAGCCTTTTATCTGACCTTTCAGATAATCAATTGCCTTTTGCATCTGATTATCCGGTTTAAGCTTCCCATTTTTATCCTTCTGCCCCACCGTCGACTTATCCAATCCCATAACGTTCCATCACCGCCGCAAGCTGTTCTTT
>ENA-UEOI01002843-UEOI01002843.1-human-gut-metagenome-genome-assembly--contig:-NODE-2843-length-11253-cov-7.221367_pt1 | contig 11253 bp, 9 predicted proteins | sample MGYA00242883_ERZ507882 | MGnify/ENA primary metagenome ERZ507882 (study PRJEB26167, sample SAMN06115502) | human gut metagenome | host: Homo sapiens | place: China:Chongqing | collected 2015-07-29... | reverse complement strand
CCTGTTCCTGTTCGGGCGGGACAACCGTTTCCCGGTACAGGCCACCGCGCGGGAGCACGTCGAAGCGGTCGTAATCCCTAAGCAGTCAATCCTGAAAATGCTCTCCATGAACGAAACGATCCTGAAAAATTACCTCGACATTTCAGCCGATTTCGCCTCTCGCCTAAGCCGGAAACTGCACTTCATGTCGTTTCGCACGATCCGGCAGAAAATCGCCATGTACCTGCTGCACCTGGCCAAGGTTTCCGGATCGGACACGGTCGGACTCGATAAGACCAAAGCCGCGCTGGCCGAATATTTCGGCGTGTCGCGTCCTTCGCTCGAACGGGAAATGACCCGTATGCAGCAAGAGGGCCTGATCGTCGCCGAACGCCGGCAGGGGACGATCCGCAAAAAAAAGGAACTGGCGCAACTGATCCATTTTTAAAAAGACCCGAAGCACGCGGACGCCTTCGCCCGGATGAAACGAATAACGCACTGCGTCGATACCGGTCGCCGTCTGTCCGAGAAGCCCGTAAACCGACTAACACCCGATACGATGAAAAAAAGCATGTTCTTACTCCTGCTGTCGGCGATCTTCGCCGCGCCGACAGCCTTCGCCGACGAAACCGAAGCGGTCGCCGCGTCCGACCGCTGGCAAAAAACAATTTGGGACGCCCGTTGGATCGCCTCCGGCGAGGTGTCGGAAGGCGAATTCGAAGCGTATCGCTTCCGGAAAACATTCCCGCTGGAGCGGGTTCCGTCCCGTTTCGTCATCAACATCTCGGCCGATCCCCGTTACGAGCTGTTCGTCAACGGCCGCCGCGTGCACCGCGGACCGGCGCGCGGCACGCTACAAAACTGGTGCTACGAAACGCTGGACATCGCGCCTTACCTGAAAGAGGGCGACAACGTCATCGCCGCGACCGTATGGAATTACGGACGGTGGTCGGGCGGGGCGCAAGTTTCGCTGTGCACCGGGCTGATCGTCCAGGGCGAAACGGAACGCGAAAGCGCGGTTGATACCGACTCGTCGTGGAAAAGCCGTTACGACCGCTCGCTGGCCCCGTCGCTCGTCTACCTGCAGGACGTGGAACCGGGCCTTATCGTGGACGGAAACCGCTACCCGTGGGGTTGGGAACAGCCCGGCTACGACGATTCCCGCTGGCCGTCGGCCGTAGAGACCGAACCCGGCCGTCCCGCGCTGGCCTGTCGCGGCCAAGTCCGGGCGCTCGTTCCGCGCACGATACCGCTGATGGAGAGCCGCCCCGAGAACGCCCCGGTCATCCGGCGCAGCGAAGGGATCAACGCGAACGACAATTTCAAAAAGGACAAACCGCTGACCGTACCGGCCCGCACGCGGGCGACGCTGCTGCTCGACCAGCAATACCTGACCAACGCCTACCCCACCCTGACCGTCAGCGGAGGCAAAGGCGCGAAAATATCGCTGACCTATTCCGAAGCCATGTACGTCAACGACCGGGAGAAGGGCAACCGCAACGAAATCGAAGGGAAGCACATCCGGGGATTCACGGACGTGTTCTATCCCGACGGGTATAGCATCAATGATGTAGTGAAAGAGATGAAATCCGTGGAAGAGCATCTGGCAAAGCAGCCGGAAGTGAAGAAAGTGTCGATCACTTTCGGTAGCACGCCGTTAAGGTATTACCTGGCTTCTACTTCGGTGGGGCCGAAACCGAATTTTGCCAATGTATTGGTTGAATTGACGGACAGTAAATATACGAAAGAGTATGAAGAAGATTTCGACGCGTACATGAAGGCGAATTATCCGAATGCGATTACCCGTACCAGTCTGTTTAAACTGTCGCCTGCGGTGGATGCCGCTATCGAAATCGGGTTTATCGGTCCGAATGTGGACACGCTTGTGGCGCTCACCAACCAGGCTTTAGAGATTATGCACCGGAATCCGGATTTAATCAATGTGCGCAATTCGTGGGGAAATAAAGTTCCTGTATGGAAGCCTGTATATAGTCCCGAACGGGCGCAACCGTTAGGGGTATCGCGTCAGGGAATGGCACAAAGTATCCAGATCGGAACCACAGGTATGACGCTTGGAGAGTACCGGCAGGGCGATCAGGTGCTTCCTATCTTATTGAAGGATAACACGGTGGATTCGTTCCGCATCAATGACCTGCGCACGTTGCCCGTGTTCGGCACGGGGAATGAAACGACCAGTCTGGAACAGGTGGTATCGGAATTTGATTTCCAATATCGTTTCTCGAATGTGAAGGATTACAACCGGCAAATGGTGATGATGGCGCAATGCGATCCGCGTCGCGGAGTGAATGCGATTGCTGCTTTCAATGAGGTTTGGCCGCTGGTGCAGAAAGAGATTAAAGTGCCGGAGGGGTATACGATGAAGTATTTCGGGGAACAGGAAAGTCAGGTGGAGTCTAACGAGGCGTTGGCCAAGAATTTACCGTTGACGTTCTTCCTGATGTTCGTCACGCTGTTGTTCCTGTTCAGAACGTATCGTAAGCCGACAGTGATCTTGTTGATGTTACCGCTTATTTTTATCGGTATCGTTTTGGGATTGGTGTTGCTAGGCAAGTCGTTCGACTTCTTCTCCATCCTTGGTTTGCTCGGACTGATTGGGATGAATATCAAAAATGCGATTGTACTGGTGGAACAGATTGATCTGGAGGCTAAAACGGGCAAAAAGCCGTTGGATGCTGTTGTCAGTGCTACAACGAGTCGTATTGTCCCCGTAGCAATGGCGTCCGGCACTACCATTCTGGGTATGTTGCCATTGTTGTTCGACGCGATGTTCGGCGGTATGGCGGCTACGATTATGGGAGGTTTGTTAGTGGCTTCGGCACTGACATTGTTTGTTCTTCCGGTAGCCTATTGTGCCATTCAAAGAATCAAAGGCTGATTGCCTTCTCTTATATGAAACTTGAATTTATTGTTTAGATTGAATAAAATGAAAACTCAACTTATAACTCTGTCTCTGCTGCTCCTTGGCCTCACAGCCGGAGCACAGCAGCCCTATCTTAGCCGGGAAGCTTACCGGGATAAAGTGGAAGCTTACAGTCAAATTCTGAAGCAACAGAAACTAAAGACGATGGCAAGTACGGAAGCACGAAAGATTGCTCACACGGGATTCTTGCCAAAAATTGATGTCAATGCGGACGGGACACTCAACATGAGCGACCTTAATGCCTGGAACGAACCGGTAGGCGAATACCGCAACCACACCTATCAAGGTGTATTTATCGTCTCGCAACCGTTGTACACGGGCGGGGCACTCAACGCCCAGCACAAGATTGCCAAAGCGGACGAAAAGCTGAATCAACTAAATGAGGAGCTTACCATCGACCAGATTCATTATCAGAGCGATGCAGTTTATTGGAATGCTTCCGCTTCACAGGCTATGTTGCAGGCGGCGGACAAGTATCAAAGTATTGTGAAGCAACAGTATGACATCATTCAGGATCGTTTCAACGACGGGATGATTAGTCGAACGGACTTATTAATGATTTCCACCCGGTTGAAAGAAGCGGAATTGCAATATATCAAGGCGCGTCAGAACTATACGCTGGCGCTGCAAAAGCTGAATATCCTGATGGGAGAAGAGCCGAACAATCCCGTAGACAGTCTGTACACGATTGACACGGCTTCCGCTCCGGTGCAGATACTTTCTCTGGAGAATGTACTGCAACGTCGCGCGGATTACGAAAGTACGGAAGTAAACATCATGAAAAGTCAGGCGCAACGCAAAGCGGCTCTTAGCCAGTTCAACCCGCAATTGAATATGTATTTCAGCGGTGGATGGGCTACAGCTACACCTAACCTCGGTTATGATGTTTCTTTCAATCCCATCGTCGGCATTAACCTGAATATACCGATCTTCCGTTGGGGAGCCCGGTTCAAAACAAACCGTCAGCAGAAAGCGTATATCAGCATACAGAAACTGCAACAAAGTTATGTGACGGATAATATCAACGAGGAACTTTCTGCCGCCCTAACCAAACTGACGGAAACGGAATATCAAGTGAAAACCGCCAAAGAGACTATGAATCTGGCTAATGAAAATCTTGATTTGGTTTCTTTCTCGTATAATGAAGGAAAGGCAAACATGGTGGATGTGCTCTCCGCGCAATTGTCATGGACGCAGGCGCACACCAATCTGATTAATGCGTATCTGTCGGAAAAGATGGCGGTAGCGGAATACAGAAAGGTTATCAGTGAATAAATTTAGAAACAAAAGAAACTTGTTCACAAAGTCTTAGTCTTATAAAAGAAAATCGTCCTGCCATCACGCAACCGTGAAACAGGACGATTTCTTTTTATATCATAAGGACTACAAAATACCGTTTTGCTTCAGGATATCTTCTATTTCCTTATCTGTGATATTTGCACGTTCTGACTTATCATAAATAGTGAGCAATTTTATCTCTGTATCTATTTCTGTCCAGATTATCGTATAGGTTATCACCCGTGCACCTCCACTTTTACCTTTATTTTTCGAAGTTATCGCTATACGTATTTTACGAAGATTATTGCCCAAACTGACTCCTTGTTCAGGATTTAATAACAAATCATTTCCAAAATTCCTAAGATCTTCTTTCAACGATTTATACCGTTTTGACAAATGCTTCATTTCCCTTAAAAATTCGAGGGTAACGCTTATTCTATATTTCATTAAGGGCATCATCTAATGACTTAAACTCCAACTTACCCTCCAGATTCAGTTTCAGTTCCTTACACGCCTGATCTAAGCTTGCCAGAATCTCCGCCTTTGTCTGGTAGGGAGCTGCTTCCTCTGCGACAACATTCGTTTGCTCTTCTTCACAACTCAACATCGATTTCACTCTCCGCAGAATAGCGACATCATCCACATCCAGAATCCGCCGAATCAGTTCGTTCTTTTCGGCTTCCAATGACATTGCACTCATACGCTTGCTATTTTTACTGTTATACATTCACACAAAGATAACGCTATCAAACGAATCTTCCAAGTGTGAATGTATAAAAAGTCTTTTTCAGGCAGGAATTACCTTACGCAAGGAAGGAGATCAACACACCCGCAGCTACGGCAGAACCGATTACTCCGGAGATGTTGCTTGCCATGCAATACTGCAATACGTGATTCTTCGGATCGTATTTCAAAGCAATCTCATTGGCTACACGGCTCGCCATCGGAACGGCACTCAAACCAGTGGCGCCGATAAGCGGATTGATTTTCTTCTTCGAGAAGAGATTTACCAGTTTCACAAAGAAAATACCACCGGTTATAGAAAGTGCAAATGCAAGGAATCCACCGATCACAATACCGATTGTTGTCCAGTTGAGGAATGCTTCGGCTGTCATCGTTGCTCCTACGGACAGTCCGAGGAAGATGGTGGCAGCATTCATTATGCTATTGGAAGCGGCATCGAACAAGCGGAATGTGTTGGTTCCGATTTCTTTCACCAAATTACCAAACATCAACATACCCACCAAAGGCACTGCACTTGGCACGAAGAGGGCAACAATAGTAGTTACCACGATCGGGAAGATAATCTTCAATACACGCAGGTTCTTGATTTCAGTCTTCGAAGGGTACTTCTTTTCCTGTTCTTTCATGTTGATGCTCAACTCTTTCTTCGTACAGAACAGTTTCACTACCAGCGGAATAATCACCGGAACGAGCGCCATATACGAATAAGCGGCAATGGCAATCGGGCCCAGCAAATGCGGCGCCAGTTTGATGGTGGTAAAGATGGCTGTCGGACCATCCGCGCCACCGATAATGCCCAGAGAAGCGGCTTCCTGTGGAGTGAATCCCATCAGGATGGCTACCAGCAACACGGTAAAGATACCCAACTGTGCAGCTGCACCGAATATAGAAAGATGCAGATTACGCAACATCGGCCCGAAGTCCGTCAGCGCACCGACACCCATAAAGATGATCGGAGGCAGGAAACCTGTTTTAATCAACATATAGTAGATGAAGTTCATGATTCCCAGTTCGTGGGCAATGTCATGCAAAGGCATTTCCCAGATGTTCTTCAACACTCCGTTTACCATCACCATACCATTTTCGTCGGCCTGAATCACGCCCATATCTCCTCCGGGGAAGTTGGCTAGCAACACACCGAAAGCGATGGGGACAAGCAGCAACGGCTCGTACTGTTTCTTAATACCCAAATAGAGCAGAACGAACGCGATGGCATACATTATCAGGAACTGCGGTTCGGCAATGATATTGCTGAACGCAGTCATGTCATATAAGTTCTCAAATATTTCGTTCATTATCCTATCTTCATTAATACGTCATCTTCTGAAACAGCATCTCCCGGGTTGACACAGATAGCAGTCACTGTACCGCCAAACTCTGCACGGATGGCATTGTAGGTCTTCATCGCTTCTACATAGCAGATTACATCACCTTCTTTCACAGTGTCACCTACTTGCAAAGGAGTTTCCTGCGCACCTTTCACTAAGAAGAACTTGCCTTCCAACGGAGAAAGTACTTCTTTACCCTCTCCTGCCGGAGCAGCGGCAGCACCCGCAGGAGCAGCAGGTAGTTCGGTATCACCGTATGCTACCGTCACACGATAGGCCTGTCCGTCCACTTGTACGGTCAGTGTCTTCGGTTTGGCATCTTCTTCCGGAGATTTATCTTTTTCGGCACGACGTTTGACTACGTCTTCCAGGAAGTCTTCTTTTGCTTTGCCACTCTTGTAAGCCTCATATTGAGCCGGGTGCATAGCATATTCGAAGAGTTCTTCGTCGTCCTGTCCTACTTCCCATTTGTTCTCTTTCATCAGTTTGCGATATTTGTCGAGGGCATCGGGATAGTTATTCTGCGGATCACCTTCAAAGAACTTACGGCCTTCACGTTCTGCCTTTTCAATGATTTCGGGAGCAAGTTTGCCCGGCAGACGTCCGGCTTTACCCAGAATCATATCCCAGATATCATCGGCAATCATTCCCCAACGTTCTTTTCCTTTTTCCATAGCCATCACATTCATCATGGCGAGGTTCTTCACGTATTGGCTGAACGGAGTCACCAATGGAGGATAACCGACACGAGGCCATACGTATGCCACTTCATCAAACAGCTTGATAAGAAGCTGGTCTTGCGTCATAAACGGCAGATTGTGTTTTGCCTTATATTTATTGATTGATTCCAGATTGGATTCGAGATCGGCCATCAAACTACCCATCATACCGCCGGGAAGTCCGGGAGCAATCAGCAAAGAGTTCATCAGACGGTTTTTCGGGCTGATATACAAGCCGAGGAAGTCGTCCATAAATTCCTGAATCATGCCGCGCACTTTCATGTAGGCTTCCATATTGATTTCGGGCACTTGATATCCGGCGTCTTTCAGCATCGCCTGCACACTAAGCAAGTCAGCATGGCCTGTTCCCCATGATAGTGGTTCCATGCCTACGTCGATGTAGTCGCAACCGGCTTCGCATACTTCGAGGATGCTTGCCATATTGAATCCGGGACCTGCATGACTGTGATACTGAACGGGGATTTCGGGATGTGCCGCCTTGATATTTGCTACGATCTTACCTAACGATACAGGACGGCCGATACCTGCCATGTCTTTGATACAGATTTCGTCTGCTCCCAGTTTGATAAGTTCCAGCGCCATATTGGTGTAGTACTCTACGGTATGGATAGGCGAATGAGTGATGCAAAGCGAGCATTGCGAAATCATGCCTGCTTCCTTTGCGTATGTGATGGAAGGAGCAATGTTACGCACGTCGTTCAATCCGCAGAACGTACGGGTAATGTCTGTTCCTTGTGCTTTCTTTACTTTGTAGAATAATTTGCGGACGTCTGCCGGAACGGGGCTCATACGGAGTCCGTTCAGTGCGCGGTCGAGCATGTGGGTTTGAATACCGGCTTCATGGAACGGTTTTGTCCATTCGCGTACCGCTTTATTCGGGTTTTCACCAAACAATAAATTTACCTGTTCAAAACCTCCGCCGTTTGTTTCTACGCGGGCAAAACAGCCCATTTCAATGATGGCAGGAGCTACCTTTACGAGTTGGTCTACACGAGGTACGTATTTTCCGGCAGATTGCCACATATCTCGGAAAACCAAACTAAACTTTACTTCTCTTTTCATGTCTTTCAGTGATATTCTTTATAGATTTATAATTTTTCTACTTTAGTGATTTTTCCTTTACCTTGTGTCACCACATTTACAGCAGCTGTAATGGCGGCTAAGATGTTTCCCGGAACAGGGGCAGGACCTTGCGATGCTTCCCGCTTCACAGGAACCACTTCTTCAGGAGCATACTTGTTGACTAATGTAATCAACAACTTACCTAAACAAATCACAATCAGCAGAATAACAAACACGGTAGCCATTCCGACCACCATCAGCAGGATCGCTGTTTCGATATTTTCCATATAATAAACTATTAGTATTTTAAGTTGTTCGTCTAAAAAGCGTTCGAAAATACCAAATTTTTATTATAAAATAAATTAAGAAAGGAATATAATGTATAAAAACGTCATTTCTCTGATTGGAAAACTGGGGAAGTTTATGATTTATGATTTATAATTTATGATTTATGATTTAGCGTGCCATCCACATCTAAACTAAATTCCCATTTATCTTATTTACTATCTGCTTCTATTGCACAACCCAAATAGTAAATAGTAAATAGTCCAATAGTAAATCGTCCTATCTATCGTTCCTACAAAAAAAATGTGAGAGAAAGCCCCTCAACTTTCTCTCACATTCTGATAAAACAATTATTAAATAAAAATACTCAATGATAGACCGGTTCAGCCCTTTTCTGGTTTCATACTCTCTTAACCTACTATTAAACTACCAGATAAAACCGGCCTTGTTAAACCTCTCATGCGCCATCACGGCTTTCATTCTTTTAATTAGCGTAGCAGTCTAGTTGAAAAACTCTTTTTTAAGCCAACTAAGTCTGTTTAATCGGAAAAAACAAGCCTCTAAAGCTCATATCACGTCCGATGAGGGAATCTTTCCGGCTTACGTTTGTGGCAGGAATAATTCATCTGCCGCTGTCTATTGTTTGCTTTGAGCCCTAGTTTGCATTTCTTTTAAAACATTGTTTGTTTTGGGTTAAATTTAAATTTTATAAAAAGCATCTATTGTTTGTTTTGAGTTTAGCTTGTAATTCTCTATAAAACATCTATTGTTTGTTCTGAATCCCGGCCTTATTTCTGCCGGATAATTTCTAATTTCTTCTACTACAACATTTAATCTTCTAATCAATTCTACCGTTTTCTTCAAATATCATTAAATAGCTCATCTATTAGAAAGAGAAGCATCTGTTGTTTTTTTACCAAGAAAAAATGAAGAAAATTTGAAGAAAAACAAAAAAGCCTCTTCTGGATAGTCAGAAGAGGCTTTTTTTATTGCAAAATAATTTCTTTCCCTCGAATTTGATAACTGATCCCACACGATCCAAAGACTTTTTCCAGTGTGGCGTTCAGGTCTTTCGTTAAGACCGTCCCGTTGTAGGTCAGCCCCTCGCATTTCTCATGTCCGACGACTGTTACTTCAAATATATGCTCAATATCTGCCACTACATTTATTAGCGGATCGTCTTCATACCCCAACACCTCGGGGAACTCCGATTCTTCTGCCTTTTTCTCTACCGGCACAATCTTGTTCTCATCGCAATGAACGCTTTCCCCGGCAAGCAATGTACGCTTACCTACAGCAGTCTCGACTTGCACACTTCCTTCCTCACAGTTGACGGTCATCTTCTTTCCTTGCTGATCGATGAGGAATTTCGTTCCCAGTACGGTTACGTCGCCGGCTTCTGTACGGACCGTGAATGTCTTGCCTTTGGTTACGTTAAAAGAGGCTTTACCCAATAGTTGCAATTTGCGCTCCCAAAGCCATGTGATATGATTGTAAGTCAGGCGGGAATTTTCCATCACCTGCACAGTACTGCCATCCGGCAATTCATAGTTCATAGCAGTGTTATCAGTCACCACCTTTTCTTCTGCCAGGAAGTAACCGCCTATCCCCAAAAGAAGGACAACTGCCGCTGCCACTCCCCATGAGAAAGAGAAACTTCTCCCCGCACCTTGCTTTCTTCTCCGGCTTAAGGCGATCTTATGGCTCTCCTCACGTTGCAACTTCAGCTTATCACCTATTTCTTTTTTACGAGAAAAGATTTCGCCAACCAGAGGAAGTTTTCCTTCTTCTAAGTATTTATCTAAAGATTCTGTCCACTTTTCCATATCTCACACCTCAATTAAAAATCCACAAATTAGCTGCCACCAGTAACAAGAAAGATTTGCTCATACGCTCCCGTAGACTGGATATAGCCATATGAGTAGTATTATAAACTGTACGCGAAGTGAGTCCCATCACCTGGGCTATCTCTTCCGGACTCATCTTCTTATAGTACTTAAGATACAATACCTCCCGCTGTTGCTTTGTCAAATTGTTCAGCTCTTTCTGCAAAACTTCCAGCTGTTCTTTTTCCAACTCTGAATGGATAATAGCAGTTTCAATATCAATCTCCAGATCAAACTGATATTCATTTGTGCCTACTTCATCCAGTGATTTTAATGAGCCACTATTCTCCTTTTTCAGTTCGTTCACTATCATGTGTCTCAACGAAACACATAAGTAAGCGGGTATGGATTGAGGAGCCGTGCAAGTTTCTCTTTTCTCAAAGATGTAAACAAACAACGACTGTATCGCCTCGGTTACCAGAGTCTCATCACCGGCTATCTTCATGCCATATCCATACAGTAAATCTGCATATTGCTCATAAAGCTGCCGGAATGCCTCTTCATCCCCTTGCTGAATTTTATCCCAGGATAGTGTCTTCATTTCTATTCACTCATTTATATGAGATATGTTTTTCCTTTTTTTACCTGATTTTTTAGTTAAAATCAACGGAATATGTTTTAAAACTCACTTGTAAAGTGGAATTTGATGTGTTTAAAGTCCATCTGCGCCATCTGAAGTACATAACCGGAGTCTGCCAGGAACACATCGCGCCCTTCTCTATCCTTTGCCATATACTGGTATTTACGTTTCTTGAAGGCTTCCAGTTCTGCGGGATCATCGCTTTCTACCCAACAGGCTTTATAAAGACTTACCGGTTCCCAGCGACAGGACGCATTGTATTCATTCAACAAACGGTACTGAATGACCTCAAACTGCAACTGTCCCACCGTACCGATAATCTTACGGCCATTGAACTGATTGACAAACAACTGTGCCACACCTTCATCCATCAACTGATCGATACCTTTCGCCAACTGTTTCTGCTTCATCGGATCGGCATTTTCAATAT
>ENA-UEOI01002842-UEOI01002842.1-human-gut-metagenome-genome-assembly--contig:-NODE-2842-length-11254-cov-21.201127_pt1 | contig 11254 bp, 4 predicted proteins | sample MGYA00242883_ERZ507882 | MGnify/ENA primary metagenome ERZ507882 (study PRJEB26167, sample SAMN06115502) | human gut metagenome | host: Homo sapiens | place: China:Chongqing | collected 2015-07-29... | reverse complement strand
TTGGCAAAGTTTCGGCAAAAATTTTCAAAAAAATTTTCCAACGGCATAATGAGCCGATGGAAAAAGAAAATATGGTACTTTGAGCAACACAAAGCGGTGTTCAGTCATTACACATCCAGATAGTTTTCTTAGCGGCATAACATGACCAGGACAATCATTTCCTTAACTGAATCAGTCGCCGTTACTCCATGTCGCTTGCGCGCTGATCCGTCGATGCTTGAAATGTCCGAACAAACGGCTTTGTTGTAAAAAAATAAAATCTGTGCTAAAATCTATCTGATCTCCGGGAGGTGATGAGCGATGTATACAGTGGCGGTCTGCGAAGATCAAAAGGATACGAGGGAGGAAGCGGCGGCACTGTGCGGCGAAGTCCTCACCGACCTGGAAATCGAACATCATATCGCTGCATTTTCCTCGGCAGAGGAACTGGAAACGCAGCTGCTGACCGGCGACCGGTTTGACCTGCTTTGCCTGGACATTCTCATGGACGGCGAGAGCGGCATGGAGCTTGCGAAAAAGCTGCGCATGACAGATGACCGTACCAGTATTCTGTTCCTCACAGGTAGTTCGGAGTATCTGAAAGACGGCTACGAGGTCCGACCGATTCAGTATCTGTTCAAGCCGGTATCGAAAGCGGAACTGAAACGAGCCATTGAAACCGACCTGCGGCTCCATCACCGACCGAAAACCTTTTCCATTAAGGTGGGCGGGCGCATGGCGGTGCTGCCGCTGGAAGACATTCGCTATGTGGAGAGCCGCGACCACGGGAGCCTGTTTCATATGGAAAGCGGGGAGCAGTTTTACCCTCTGAGCCTGACCGAAATCGAGGGAAATCTACCGGCAGAGCAGTTCTGCCGCTGCCACAACAGCTTTCTTGTGAATCTGGCGTGTGTGCGGGAAGTCAGCAGCCGCACTGTTTCCCTTGAACATTTGAAACTGCCCATCGGGCGGAAGTATGCCGAACGATTCAGGGAACAGTTTGTGCGATATCTGAATGAGCGATGAAAAAACGGACGTATGGGAAGTCTCCCCATGCGTCCGTTTTTTTGTTTTAAGGCAGCTTGAGGGCGGTCATGACTGTGAAACGCTCCGCATTGTAGCTGACGGAAAGGGTGCTGCCGTATTTGGCAGCAATCCTGCGCATTTGAATTAGTCCGTAGCCGTGGTCGGCAGATGCAGTCTTTGTGGTCAGCAAATTGTTCTCCTCGTCGAGGGCAACCACACCGCTGAATGTGTTCTCGCAGCGGATGGCAAGGTAGCCTTGGCGAATTTGCAAGGAACAACGAATTTCCCGCGGCTTGCCCGATGGTGTTCCGGCTGCGCCCTCCGCGGCATTGTCCAGCAGGTTGAAGAGAAAGCTGCACAAGTCATCCTCATCAATAGACAGCTCGGCAGGCAACGGAGCCGTTGCATGGAAGGCAGCGCCAATCTCTTTCGCCTTGGCTACATAGCGCTGCAAAACGGTGTTGACAATGAAGTTCGCCGTATAATGGAGGGGTGAAAGCTGCTCCAACTGGTCATCCAACTGCGCAAGATATTCCGTCAAACCTTCGGTATCCCCCTTGCGCTGCAAGAGCGACAGCACGGAGATGTGGTTTTTCCACTCGTGGCGGAAGGCCGATACATTCCGAAGGGATTCTTGGGCTTGCTTGTATTGCTCCTGTGCCTGTTGGCTACGGCTTTGCAGGGCTATCATCTGCCGCTGGCGGGAGAAGGCGGTGCGGATGAACTCCGCCACCACCTGTGCCGCGCAGAGAAGGCCTGCCACAGTACACAGCAGGGTATATAGAGCCGTGGGGCTGCCGTAGAGCAGGGAGGTGATGGGATTGCTCAGTAGATAGAGATATTCCACGCCCACGAATCGGCTGACGCACCATGCGGCAAACAGCACGCCTGCAACACCACAGAGGCAGAGGCTTGTCCGGCGGAGCATCCGTTCATGAGAGAGCAGCATCAAAAGAACCGTCAGCAGGAACAGACCAAAGCCAAGCCAGTCCACCAGCCTGCCGGAAAACAGAGTGACCGACGTAAAGCACCGCAGGGTCGAGCACAAAATGTGCGCCGCCGCTCCAATCAACAAGATCCGGCGCTTCCAACCATGCAGGGAAATAGCCAGAAAGCAGAACAGCAGGTCAATATAAATGAGACAGAGCCAGGCGGTCAGGCTGCCCGTTGTATCCAATCCGGCAGAAAGTGCGAAGAATGAGCCGCATGTCACAGGCACCGCCGCCAGTAGAAAATAGCCGCTCAGCGGCAGCAGTTTCCACAGATACGGCCCCGTCTGGGCGCTGAAAAGGAAAACCAGCAGCAGGAAAAGCGCCAGTATGACCTGTGCTGTGATGGCCGCCATGGGCCAGACAATGCTGGAAACAGCGGTCACAGAGTCGGAAAAGCGACTGACCAGAGATGGGAAAGCAGGGTAAAGTAAACCGTTGAGGGCTGTGCCGTAGGTGACGATCCGCAGCGTCTTCCCGGCGCAGTCTATAGGAAGCGGGATGCGCAGATCGTCATAGGAAATGCTGCTGAAATCCACATCTTCCAAAAAGGCATCCGCACGGTTTTCTTCGTTCGGAAAGTCAGTGTAGAGCAGTTCACCATCCAGAAACACCTGTATCCCCGCACCAAAGCCAAAAAATTGCAGCAGATCCCGTTGACCAGGTTCCTCCATGACCCGCTCCGCCGCCACCGGGCTGTCTCCGTCCACCGGAATTCCATCCAGATAGCCGCCGAAGCCAAATACAGGTTCTACCGGACCGCTTTCTGTCTCAAAGGTCCAACCGTTCCGGTTCGTCTGTGTGCAGTTCAAAAGAAGCGATGTCTGCATCCTGTCCGGCTGAGACAGGCGGAACAGGCAGAAGACCGCTGCAGCGGCAGCAAGGATCAACAGAGTGGCTGCGGGCCAGATCTTTCTGTGCTGAGGCTCCATGATACCGCCTCCTTTCCTGTTTGCCATTGTAACAAAGCGTGTTCATCTGCACAAGCGGCAAAGGGTTCTTTTTCCTAAACGACACGAATTTGCCCCTAAACAACACAACACAGCACGGTATGGGAATGGTAAAATAAAAGTGCAACATCATGCTGTGGAGGGGCTTGCGTGCAAAACCCTCTCAGGCGTGCGCCTGAGAGGGAGGCGTACTTTCCGCACATCCAATTAAAAAATGAGGAGGGGTATTGGATGAGGAGAAAATGGAACCGGTTTGTGGCCGGACTGCTGAGTATCGTCCTGCTGATAACGATGCTGCCCATGGAGGTACTTGCCGCAGGCAACGGCGGCAGGGCGGAGCAGCCCAGCCAGACAATGCCATTTCAGGATGTAAAGTCCTCGGACTGGTGTGCCAAAGCTGTGGAGTACGTCTATTCCCACGGCATATTCAACGGCACCTCAACTGCCACCTTTAGTCCCAGCGGCACCATGACCCGTGGAATGTTCGTTACGGTGCTTGGGCGTATGGCCGGTGTAAATCCAGATGATTACAGTGGAGAGACGCCGTTTTCTGATGTGCCGCAGACGATGTACTACGCCCCCTATGTGCAGTGGGCGGCGAGGTACGGCATCACAGTAGGCACAGGTGACGGAAAATTCTCTCCCGATGCGTTTATCAACCGGGCACAGATGGCAGCATTCTTCGTGCGGTATTTTGAAGCGTTCCAAGTGGACTATGCGACCGACGCGAATGTCACCACTACGCCTGCGGATCTGGAGCGTACCCCCGCCTACGCACAGGATGCTGTGCTGAAGCTCTGGAAACAGGGACTTTTGAACGGTGACGGCACACGCTTTGCCCCCGAAGGCAATGCTACCCGCGCCCAGATGGCGATGCTGTGTATGCGTGCGGACGAGGCGGTGGAGATTTGGTATTCAGCACCTGGCATCGTGGGGCGTAAATCGGGTGAGACACCACGGAAGGAAGATCAGAGCAAGCCGAATAGCGGCAGCAATTCCTCCGGCAGCAGTTCCTCTGGTAGCAGTTCCTCTGGCGGCAGCTCTGGTGGAAACGGTTCTGGCAGCACAGCTCATACCATCACGCTGTATCTGCCCGATGGAACGACTTCTACCTTTACACAGACAACTTCTGCACTTTCCCTTGCCAATCTTCCCACGCCTTCGGCAGCGGGGAAAGCCTTCGTCGGCTGGTATTATGATAAAAGCTATAACAAGGCCGTTGCCGACGGTGATCCGCTCAGCGAAAATCTGTCCCTTTACGCAAAGATGGTGGTCTACGATGCGATCGAGGGCGTGGAAACACCGACTTACGCCGGAGCGACAGATGTAGAGACAAACTTTGAAATCATCATCAAAAGCAATTCTTCCGAGACCGATTTGACGGACAAAATCAAGATGATCGGCACGGAGCAGCCCACCAGCGAAGTAGACGCGGACGGCAATACGATCCTCGTTGTCGGCAGCGTCAGGAACAATAACGATGGCACCTACACCGTTGCGCCGCCCACAGACGGATGGGCAGAGGGCGGCACTTATAAGGTGGTACTGGAGGATAACAGTCTGTACTTTAACGGCGAAGCGCCTTCCGTGCGGGAATACCACTTCACCGTGGAAGCGGGCGATCCGGTGCTGAACTGGCATCTCAGAGAGGAAGTTAAATCCATCCCGGCAACCGCCATCGGCAATGCCACCCAGAACGGCAAACGGGTCAAGGCACTCAGCATGCCGGTCGCTGCTCTTGGTAGCGGCGGCACAGCCATGGATGCTGTCTCCGACAGCACAGGTACTTTTGTTTATAATGGCGACTTGGCAGTCGGTGACACCGTGGCCATTTATGAGGGCACCGAGCCTGAAAAGCGTGTGGCAGTCGGAACCACCGATGCCAACACCGGCGATGTTTCCTATGTGAAAATCACTGGGGTCAACAAGACAACCAATACCTATTCCTATCAGTCCGCCGCGGTGGAGGATGTTCTGTTCGTTCCCGATGTGCTGCCGGTGAAGGCAAGCCGTAAAACGGCTAAGGAAGAGAACCAGTCCAACGACTATACCATCCTCGTTCCCGTGGAGGAGCTGACCTTTACCGCTGCATCGAGTGTGGGAAATCTGGACGAAAACACCACCATTGATGTGGGAGATTTCCTTGCGTTCTATACGGGCGAAAGCTATACAATCGAAACCGCAGCATCCGATGGCTACGGCCGCATCACAGCTGTGGACTATACCACGGATGAACTCGGTTCTGACTATTATCAACTCACCTATACCGATGCCACTAAAGATGATGTGCTCTCCTCCATGGACGTGGACACCACCGACCCCATCAGCGGCGATGCAATGCTGAATGGTGTTGACACCGAGAAATTAGAGAAGCAGATCGCCCGGCAAGCCATAGAAAGCGGCTTTGCCCAGACTGTAGCGGACCGCATTTCCGGGGCGATAGACGAGATGGATCTGAGCGGCCTGACGGCAGGTGATGAGATCGACCTGCGTTCCATCGACATCGACCCGGAGGGCACTCTCGGTATTTCTACCCTATCCTTGAATGATGCAAGAGGCTCCGGCGCTGTCTCACCGGCGAGGGCAAATGCCAACGGCGGGGGCAAGACCAGTGTTAAGGTCAAAAGCGCTCAGATTACAAAGAAACTGCAAAACTTTACGGATGCGTCCGGAAACCCGCTGTCCGGCGTGCGTCTGGAACTGCAACTGGAGGTCACGAAGGAAATCCAGAAGGACGGCGGCGACATTGTCATCACCGTCACACCTACCTTTATTCAGGAGCTGAAACTGGATCTGAGCACCCACGGCAAGCTTGTTTGGAAACACAAGTTCATTTTCTACTGGATCAGCGATGTGTATCTGGAGGCTGGTCTGAATGTTTATACCTACACCGCCATCAACCTCGACGCCACCGTTGTTTCTCAGGGCGAAAAGGACACCGTGACGAAGGTGAAGGACTTGGTGAACAAACTGGGAAAGAAACTGGATGCTTTGGAGGGCAAGGACACCGGCGGCGAGCGAGAAGAAATTGATACTTCCAAGCTCAGCTTGCAGGAGCTGTACAACAGTATGCTGGAGTTGGACAGCGACTGGGTGGAATTGTACCGCAAACAGATTTTCAGTATGAAAAAGACCGTCGCAAAGATCATCAAGTTTGAGCTTACGGTAGACTTTGTGGTCGAGTTGAACATCCGAATGGCCATGGGTATGAACTTCAACTATACCAATGCCAAGCGATATGTGTTCGGCGTTTACATCTTTAAGCACAGGACCACCACCCGCACCTACAATCTTGTGAACGAGCAGTACAATCTGCGCCTGTACGCGATGGGTGCGGTGGGTCTGCGAGCCGGTGTGGAGATATGGCCGAGCGTCAGTCTCATATCGAGGAAGGTGGCCACGGTGGGCATTGTGGCCAAATTGGGCGCGTACTTAAAAGGCTACGGGTATGTGCTGTATGCGCTCCACTATGAGGCGGGGAAACCCAAAACCTCCAATGCCTCGGGCGCGCTGTATGTGGAAGTCGGCATGTTCATGGACATCAGCGCCAACCTCTCCGCGTTTAAGGGCAAGGTTTCGTGGACACCGGAGATATACACCGATGAAACGCCACTGTGGTCGGCGGGCAGCACCCATGCCATCACGGCATTTAAGATGGAAAATGCGGACGGCGAGGAAGACACACCGACGGTTTATCTGAAAAACGGCGGCCTTGATGTCGTTTTGCCTCAATCGGTGCAAGCGCTGACCGGATTTGACCTCACAACGGGCAACGACCGCACCGAGACGTATGATTGGAACAAGTTTGACATCAGCTTTGACGATCCCCGCTTTACTACCTATCACACCGGCCCCGACAGCGGCAATTATAGTCAGCAGTATGTGAAACTGAATCTCTCCGACTGGCAGAACTGCAACGAGCCGGAGATCGACTGCGTGATGACGCTCACCTACAAAGGCTCCGATCTGAGCTTTTCCACCACCCCGGTGCAGCTCAAGGTCAAGGTCCATTGGGACCGCCTGAAGGACGGCTATCCCATCCACGAGCTGAGCAGCACCGGCGGTTACATCGGTTGGGAGCAGCGGAAATTCCTCGAGCCGCTCAATCTGAAAACGCCCGACCGCACCGGCTATGAGTTTACGGGCTGGACGTATTATCTGCTGAAAAACGAGAGCAACATCTTCTCTTATACCGAGGCAGATCGGTATGACGGCACCACCATGCCGGAGAGTGCATTGGTAGCGGTGGCAATGTTTGAGCCCCAGACCGTTCCGTACACCCTCAATTTCTATCTGCAAAACGAGGACGGAACCTATCCCGAAACGCCGACCGAGAGCGTGGTTTATCGTGGCACCGCCGACGAGTACATCGCGCCGGATAAGACTAAGACCCTTGTGCCGGACAAAATCGGCTACCGCCATCCCGGCTATGCGGGCATCCACATCCGTCCGGACGGAACGGGCGGGCAGAACTACTATTACAGCCGCACGCCCTACACGCTTACATTAAGAAACGATGGTCAGGTAAGCACTGTGCCCTATCGCTATGGCGATCAACTTGACCGGCTGAACGACGCCCCTACCCGCCTTGGCTATATCTTTGATGGCTGGTACACGGACGAAACCTACCAAAATGCGTTTACCGCAACGACCATGCCTGCCAAGGACTTTACCCTCTACGCCAAGTGGGTGCCGGTCGATATCAATTATTTCCTTGTGCTCCGCAAAGAGGGGGCAGACGGCAAGTGGTCACAAGCGACCGAGACCCGCACCGGAAAAACGGACGAACCAGTTACCATCAATCCGGCGGAGTTCCTTACGGACGAAGAGAAAAACACCTATGACTTTCCCCAAAAGGTGAACTACACCGTCAACGCAGAGGACGGCGGAACGGTTTCCGTCAGCTACGCCCGCAAGCGGTTCAGCCTGACTTATAATCTGAACGCCGCGGATGCAGGATGGGTTTCAGATCCCGGTGTCAGACAATATCGTCTGGGCGCTGCGCTCAAGCTCCTGACGCAAAGCTATGTGACGAGAGCGGGTTACACCTTTGATGGTTGGTACACGGATGCAAACTGCACGACTGCGTTTACTGCGACCACCATGCCCGCCGAGAACATTACCCTCTATGCCAAGTGGACAGCGCAAGGCGGTATCTCCTACACCGTGGAGCATTATCAGCAGAATGTAGCGGACGATGACTACACCCTTGCGGACACGGAATCCAAGACCGGCGCTACAGGTCAGCCTACTGCCGCCGAAAGTAAGTCCTACCCCGGATTCACCGCCCAGAACTTCGACCAGCAGACTGTCAAGGGCGACGGCAGCACGGTGGTCAAGGTGTATTACACCCGCAATGAGTATACGCTGACCTATGACCTGAACGGCAGTGATGCAAGCTGGACGGACAGCGCAGAAAACAAATCCAACATCTACCGCTATGGCGCGGCTGTCACCATCCTGACCTCCAATGACCTGAGCAGAGCGGGTTACGCCTTTGGCGGTTGGTACACGGATGTAGACTGCACGACCAGATGGAACGAATCCACCATGCCCGCCGAGAACACCACCCTGTATGCCAAGTGGAACGCTGGGCAGGTCAACTACACCGTAAACTACTATCTGCAAAACGGGGACGGCACGGATTATGTACTGCAAGATACTGTGTCCGGTTCCGGCGAGACTGGTCAGACTGTGGATGTGCAAAAGTCTTTCGAGGGATTTGTACCGAAAGCTGATTCGTCCACCTCAATCACCCTCAAAGCCGACAGCGCGCAGAATGTGGTGGATCTCTACTATACCCGTAACCGATACACACTGAGTTTCAATCTGGGTGACGGAGTAAGTCTGGACGATGGCTGCGCCCCCAACGGCGGAAGCATCTATTACGGCGCAGAGATTTCTACGGACATGACGAATGCCAAACGCACCGGCTATACCTTCGTCGGCTGGTATGAAGATGAAGCATATCAGACTGAATGGAGCGGCACGACCATGCCCGCCCGTGACATCACGCTCTACGCCAAATGGGACGTCCTGACCTACGTCCTCCGCTTCGACTGGGACGGCAATGTGCCGCTGAGAGATTGGCTGCTTAATAATGGCGGCAAGCTGCTCACGGCTGAGTACGATGAGGCGAATTATGTGTATATCAACGCCAACGACCACGGCATTCCCTATATTGATGTAACTGTGGAGTACGATCAGGTCTTTACTCTGCCCACTGGTATCCCCGGCGCCGAATATTTCGGCTATTATAAGGAAGAGCTGAACCAATGGGGGAATCCTACCGAGACTTTTGTAAAAGTGGAAGATACCAAACTAACCCAAATGGCCGCAGAACAGGGAGCCAGCGTCAAGGTCGGTGTCCAATGGAAATCCGAAACTGATAACAATGGCACAGAGCTGCTCTATAATGCCAACGATTTTCTGACTAAGGTCGTGCAGGATTACTCCTATGAGGCTGCAAGTTACGCACTGGGCGTTGATTTGGATCTCTGTAATGTGAATATGACGTTCAATGGAGACATTGTCGGCGGTATCACATTCGATGGAAACAATCACACGATCTACCATGTGAAACGCGGCGAGACGATTGACAAATATGCCGAAGGCAGCATCTACGGTTACGGAGATAACGTGACGGTGAAAAATCTGACCATCGACGGCATGACAATCGACTACACTGCCCAACCCATTGCCGGCGGCAACTACTATCAGGCTTTCGGCTCTCTGGCGGGTTTTGTGGGCGACGGGTTCACGGCGGAAAACGTGACGGTCAAACATGTGACCATGAAACTAAACCTGCTTGGCGAGGAAGGGAATGCTTATATCTCCGCCCACCTGTTGCCTGCGGAGTGCATCGGCGGTCTCATCGGCTATGCCAAGGGCACCGTGACCTTGACTGACTGCAACGTGGAGGATCTGACCGTCAATGTCACCGATAAGAATGACAGCGGCGGGACGCAGTTCCTGATCGGCGGACTCATCGGCTACGCGGATGCGCTCTATACGCAGATCCAGGGCGAGAACGAGTATTCTTCTTCCAATGATTACAATGGTAACGGCAGCGTGACCATCACCGGCTGCACGGTATTGGATATGACGGTCGACAAGAATGGTGCAACCGGCGCGTCGGTCGGCGGTTTCCTCGGCGGCATCGGAAAGCACGTTGTTTCGAAAACCGGAGCAGCATACTCCGTGACAACCACTATTGATGAGGTCAGCGCGTTCCCCGAAGGATTTGAAAGCATCGGCAAAGAACTCACAATAAACGATTCCACTGGCAGCAATTCCACGGCGCAGTCGCTCGATGCCACGCCCGCTGCTGCTTTCGAGGATGAGTCCGACGAGGAAAACACTGCGGCTTGAGCCACGCATCACGAACGCACGATCACACACAGAGGAGGGCAGGCAAGCGTACAATCACTTTACCTACCGCACCTACAAGAAAGATGGAGAAGCCTGCACAGGCCACTACATCCGGGAGTACGTTCTGAATGAGATCGTACTGGAGGACCTGCACCGGGTGACGAGTGCGGCGCGGGAACATCCGGAAAAGTTCGCCGCCTACATTGGCAGCAAGCAATCCGCCGAGCTTCAGCGGGAGATTCGCAGGCAGGAGAAGAAACTGGCAGCCATACGGAAGCGGAAAACTGAACTGGACGCGATTTTCAAAAAGCTGTATGAGGACAGTGTGCTGGGCCGCATTACAACAGAGCAGTTCCAGATGCTGTCCGACAGTTACACGGAAGAACAGAACCTCATCACTGTCGGCATCTCACAGAAAGAGGACGAGATCCAGCGCCTGCGGGAAACGGCGATTGGAACGGACAGCTTCCTCGACAAAGCGAAGCGGTATACGGATATCACGGAGCTGACGCCGGAACTGCTGCGGCTGTTTATTGAGAAGATCGTGGTTCACGAGAAAGAGGTAAAGTGGTCTAAGCACGCGCCGCAGACCGTGGAGATCCACTACAACGGCATTGGCTATGTCGGCAGCGGCCAGCTGGATGTGGAAGAAACGATGGAAGCACCGGACCCCCTACAAACCCAGGAAACGGAAGAACCCCGGCAGGCATCGTAGATACGATGACCTGCCGGGGTATCCCAGGAATCACTTGTTACCCCTGTCAGGGGGGAACAAAAGGTAAAACTTTTTTACTCTGCGTAGTACCTGGGTCTACTGATAGATGTAAAGCCCTCCAGACCAGTAACGACCACATTGTTATAGCCGCTGGCGCAGTGGATGATCAGCAGCTCTCCGTTTGCGTCCCTGCCGCCAACGATGCCCACATGGGAATTATCCGG
>ENA-UEOI01002841-UEOI01002841.1-human-gut-metagenome-genome-assembly--contig:-NODE-2841-length-11256-cov-7.827623_pt1 | contig 11256 bp, 10 predicted proteins | sample MGYA00242883_ERZ507882 | MGnify/ENA primary metagenome ERZ507882 (study PRJEB26167, sample SAMN06115502) | human gut metagenome | host: Homo sapiens | place: China:Chongqing | collected 2015-07-29... | reverse complement strand
CTAATTGATAACCTTTTATGAAAACTTTAGAGTCCCACCTTATAATATAAGGCAGAACTCCTTTTAATCATAGCAAATTTTTCATCGCTTCATCCACCTGCTCGTTGTCGAAGCTATCCAAGTATATTTGAGTGGTTGTTAAGTCTGAATGCCCTAACGCTTCACTTATCAATGCTATGTTTACGCCTGATTTCTTTAGAACACTTGCAAATGAGTGACGTGCCACATAAGTTGTCATATTGACCTCAACCCCCAACTGTGCAGCAATAAGCTTTAGATTCTTGTTGACTTTTCCTAATATCTTATGAATACGGTTCTGCTTCTGTAATGGTGTCTTATGTATCTTAGCATTGAGAATTGGAAACAGATATCCTTTACTCTCCGGAGCATACCGTTCGATAATCTGCATAGCTTCCTCTGACAATCCCAGTTTTATGAGTTTACCCGTTTTTTGACGAATGTAGTGTAGCCGTTTCCCTTCCACGATATTGGCTTGTGTCAGATTGGCAATGTCTGTGAAATTAATACCGCCACATAGATAACTGAATATGAAAATGTCTTTACTCAACTGAATATATTGCTGTTTACCTATGTGTGGGACTTCTGATTTGAACTTTAGTACTTCTGTCTTAGCTATGGCCCGCTTCTCTGTGGTAACATCGAATTTACTTATCCGGTAATCATTGAATGGGTAGTCAGACTTGCGAGCACATTTACATTCAATGGCCTTATTGTATGCACTGCGTAGGGTACGGAACATCAAACTCATGGTCGTTTCTTTGTTGCCTTTGGAGCGTAGCCATTTCTCGTACTTATTGAGCCATGCTACATCTATTGCGCTAAATGGGATTTCTAAGTTGTCACTGGTGAAAACTTTGATTGAATTGTAGGAACTTTTATAGATAAGTCTATTCCCGCATTTGTCATCGGCTTTGTATTGTTCAATCAGTTCTTGGTAGAATTGCTCTACTGTTTTAAGCTCAAACTTTGTATGCTCATCATGGAGCAGGGTAGTAGTAGTGTACTCTTTTTGCTCAGAATTGAATTCAAGCATTCTTTGTTGAAGTTCAGCCTGCTTATCGAAGATTATTTTCTGAATGTAGGCCTTGTTGGGGCAGTTGGGTTTAGGCTTGTTCTTTTTAAAATCCCAATATTTGATAGGAATAGATATGCCTAAACTTTGATATTTCTTTTTTCCGTCTTTACAGATACGGAGCATTAGGGGAGTTTCACCATTTGCTAATGTCTTCCATTTGTAGCATACTACGTTAATTGTTGCGTTCATAAGAATTTTTGGTTGAACTCTTGGTTGAACTTACCCGATTCAACTGGCGGTTCAGCCGCCTATTCCTAAAAGCAAAAATCAGATAGAAATCTTGCGATAACTATCTGATTTTCAGAAGAGCGGAAGACGGGGCTCAAACCCGCGACCCTCAGCTTGGAAGGCTAATGCTCTATCAACTGAGCTACTTCCGCAATTTTTTGTGGGCAAAGATGGATTCGAACCACCGAAGTCGAAAGACAGCAGATTTACAGTCTGCCCCATTTGGCCACTCTGGTATTTGCCCTTTTGCACTTTGAAATCTATCTCAATTCTCTCATTGAGTAGCTTTGTTTCTCAATTGCGGTGCAAAGATACGACTATTTTTGTAAACTCCAAGCAAAATCGATCATTTTTATTGCAGTAATTGCACATTCGTCACCTTTGTTACCCAGTTTGCCACCGGCACGGTCCTCGGCTTGCTCCATTGTATTGGTAGTAATTAATCCGTAAATAACTGGTACGTTGCCAGTTGCGTTCAGTTGAGCAATTCCGTTGGTACTTCCCATACAAACATAGTCAAAATGTGGAGTATCTCCTCTAACTACGCAACCAATTGCAATAACTGCATCCACATTACTATATTCAATGAATTGGTTGGCTCCAAAAATTAATTCAAAGCTACCCGGAACAGTTTTCACCAAAATATTTTCGTCTCTGGCACCATGTTTTTTTAAAGTATTCATTGCGCCCTCTAAAAGTTTTCCGGTGATATTGAAGTTCCACTCAGAAACAACAATGCCGAACTTCATTTCTTTAGCGTCAGGAACAGAGTTGAAGTCGTAGTCTGAAAGGTTATGATAAGCTGTTGCCATAGTTATTCTAAAATTAATAATTAAAAATAAAAGGGGGATAAAAAAAGAAACGGATTACACGGATTTCACGGTTGTTTCTTTTTTATCCGTGTAAAATCTGTGTAACCCGTGTCTGATATACTATATAATAAGGTATATTACTTCTTCAACAGTTTGGCTTGTTCGATATACTTATCGATATCCATTGACTGGTAAGAACGGAAATATTTGTCTTTAATCTTGGTATATGCTTTGATAGCGTCGTCATACTTGCCTTGCTTAACGAGGATTTCTCCGGCTTGTTGCAAGTAGATAGGACTGAGTGAATTGTTATCAGCTTCGTCAGCAGCGCTCAGCAACATAGAAGCAGCTTTGTCCAGCTGGCCTAATTGTGCGTAGCAGTTACCCATTGCACCTTTCATTGCAGGAGCTATCATCTGGTCTTTTCCGCTGAAGCTATCCAGTGCTTTCACTGCGGCTTCGTATTGTCCCAGGTGAGCGTAGCAGATACCCATATATGCTTTTGCCAGGTTGGCAGCTTTGGTTCCGCTGTATTCATCAGCAATTTTAGCGAAACCTGCGAATCCGATACTGTCGCCATTCAATGCCTGTTCGTAAAGGTCGGCCTCAAAGTATTCCTGTCCTTTGAACAATGCAGCCTGTGCTTTTTCTTCGCGCGGTTCAGCATAAAGGTTCTTGTACATTACTATACCGGCTACGATGATGATTACTGCTACTACAGCGCCGATAATTGCTTTTTTGTTTTTAATGAGAAATGCCTCCGATTGTGACAATGCTTCTTCCACATTCAGGGCTTCGTTAGCTTTCTTTTGTTCTGCCATTTTATATATTCTTTTTGTTATTATTCTTATTTAGCCATTTCGACCCGCAAAAGTAACTTTTTTATAGGTATCAACGAAATTTAGCGGCATCTTTTTTTCTTTTACACTTGAAAACCCGAAATTCTTCCTACTTTTTGATGAGCTAAGCTTTACCTCCGCATTAAAAATAGGCATGCTTATTTTGTATTGCATTCGGTTTAGATAAATCTCTCACATTCGGAAAAAAGAATGAATTCTCTTTTCGCTCACTAAATCGAGATTTTGCATTATCTTTGTAACTGAATTTACTGCTGTAATATGATACTGAAACGTATATCCATACTTAATTATAAGAATCTGGAACAAGTTGAGCTCTCGTTCTCACCCAAGTTGAACTGTTTTTTCGGACAGAACGGCATGGGGAAAACGAATTTGCTCGATGCCATTTATTTCCTTTCGTTTTGTAAGAGTTCGGGCAATCCCATCGATTCGCAAAACATCCGCCATGATCAGGAATTCTTTGTCATCCAAGGTTTCTATGAAGCTCCCGACGGTACGCCGGAAGAGATTTATTGCGGTATGAAGCGCAGGCAAAAGAAACAATTCAAGCGGAATAAAAAGGAATATACCCGCTTGTCCGATCATATCGGATTCTTGCCTTTGGTCATGGTTTCTCCTGCCGATTCGGAATTGATTGCCGGAGGCAGTGACGAGCGTCGACGCTTTATGGATGTCGTAATTTCGCAGTATGATAAAGAGTATCTGGAAGCTCTGATACGCTATAATAAAGCATTGGCTCAACGAAATACTTTGCTGAAAAGTGAAGTGCCGGTAGAAGAAGAGCTGTTTCTCATTTGGGAAGAGATGATGGCACAGGCCGGCGAGATTGTTTTCCGTAAGCGGGAGGCTTTTATCAGTGAATTCATTCCTATTTTCCAGTCATTTTATTCTTTTATTTCACAAGATAAGGAGCAGGTCGGGTTGACTTATGATTCGCATGCCCGTGATGCATCCCTGTTGGATGTAATAAAAGCAAGTCGTGTGCGTGACCAGATTATGGGATACTCTCTGCATGGAATTCACAAAGATGAACTGAATATGCTTCTGGGTGATTTTCCTATCAAGCGGGAAGGTTCGCAAGGGCAAAACAAAACCTATCTTGTTGCCTTGAAATTGGCACAATTTGATTTCCTGAAAAGGACCGGCACCACAGTACCTTTGCTTCTGCTGGATGATATCTTCGATAAACTGGATGCTTCTCGCGTAGAGCAGATCATCAAGTTGGTAGCCGGTGATAACTTCGGGCAGATATTCATAACAGATACGAACCGGGAACATCTGGATCGCATTCTTCATAAGGTAGGCAGCGATTACAAAATGTTCCAGGTAGATCAAGGAGTCATAACAGAACGGGAGGAGGATGAAGCATGAAGCGTAACGATGCCGAACAAATAGGTAAACTGATACGTACTTTCCTTCGGCAGGAGAGTCTGGAGTCGCCACTCAATGAACAGCGACTCATTAACTCATGGGCAGAAATCCTTGGCCCCACTATTGCCTCTTATACCCGCGAACTCTATATCCGCAATCAGATTTTATATGTCCATCTGACCTCTGCCGCCCTGCGTCAGGAACTGATGATGGGACGTGACTTGCTGGTACGCAACCTGAACCGCCACGTAGGTGCGCAGGTAATCACGAATATCATATTCAGATAGGGATTAGTGGTTAGTGATTAGTGATAAGCTATCCACTCTCTGTATCTTCAATGCTTTCAATTCTTCTATGGCACGATTGTAATATACAGGCGTTTCCAGGTCTTTATTGTTATGCGCATCTAGCCCGATGATGGCAGTACAACCTTCATTGGCGGCAATGTGCCAGAAGTCCGGGCAGGGATAAGTCTGCAAATTGTGCGCCTCATTATAAGCTACATAACCGATATTATATTCCAGCGGAATATGGAGGCGTGCGGCTGTGCGGCAGATATGGCGACTGATTAACTTACAATGACGGTCGAACTGAGGATATGAGCGCATGAATAAATCCGGGTGAGCCAGGCAGCAGAACAAACCACTCTCCATTCCCTCGATGGCGCTTTCTTCATAGAGTTCCAGCATATCAAGGTTCTCGGTATGATGTCCGAAGTAAGGGAACTTCTCATCTGTATGGTAATGGTGATTGCCGAACAGGATATAATCCAGTTGATACTCTTTGATTTTCTCTTTCAGCCAATGGATATAGGTGGGAAAATACTCGCATTCCAATCCGATTTTGATACTGATCTGATCCCGGTATTTCTCGCGGAGCGAGCGTAGGCTTTCTACGTATCCGGGTAATTCTTCGGGGAGCATACGCATGTCAGCCACATAATCGGTGTGATACTTCCACGGAGTGTGGTCTGAAAATCCCAGCTCCTGATAGCCGCCTTTGATGGCGCTGAGCACGTAGTCTTCGTCGCTACCCGTAGCGTGCATGCAACGGGTAGTATGAGTGTGATAATTTGTTTTCATTGAATTGTTATAATCGTATCCATGCGGATGTCGAATGGCTCCGCAGGCACTTCTTCCACTAATTGAAAAGGAAAACAGATGCCGGCTTTGAAAGCCGTGAGGCGGGGGAGCAGTCGGTCATAATAACCTTTGCCTCTGCCCAGACGGTTACCTGCATTATCGAAAGCTACGCCGGGAACGGCAACAAAGTCGATAGCTGCATAGTCGGTGAAGAGTTCTCCGGTAGGTTCTTCAATACCATAACTTCCTGTTGCCAGGTCTTCGGGACCGGTATAGACACGCAATTCCAGATCATCACCTACGACAACCGGAAGCAATATCCGCTTTTCACGGCTCCACTTCCGGACAAATTCATGCGTATCGACTTCGTCCTTCAATGAATAATAGAGCAGGACGATATGTGCCGCCCTGAAAGCCGGGTGGGCTTCCAGGGCGGCAAGTATTTCAGCAGACTGGGATTGATGCGTAGTGGTAAGCCCGTGCCGGGTCTTTAACAATGCCATACGCTTCCGCAGTTCTTTTTTTCTTTCCTTCATCTTTCGTCTCTTCTTTCACAACATCTTCCGGAGCTTTGGGAAATGCTTCGCCGTTCTCTAGAATTTCCAATGCCTTTTGTACGGTAGGATCGCCCTGGTTGATATACCTTATATAAGGTTCCCTACCTAATATATTATAGATAATGTTTCCATGAAGGTTTCTTTCCATCAGCTTGTAGGACTTATGAATAAGGATATTGCGTCTCTTCACTCCCTTGCTGTCTGCAAAACGGATAAACTGTTCTACGATACCTTGCTGACGAAGATATTTCAGCATGTCTTCTTCATTTTCGAACTCATTCAGTTTAGCCCGGTTGCGGTCGGAATACTGGAAGCTGAACTGTAAAGTCAGTCCTTTATTGAGCACTTCAATCAGATAAGAAGAGGTTCCTGTGGTATCCTGTGGTACGAATACGTCCGGCATAATACCACCACCACCGTAAACGGGACGTCCCAGACGGGTGGAGTAGCGCAAATTCTCGTCCAGCTTGATGCTATCCTTAGAGAAGAATTCACCATGCTCGTAGCGGGTCAGCCAATCCATTTCGTACTTGGCGTCCTTACCATTCTTATACGGACGTTGTATGCAACGACCGGATGGAGTATAGTAGCGGGCAATTGTCAGGCGAATAGCAGAGCCATCGCTGAAGTCAATCGGTTGTTGTACCAATCCTTTTCCGAAGGAACGGCGTCCTACGATTGTACCACGGTCATTATCCTGAATAGCTCCTGCAAAGATCTCACTGGCGGATGCCGAACTTTCATTGGTCAGCACAACCAAAGGCATTTTCTGGCAGCTGCCTGTTCCGTTGGCATAATCTTCCATGCGGGGGTATTTGCGTCCCTGGGCATAGACAATAAGTTGTCCTTCCGGCAGGAATTCATTCACCATACGCACGGCAGCCTCCATGTAACCACCGGTGTTGTCGCGCAAGTCAATAATAATTCCCTTACAATTCTGATGACTGAGTTGAGCAATAGCATTCAGCAGTTCTACATGAGTGGTACGTCCGAACTTACTGATTTGAATATATCCATAATCATTGCTGAGCATATAAGCTGCATCAATTGTATTCTGTGGAATATCACCGCGGGTGATGACAAAGTCCAGCAAATTCTTTTCTGTAGCACGTTTGACACCCAATTTCACTTTGGTTCCTTTCGGACCTTTCAAAGTGCGCATGGCTTTCTCATTGGTCAGTTTTATTCCGGCGAACAAGCTGTCGTCTACCATAACGATGCGGTCGCCTGCCATCAGTCCTACTTTCTCGGACGGACCGCCTTGAATGACACTGTTCACATGAATCGTATCATCCTGAATGGTGAATTGAATACCGATACCGCTGAAACTGCCTTCCAACTCTGAATTAACTTCCTCCAGATTCTGGGCAGGAATGTAAGTAGAGTGGGGGTCTAACTCAGCCAATATCTGTGGCATTGCTTTTTCCACAAGGTCCGTCATGTTGACGGTGTCTACATACTGGTCTTCAACAACCCGCAACAAAGCATTCAGCTTGTTGGACGAGCCATTAATAATGCCCAGCGTATTTCCGGCGAAATGCCTGGCATAAAATGTTCCGATCAGAATTCCCATTACCACGCTGATTGCAATGACGAGCGGAGTAAAGCGGGAAGAGTTTTTTGTACTCATATCTTTTAGTTGTTAGCTACGAGCTACAAGCTACGGGTAGTGGCTGTATGCTTCGCAGATTTTAGTTTATTGTTTGTTTAAGGTTCTTGTTCACTGCTTGTAGCTTGTATCTTGTAGCCTGTAGCTACATATACTACCTCGATACCTGCACGTTTCAAAAGTTCGATACCGTCTTCCAAGCGGTATTTTTCGGAGTATACCACTCGTTTGATACCTGCCTGGATAATCAGTTTTGAACATTCGATGCATGGCGAAGCGGTGACATACATAGTGGCACCGTCGCTGCTATTGTTAGAGCGTGCTATCTTCGTGATTGCATTCGCCTCGGCATGCAACACGTAAGGTTTGGTAACGTTATTATCGTCTTCACATACATTTTCAAAACCGGCAGGCGTTCCGTTATACCCGTCAGAAATGATCATTTTATCTTTGACGATGAGTGCACCTACCTGGCGGCGTTTACAATATGAATTTTCCGCCCAGATACTTGCCATACGTATATAACGCTTGTCCAGCGCTTCTTGTTTTTCTTTAGCAGAACCTTCCATAGTCTTAATTACCTGAGTTACGTTGTGGAGCGAAAGAGATGAACTTTACAGTCTGTCCTTCTTTGTAATAAATATATAAATTCTTATTATCTCCTCCATATTTGAATGCACTCTTTAGTCCGTCTATGAAGGCTTTTCCTAAATACTTATCTGCATCGGTGCCTGCATTTTTTACGGTTATCTTTAGTTCCCGGTTGTTACCATTTGCATTCCAGTCTCCATTAACAGAGGCACTGGTGGCTTTTCCGGTGAAAGTTCCCCCCGCTGTACCGTTTACCTCAGCACCATCGAACACTAAAGTGTAATTATCTCCTGCAATCGTCTTAAAACTCTTTTCTCTTGCATCCTGATCTCCTTGCCAGAAGTCGTACATTTTGTTTTGTCCTTCCACTGCAATGTAAGTCATGTACCAGGTTTTTCCGGTGAAGATGTCAATAACATCGTCTTCCTGGTCGCAAGCACTCAATACGGGTACGAAGAGAGTGACTAGCAGCAGCTGTATATAGGTTTTCATCTTTTTCATTTCTTTATTCCATTTCTGATTAATAATGCATCAATAGTTGGTTCTTGTCCGCGAAAGCGTTTGTATAGTGTCATCGGGTGTTCTGTTCCTCCTTTGGAAAGAATGTTTTCTCGGAAGGAAGCGGCTACTTCCGGATTGAAGATTCCTTTTTGTTTAAACAGTGAGAAGGCATCTGCATCCAGAACTTCCGCCCATTTATAGCTGTAATATCCGGCAGAATAACCTCCGGCAAAGATATGCGAGAACTGTGTACTCATACAGGCATCTTCTACCACAGGAAGAATCTGTGCTTTCTTCCATGCTTCTTTTTCATAAACCTTCACGTCGCCATCAAATGGGGTAGTACGGGTGTACCATGCCATATCCAGTAATCCAAAGCTAACCTGACGCAGGCAGGCATAAGCGGCATCGAAATTAGACGAATCTACAATGCGCTGTACCAGTTCGTCCGGGATGAGTTCTCCGGTCTGATAATGTCTGGCAAATGTGTGGAGGAACTCCTTTTCAATAGCGAAGTTCTCCATGAATTGAGAGGGAAGTTCCACAAAGTCCCAATATACATTTGTACCGCTTAGGTTTTCATAGGTGGAATTCGCGAACATACCATGCAGGCTATGCCCAAATTCATGCAGGAATGTCTCCAGTTCACCAAATGTCAGTAAGGCGGGTTTGTCTTTTGTCGGCTTGGTGAAGTTCATCACGATAGATATGTGCGGACGACTGTTTTCACCGGTTGCCTCGTCAATCCATTGTTCTTTATAAGAAGTCATCCATGCACCTGCACGTTTACCCTCTCTGGGGTGGAAGTCAGTATAGAGTACGGACAGGAATTTACCGTCTTTGTCAAATACCTCATATGCATCCACATCCTTATGGTATACCGGTATATCACTGTTCTTCTTGAAAGTAATGCCATACAAACGGGTAGCCAGACCGAATACCCCTTCTTTCACCTTGCTCAGTTCAAAATAGGGACGGAGCATTTCATCATCTATCTGGAATTTCTGGTCTTTCAGTTTATGGGAATAATAAGACCAGTCCCAAGGCATCACTGTGAAGTCACTGCCTTCCAGTTGGCGTGCCAAAGCCTCTACCTCTGCATATTCTTGCTTGGCGGTGGGAGTGTAAGCATCCAGTAGCTGATCCAGCAGTTTATATACATTTCCGCTATTTTCTGCCATTCGCTCTTGCAGGTTATATTCAGCAAAACTGCTGTATCCCAAAAGTTGCGCAATAGCCAGGCGGGTATTAACGAGCTTCTTTACAATCTCCAGATTGTTGGTTTCATTGTCATGGGTACATTTGGTATTATATGCCATATAAAGCTTGCAACGTAAATCGCGGTTGCTGGCATACGTCATAAACGGGCTATAACTGGGAGCCTGCAAAGTGAATACCCATCCTTCCACGCCTTTTTCTTTGGCAGTTTCTGCGGCTGCATCAATGGCGCTTTGCGGCAGGCCGGCAAGTTGTGCAGGGTCTGTCAGTACCAGTTTATAGTCGTTGGTTTCTTTCAGGTTGTTTTCTCCGAATTGCAGGGTTAGCAAGCTAAGTTCTTTGCTCAGAGCACGATATTGCTCTTTGGCTTCTCCTTCGAGATTAGCTCCGCTGCGAACAAAGCTATTGTACACCTTCTCCAGCAGCTTGCTTTGCTCGGGAGTAAGATTAGCCTGGTCTTTCTGGTCATACACTGCCTTAATACGTGCAAATAACTTCTCATTCAGAGTGATGTTATTACCATGTTCGCTCAACAACGGCATGATGGTTTTTGCCAGTTCCTGCATGTCATCGTTGGTTTCCGCGCTCAGCAGATTGCCGAATACAGTGCTGACTTGGTTCAACAGTTCGCCGGACTTCTCGTAAGCAGCGACCGTGTTGGCGAATGTAGCCGCTTCCGGATTATTGGTGATAGCATCAATCTCCGCATTGTGACGGTTGATACCTTCACGAATGGCGGGTTCATAATGTTCGGTCTTTATCTTTTCAAACGGGATGGTACCGTGAGGCGTAGCATACTTTTCAAAAAAAGGGTTTTGAGCCTGTATTATATTCATAAAGCAGAGTAATGTTAGCGTTAGTTTTAATTTTATCATACTTACTTAGGTTCGGTAAAAATAATCTAACTGCAAAAGTGCAAAAAAAATAGCTGATTTAATGAATAACCCGTTGTATTTTAACAAAAAACAGGCAACCTCGTCGAGATTGCCTGTTTTAAATATTATTTTGTACTCTGCTTATTAGTTGTTAACTGAAGCCATGTGAGCGATCAGGTCAAGAACCTTGTTAGAGTAACCGATTTCGTTGTCATACCAAGATACAACTTTTACGAAAGTATCAGTCAAAGCGATACCAGCTTTTGCATCGAAGATAGAAGTACGAGCGTCACCCAAGAAGTCAGAAGAAACTACTGCATCTTCAGTGTAACCCAGAATACCCTTCAATTCGCCTTCTGAAGCTTCTTTCATAGCAGTACAGATTTCAGCGTAAGTAGCCGGTTTAGCCAAGTTAACTGTCAAGTCAACTACAGATACGTCCAAAGTCGGAACACG
>ENA-UEOI01002817-UEOI01002817.1-human-gut-metagenome-genome-assembly--contig:-NODE-2817-length-11320-cov-5.349818_pt1 | contig 11320 bp, 21 predicted proteins | sample MGYA00242883_ERZ507882 | MGnify/ENA primary metagenome ERZ507882 (study PRJEB26167, sample SAMN06115502) | human gut metagenome | host: Homo sapiens | place: China:Chongqing | collected 2015-07-29... | reverse complement strand
AAAAATTGAAAAACAGCCCTGCTGTTGATAGCAGGGCTGTTTTTGTATGCTTATTGATATGGCTTACAGTCCAGACACATTCCGTATCCTTGTTCAATTGCTTCTCCGAGCGTTACTCGCTCAACGTGATCTGCTTTATCCAAATGATAGCATGTTCGCGTATGATACTTGGTTCCGTTTTCTGAAATCCACACATAAGCCGATTTATCGACCGTGGTACCTTTGGGGACAAGATCGAAAGACGTTGCAATAGATGCCCCGACGCAAATGCAGGCTGTTAATGCGATGGATAATATGATGCAAAGTGAGGCTAAAAGCTTTTCCGATGTCCGTGTGCGGTGCATTTTATGTCGGCGTATGAAATGGGCGAATTGTTTGAGAAGCGTTTGGGTATCGTCATCGGAAGGCTGGCCTTTGCGCTGCAACATAGCGCCAAAAGCTAAGCGTGCACGCGCTATATCTAATCCGGTCAACTTGGCGATGTCCTCAACATTTTTGCAATGACAGGCCAGCAAAATGTCCGGAGGCGCAAGCAAGGACAACGCAAAAGCGTCAGCCTCTTCTTCCTGGTCTCGCATACGGAGAGCAGCATCAATGCTCTTACTATCGTTAATATATGTATGTCTCAAAACAATATGGCCGATTTCATGTGCGATATAAAACTGTCGTTCTTTTAGCGTCAACATGTCGTAATAAAAAATAATGCGTGTGCCGTCATCTGTGGTCGTGCAAAAGGAAGGTTGGCTCTTACTGGTATCAAGATTAAGACTGTGAATGATGTCCCGCCCTCTGTTGTACGACATAATGACGCAGCCCAGTTGTTCAGCGATAGAGTTCAGTTCATCCCATCCGACGGGCAGGCTTTTGATGTTTGACAATAATTCGGCAGCTTTTTTGTTGACCATAAAATGATCGCTCCTTTTTACGATCATTTTACAACAAAATTCGACAATATTCTACAGGAAAAACATGGATTACTTTTCTTGATTCTCAGATTTTTCTTTCTGCTCTCGGTATGTTTTCAGCGTGGCTTGCAGCCAGTCGTATTCTTCGTCCGATAAGATCACCATTTGCTGGTTGCGTCCGCCTGCGGAAAGCGTATACAGCACATGTTCGTGCTCTTGTTTATCAAGCAGGGCTTGCAGTTCATCCGGAAGACGCGGTTTGGGCGGGTTCGGGTCGTCTGTGCGTCCGAGCAGGTAGTCAACGGATACGCCGAGAATTCCAGCGATAGTTGATAATCGGTCATCCGTCAAGCGGTTCTTTCCCGCTTTTACATCATTTAAATAACCTCTGCCTACACCGAGCTTTGAACATATAAAAGCAATAGAGATTCCTTTTTCTTTTGCAGTGTTTTTGATTTTATCTATTATATCCATATTGTACACCTCAATTTTGTGCAATAAGCAGAACCGCACAAATGTGCGGAAACCTCATTGACTTCCGCACAATCGTAAGGTATAATATATTCAGGTTAAGCGATTAACCACATTATAACACGGAAAGATGTGTAAAAACAATGGGCAGGAAGGTCAATCATCAATATTCAGAAGACGATCCACAGCAGACTGCATATCCGGCTGACCGCGGTAAGCCTGTATGACCTTGCGTTCTTTGGCGGAGAGCTGCTTTTCATCCGCCGCCAATGAGCACACTTCATCTGTGCGCCCGAGCAGGTAGTCAACCGTTACATCGAGATAATCAGCGATTTTTGCTAAATTTTCCGACTTGGGGATGGAACCACCAGATTGCATGGATGACAATGTGTTTTTACTTAAACCACAATTTTCTAAAACAGATTTTAGAGAGATTTTTCGTTCTTTCGCCACTTTTTTTATTTTTTCGGCAATTGATTTTGGATCGTACACAAAAGCACCTCTTTTTAAAAAATAAAATCCAAAAATATTTGGATTACCTATTGACAATCCCAAAACTTTGGGATATAATATATTCAGGTTAAGCGATTAACCAAAGTATAGCACGAAAAGAGGTGCAAAAACAATGGGCAAGCAGAAAAAAGGACATAAGAAAAGCGGCGACCGCCACGACATGCTGAAACGAATCGTGGAAGTCACCGCAGTCCTCCAGCTGATCGACATAATCCTCTCGATTATCGATCATCTGCGCAATTAAAACACAGGGGCGAAAGCCCCTTGTGTTAATAGTATACTGCTGAAAGCCCGTTGTCAACCATATATGAAGGAAAGGAGGAAAAGACAATGGAGATTATCAGAGAAATTGTATCCGCCGCCGCGGACATCATGACACTGATTACGCTTGTTTTGCTGATAAAGGAGATGAAAAAGAAGTGAAGAATCGAAAAGCAATGACTGATCTCGGAAAGCGCGTCCGCGATCTGTACGAAGGGCGCGGAATGACGCAGCGTGAGGTTGCAGAAAAAGTGCTGGGATTAAGCCAGCCAGCGCTAAACCGCGTGATGCACGGCGAGCGCCCGATGCCGCTTTCATGGGCGATTGAGCTGTCCGATTATTTCGGCTGCACGATTGACCAGATCGTAAAAGGCGACACGCAATAGGAAAGGAAGGTGAGAGAAAGAAGAAATGAAACAAAAGAAAGCCGAAAAAAAGAAGCCATCCGTTTGGAAGGCCTCTCTAACATGGCAGATTATTTTGCTCATCATTTTAATCGCGCAGCTCATTATTACTCTCTATAGATTCTTCTCACATTAAGAACCTGAGCAGGATTGAACAAGGCTAAAAATAAGACTGATAATAGCAACCAAAACGGAAACAGCGGAAATTTTGTTAGCCCACCGCGCAGATCGCTCCGATGATTCGGCTTGATCTTTTGCGGAAACGGCCTGTTCCTTTGCAAAATCAGCCTGCTCTTTGGCAGAATCGGCTTGAATTCTGAGTGAGTTGGAAATGTCGTGAAGCGCTTTAATATGCTCGCGCATGGCGGCGAGACTTTCACGCAGATATTCTTCGGTTATTTCGTCGCCATCATCCTCAGGGAGCGTGATATAAAAAGAGTCTTCGGGGATAGAGGAAACTCCACGTTTGACAGCGGTCTGTATGTTGGTGTTGAGTTTGCCTAATTGATTAGTCATTCGCTCAAAAGATGATTTAAATGCGTTTTCGTCCATAATTCGCACCTTCTTTCGGTCATATTCTACCATGTGTCGGGAGCAGGTGCAATAAGAAAGGAGCATGTCATGAAACTTGCACAAGTCGGGATAGCGGCCCTTCGCGGGCCGGACGGCAGTTTTCTGCCTGCTGTTCCTTTGTATGCGGATATAACGCCGGAACAGGAGGCAGAGGGGAGGATAACAGAAGAGAGATTGGAACAAATTTTTATAGAAAGAATGAAAACCTATGCCGCTGAAAAGAAAGGAAGGAAAAATTTGTGAAACGTATCGCCTACATAGCCGGACAGGCTGTACGGATGCTTCTGTCCGCGTCCGCCGCCTTTGCAGTCGGGTACCTTTCCTTTGACTGGATGACGGCAGTTTTTGATCCCATGTCGGCCGTATTTGTGCTTATGCTTATCATCGGGTTCGGCGGATGCGCCGTCTATCTGGCGCTGGACAAGCTGACCATCCGGAGGCGGGACAGATGACGGCAAAAGCGCGGTACGACAAAGACGGCAATCTGATTCCGCTGATCTTAACGCCGCCGAATAAATATGGCTACCGCGTCAACGTCGTAGACCATGAGGACGGAAGAAGGGCGTATGAAGAATACAGGCGGGAGCGCGGCCATCCGCTGCACTTTGCGGAATCGGATGAATTCCGGCATGCGTTTGAGCGGGAATATATCGCGCGGCTTTATGACGAGCTTCCGCCAGAGCGCCGTCCGAACCTTGAAGCGCGCATCGGCGCGGATTATTTTACCGAAATCAGAAAAATGGCATAAAAAAATACGGCAGCAAAAGCCGCCGCGTGTGTGATACACACAAAAATTCACCTGAAAACATTGTATCACATGCGTGCGAGAAAAGCAAGTAAAAACGGGCATTTTCAGCCCGTTTTTGGCTTGATAAAAGTATTAATTTAAGAATAAAGCAAGGTGATACAAAATGCCGTATATTCAGCATACGTGGTATGCGGGAGATACCGTTGAAATCCATAAAACGTACTCCGCGCGGTATGGAAAAAAGATAGCGCGGGGGCCAAATCGAAATAAGACGCCGGAGGATGTGAAAAAATATAACGCTGAACTTGCCGAACGGGAACTGCGGCTGCTTCTGAATACAAATTTTACACATCGGGACTATTACATAACATTGACATATCGGCGGGAAGAACGGCCGGATCCTGAAACAGCCAGAAAGCAGATAGACAAGCTTATAACGGATCTCAGAAAACTATATAAAAAAGCTGGGATGGAATTAAGGTGGGTTGTAGTAACAGAGTACAAAAACAAAGCTATCCACCATCATCTTGTGATAAACCGGTATAAAATCGGACAGGTAGTTGATTTATGGCCGTATGGGCATCCTCAAATCAAATTGCTGGATAATACTGGGGACTACAGCAAATTAGCCGACTATCTTATCAAAGAGACATGCAAAACGTTCGGCGAACCAGACAGCCCGAGCAAAAAGCGCTACCGTCATTCCCGCAATCTGAAAAAGCCAAAACATGAAGTCAAAATCGTTAAGGCGGATACATGGCGGGACGATCCGAAGCCGTACAAAGGCTATCAGATTATACGGGACAGCGTATATGCGGACGTCAACCCAATCACCGGTTATCCCTATCAGGTATACAGGATGGTCCGCCCGCCGGATAAAAGAAAGAACGGAGAGTGAACGGATTGCGGGAAACGTGTAGAGGTTGTGTCTATCATCGTCCGCTCGGGCACGAATCGAGCGAAAGAATCTGTCATTTCATGCTGGATACCGGAGAAAAGCGGGGCTGTCCGGCTGCGGAATGCACACGGTGTAAAAGCGATAATGCAGTCAACTGCACGAAAAGGAGAGTACAATCATGCAAAACGTAATCGCGAAAATCAAAGAGGAAATCGCAGAACGGAAACCGTATTCAAACGAATGGAACGTTCTGCATCAGTTGTGGGACATCGTTGCGGCAGATCCGAAAGCGGAACAAATTGTTGCAGAAGATCTCGAGAATCCAGATATGGCGTTTGACAAGCTGATAAAAAAGGTTTTGTCCGGCCGTCCGAACGCAGTGGAGGCAATGCGAAAAATCTGCGACTTCTATGGTTTATCCTGTCCGGAAGTCCTGCCGCCTTCGGCGGAGTATACAGAGCGGACGGCCAAGAGTCAAAAACGTGATCCCGATGATTTTGATCTTTTTGATCTGGTTTGAGGAGATGGTGATATGAAAAGAAAGGCGCTCTTATCTTTGCCGATCCCGCCGTGCCCGGAGAATCAAATGCAGGATTACAGCACGGTAGAGTATATTCGCGGATGGGACCAGTGCATAGAAGTTATCAATGTCCCGAATTATATCTATACGGCGCAGATCGATAGCTCGACCGGCGAGCAGGTGCTGATTCTCGACCTGTACCGTCCGGAGGGAAAACACATATACCGGCTGTTCACCAAAAAGGATAAGTGGTTTAGAAAATGGGACGGCGGAAAGCTGTCGGAGGCGGGAATGGATCACACGATGTTTCCAGAACCTGAATGGCAGAAGAAAGGAGAGAAGAGAGGTGCAGACCGTGCGGATGAGATTATCAGGAAATACACCGGTATTGGAAGCCCGAAAGGACTATACGCCATTGCGGAGCTGCACCGCCGCGTGAAAACGCAAAATCTCAATGAGCGATATGATAAAATACGCCGATCGACTAATCTTGATATGCTCGTAATCCGCGAAGTTCCGAAAGCGGTACAGGAATGGATCCGCACAGGCTTAATGAAACAATACCGTTATCTCTTTGCTGAATACGGCAAGGGTAAAACGATGCAGGCGGTGTGCTCGCATTGCGGGCAAAATGTTACGATACCGCATGTCAAGGAAGGGAGCAGTCAGCGCTGCCCGCATTGTCGCAGCAAATGCGAAGTCAGATCAATGCGGAAACATGTGCAGAATAACGGCTTTTGGAAAGAGGCTAATTTTGAATATCTTCAAAGCACGCCGGAAGGATACGTTGCCCGTGTGTTTCATGTGTGCTGGCGCTGGAAAAGAGGAGAAGCGAAAGCGAGTCAGACGCTGAATGAGGAAGAACGCTGGTTTTACGCATATGATGCCATCCAAGACGATTTCAAACTGCGTGTCGGATATAGATACGAAACATTTTATGCAAGCGGAAAATTGGACTGGTGCCGATACGGTTATGATAGTCCGCAGAGAATGACTCTGTATCCAGGTAATCTGGATAAGCTGTTTCGCCGTGCGAGCGGGTTTAAAGCGTATCATGTGCGGATAGGAGAAATCGCAAGGAAATGCCCGAGATTTATGATTCAGCATCTGTATCATGCCGTCCAAAACGTTAAGGTACTGCAAAACTGTGTAGATGCAGGGTTGTATCGTTTGGCATCTGATCTGATTGATATGACACATCGAAAGGATAAAGAAAAAGCGGAGATTATCGATGACCGGTACGGCAGTCTGCGTAAAGCTCTTGGGATTGGTAAGGATGATCTGCCGTTTCTTCGTTCTGTCAATCCGGATGCGAAGGAGGTCAGACTGTACTGTCGTTTGCGCGCCGAACGCCGTCCGCTGGAGCCACAGTCGTTCCGGATGCTGTGCGACGATATTACTCCACGTACACAGCGAGAGCTGCTGTCTCTGCCACTGACGGTTTATGCGGAAATGAGGTATATTTCAGAGCAGCACAAAAAGATGAATCATGCGAGCTGGAACAACACACTGTGCGCTACAGCGACGGATTGGATGGACTACATTCACAATGCGCGTCTGCTGCAATACAACCTGACCGATCGCGCTGTGATGATGCCGCGGAATTTGAAGCATGCACATGATGCGGCGGCGGAAATTGTAGAGAGTATTGACGAAAAAAACGGATACCGATTCCCGCAGATTGCGGAACAGGAAGAACAGTACAATCGTTTATATGCGACAGCGAATCACACGCTGTTTATCCGCGCGCCGCACAATCATCAGGAGATTATCGATGAGGGGAAAGACCTGCAGCATTGCGTCGCAACATATGCAAAACGCGTTGCGGCCGGTGAAACTGTTATTCTGTTCGTACGCCGCCGCAAGGAACCGGATGAACCGTACTACACGCTAAACATCGATCCGAAGGACGGTCATATGATCCAATGCCGCGGTCTCCGAAACTGCGGGATGACAGACGATGTAAAAAATATTGTAAATATGCTGCTTGATCGATTGTCGGGCAGAAAAGAGACGGCGTAAGGAGGATAAAACTATGACAGACATCATTACAGCATATCAGGAAATTCCGGAGGAACGTCGCCACATAGCGGCCGAGGAATTGCACGAGCAGGTGTGTGCAGACGCACAGCGCGCGGCGTCGGCGATGCTTGATTTTTGCAGAAGCCTTAAAACCATGCGGGATACAAGGCTGTATACAGAGCTGGGCTGTACATCCTTTGACGACTATGTGGAACGGAAGATTGGTTTGAAGCGGCGGCAGGTCTACAACTATATCCAGACATACGAACGTCTCGGCAGTACGGTTTTGCAGTCAAATGCACAACTCGGTATTACTAAGCTTCAGCTTTTGTGTGAAATTTCAGCGCCGGACATTCCGGCGTTTCTGGAAGAAAACAATCTTGCCGGCATGACTGTTGCGGAGATAAAACGGATGATTGCAGACAGGGAAGGTCAGGCTGAACAGATCAGCCTTTTGCAGGAGCAGGTAAGGAATTTAGAGAGTCGGCCGGTAGATGTTGCCGTTGCTGAACCTGATGTAAAAACACTGCACCGTATCCGAAAAGAGATCAGGGATGAATTTATTGCAATATATCGCGAGAAGGACGAAAAGCGCCGAGAAGAATATGACCGTATAACGTCAGAACTTCGTCAACAATTGCGAGAGGCGAACGAAAATTTGGAGGCCGCCGAGTCCCAACGTCTGAAATCAGAATCAGAAAACTATGAAAGAGCGGAGAAAGAGAAGGCGGAGCTTCTGGATTCGATTAAAAAGGCTGAGGACGCCAGGCGCACAGCGGAAGAGAAGCTCTCAGAGGAAAAAGCCAGGCAGGATAAAAAGACGGAAAAGCTACGTATTGAAGCCAAACAGAAGATCGAAGAGGCGAAAAAAGAAGAGGCAGAGAAGATAAAAGCCGAGCTTGCGGCTGCTTTGGATAAAGCTGAGAAGGATAAGACAGCCGCGATAGAAGAGGCAAAAAAGATGGCGGAGAGAATGAATAAGACTGCGGATGCCGATTTGATTACTGCAAATTTTCATCTGGGGAATATAAAAGAAAGTTTGCATAATCTCTCTGAATGCATCCGGAAAATTCGCGCTCAGGATCCTCAGAAGGCGAAAAACGTAGCTGTAGCGGTAAAAAAGATACTGAATATTGCGGTAAGTAAGATGGAGGATGAGTAACCCGATGATTCTGTTCATATCTGGTATGATGGTGGGCGCGTGCTTGGGCGTCATCGTTGCTGCTTTGCTCCACGCGGGAAGAGGCGGCGGATTATGACGCAGGCGGAATACAAACGGCGTAAAACCAAAGAAAAGACCGGTATCATTGCCCGCGCATGCCTTTTCTGCGGTAACATAGACGAATGGCCGGAGAACAAACAGGAGGGGCGCGCTTGCACATCATGCGGACGGCAAACAACAGCTGTTGGGTTTGTAAAGCCGCGCCGACCGCAGGATGACGATTTAGAGCGGGTCGCGCGCAGACCCTTCCGCGTCCCCGAATCGGTTGAGCAAAAGCTTGTCATGGAATGGACAAAACGCGCGGAAAATATCACGGACTGTATATCGAAATGAAAGCAATAGGCGGCAGCCCTACACAGGAGCAAAAGGCGTGGATCGCCGCACTGACAGAGCAGGGATACGCCGCACAGGTATGCGTCGGGTTTGAGGAAGCGAAGGAAACCATCGAACAATATCTGCGGCTTCCAAAGCCGGAGAAAGGATAGTCAATATGCTGATAAAGAAAATCATATCGATCTGCAAGGAATCCAAGACGTTGATTTCCATGATTACAAAATCGGGGAAACTGATGTGGATAGGAAACGAGTATGCGGCATATCCCGCATACAGCGTTCCTGTCATGGATCCGGAGGAAATTCTACAAATGCATGACATTCCGGAGGATAAAAGCCTGAGCTATTCATTGCGGGAAGAATCACTTCCTTTTTCGACGGAACCGGCTGGGAGAGCTTTTATGCTTGAAGCGATGCCAGTGCGCATAGAGGTATTGGGCGTAAGCTATCAGCCGTTTATTCTGCCGCTGACAAATCGCATATATTACATCGACACCGCATATTTTGCGCCGTTTGCCGACTGCACAACAGAAAAGCGATATTTTTTGGGGCACAACATCATAACTGGGAATCCGCTGATTATGGTTTTTGCAGGGCTTACGCCTCTGGCGGCGATTTCACCGGCAGAATTAAGCTGGGAGCAGGTATACCAAAGCTGCACTCTTTTGATGGCAGACGCAAGTAACAAGCTTGGCAAGCAGAACCAGCGGCAGGAGGATGATGATTCTCCTCAGATGACCATGGAAGAAAGCACAGAAGACGGAGTGGAAACAGTGGACGAATGATCGCCGGCACACAGGGAAAACCAATAGAGCGGCATTGTCCGCAGGAAGGAGCAGATGCCATGAACGCCAGCATGAAAAGAGCGCGGAGGCTTTCGGAAGAATCGTTTGAAAGCTTGTGGGTCAAGTCGAAGCCAGCGACTATCCGTGAAGCAAGAATATATGCCGGAAGCATAGGCGAGGAAATGATCTTGATAAAATACAGGGAAACGCCGAGCGGGTTTGCGCATATCGTCCTTGCCGGCCCTATGCTGTTCTGTATCGAAACGGAGGAATGAATATGTCGGGGAAAACGAGACCGTCAATGATGCCGCACATTATAAACGACATCGAGCAAGCTAATCTGATGTGCAAAAGAGAATACGGAAAACCGCTTTTATCAAACACAAAAATGAAAGCCATCTTAGAACTGTGCAAAGACCGTATGACGCGGGGTGTCGCAAAACCGATGAAAAGTACTGAGGATGGGATGATAATCTGTCCGCATTGTAAAAGAGATTTGCTACCGTATCTCGTATACCCTACAAACTGCATCCATTTTTATTTTTGTCCGATGTGCGGCGGCGCACTAAAGGAGAACATTATAGCGGAGAGAGAACATGACGGATGCATCTATAAGACAAGCGACGGTTATTGCGCGATACACGGGTACGGAGTTGATGTTCGGGAGTACTGCGTAGAGGGGCCGTGCGATGATGAAGAGGTAAGAGACGATGGCGAGTAATAAAACAATCTGCGTGATGGAACGCTGCGAATGGGCGAACGGTCAGACGGGATACTGCATATGGCCGGGTACATACTGTCCAAAACGGGGAATGAATCAAGCAAACCGTGTGGGGAATCCATCTTTGCGCATGCCGCAGTGGATACGGGACTATCTTTCCAGTGACAAAACAGTAGAACAGCGCAGTGAATCATGGTACGGAAAAGCAAAGAAAATAAGAAAGGCTGAGGCGGGGGCAGGATGAAGCAGGATATTACGAGAGACTACATAACGGACTGCTTTAGATATTATGCTTGCGTAAAAGCTGGCAGGGCAAAGCCGGAAACCGATGCAGAACTTGCGGATATTGCGGCGGCTGGTGACACGCTATCGGAGCTGGCGCACTCTGGCAAGCGATATATTGCAGACGCAATCCGTGCGGTGTATATGGTTGATCCGCATAAGCCGTTACATACAAAATCAATTGCTCTTCGCGTTCGTCGTTTTGCTATCACGGAGGGGCACGCGGACGAAAGGACGGTGTATCGATGGCTAATGGATGGCCGAAAACTCTGTGCAAAAAAAAGGAATCTAAGAGAATAGGAATAAAAAGGAACGAAATCTGTCTTAAGAGGGTTCATAACATCTGATATACTACCCGCAAGCAAAGGGAAAAGACCTTGCTTGCGGGTATTGCTTTATCTTTTTACTGCGAGCGGGTTGGGTAAATCATGGTCTAAAAAGGCGCAGGGGCGGGAGCGTGGGATCATATTTGAGGTGGTGTAATGGCGCGGAAATTTGCACAGAAATTTTATAAGTCAAAGGCGTGGAAGGAGACGCGGGATGCATATGCGGCAAGCGTAGGATGGTTGTGCGAGCGTTGTCTTGCGGTAGAGTCGCTTGGGAGAAGTACTCTTCTCGCTTGTTTGTGCTGAGGCGAGTAAAGGTGCGCAACAGAGTGCTGTG
>ENA-UEOI01002809-UEOI01002809.1-human-gut-metagenome-genome-assembly--contig:-NODE-2809-length-11363-cov-7.356105_pt1 | contig 11363 bp, 9 predicted proteins | sample MGYA00242883_ERZ507882 | MGnify/ENA primary metagenome ERZ507882 (study PRJEB26167, sample SAMN06115502) | human gut metagenome | host: Homo sapiens | place: China:Chongqing | collected 2015-07-29... | reverse complement strand
CTGGCAGTGTCTCTATCAGTGGGAGTGATAAGGCCAATAAATACCTGTATGAAGCGGTGGCTTCCCATACAGCTAATACGGAACTCACCACTCCGTACTACTTCTATACATTTCCGAATGTTTCGACTACGCCAACTAAACTCATAATTAAAGGAACGTTTGATGCGGATGGAACCGGTTCAACCAGTGCTCCCGTGACCCGGTATTATCCCATCACTATTAATAAGAAACAGGCGAACACCACTATTACAGGAGGAGAGGGCACAGACAAAGGCAGCATAGTGGCTAACACCCGATACGTACTTACCGCCGTTATCAAAGGAGAGGGGGTGGATGATGATAGCAAGGAAATAGATCCTGCTACTTTGAAACTTACGGTTACTGTTGCCGATTGGGCGCTTACCATCAATCAGAATGTGACTTTCGAGTGATATTTCTATGAGACAGAATATGATATTATAAACCAATCCGTACCAGCCTATGCGAGTTATCGGAATATTTCCCATCTTTCCGCTTCTTTTTATTCTTCTCTGTTGCGTTTCGTGCGTGCGTGAGGATATGGAAGGTTGTGTCCGGTATGAACTGCATGTCCGTGCGGTGGATGCGGATGGGAACGACCTTACCGGAAATGGAGTTTTGCAGAAATCGGATATCTACCTTTTTAATGAACAAGGTTTCGTCAGAATGATTCCCTCTGAGGGCTTCTCGGACTTTTCATTTGGAGAGGACAAGGACGAACGGCTCACGCTCGTAGCTTGGGGTAATCTGAAAGAAGATACTCTGATTACTACGGAGATAGCACCGGGAACATCCCTGAAAGATGCGAAACTCCAGCTTCGGCAATATACCCACGGTACGCACATTCCGCTAACAGACCTGTTCTATTGTCGCAGAGAAATAGGGGAGATAAGCACGCGGGGTGTGGAAGGAACGGATATTACGCTCGTAATGGAACGTATGGTGGCGGGCCTCAGTATACGCACGCGTTATCTTGCCGAACGTTATCCTTATAACGGTGAAGCATATCGTTTCATCGTACACTGCATCGGTACGGAAATGGATTTTATGGGTGAGGCTTCGGGGGACGGGGCCGGATACGAACCGGCTTCCGTTACCGATGCCAAGGGGGATGTCTATGTACCGCTTTTTCATATATTCCCTACCGGGGAGGGAAAAACGTTGGAAATAGACGTCTACCGGAAAGATGAGAAATTATTTACTATCACTAAAGATAATGAACTTCGTCCTTTGTATGCCCCTGTGGGGCAGCAGACCAACATCGATATAGACTTTCGCTATGCGCAGGTTAAGGTTTTTGTGAGTGTGGTTCCCTGGGGAACGGTCGGTCAGGATGTAGAAATGTAAGTAAGAAGTGTATGAATAGGTTATTTGAATACAGGGTGTACCCGAAAACGGAGGAACCTATACCGTTTTGCTGGAAGATACTTTTCGTGCTGTTCATGCTGGGCACACTGTTAGCAATGGTGGCTGTGTGCAGTTCTTGCCAATCGGAAGAAGAGGGTATGGAGGATGTGGGCATGGAGGAAGGTCTACCCGCTACCATTCGGCTGGAAGTGCAGGGTGAAGAACAGGTGGATTTTGTTACCCGGGCAGTCAATGAGAGTGTGATCAGTGACCTGCACATTTTGGTCTACAACAGTGCGGGTGAGCTGATCGGACAGAAATACCAGACGGGTAGTTCTACGGTTACCATTAATACGCGCAGTGCTACCGGATGTACCATATATGCCGTTGCCAATACGGGTAAAGCTGACTTGTTTAAGGGATATGCCATACATAAGGAGTCTTATCTGAAGAGTATGGTATACAGCCTGACCAATTGGGATGACTTGAATAAAGGCACCAATCTGCCAATGACGGGAAGCATGAAAAGTGTGAATATCAAGGTGGGGGCAAACACATTGTCGGGAACACTGGCATTAACTCGTATGGTCGCAAAAGTTGAGTTAAAGATTAAAGTGAAAGAAAATAGTGGGATTAACATTACTAATTTGAAAATTTATAATCTTCCTAAAAGCTCTTACTATGTATCCGGTACAGCAGATGCGACAAATACTACTTGGTTGAACAGTGGCGGTATAAGTCTAAGTAGTACAACCACTGCCGGTACAATATTCTATATGTTTGAAAACCGTAGAGGAACCAAAACGATTTCTGCCCAAAAGGATAAAACGACTGCAAATGCGCCTGCACATGCTACATATGTAGAAATTAACGGCACAATAGGCACTGTTACTGCAAAGTGGACAGTGTATCTTGGAGAAAATAATACAAGTGATTTCAATATCAAGCGGAATGGCAATTATACGTATAACATTACTCTGAATGATGTTGCGGCAACAGATACAAGGGTTGTTGTAGATTTTACGGGAACAGAAGATTTGAGTAGTGCAGGTACGGCAAATTGTTATCTTGCCAAGAAGGTAAATACATGGTATAAGTTTAAAGCTACAGTGAGAGGAAATGGGGCTGCCACTGCTGCATTGATTTCTCCGACCGGAAGTGCTTTGGCTGCTAATGCTGCTATCAGTCCTACAAGTGCAGAACTCGTTTGGGAAACCAATGGTCATGGGCAAATAATACAAGGTGTGATTCTGAAAGATGGATATGTTTATTTCAAAACTGGCCCGAAAGCTGAAGGGAATGCAGTGATTGCGGTAAAAGACGGAAGTGGTAATGTACTGTGGAGCTGGCATATTTGGAAAACCCATTTTAGTTTGGCAGAGATACCTATGCAGACATATAAGACGAATCCTAGGATAATGGATGTGTCGTCCTATTACAATGGCTTAGTTTCCCGTAATTTGATTATGATGGATCGCAATGTAGGCGCTGAAGCTGAAATACTTTATAATTCAGATACAGAAGAAAAAGCTTTGGGGCTATTTTACCAGTTTGGAAGGAAAGATCCGTTTCCTTCAGGAAAAAATAAGAGGGGTGAGATTAGTATTTATGATAAAGATGGGAATCATCTTGATGAGCCTGCGTTACGAAGAGATAATTATATAAAAATGAACAGTTTGATTTCTACAGCAACTGCAAATATCATAGCTTATGCTATTGCTCATCCTCTTACATTTATTTTATATGACATGGCTGACATCAATGCGGAGTATATACCATCATATAACTGGATTTATGGCGGTTTCCCGCCGACAACAGCTTGGAAAGCCTCTAATAATTTGTGGGGTAGTGATGTAAATGGTACAAACAGTTTGGTACTCGATACAAAATTTACCCAAAAAACGATTTATGATCCTTGTCCTTTGGGCTGGCATATGCCTCCCCAAGATGTCTGGACTAACTTTACAACAACGAATACAGGTGAGATACCTCCTATGCTGGATTATAATACAACGATTCCTACCTACTATAATTCACCTATTGAGGATAAGATAAATGTAACAGTTGAGGGTGGAGGTTATTTTAATACACTGCTTTATGGCCGCCGATTTTTCATTTCTTCCACATCAGGCGAACAAGCTTTTTATCCGGCAGTTGGTTATCGATATGGTGGGAATGGGCAAATCTATAATATCGGCTATTATTGTTGCGTATGGTCATCATCTCCATATAAGGGTTCTTCATCTTTTGCCAACTATTTAGGTGCAATAAATGAAGGAGTAGGACCTACGAGTGCTGCAGGTAGAGGACATGGATTTCCAGTACGTTGTGTTAAAGAAACATCTAAGTAAACATAAATACGGATGACGGTAAAGATGTGCATTGGAATGTACTTCCTTCTTTAGTAGAGAAGGTATCTTGATTCTTGTAAAGGGATTGATACTCAAAACGCTGAATGATGTGATTCTACCTACTATGTTCTCGATATACGAATGCCACTGCTGTATTCTTGCAAACCATTCGTTTAAATAACAGTGTGTTATAATAACTAATTAAAAAAGTAATGGTTTAGCAACGTGCTATCTACTCTAATATTCTTAAGATTGCATCATTTCAATAACCTATTGCATAAGTAATATTTTATCTCATAATAATTAAAAGATACAATAATTACTCTTCAAATCCAACTAACAAAATAGGAACAGTCAAAACACTATAAAAATTTTCCAAGTACCATTTCACCCTCTCAAAAGAAACTATTGAACTGTGATCATTTGAAATGTGTTTCAAGAAATTTTTAGTGCCACAAACATAAATCCCAATGTTAATCATGTTTTTGATTTCAGCTCCTGCTTGTAATCTAAGTAAATCTCCTCCAATAAAGGATCTGTGGTTGAATGCGACATCAATCCCTATTTTATTTTTCCAAAAATCAATTACCAAATCATTATCTGAGTCATTAAATACTTTCTTCTCAGCTTCCCACCCCTTCTCAATAAAAAGTTCTTTAAGAAGAGAATTTATTGCAGGCTGCTTTCCCTTTTGAACTTTTTTGCCAGCGTTAATTTTCTCCTGATTGATCTCTCTAGATTTTAATTCAATATTATCAAAAGTTAATCTATCCAAAACATCATCTATTTCATTCTTTATCGTATATTCTGAGTTTAAAATAATGTCTGCATAACGATGTGCGTATTTTTTGCATTTCATACTTTTATTACATTTAGTGTTTCTAAACACAAATATATAAAATAGATTTGAATGACAAGAAGGTGGCATAAGATATATTACTCAGACTTGTGCAGCAAATATTTCGGTTTGCTATCCTATCCATTAAATTGTAAGTAGATAGTTCCGAATAGAATTGTATCAAGTGAAACAACTTCTTATAATCCCGTTGGCGTATTTGGTAGAGTGCGTTAATCTGTTTAACTTTTTTGCGGTCTATTAATTGATATTTATTCTTTATTTTACTAACTAACATTTTCGTATCCTCATCTATATTCTTGATTAGTGATTTTTGAGTAAATCTGTGTCCTATCTGTTTGCAAACGGTTTCTATTGGTATATTTTGAGATAAATACATTAAGTTTTGTAAGTGTGGCGATTTATGTGATAGATTAAATTACGTTCAAACACCAATCATTATAAATGGAGCACAAGAATGAAAACATACTTTGATTTTTCCGGATATACTTCCCTGTTTTCTTCCTCTTTTATGGATATGAGTTAGCTAAAGTCAGTAGATTATAACTGGCAAATGCCTTTTAGTGCAACAATAGGGTAGATATTATGGATTTAAGATACCATAGTAAGTGTTCATTTGAGCTTTATAGAAGTTGCTGCACCTTTGCAACGTTAACGTTAGCGAAGAGATTTTGAACATGATTTATTTAATTTAAAAAGAAAAAGAACTATGAGTATTTTGTATAAGAAGGTTTGGAGATTATTAAATCCCCTCGATAAGAAATCGGCAAAGAAGGTATATCCGATAATCACTTATAAATATGGTGTGGCGATGGATCTGAAGCAGATTGCGAAAAAGATCAGCCGACTTTCCGGTGTAAGTGAAGGTGTGGTGAACTCTGTGCTGAAAGATTTTCGCACGGAGTTGAAAGAAGAGTTGCTTTTGGGGCGGTCGGTAAATATTGACGGACTGGGATTTTTTTATCTTGCCGCCCATAGCAAGGGGGCGGATACAGCAGAGGCGTTTACGGCGAATGACATCACTGGCTTGCGCGTTTGTTTCCGTGCCAACAAGGAAATTCGTATTACGGCTAACGGAAGCACCCGCTCCGAAGGACTTAGCCTCAAAGACGTGGATCGCATCAATGACGAACTTCCTACAGAAGGTGGTGGTCCGTCGTCACCTGACGGAGGAATAGTGGAAAACCCGCTTGGGTAAAGTCTAAAGCTGAGGAGTTTAGAAATTAAAAAATGAAGAATTAAAAATTAAACGATTGTATTTATGAAGAAGTCTGTTTTGAAAAAAATACTGAAAGTAGTGATGGCTATTGTTTCGGCTGCGCTGGGAGCACTGGGGAACAATGCAATGAAGTGATGACGAGGAGATATAAGATCTGAGTTAAATAATAGATAGGGGAGTGTCGGAATTCAGGCACTTCCCTATATTTTTAATGAACCATTCCGTAAAGTAAAGATCGTAAAAAAGCTATTCTGTGGAGTCAATACTGTGCTTGTTGTATTGATGAGCAAAAGAACTATGTGTAAATAACGAATGAAAATGCGTAAGAAAAAACTCGTTACTTAATTGTGTTTTCGCCTGAATAACTCTACCTTTGTTTCATAAACCTAAAAACCCGGTAAGTCATGAAATACAAACTATTAGTTCTTGATGTAGACGGAACTCTGCTCGATAGTGAGAAGAAAATCAGCAAGCGCACGCTGGCCGCCTTGTTGAAAGTGCAACAGATGGGCGTACGCATCGTATTAGCTTCCGGCAGGCCCACCTATGGCCTTATGCCCATTGCCAAGGCTCTGGAACTGGGCAATTACGGAGGCTTCATCCTCTCCTACAATGGCGGGCAAATTATCAATGCTCAAAGTGGCGAACTACTCTTTGAGCGTAGGATAAACCCCGAAATGCTGCCCTATCTTGAAAAGAAATCCCGTAAGAACGGGTTCGCCATTTTTACGTATCACGAAGATACCATCATCACCGACTCGCCCGAAAACGAGCACATACGCCACGAAGCCGAGCTGAATGGCCTGAAGATAATTGCCGAAACCGAATTCTCGATAGCGGTGGACTTTGCCCCTTGCAAGTGCATGCTGGTAAGCGATGACGAAGAAGCCCTCGTGGGACTGGAAGACCACTGGCGCCGAAGGTTGAACGGAGCGCTGGATGTATTTCGTTCGGAACCCTATTTTCTGGAAGTGGTGCCCTGCTCCATTGATAAATCCAATACGCTGGGCGCCTTGCTTGAGAAGTTGGGCATCAACTCCGAAGAAGTCATCGCCATTGGCGACGGAGTTTGCGATGTCTCCATGATACAATCCGCCGGACTGGGCATCGCTATGGGAAACGCCCAAGACTCGGTGAAGGTCTGTGCCGACCGCATCACCGCCTCCAACGATGAAGACGGCGTGGCCGAAGCCGTGGAGAAGGCGATACTTGCCGAAATCCGCCCCGCCGACGTGCCCCTGGAGCAACTCAACCAGCGTGCCCGCCATGCATTGATGGGAAATCTGGGCATACAATACACTTATGCCTCCGAAGATAGGGTAGAGGCCACTATGCCCGTGGACGAACGTACCCGCCAACCTTTCGGCATCCTGCACGGAGGTGCCAGCCTGGCATTGGCCGAAACCGTGGCCGGACTGGGTTCCATGATACTTTGCAAGCCGGACGAAATAGTGGTCGGCATGCAAGTCAGCGGAAACCATATTTCCTCCGCCCATGAGGGGGATACGGTAAGGGCGGTTGCAACCATCGTGCATAAAGGCCGCTCCTCGCATGTGTGGAATGTGGATGTGTTTACTTCCACGGCCAAGCTGGTGTCTTCGGTGCGTGTAGTCAATAGCATACTGAAAAAGGGATGATCGAAAATGAATTGGACAACGGGCCACAAGAACCACCCGTTGAATCCGCTAAGAAGAACAATACCCGGATCCTCGTAAAAAGAACACTTGCGATTGCCGGTTTAGCCTTGGTTGTATATTTTTTGTACTCCATCGTTCACCTGTTTGTTTCGCCCGACCGCAACATTCAGCAAATCTACCTGGTGCCCGAAGACGCGGCATTTATCATCCAGTCCTCGGCGCCCATCGACGATTGGGCAAAGTTCAGTGGAAGCGCAACCTGGCAATGCCTGAAACGGGCGAAAGCCTTCGAGGACGTCACCCGGAATGTGGAAACACTCGACACCGTGGTCCGAAGCAATAAAATGTTGTTATCGCTTGTGGGCAAACGGGATATGCTCATCTCGATCCATAAAGTCCGTGCCCGCGATTGGGATTTCCTGATTGTGCTGGACATGCAAAAGGCCTCCAAGATGGACTTGTTGAAGGATCAGCTTGAAACGGTGCTCACCATGGCGGGCAGTTCCGTAACCAACCGGATGCACAACGGGATTAACATCCTCGAAATGCGCGATCCGGATACACGCGATATTTTTTATTGCGCCTTCGTGGACAACCATTTTATAGGTTCCTATACCTCCAAACTTGTAGAATCGGCCATCGACTCACGCAACAAGCCCAAAATCGGTCTCGATCATTCTTTTATCGAAGCCGAAAAACTGGTGTCCGGCAAAGGACTTGTCCGCGTTTTTATCAATTATGCCCGCCTGCCCCAATTCCTGAATATTTATCTGGGAACCGGGAACGAGTACATCGATATGTTCAGCAATTCCATGGATTTTGCCGGACTCTATTTCAATACCGACCACAAACGGATGGAGGTGAAAGGATATACCTTGCGGAAAGATACCGCCGATCCGTACATCATGGCCTTGCTGAACTCGGGTAAGCACCGGATGAAAGCCCACGAAATCCTGTCCGGACGGACGGCACTCTATACCAACATCGGTTTTAGCAATCCGGTGACATTTGTAAAGGAACTGGAGAATGCACTCGCGGTCCACGATCCGCAATGGTGCGAATCTTATAGGAGTTCCCGGAAGAAGATTGAAAGCCTGTTCGACATCTCTCTGGAAGAAAACTTCCTGAGCTGGATGTCGGGAGAATTTGCCATCACCCAATCCGAGCCGGGGCTGTTGGGGCACGATCCGGAACTGATTCTGGCCATCGGCACCAAAAGCATCAAGGACGCCCGTAAGAATATGGAGTTTATAGAAAAGAAGATCAGGCGGCGCACCCCGCTCCGGATAAAGACGGTTGATTATAAGGGATTTGAAATCAACTATGTGGAAATGAAAGGCTTCTTCCGTTTGTTCTTCGGAGGGCTGTTCGACAAGTTCGAAAAACCCTATTACACGTACGTGGACGATTATGTGGTGTTTAGCAACAAAGCCTCGTCTCTGCTCTCATTTATAGAAGATTACGATCAGAAGAACCTGTTGAAGGATAATCCGGGCTTTAAAAATGCCTTCTCGTACCTGAATTCGAGCTCTACCGTTTTCTTATATACGGATGTACATAAGTTTTATTACCAGTTGAAGCCTATGATGAATGCCGTTACGTGGGGAGAGATACAATCGGACAAGGAGATTGTTTACTCATTTCCTTATTGGACCATGCAGATTACGGGAGACGGCCAGTCTGCCTCGTTGCAATGCGTGATGGACTATAAACCTTATCAACCGGAAGAAGCGGCCGTAGCGGTGGTGGTGGACGATGAAGCCGACGAAGTAATGAACGAAGATGCCGAAACGGAGAAGGAGCAAATGAGTGAGTTGCAACGCTTCTATGTTGAGAAATTTGAGGGCAACGTCTTGCGGGAGTTTTATCCCGAAGGAGCGTTGAAGAGTGAAGCGGAAGTGAAAGAGGGAAAACGCCACGGACGCTATCGCGAATATTATGAGAACGGCAAACTGAAACTCCGCGGAAAATACGGAAATAACATACCCAAAGGCACATGGAAGTACTATACGGAGGAGGGAGAGTTTGAACGGAAAGAGAAGTATTAAAAAAGAGAAAAACAATGCTTGCATATACCTATATTGAACACGGAAAATTTGAACTTATAGAAAAGCCGAAACCCGGGTTGAAAGACCCCCGTGATGCCATTGTCCGCGTGACGCTCGGCAGCATCTGCACCAGCGATTTGCACATCAAGCACGGTAGCGTGCCGCGTGCCTTGCCCGGAACCACGGTGGGGCACGAAATGGTAGGCATCGTGGAGCAAGTGGGCGCGGAGGTCACTTCCGTCGGGCTCGGCGACAGGGTTACGGTGAACGTAGAAACCTTTTGTGGCGAATGCTTCTTTTGCCGACATGGGTATGTGAACAATTGCACCGATGCCAATGGCGGTTGGGCACTGGGTTGCCGCATCGACGGAGGTCAGGCCGAGTACGTCCGCGTGCCTTATGCCGACCAGGGACTGAACCGCATTCCGGATGCGGTGAGCGACGAACAAGCGCTCTTTGTGGGCGACGTGCTTGCCACGGGCTTTTGGGCGGCTCGCATATCGGAGATTACCGAAAAGGATACGGTGCTCATCATCGGCGCCGGCCCTACCGGAATCTGTACCCTGCTTTGCGTGATGCTCAAGCACCCCCGCCGCATCATTGTTTGCGAGAAATCTCCTGAAAGAATACGCCTTGTGCGTGAACATTATCCGGACGTACAGGTGGTGAAGCCGGAGGATTGTCGGGAGATTGTGTTGCGGAGTAGCGATCATGGCGGAGCCGACGTCGTGCTCGAGGTGGCAGGAACCGACGACACCTTCCGTCTGGCGTGGGAGTGTGCACGCCCCAATGCCATCGTCACCGTGGTGGCCCTCTACGACCGCCCCCAGGTGCTTCCCTTGCCCGATATGTACGGAAAAAACCTGACCTTCAAGACCGGTGGCGTGGACGGGTGCGATTGCGCTGAGGTACTCCGTCTGATCGAAGAAGGCAAGATAGACACCACGCCGCTTATCACACACCGCTTCCCGTTGAATGAGATTGAGGAGGCTTACCGGATTTTTGAAAATAAGCTGGACGGGGTGATGAAAGTTGCGGTGTCTGAAAGAGAAAAGAAAGGAATAAGAGTGATTAGGGTTTAGTGATAAGTGATTAGCACCATTCGGTATATGATTTCAGTGGATTCTTTGTACCGGAGACATAACAAATGATGCGGGAACTGTATACCGAATGGTGCTAATCACTTATCACTAAACTCTAATCACTTTATCCATACCCTTATTAAAAAGAATACAGCCTTATGCCCATTATCGAAATCACATCCTTGTCGCACCCCGGAATCGAGGTGTTCTCCACCCTTACCGAGGCCCAGTTGCGTAATCGCATCGAGCCCGATAAAGGCCTGTTCATAGCCGAAAGCCCGAAGGTGATCCGTGTAGCATTGGATGCCGGCTATGAACCTCTGGCCCTCTTGTGCGAGCAAAAACACATCACCGGTGATGCCGCCGACATCATCAGTCGTTGCGGCGACGTGCCCGTCTATACGGGCGGGCGGGAGTTACTCGCTACGCTGACGGGCTATGTCCTGACGCGCGGAGTGTTGTGCGCCATGCGTCGCCCCGCGCCCCGCACGGTGGAAGATACATGTCGGGATGCCCGGCGCATCGTCGTCATCGACGGTGTGGTGGACACTACGAACATTGGTGCCATTTTTCGTTCGGCGGCCGCCCTCAGGATGGATGCCGTGTTGCTGACGCGTAACTCTTGCGATCCGTTGAACCGTCGTGCGGTCAGGGTGTCCATGGGTTCGGTCTTTTTGGTTCCCTGGACGTGGCTGGACGGCACTCTCAGTGATCTGGCCCGCCACGGCTTCCGCACCGCCGCCATGGCACTTACGGACGATTCTATCTCCATTGCCGATCCTGTCTTGACGTCCGAACCCCGGCT
>ENA-UEOI01002805-UEOI01002805.1-human-gut-metagenome-genome-assembly--contig:-NODE-2805-length-11382-cov-2.910394_pt1 | contig 11382 bp, 8 predicted proteins | sample MGYA00242883_ERZ507882 | MGnify/ENA primary metagenome ERZ507882 (study PRJEB26167, sample SAMN06115502) | human gut metagenome | host: Homo sapiens | place: China:Chongqing | collected 2015-07-29... | reverse complement strand
GATCGGAGAGGCAAGGGATAACTGGAGAAAAGCAAGACGTGCATTACTCAGGTCTCCCCTGGACAGGATCGGATATGGCGGCTATCTGAAGTTGGCAAGTAATTGGCCCGGTTTCATTGAGGAAATCCAGAATGTAGTAACACAGTTTCGGGAGATCCATGAAAATATGCAGGGGACAGCTTCCTATGTGGCACCCTTCAAGGTGGCGATCCTGAACTGCTGGGGCAGTCAGAGAAGGTGGATGTCCAATCAGGTACATCATGCGATCTGGCACAGGGAAACTTATTCCGCAGAGGGAGTACTGGAATGCTTAAGCGGAATGCCTTTTGAGGTCGAGTTCATTTCCTTTGATGATGTCAGGAACGGCATCCCTGAGGAAATCAAGGTCATCATTAATGTCGGGGATGCGTACACAGCATTCAGCGGCGCGGAGAACTGGATCGACGAAAAGGTCCTGACCAATATCAGACGCTTTGTGGATCAGGGAGGTGGCTTCATCGGTGTGGGTGAGCCTACCGCTTATCAGTATCAGGGAAGATATTTCCAATTGTCCGATGTGCTCGGTGTAGACCGCGAGATGTGCTTCTCTCTCAGTACGGACAAATATAATGAGAAAAATGACGATCACTTTATCTTAGAGGATATTGACGGAAGCTTAGATTTCGGCGAGGGCACCAGCCGCGTCTATGCACAGGGCGGACATTATCAGATCCTTGCGATGGATGGGGAATACAGCCAGCTGGTGGTCAATGAATATGGCAGAGGACACAGCGTATATTTTGCAGGTCTTCCGTATTCTCCCCAGAACTGCAGACTTCTGCTTCGGGCAATCTATTATGCAGCCGGCATGGAGCAGGAGATGAAACGTTACTATGTAACGAATGTGGATACCGAAGTAACGGTATTCCAGAAGACCGGCAAGATCGCAGTGATCAACAACTCGGCACAGGCACAGCACACAGAGCTGTATATCAAAGGAAAATGTGCATATGTGCTGGATCTGAAACCCGGCGAAATGCGTTGGGTGGACGATATGGAAGACAGGTAACTTATGGAAGGCAAAAGGCGTTTCATATTTTATAAGGTAGTACTTTACAAGTATAAGGAGGTTATTTAAGATGAAAAAGAAAGTATTAAGCGTGCTCTTAGTAGCGGCAATGGCTATGTCCATGCTGACCGGATGTGGCAGCAAGCCTGCCGGCAATGATGTGCAGAGCGCAGCACCCAGCGAGACATCCAAGGAAACAGAGGCAGCAGCAGAAACGACTGTTTCCGCAGAAGACGAGACACTGACCGTATGGTGCTGGGATCCTAACTTCAATGTCTATGCAATGAAGCAGGCAGAGAAGGCATATCAGGTGGATCATCCCAACTTCAAGTTAGACATTCAGGAGAAGGTATATAGCGATATCGAGACTGCTCTGATCACAGCGGCTGAAGCAGGTGATTACAGCACTTTACCTGATATCTTCCTGATGCAGGATTATTCCTTCCACAAAAATGCAACCAATTATCCCGGAATCTTCACAGCACTGGATGACTGCGGAATTGATTTCTCCCAGTTTTCCATGGGTAAGCTGGCTGACTCCACTGTAGATGGAACACATTATGGTATTCCTTTTGATAATGGTGCTACCATCATGGCGATCCGTTCCGATATGGTAGAAGCAGCAGGCCTTAAGGTAGAAGATTTCAAGGATACCACATGGTCTGAGTTCATGGAGCTGTCCAAGAAGGTAATGGCTGCGAATGATGTTCCCATGCTGACCTGCTCCGGCGGTTCTGAGATTGTGATCGAGATGTTACAGTCTGCAGGCGCTTCTCCCATGGTGGATGGAAAGGTGACACTGGTTGACAACGCAGCACTGAAGAAAGCAATCGAGACCTACAAGCAGCTGATCGATGAAGGAATCATGGCAGATTATACCGACTGGGATCAGTATATCGCTTCCATGAACAAGGGTACTGCTGCAGGCGTTATCCAGGGCTGCTGGATCATGTCCTCCATTCAGGCAGCAGAGGATCAGGCAGGTAAATGGGCAATCGTGAATATGCCTAAGTTAGATGATGTAGAAGGCGCAACCAACTACGCTAACTGCGGTGGTGCAAGCTGGGCAGTATCTTCTAACTGCAAAAATACCGATCTGGCATTTGATTTCCTGAACGCTACCTTTGGTGCGGATGTAGATTTATACGATGATCTGCTGGTAAATGCAGGAGCGATCGCAAGTTACCTGCCCGCAGCACAGTCTGAGACCTATAATGAGGGCAATGAGTTCTACGGCGGTCAGGCAGTGTACAAGGATATCGTAGAGTTCGCCGGACATGTTCCCGGAATTGACTACGGTGCATACTACTCTGACATCAGAAGCGCACTGACAGATGCAATCACCAACGTTGTCCAGAAGAACGCTGATATCGATACAGAGATCAAAAACGCTCAGGATACCGTAGAGTTTAATATCGCTGAATAATCACCAGAGTATGGAAACTGGATAGTACCGGGGGTGCAGCAGTGCGTTCCCGGTACTGTTGTAGGAGAGAAACATGGAAAAGAAGAAAGCAAAATTAAGTTTGGAAAAAAGGCATAATCTGACCGGATGGGCATTCCTGCTCCCGGCATCGATTTTAATATTTGTATTTTGTTTCTATCCGATGTCACAGGCCATCCTTCTTTCTTTCCGGAAGACAGGAGGAGTCTTTAATGGTGTAGCGAATTATGCCAGAATCTTCAAGGATAAAACATTCCAGCAATGCTTGTTCAATACCTTCTTTTATTTTGTGATTCAGGTACCGATCATGCTTGTGCTCGCACTGATGCTGGCGCAGCTGCTGAATAATCCTAAGATAAAAGGGAAAGGTATTTTCCGCACTTTGATCTTTCTTCCGTGTGCAACGTCACTGGTATCTTATTCCATGATATTTAAGTCATTGTTTGCTCCGGATGGAGTGGTCAACAGAGTGCTGATGGCCATCGGACTGTCTTCTGTGGACTGGTTCCAGAGTACATGGCCGGCGCGTTGGGTCATCGTGATCGCACTGATCTGGAGATGGACCGGATATAATATGGTATTCTATCTGGCAGGATTACAGAATATCGATTATTCTGTATATGAGGCAAGCTACATCGACGGCGCGACACCGTTCCAGCAGTTTATGAAGATCACGATACCGTTGTTAAAGCCGACCATTCTGATGACGGCGATCATGTCTACTTCGGGAACACTGCAGCTGTTCGATGAGTCTATGAACCTGACAGCAGGCGGTCCCGGAAAATCTACAATGACATTGGCGCATTACATCTACAATATCTCCTTTGTGGAGACACCGAAATTTAATTATGCGGCAGCGTTGTCTGTATGCATACTTGTGATGGTAGCGGTTCTGTCTGCAATTCAGATGAAGGTGGGTGACAAACGTGACTAAATTCAAACAAATAATTTCCTACACGATCTTAGTGATAGCAAGTTTTCTGTCAGCATTTCCGCTGTATTATATGCTGTGCGGCGCGACTAACCAGAGTATTGATGTGGTAAGAGGACGCTTGATCCCGGGTACCTATATGATCGAGAATTTCAAGACCCTGGTCGACATGCAGAATCTCGGACTTGCAATGTTTAATTCCTTCCGCAATGCGATCGTGATCACGGTTGTGACACTGCTGATCTGTTCCATTGCCGGTTATGGATTTGAGATCTATCATGATAAGGGCAAGGATATTCTGATGAGTATTCTGCTGCTGGCAATGATGCTTCCGTTCGTAGCGATCATGATCCCCCTGTTCAAGATGTTTACCTCCTGGAAGCTGGTAAATACCTGGATCGCACTGGCACTGCCATCCATCTCGACTCCGTTTATGATCATGCTTTTCAGACAGGCGGCACGTTCTTTCCCTCATGATATTATCGAGGCTGCCAGACTGGAAGGTCTGAGCGAAATACAGATTTTCTTCCGGATGTTCATCCCGGTGATGAAATCTACCTATGGAGCGGCGATGACGGTTACATTTATGAATGCGTGGAATAATTATCTGTGGCCGACGATCATTTTACAGGACAGCAAGGCGATCACCATGCCGATGTTAGTAGCCAATCTGAAGAGTGGATACAGTGTGGATTATGGTATGCTGATGCTGGGAGTATTGATCTGTACACTTCCTACAGCGATCATCTTCCTGTGTTTACAGAAGAGCTTTGCAAATGGAATTACGGGAGCAGTGAAATAATGCAACAGAAAATGCCAAAACAGGAAACTATGACACAGGCGCATATCAGGAAGGCTCAGGGAGCCTTCCTTTTGGCGCATAGAATGGGCCTGATCGAGGATCCCACCATGGAGGGTCTGGAGACCCGACGACAGAAGCACAATGAAGAGCTGCGGAGAATGGAACAGGAAGGACAGCGGTTCTACGGACCGCATTATTTTTCCGCACCGGCGTATCTGCAATATGAGCTGACCCGCCTGAAGCTGGATTTTGTGCAGCCGTGTGAGAAGGTCCGGGAAGGTGGCTTCTGCCCGGATTTCACGGAGCAGGAGAAACGGGATTTTTACGAACAGAACAGAGATCTGTTCGGACGCTATCATGGGGATTATTTTACCTATGAGGAGGTGTCACAGATCATTGAGAAACGGTTACGGGAGGATGCATATGACAAGCTTATCTGCGACATATTATGTGAGTCAGAGAACAGGCAGTGATGAAAATGACGGACGCACATGCAGTACGGCGTTTGCCAGTCTGTCTGCTGTCAATCGAAGACACCTGCAGCCGGGCGACCGTGTCCTGCTGGAGCGGGGCAGTGTATTTTACGGACAATATCTGCATGTGACAGACAGCGGTACGAAAGAGGCACCGATCGTGATCGGAGCGTACGGCACAGCAGATGCACCGCCGCGGATCGATGCCTGCGGACAGGGGATCTGGTATCAGGATTATGGGACCCCGCTGGATGCACCTACGCATGTGTATCACGGCTATGTATCTTCCGCAGTGCTTTTGTACGATGCGGAGCATATTGTGGTCGAGGATCTGGAGATCACGAATGAAGGCAGCATGATCCCGGGAGAGCGTTATAGTCTGGGTGAGAAAATGAACCGTACCGGTGTGGCTGTGGTGGCTAAGGACAAAGGGGTGCGGGGCGGCATCACACTTAGGAATCTGTGGATCCATGATGTCCATGGGAATGTCTACGATAAACACATGAACAACGGTGGGATCTATATGACAGCGCTCCGTCCGGAATGTGAGGAGCTGACGGGTGTGGCACGGTATCGGGATATCGTTATTGAAGGATGCTTCGTGCACCGGGTCAGCCGCTGGGGAATTGCAGCAGGCTATACCTATGCCCATGATAAGTTCCGGGGGGCAGAGCTTACGGAAGCCGTTTTTCTGAACTATGGACATGAAAATATGCAGATACGGAATAATTATGTAAAAGAGGCCGGTGGGGATGGGATCACGCCGATGTATGCCCTGCGTCCTTTGGTGGAGCATAATATGGCAGACTCTGTGGCCTGCGAGATCAATGACCGGATCTATTGCGAGCCGGGCGACCGGATGGGAAAAGTGGCAGCCGGGATCTGGCCCTGGAAATGCAAGGATGCCCTGTTTCGTTATAATGAAGTCACGGACACCAGACTCAATCAGGACGGCATGGCATATGATGCGGATTCCGGGGACGGAACGGTGTATGAATCCAATTACAGCAGGCAGAATGAGGGAGGCTGTGTGATGTTCTGTCTGCAGGAGGCGATCCATAATACCTTCCGCGATAATATCAGCTATGATGATCTCGGTGGTACGATCAGCCCGTCAGAGAATCCGGATGCCCTGCTTCAGGATAATGTATACTATGTGCGCAGGGGGGTTCCCTTTGTACGTAAAAATATGGACGGAGGCAGCTTTACACAGGTGAATGACCGGGTTGTTGAGTTGTAAAATATGGTGCTGAGCCCAGGATGAAAACCTGTGGCTTGGCATTTTTTAATGCCTGATATTCTGGCGGCTCTGAAGCCGGTAGCCTGTTTTTATCGTTTTTATTGCCTGGGGATAAAGGATTGACTGAGATAAAAAAATACGGTAGAATCTGTATCAAAAATGATATACGAAAATGAGGAAAGGAGCCGGTGCATGGGCGAAAGTATATTACAACTTCGGCAGATCCGGAAATCATTTGACAATACATGGGAGGGGATGGATTTCGGAAAGGAAGTGAACATCGGTAAACTGATTTTTATTCCCCGTACCGATGGAAATATGATCCAATTGGGCGACACTTACGAGTTGTATTGGTGGGGACCGGAGGGATGGCAACTGATTGGCGGACCCCGAATAGCCAGGGATGTCGTTCTGGAGTATCTGGCTCCTTCGAATGCGCTCTATTGGCTTAGGGATGTAAGCCGTGGAAGAGAAGAACGCATTTTTACCTATTCTGACGGGAAACAGATTTTCTGGTAATTCTCATAAGCAGTAATTTCATTTATTGAAAAATTTCCTATAATAAAAAATATTCAGTTACACCATAGTTAGGCTACTGAAAATTGGGCTCAATGTTCGGAAAAATAAGATAATTAGTCGTTTATTTTTGATTTGGGATTGTTATATATTTGAACTAATAAAAATTATTAGAAAAGTATGGAAAAAAAATCATTCAATTTATTCTATTTTGTTATTTTGATATCAGGTGTTTTATATACAAATGTATGTTTTTCACAAAATACACCTACAACTTGGCAAGACCGGCTCGAAGCTTTAAAAAATAGCTTCAATGAAGAAAATAGGGGTGATGTGTCGTTTTTGAAACTATTAGGGTATACCTATAAAGGAATAATTGGATCTCAAACTGTTAAATCCGATATAATAGATTCCTTATTATCCTACAATGCTCCTGCTATTTTGCATTTACCTCCCATAGTGATGAGAGATACTGTATCAAGGGGAGATTCCTGCGTCATTCGGGAAAGAGTGTTGCCTAAATTTGAAATCATTTCTATTCGTAAGCGATTAGAAATTGCAGAGTCTATAGGAGAAAAAAGTCTGCTCACCTCACTAAGACAACAGCTTAATAATTTAATTCATTTGGATTATGAATATTTGGAATTAGAATGGAGTTATAAAAATAAGCACTTTAAATCATTATGTGTTGTATCTAATGAACATGGCGGATTTATTTATGACCCTATCGGTTCAAATATTTTAGAGTATACAACAACAACAACTAATACTGTAGAACGTTTAAATTCAAAAGAAAATCTTCACTAAAATTTTTAATTTGCTTCACTTGTCGAAGCCTTCTCCAAATACCTTGAGACGGGTGTCTTCAACGGCTGCTGCCTGATGGAGATAGCCGAGATTCTCAGAGTTCGCAATGGGGAGGAATTTGTAGAAGTTCCGACGAAGCCGGAGCCTATTTTCGAAGCCAACACTTCCGGCATGAACCCTGAAAAACTGACATATACCTTAACCCATTTTTTGTATAATGACAAGCAAACCGACATTATCAATAGTTTAAACAAATGATCCCGATTATAATGTGGTGATTTAACTTTACCGAAAAATGACGATTTAAAATTTGCTTATTACATGGCGGTGTAATTATTATAGAATAAGCCCCGAAAGTTTTATCTGGCTTTCGGGGTTTATTCTATGTATTATAATTATTCCGACAGGGTTCTTCCGGATCGTCAGAATTCACAGCACTTACGTGAAGTATACCCGGAGGACGGTGATTCTGATCATTAACCAAAGAAACCGATCCCTCGATGAGCTGACTATTCGGTCATTTTTCTCAGCAAAGTTTGCATATCGCATTTTTCTTTGAGTATACCGAAGAGCTGATCGATGGCTACCCGTTCCTGCTGCATGGTGTCGCGGTCACGGATAGTGACGGCATGGTCTTCCAGAGTCTGGTGGTCGACAGTAATACAGAAAGGAGTACCGATAGCGTCCTGACGGCGGTAGCGTTTACCGATAGAGTCTTTCTCGTCGTATTGACAGTTGAAATCGTATTTCAGCAGGTTCATGATTTCCTGCGCTTTTTCAGGCAGCCCGTCTTTCTTCACCAGTGGCATAATAGCCATCTTTACCGGGGCCAGAGCTGCCGGCAGGCGCAGTACGACACGGGAATCCTGTTTGCCGTCTTTGCTCAGGTCTTCTTCGCAATAAGCAGCCGACATAATCTGCAGGAACATTCGGTCTACACCGATAGAGGTTTCGATCACATAAGGCACATAAGATTCGTTCAGTTCGGTATCGAAATATTGAATCTTTTTACCGGAATATTGTTGATGTTGTGATAAGTCGAAATCCGTACGGGAATGAATTCCTTCCACTTCTTTGAAACCGAAGGGGAATTTGAATTCGATATCGGTAGCGGCATTCGCATAATGGGCCAGCTTCTCGTGATCATGAAAACGATAGTTTTCTTCCCCGAATCCCAGGAGCTGATGCCAACGCATACGGGTCGTTTTCCATTTTTTGAACCACTCCAGTTCCGAACCGGGGCGTACAAAAAATTGCATTTCCATCTGTTCGAATTCGCGCATCCGGAAAATAAACTGGCGGGCGACGATTTCATTACGGAAAGCTTTACCGATCTGGGCGATACCGAAAGGCACTTTCATGCGTCCGGTTTTCTGTACATTCAGGAAGTTGACGAAGATTCCCTGAGCTGTTTCGGGACGCAGGTAAATTTTGCTGGCTCCTTCTGCGGTAGACCCCATTTCAGTTGCGAACATCAGGTTGAACTGGCGTACTTCGGTCCAGTTGCAGGTGCCGGAGATCGGACAGACGATTTTCTCGTCGAGAATAATCTGACGTACTTCATTCAGGTCATTGGCATTTAAGGCATTGGACATCCGCTCGTGGAGAGCTTCTCTTTTGCGGATGTGTTCCTGAATCTGAGGATTGGTCTCCCGGAATAAGGCTTCGTCGAACTTTTCCCCGAACCTTTTCCGGGCTTTTTCAACGTCTTTCTCGATTTTTTCGTCGTATTTAGCAATCTGATCTTCGATCAGAACGTCTGCCCGGTATCTTTTCTTAGAATCTTTGTTATCGATCAAGGGATCGTTGAATGCATCTACGTGGCCGGAAGCTTTCCAGATGGTCGGATGCATGAAAATGGCAGAGTCGATTCCTACGATATTTTCGTGTAACCGGACCATCGATTCCCACCAATACCGTTTGATATTGTTTTTCAGTTCCACGCCGTTCTGTCCGTAATCATATACAGCTCCCAGTCCGTCGTAAATATCTGAAGACGGAAACACAAACCCATATTCCTTACAATGAGCTACTAATTTTTTGAATACATCTTCCTGTGCCATAATCTTATAAAATATTATTTGAGTGACAAAGGTAATGAAATTTTATTCTTCGTGTCCGATTTCTTTCATTGCCTGTGTGACATTTATCGTATAGTCTCCGATTTTCTCACATTCGGAGAAAAGGTCGTTATACAGAATACCCATAGAATATTCGTATCGTTTTTCTTCGATCGCCATCAGGTGTTCCTGTTTCAAAATGGTCCGGTAATCGTTGATGGCTTGTTCGAGTTCATAGGCTTTCTTGGCGTTTACCTGGGTATATTCGGTAGCCAGATTGGCACACATAACGACGATAGATTCATCCACTAAGGCAAACATATGTTTGAGTTTATTGGACAATTCTTCCGGGAAGGTGATTTTCTGTTCGTTACGACGATAAATCGCTTTGGCGACATTTAAAATAGAATCGGCTACACTTTCCACTTCCGATACGATTTTAAACATCGCACGTACCCGCTGGGAGTTTTCGGAGGTTAGTCTGGATTCGGAAACTTTGGTCAGGTAATCGGCAATTTCAACTTCCACCTGGTCACTTTCGTCTTCCATTTTCTGGAGATAATCGAATTCTTTTTCATATTCTCCGGAGGGCATATCGAAAGCCTGGATTGTTTTGTGAAACATTTCCAGCGTACTTTGCCCGTAGAGGGAGATCTCTTGTTTGGCTTGGAAAAGCGAGGCGTCCGGCGTAGATAACAAACCGATTTTGATATGTTTCAAAGTAAAAGTTTCTTCCCCTTTCTTGGGAGGAATAATCCGGCTGACAATCCGGGCCAGATATTCGGTAAACCAAATCAGAATAGCCACGTTGATCCCCTTTGCCAAGGTGTTGAAAAGAGATAATACAAGCGGCATGGCGGCATTTATAGAAGCGGTCACTCCGGCCCGGGCTTCCGGTGAGAAAGCTTCGTTCAACAGTTTCGGGTCCGAAAATTTGGGATTATAAGTCGAGAGATGCAGGGTGACACACAAGTCTCCGATGAAGTTCAAAAAAGGGGTAAATATCAGGAATAACCAGATCACTCCGAATACATTGATGATAAAATGGGCTAGGGCTGCCCGTTTGGCTTGTACGTTGGCCACTGCTGCTGCCAGATTGGCGGTAATAGTCGTTCCGATATTTTCACCCATAATCATCGCTGCAGCATCTTCATAACCGATCCAGCCTTTCGAACACATCACCAAAGTTAAAGCAACTGTAGCCGAGGAGGATTGAAATATCGTAGTCAAACCGGCACCGATAAGCAGGAAGATCATCCAGGAACGGAATCCCAGAAAGCTGATTTTTTGTATGAATTCTCCTACTCCGGGAAGAGTGTGCAAATCGGTCGGCATCGATTCCTGCAGAAAACGCAGGGCTAAAAACAACAAACCGAAACCGACGAACATTTCACCCCAGGTTTTGCGGGAACGTTTTTGTGAAAACAATAGGGGCAGTGAACAACCGATAATCGGAAGAGCCAGATCGCTCATGCTGAATTTTCCCAGTCCTAACACCGCAACCAACCAGCTGGTGATGGTTGTGCCGACATTGGCTCCCAAAATAACACCGATAGAGCCGACCAGGTCCAACAATCCGGCGTTGACAAAACTCACGACCATGACTGTCGTTGCCGAAGAACTTTGTATCAGGGCTGTAATAAATAAGCCGGTAAGTACACCCGTAACACGATTGGAAGTCATGGCTGTCAATATCTGCCTCATTTTGTTGCCAGCCAGTTTCTGAAGAGATTCACTCATTAGTTTCATTCCATAAAGGAATACACCAAGCGATCCGATGAGCTTCAGTACATCAAAGATTCCATAATCCATTTTTGCATTTTTTAAGATTCCGAATTTTGCGACTGTAAAAATAGGAAACTCATTCAGATTACGAAAATATTACGAACTTATATTTTTAAGATTTTTAGGAAAGAATTAAACAATACGCAGGAATAAGACCGTTTTTGCCGGTGTGTTCCCTAAACTTTTCCCGAAAAGGGAGGACAAATATTCCGAATATTTTCCGAGGATTCACTATTGGGTATAATAAAATGTTTTCATATCATTGTCAAATAGATA
>ENA-UEOI01002803-UEOI01002803.1-human-gut-metagenome-genome-assembly--contig:-NODE-2803-length-11386-cov-3.529225_pt1 | contig 11386 bp, 6 predicted proteins | sample MGYA00242883_ERZ507882 | MGnify/ENA primary metagenome ERZ507882 (study PRJEB26167, sample SAMN06115502) | human gut metagenome | host: Homo sapiens | place: China:Chongqing | collected 2015-07-29... | reverse complement strand
GGCCTTTTTGTACCACTGCCATTGCAAAGGCAGGGAAAAAGTGCTAAGATGGAGGAAAATTTTGAGATATGGAGTGCAGGGGACAATGGAATTTGCAAAACGGATGGAGCGCTTCGAGACCGGCATCTTTTCCAAGCTGCTGGACCTGAAGAGCGCCCGACTGGCGGCGGGCGGCACGGTAGTGGATATGAGCATCGGCGCGCCCAATCTGGCGCCGGCGGAGCACGTGATGCGGGCCTTGGCCGACGCAGCCATGGACCCCAAAAACTACATCTACGCCATTCAGGATCTGAATGAGCTGCATCAGGCGGTGGCGGCCTGGTATCAGCGGCGCTACGGGGTGACGCTGGACCCGGCGGCGCAGATCACCTCGCTGCTGGGCTCCCAGGAGGGGCTGGCCCATATTGCGCTGACCCTGGCCGACGAGGGGGACGTGGTGCTGGTGCCCGACCCCTGCTACCCGGTCTTTGCCGACGGGCCCAAGCTGGCCGGGGCGGAGCTGCACTATATGCCGATGAAGCCGGAGAAGGACTTCGTCATCGACCTGCGGGATATCCCCACGGAGGTGGCCAAGCGGGCCAAGCTGATGGTGGTGTCCTACCCCAATAACCCCACTACGGCCATGGCTCCCGACGCCTTCTACCGCGACCTGATCGCCTTTGCCCGGGAGTACGGGATCGGCGTCCTCCACGACAACGCCTACAGTGAGCTAGTCTACGACGGGGCGCAGTGGGGCAGCTTCCTGCGTTTTGAGGGGGCTGCCGACGTGGGCGTGGAGTTCAATTCCCTCTCCAAGACCTACGCTCTGGCCGGGGCCCGGGTGGGCTTCTGCGTGGGTAACGCCGAGATGGTGGGGCAGTTGGCCAAGCTAAAGTCCAATATGGACTACGGCATGTTCCTGCCCGTCCAGCGGGCGGCCATCGCCGCCATTACCGGAGATCAGAGTTGTGTGGAGACCACCCGGCGGGCCTATGAGGCGCGGCGCAACTACCTGTGCGACGGCCTGACCGCCCTGGGCTGGAACGTCCCCCGGTGTTCCTCCACCATGTTTGTGTGGGCCAAGATCCCGGAGGGATTTGGGGATTCCCAGCACTTTTGTGAGCAGCTCCTCCAGCGTACCGGCCTGCTGGTGACGCCGGGCAGCGCCTTCGGCCCCTCGGGAGAGGGCTATGTGCGCCTGGCCCTGGTGCGTACCGAGGCGGAGATGAAGCTGGCCTTGGACAACATCCGGGAAAGCCGTCTGCTGGTCTGAAAAAGCCAAGCCCCAGGGTCCCCGGAAAGGCATTGCCTTTCCGGGGACCCTGGGGCTTTATGGCCCTTTGGAGCGGCAGCCGCCGCTTTTTCCGGCCCTACTCCATCAGCCCGTACTTTACCTTGATGCGCTCCAGCTTTTCCAGCATGGGTTCGGCGGCAAACCAGAGGAACAGGAAGGTGGCGATTGCCTGGATCAGGTCCATGGGAAAGCCGGAGAGGTAATAGGTCAGCAGGACCGCTCCATTGAGCGCCTGAGACCACAACAGGGCGGACACCGGATTCATGATCCCGCCATAGACCACGATGGCCGACAGCGCGCCGAAGACGGCCAGCGAGACCCGGCTGCGGCGGAGCAGCCCCCTGCGGAACAGGAGGCCCGCCAGAAAGCCGATGATGCCCATGGCGAACATCTGATAGGGAGTCCATGGCCCCTGGGCGAAGAGGAGGTTGGACAGCAGCATGGTCATAGCCCCCACCAGGAAGCCGGCCTCCCCCCCGAAAGCCACGCCGGCCAGAATCGTAAGGGCCATCACCGGCTTGCACTGGGGCAGCATGAATAACGCCGCCCGACCCGCCACGGCCACCGCGCAGAGCACCGCGATGACCACCAGCTCCCGGGCTTGGGGCTTTCTCCCCTCAAAGAGGAGGAAGAAGGGCGCCATACACTCCAGCAGGATCAGCAGAGAGATGAAGTAATACTTCTTGTTGTCCAGATAGAAGAGCCCCACAAAGAGGGTCACCGGGACCAGCAGCAGGATCATGACCGCCGCCGCCACAGTGCGCTTGGGGAGCCTGCGCCGCTCCCGCGGGACCTGGATGGGGACCACAGGGGGCGTGGCCCGGCGGCTGACCGCCAGGGTAAAGACCAGCAGAGCGGCCAGGAGAAGGGCGTCCAGCTTGAGATGGGTTATGCCGGCAGAGGAGGCCCCTGCCGCACCGATCAGGGCGGTCAGATCGGCCGCGCCCACGGCATTGCACAGCAGGAGCAGTGCAGCGGCGGCGGATACGGCGGCGATCAGCCGGCGCCACCAGGGCAGGGGCCCGGGCCGGTCGTCGGCGCTGTGTACGCCGGGGGGAGGAAGGGGCGGGGACGCCTCCGGCAGCTCCGGTTCCGGCGGCAGGGCGCCGCCGCAGGCGGCAATGACCTCCTCGGCGGTGACCGCCCCCGGCAGGCGGGCCCGGGCCATCCGGTTGGCGGCGGTGGTGTAGAAGCTGTTGCCGGAGAAAAATGCCCTGGGCGGGCCCTCTGTGACGATCGTCCCATCAAAAAACAGCGCGCAGCGGTGGGCGTAGCGGGCGCAGAACTCAATGTCGTGGCTGACCATAAGGACGGCCACCCCCCGGCGCAGGAGCCGCTGCAGGATCTCGGCCAGAGTCTGCTTAAACCCGGCGTCCAGCCCCTTGGTGGGCTCGTCCAGCAGCAGGACGTCCGGCTCCAGCAGCAGGATCTTGGCCAGAGCGGCCCGCTGCTGCTCGCCGCCGGAGAGGTCGTAGGGGTGCCGGTCCAGCAGCTCCTCCAGACGGCACAGCGTCACCACCCGGGCGACCTGCGCCTCCTGCGCGGCCCTGGGCAGCGGCCGGCCCTTCAGAAGCTCGAAAAGGTCCTCACGCACCGTCTTTTTCACAAACAGGGCCTGGGGGTTCTGGGGCAGAACGCCCAGCCGGCCCACCGTCTCCAGCTCCCCGCGGCAGGGCTGCAGCAGGCCGGAGAGCAGCTTCAGGCTGGTGGTCTTGCCGGTGCCGTTCCCCCCCAGCAGGGCCAAGAATTCCCCCCTCCGCACCGTAAGGGACAGGCCCTTCACCACGTCGGGCAGGTCCTTTTCATATTTGAACCACAGGCCCCGGGCGGTGATGGCGGCCTCCGGCGGATAGGCGTGCCGCTGCTCCTCCGGGAGCGCTCCCAGGGGGTGAGCGGCGGCGAAACGGCCCAGCCAGTCCCGTCCCTCCCGGACGGTGACGGGGCAGGGGGAGGAATCCCCCACCGCCGCCCAGATGCGCATGGGTGCGGGCATGGCCTGGAACATGGCGTGGCCCGCGTCCTTCAGGGCGGCGCCCACCTGGCTGGGGGTGCCGGTGCACAGGAGCCTGCCCCGGTCCAGCACCGCCACGCGGCCGGCCAGGGGGAAGGCCTCCTCCAGCCGGTGCTCGGTGAGGAGAATGGTGGTGCCCAGCTCCCGGTTGATCTTGCCCAGAGTGGCCAGGAAATCGGCCGCGGCGATGGGGTCCAACTGACTGGTGGGCTCGTCCAGAATCAGCACAGAGGGCTGCATGGCCATGACCGAGGCCAGGTTCAAAAGCTGCTTCTGTCCGCCGGACAGCTCGGCGACGTTTTTGTAAAACCAGGTCTGGATGCCAAAAAAGGAGGCCATTTCGGCCACCCGCCGGCGGATGGTGGGGGTGTCGTAGCCCAGGCTCTCCAGGCCAAAGGCCAGCTCATGCCACACCTTATCGGTGACGAGCTGGTTCTCCGGGGACTGGAGCACGAAGCCAATGCGCGCCGCCTGCTCCCGCTGGTCCAGCTCGTCCAGGGGGACGCCCTCAAAGCGGATCTCCCCCAGCCGGTGGCCATGGGGGGCCAGCACCGTCTTGAGCTGGCGCAGCAGGGTGGATTTGCCGCAGCCCGAAGGGCCGCACAGCACCCAAAATTCCCCCGACCGGACGGTCAGGTCCAGCCGGTCCAGGGCGGGGACCGCCTGCCCAGGGTAAAAGAAGGTCAGGTCATGGATCGCAAACGTGTCCACTGGCGGTCCTCCCTTCGATCTATGATGACCGGCGTCAGGCACAAAAGCCCGAACGCCAGCAGCCCGGAGAGGCTCCAGCCGTCCCGGGGGGCCAGGCGGAAGGTGGGAAAGTAGCGGCAGGCAAAGCCGCCCGCCCCCCACATGGACAGGATATAGCCGCCCAGAGCCCCCAGCCACCAGAGGGCGGCCTGGTCCCGGTCGTCCAGACGATAGATGGAAAAGGCGGTCCGCCCCGGCAGACCGTAGCCTCGGCTCTTCATGCTGTCCGCCGTCTCGAGGGCGTTTTCCAGGCACCAGGTGAGCAGGATGGAGAGGATGGTCACCCCATTGCGCAGGCGCTGGAGGAGGCTGCCGTCCGACACGTCCCGCCCGACGCAGCGCTGGGCCTGAGACACCGCCCGGGCCTGGACCTGGAACCTGGGCACGAACCGCAGGGCCATGGAGAGGACCAGGGAGAGGGCGGGGATGACCCGCCCGAAGAGATAGACGAACTTGTCGGAAGTCATCACCGCCGTATAGCAGGAAAACCAGGTGACCACGGCGGAGAGCAGGGCGGCGGCGGCCAGGCCGTAGGCCATGCTCTCCAGCGTCAGGGGGTTGCCCGAGGGCAGGTAGGTCAGGATCGTGGCCCCCTGGTGGTTGAAGGCCGGATTGATGAGGGCGGCCAGCAGCGCCGCAGGCAGCAGGTAGCGCAGGCTGCGCCGCACCGCCCGGCGCCCGTTGAGGCAGACGGCGTACCGCAGGGCGGCGGCCAGGGAGAGCAGCAGGCAGGCCGGATGCAGAAAGCACATGGTAAAGAACAGCACCAGGCCGAAATAAAGAAAGTTCACCGCCGGGTGGTAGCTGGAAAAGGCATCTCTGGATTGCAAACGCATCAGTCCATTTCAAAAAGGCGGCGCGGCGGTCTGCCGCGCCGCCCGGTATGTTACGCCCCTCCGACGGAGGAGAGGGCACCTACGTCGGCGCCCAGGTCGCAGGTGTAGAGCCATTCCACCACATCCCCCTCCTGAAGTTGGTAGCGGGAGCAGCCGTAGTTGGGGAACCAGCCGTTGACCCGGTAGGTCCAGCCGGACCCCTCGCCGCAGTCAAATTCATAGAGGTTGTGGATGCCCTCGATGTAGGCGGAGTGATAAAGGGGTGTCTCCTCAAACTCCAGGTGGATCTTGGCCTGCTTCATCTCACGCTGGAGCAGGTTGAAGACGCTCTCTCCCTCGTAAAAGGTGACCTGGGTCTCCGGAAAGATCACGCCGTCCTCCGGCACCAGCTCGGCCTTCTCCGCGTCCAGCCAATCCAGGTGGTCCAGAATGGTGTCGCACCGGACCGAGAGGGTGCAGGTGTGGGCCACGTCGGAGAAGGCCGCGTCCTGGGGGTCCACCGGCTGGGGCTTTCCCTCCGGCGCCGGGGTGGCGAGCGACGGGTCCGTACCCCCCATGCCCTGGAGGGCCGAGGCTCCCGCACCGGCGGAGGGAGGCGGCGAAAGGGGCGCGGGTGTCTGCATCGGTAGAGGTGCTCCGGGCATCTCCTCCGGCATCGGGGACACGGGGAGGGCTTCCGGGGGTTCCGCCGGCTCTGGCGTGACGGTGGGAGCTGTTGAGGGGGCAGGCGTGGGGCTGACAGACGGCGCTGGGAGGACCTCCGTCTGTGCCGCGCTGGCAGAGGGCGCCGCCGGAGAGGGAACGGCCTCCGGTGCCCAGCCCCGGCTGCCCGGCGCGTTGCCGCCCAGCCAGAAGGCGCCGGCCAGCACCGCCGCCAGGAGCACCAGGATCAGAATCTGCCGCTTAGATCGGTTCCACCACATGCTGTGCCTCCTATACGAGCAGTTCGGCCCGGTCCAGCATCCGGAAGAGCATCCGGGCGACCTCGCAGCGCCGGATGGCCTCCGCGGGGCGGATCGCCAGGTCGGACGGGTCCAGAATGTTTTCCTGATAACAGAAGGCCAGGCTCTCCCGCGCCCACGCCGCTGTGGTGACATAGTCGGAGAAGGAGGCCAGCAGGCTGCGCACGGCGGCGGCGTCCAGCGCCGTATCCAGACCGCACAGTCCGGCGGCCCGGGCCACCATGACGGCGGCCTCCTGCCGGGAGAGGGTGCCGTCAGGCCGGAACTTGCCGTCGCCCACGCCGCTTACGATGCCGCGGCGGTAGGCGACGTCCACGTAGGGGGCATACCAGGCCTCCGGAGCCACGTCGGAAAAGACGGCCTCCCCGCCGAGGGGACCGACAGCCAGGCCCAGGGCCCGCACCACGATGGTGGCAAACTCCGCCCGGGTCATGGCGCCGTCGGGGCGGAACAGACCGTCGCCGCCGCCGGTGATGATGCCCCGGGCGGCCAGAGCCTCCACGGCGACCCGGTCGGCATGACCGGAGAGGTCCGGGAAGGTGACGCCGGGGGCGGTGACCGGCTGGGGCCGTACCGCCGGGTCCCTGCCCGCCGGGCCGCCCTCCGACGCAGAGCCCGATGTTCCGGCCGCAGGGGCCGCGTCACCCATGCGGTAGAGGCTGCTGCGGCCCTCCCGGGCCCGCTGGGCGGCGGCCAGACCGTAGAGCGCCTGCTCCGTGGCCATCTGGCTGGAGCCCGTGCCCGCGCCGGTGTGGACAAACCCGGCTCCCCTCCGGTAGAAGAGCAGCAGATTGTCCAGCAGAGTAGAGCCGTTTTTGACAAAGCGGGCGTCGTCCAGAGGAAGCCCCAGCTCACACAGGGCCACCAGCACCTGCACTACGCTCTCCGAATTGCTGGTGCTCCAGCTTGCAAAGCCGCCCTGCCCGTCCTGCTGACCGGACAGACAGGCCAGAGCCTCCTGGGTGGCCGCGGCCACGGCCGGCTGGTCCTGGTATTTGGCCAGGGCCTGGAGCGCCGTGGCGGTGACATCCGGGTCGGAGCCCGCGCCGTCCTCCCCCGCCAGACTCCAGCCGCCGTCGGAGCGCTGGCGGTCCAGGATGTGGTCGAGATACATCTGGCGGGTGGCCTGGGTCTCCGCCGCGGGGTTTTCCGGCATGGGGTAGTCCCCGGAATCCAGGGCGATCAGAGCCCAAATGGGACCGTTGATTCCCTGCCAGACGGTCTTGTCGTAGTCGCCCAGGGGCAGCGTCAGGTCATAGCCCGCCACATCCCGGGCATCCCGGCCGATGGCGGTCAGGGCCAGGATGACCCGGGCATATTCGGTGTACTTCTTGTCGTGGAGGATGCCGTTCCGGGCCTTAACATAGGCCTCCACGGCGTCATAGTAGCTCTGGTAGTACCCCTCCGGCACCGCATAGCCGCTGCGGGCCAGGCCCAGCACCGCCCACTCTCCGCCGATGGAGCCCACCTGGGGCTCGGGCACGGCGGCGCAGACATACTGCGCGGTGTCCGCCAGGGCGGCCTCCAGAGCGTCGTCCGATCCGGCAGCCCGGACCGGATTGGCCAGGCAGATGACTGCCGCCAGGGCCAGCAGCAGGCTGAGCCCTCTCTGACTGAATCGTTTCATCCAATCGCTCCCCTTCTGTCATCAAAAAACGGACGTGGTGAATCCTTTGATTCACCACGTCCGTATGTTCGCGTGGGCCCCTGTCCCTCGGCGCGCGGCGCACCTCCGGTTTCGAGCATCATAGGTCTTCCGGCTCGCGCCATCCGGAGGTCTGACCCTGGAAACCCTCCCCGTCTGTCGTTCCGCCTTCTCAGGTTTCCCCAATGACCGACTCACGTCACGAACGACAGCCTCAAGCGCATACGGCAACGGGCAATGCTCCGGACTTTCACCGGATTCCCTCATCCCCGGGCCTGCCTGAACGGCAGCTCCTACCCGAGGACATGATGCGGCATATCAAATTTGAAGATATCCAAAAAGGGTCCCGGCCTTTTCAGACGGGACCCTTTTGATTATACCGCAGGCAGAGGAAAAGTCAACCATACATTTTCGGCCCCCCGTTCAAGTCATTCCGAACAGACGCGGGGCAGCTTCCCGTCCGGCCGGGACAAAAAGGCCCGGGACGGCCATCGCCGGTCCGGGCCTTTTGCTCGGCGCGCCTCTGGCTCAGCGAAAGGCGAGGTAGTGGAACAGAGAGCCGCTGCCGTTGGAATTGCTGATGCTGGCCGAGCCGCCGACGTGGACGGAAAAGCCGCTGCCGGTGATGGCCAGCACCGTCGCCCCGGTGGGCAGGAGGACGGGGTGGTCCCGCAGGGCCAGGCCCCCGTAATAGTTGCTGCTGTCCTTGCCGGCGCCGGTATTGCGGAGCAGCAGCACCGCCGTGGGCGAGAAGCCCAATTCGATGATCCGCTCCGACTCCCCGTCCCCGGTGTAGGTCCCGGTCACGGCTTCCGCCTTGCTGAATACCTCCGTGTCGATCTTGGAGAAGTTCGCGTTAAACTCCTCCCGCAAAAAACTGTCCTCCGGCTCCCACTGGGAGAGCCCGTAATGCGCGGTCTGTCCGCTTGCCATGAAGCATCCCTCCTCACTCCCCGCGCGCCCGGCAGCAGGGTAGGACGAACGGGTACACTCTGAGGGCGCGCTATGCGGAACACGCGGAGGAATCCTTCGTTACATTCCACTAATATTAGACAAAAACGACAAAAATGAAGAAACTTATGCACCGTAGTTGTCATGGAAGCAAAGTTTTTTCCTAGAAGAGCAAAGAATTTTCTATCGTCTTTTCCCGCCCGGCCGATTACAATAGAGGCGTCCCGGGGAAAGACGTTCCCCAGCGGATGGAACCCTGCAAAAAACGATATGTATCATTTAGGAGGAAAAACGATGAAGAAGAAACTTGCTCTTGTTCTTGCAGCCGTTCTCATGTTTGCCGCCTTCGCCGGCTGCTCCGGCAGCGGCTCCGGCAGCAGCGCCTCTCCCTCCCCCTCCGCCTCTGCTCCTACGGAGAGCCAGCCCGCTCAGGCCGGTGAGCTGAACGTGGCCGTGTTCTACTACAACTACTCCGACGTGTACATCTCCAGCGTCCGCAACAATATGGACGAGATGCTGACCGCCCTGGGCGTCAACTACGACAACTTTGACGGCGCCGGCAACCAGTCCCAGCAGACCGACCAGATTAACACCGCGCTGGCCAATGGCGCCAACCTGCTGATCGTCAACATCGTGGAGACGTCCTCCCCGGACGCCGCCCAGAACGCTGTGAACGCCGCCAAGGACGCCGGCATTCCCATCATCTTCTTCAACCGCGAGGTCTCCGACGACGTGGTGAACAGCTATGACAAGTGCGCCTTCGTGGGCACCGACGCCCCCGAGGCCGGCCACATGCAGGGCAAGCTCATCGGCGAGTACCTGCTGGCGAACTATGAGGCCGTGGATCTGAACGGCGACGGCGTCATCTCCTATGTCATGTTCAAGGGCCAGGAGGGCAACGCCGAGGCCGAGGCCCGTACCCAGTTCGGCGTGGAGGATGCCGACACCGTCCTGACCGAGGCCGGCAAGCCCGCGCTGGCCTACTACGCCGGCGACGTGGATACCAAGTATCAGGTTGACCAGAATGGTGCCTGGTCCGCCGCCGCCGCCGTGGCTTACATGGACACCATCCTGGCCGAGTACTCTGAGGCCAACGGCAACATGGTCGAGCTGATCATTGCCAACAACGACGACATGGCACTGGGCGCCATCTCCTCCCTGCAGACCGCCGGCTACAACCTGGGCGACGGCAGCAGCAAGACCATCCCCGTCTTCGGCGTGGATGCCATCGCCTCTGCCAAGCAGGCCATCGACGAGGGCAAGATGACCGGCACCATCATGCAGGACGCCGCCGGCATGGCCGAGACCATTACCACCCTGGTGGGCAACATCAAGGACGGCGCCGCCCTGATGGACAACACCGGCGACCTGAACGTGGACGAGGGCGTGGCCAAGATCCGTGTGCCCTACGGCGTGTACACCGCCGAATAAGGCAGACCCGGATACAAAACAGTACGCATCGCCCCAACCGAACACACCAACGGACGAGCGGGGCTGCCATCTGGCAGCCCCGCTTACGCCGTGGAGCCCCGGCGCCGGGCGCCTGCCGGACGGGATGCGCCCGGCGCGGCGGCTCCACACAGCAGCGCTCCTCCGGGGAGCGCCATGGAGAGGAGGAAGCATATGGATCAGCCGGCACTGCTGGAAATGAAAGGCATCAGCAAGGAATTTCCCGGCGTCAAAGCTCTGGACAACGTGTCCCTGAAGGTCCGGCCCGGCACGGTGCACGCCCTGATGGGAGAGAACGGCGCAGGCAAGTCCACCCTGATGAAGTGCCTGTTCGGCATTTATAACAAGGACAGCGGCACCATCGTCCTGGATGGCAAGGAAGTCAACTTCAAGAGCTCCAAAGAGGCCCTGGAGAACGGGGTGGCCATGGTGCACCAGGAGCTCAACCAGGCCCTGACCCGCAGCGTGCAGGACAACCTGTGGCTGGGTCGCTACCCCAAGGTGGGCGGCATCATGGTCAGCGAGGCCGTCATGCGCAAGCGCACCAAGGAAATCTTTGACGAGCTGGAGGTCAAGGTAAACCCCAGCACCACCATGTCTGCCATGCCCGTGTCGCAGCGGCAGATGGTGGAGATCGCCAAGGCCGTCTCCTACGACGCCAAGGTCATTGTCTTTGACGAGCCCACCTCCTCCCTGACGGAGGTGGAGGTGGAGCACCTGTTCCGCATCATCAATATGCTCAAGGCCAAGGGCTGCGGCATCATCTACATCAGTCACAAAATGGAGGAGATCCTCCGCATCAGCGACGAAGTGACCATCATGCGCGACGGCACCTGGGTGGCCACCCGGCCGGCCAAGGAGCTGACCATGGAGGAGATCATCAAGCTGATGGTGGGACGGGAGCTCACCAACCGCTTCCCGCCCAAGACCAACGTGCCCGGTGAAGTCATCCTGGAGGTGGAGCACCTGGCGGGTAAGTACACCCGCCTAAAGGACGCATCCTTCCAGCTCCGCAAGGGGGAGATTCTGGGCATCGCCGGCCTGGACGGCTCCGGCCGTACCGAGGTGCTGGAGAATCTGTTCGGCGCCATGACCAAGGCGGGCGGCACCATCAAGCTCCATGGCCGGGTCATCCGGAACCGGACCCCCCGGGAGTCCATTAAAAACGGCTTTGCCCTGCTCACTGAGGAGCGCCGGGCCACCGGCATCTTCGGCATCCGGGACATCCGGGAGAATACGGTCATTTCCAACCTGAAAAACTATCTGGTGGGCGGCGTCTGCCTCAGCGACAAGAAAATGGAGGAAGACACCAAGTGGGCCATCGAGGCCATGCACATCAAAACCCCCAGCCAGAAGACCCAGATCCGCTCGCTGTCCGGCGGCAACCAGCAGAAGGTCATCATCGGCCGCTGGCTGCTGACCAAGCCGGAGGTGCTGCTGCTGGACGAACCCACCCGCTTTTTTAATGATACGGCGACCACCGAGATCTACCAGCTCATCATCGATCTG
>ENA-UEOI01002802-UEOI01002802.1-human-gut-metagenome-genome-assembly--contig:-NODE-2802-length-11387-cov-3.355084_pt1 | contig 11387 bp, 10 predicted proteins | sample MGYA00242883_ERZ507882 | MGnify/ENA primary metagenome ERZ507882 (study PRJEB26167, sample SAMN06115502) | human gut metagenome | host: Homo sapiens | place: China:Chongqing | collected 2015-07-29... | reverse complement strand
AGAACGGAACACGCGTCGAAACGGGTGACAGCGTCGGGTGCCTGTCCCGGTTTGTAGATCAGGAAAGGAACCGGGGTGTTTGTATGGGTACGGATGGCGCAGGGAGTCGGGTGATCCGGAAGTACGGCTATTGCAACTGGCTCGTCCCATTTCTGCAATTCTTCGAAAATAATGCCGATCGCCCGCTTGTCCAGGTTCTCGATCGTTTTTATTTTCAGATCCACGTCGCCTTCGTGTCCAGCTTCGTCGCTGGCCTCTACATGGAGATAGACGAAGTCGTTTGTTTTCAGGGCTTCGAGAGCGGCGTGCGCTTTTCCTTCGTAGTTGGTGTCGTACAGTCCGGTGGCACCTTCCACGTCGATTACTTTCAGGCCGGCATATACGCCGATACCGCGTATCAGGTCGACGGCAGAGATCACGGAGCCTTGCTTGAAGCCGTACATCTCCTGCATGGTCTTCATCGCCGGGCGATATCCGGGCGACCAGGGCCAAATGCTGTTGGCAGGCTCCTTGCCGGCCGCCACTCGAGCCCGGTTGACCGGATGATCCTTCAGCAACTCCTGCGAACGCTCGATCAACTCGTTGATGCGGACGGCCGTCGCCTCGGCTTCGGGGACCAAGGCCCGGACCAGCACATCCCGGTACGGAGTCCCCGGCACGTCGTGAGGAGGCGTCGTCGCAATCCGCTTGTCGCCGCCCTTGAGCTTCAGCAGATGACGATAGGACACGCCGGGAAAAAAATTAGCGTCCCCGCCGCCCAGCTCCTTCTGGAGAAAAACGATCAGCTCGGCGGCCTCCTCGCTGGTAATATGCCCGGCCGAATGGTTTTTGATCCGTCCCTGCTCGATCGTCAGCAGATTGCAGCGCATGGCCATCTCGCCGTCCTCGATCCGCACGCCCATGCTGGCCGCTTCGAGCGAACCGCGCCCCTCGAACACTTTCGGCAGATCGTATCCCAGAACAGAAAGGTTGGCGATCTCGCTGCCGGGAGCGAACCCGGCAGGAACCGTGGCGAGCATTCCGCTCCGCCCCAACGCCGCGACCCGGTCGATCGACGGCTTGCAGGCGGCCTGAAGAGGCGTTCTCCCCCCCAAAGAGCCGATCGGCTCGTCCGCCATGCCGTCTCCCAGAATAATGATGTATTTCATCTGCAACTCGTTTATTGTCTTTTCCAAAGCCTCTCCTCCGACAATGCCCCGCGCCTCATATCGTCCTCGTCCCCGGTCTCACCGTACGCGAAAGACTCCCGTCCCGCAGCGAAGACCGCCTCCGTCTTCTCTCTTTCCGGCAGTCGGAATCGAAGAATCGTCCGGCCGCAATCACGCCGCCGGAGTAGGAACCTACCGGATATTGGCGATGCTGATGATGTCGGCGAACACGCCGGCAGCAGTCACGCTCGCCCCGGCTCCGTAGCCCTTGATTTGCATCGGGTACTCCTTGTACCGCTCGGTCGTCAGCAGAATCACGTTGTTGCTGCCGGCCAAGTGATAGAAGGGACTCTCGCTATCCACCTCGCGCAGCGATACTTCGGTCCGGCCGTTCTCCATGCAGGCCACGAAACGCCAGCGCAACCCGGCGGCTTCCAACCTCCGGCGGCGCTGCTCGAAATCGGCGTCCACCTCGGGAATCCGGCGCCAGAACTCCTCGACCGACCCCTCGAAATACTTCTCGGGAATGAACAACTCTTTCTTGACATCGGCCTGCTCGACGCGGTAACCCGCCTCGCGCGACAGGATCACGAGCTTGCGGATCACGTCCGTACCGCTCAGATCGACCCTCGGGTCGGGTTCGGCGTATCCGGCCTCCTGCGCCATACGGATCGCCCGGCTCATCGGAACGGTCGCGCTCATCTCGTTGAAAATGAAGTTCAGCGTACCCGACACGACCGCCTCGATCTTGATAATGCGGTCGCCGCTGTTGATCAGATCGCTGATCGTGTTGATGATCGGCAGGCCGGCGCCCACATTCGTTTCGAAAAGGAACTTGACGCCCCGCTTGCGCGCGATCGACTTGAGCTCGGCATAACGCTCGTAGGACGACGAGGCGGCGATCTTGTTGGCCGCCACGACAGACACGTTGTGCTCGAGCAGGTCCTTGTAGATTCCGGCCACCTCGGCGCTCGCCGTACAATCGACGAAAACCGAGTTGAAGATGTTCATCCTTAGAATCTCGTCGCGGAAACGCTCGGGCGACGATTCGTTCTGGGAATGCTCCAGCTCCTGCTTGTAGGTTGTCAGGTCGAGCCCGTCGCGGTTGACGACGAAGCGCCGGGAGTTGGTCGCCCCGACGACGCGAATCTGCAGCGAGTTGTTCTTCATCAGCGTCTGCTGCTGCAACCGGATCTGCTCGAGCAGATTGCTGCCCACGAGCCCGACACCGGCGATGAAGATATTGAGCACCTGATAGTCCGACAGGAAAAACGAATCATGGATCACGTTGAGCGACTTGCGCAGGCTCTCGAGCGAGACGACGAACGAAATGTTAGTTTCCGACGCGCCCTGAGCGCAGGCGATCACATTGATGCCGTTGCGCCCCAGCGTACCGAAAAGCCGTCCCGCGATGCCGGGCGTATGCTTCATGTTCTCGCCCACGATCGCGATCGTGGCCAAATTGGGCTCTTGCTTGATCCGGTTGATCTCTCCCATGGCGATTTCCTGAGCGAACTCGGCCGAGAGCACCTCGACCGCCACCGTAGCGTCGGCGTTGCGGACGCCGATCGACGTCGTATTCTCGGAAGCCGCCTGCGAGACGAAGAACACGCTGATGCCCGACTTGGCCAGCGTCTTGAATATCCTGTAATTGACGCCGATCACGCCAACCATGCCCAGTCCCTGAATCGTAATCAGGCAGGTATCGTTGATCGACGAAATCCCCTTGATTGCCCGGCTGGGGTCCTTCACATGCTCGCGCGAGATGAACGTGCCGGGCGAATCGAGATTGAACGTATTCTTGATGACGATCGGAATATTCCTGTGGTAGGCGGGGAAAATCGTCGGCGGATAGATCACCTTCGCGCCGAAATTGCACAGCTCCATCGCCTCGACATAGCTCAGACGCTCGATCACGTAGGCGTTGTTGATCACTTTCGGGTCGGCGGTCATGAAGCCGTCGACGTCGGTCCAGATTTCGAGCATCGCGGCGTCGAGGGTCGAGGCGAGAATCGCCGCCGTATAGTCCGACCCCCCGCGGCCGAGATTCGTAGCGTCCCCGCTCGCCAGATCGCTCGCGATGAAGCCGGGCACGACCACCGTGCGCGGCATCTGCCGGAACGTCTCACGGATCAGCTCCTCGGTCGATGCGAAATCGACGATATGCCGCCCGAAATAGGGCTTCGTCTTGACGAACCGGCGCGCATCGTAACGGACCGCTCCGGGAAGTGCTCCGCAAACGATCACCGATGAAAGCCGCTCGCCATAGCTGACGATCGCGTCGGTCGTTTTCGGCGAAAGGTCCTTGATCAGATAGACTCCTTTGAAAATATTGGAGAGCTCGTCGAGCAGGCGGCCGATTTGCTCGCGAACCGACGGCAGGTTCTCCTTCAGCACGACCGTATCGGCCAACCCGTAATGCCGCGCGACCATTTCCGCCAACGAAGCGGCATAGCCGTCATCGCCCGCAGCGGCCGTCCGGGCCGTCTGCAAAAGCTGGTCGGTTATGCCGCCCAAAGCCGATACGACGACGATCGCGTCCTCCGTACATGCTCCGACCACCTTCTTCACCTGTGACAATCCTTCTGCGGAACCTACGGACGATCCGCCAAACTTCAACACTTTCATCGGTTCTTCTCTCTGTTTTTTTGATTTCGAGCGACCCGACCGCCTCCGCGATCCGCCGCACTTTCTTTACATCAGTGGGTTCGATATTCGTTATGCAGGAAAACTCCCGCCGTCTCCCGGCACGCCATGCGCACACGCCGGTCCGGCCGCTCATTTTCGGACTTTTCCAATTTGCAATTTTAGAAAAAAATACAGAAATTTCCTAATTTTAACGTTTAGATAAAATCTATATAGCATGATCGGACCGGACGGAACAAAAATCGGCCGACACGCAAGCGCCTACGGCATATTTTGCTATATTTGCTCCGGATTTAAACCTTTACGACTATGAAACTGAAAGAGATACTGGCTATTTCGGGACAAAGCGGGCTGTACAAGTTCGTCGCGCAGAGCAAGAACGGCATCATCGTCGAGCAACTCGGCAGCGGCGTCCGCTCCTGCGCCTCGGCATCCGCCAAGGTCAGCTCGCTGGGAGAAATCGCCATTTTCACCGAGAACGACGACGTTCCGCTGGCGCAGGTATTCCAACAGATTTACGACAAGCATGCCGGCCAGCCCGTCCTGAGCCACAAATCCGCTCCGGAAGATTTGAAAAAATTCTTCGCCGAAGCCCTTCCCGAATACGACCGCGACCGCGTGCACGTATCGGATATCAAGAAAGTGGCACTGTGGTACAACCTGCTTTTGGAAGCGGGAATGACCGACTTCAAGGACGACGAGCAAGCGGACGGGAAAACGCAAGACGCGGAATAGAACCGTTGTTTCCGCAGCGAGACGCCCGACGTTCTCCGAAAGTCCAATGGTAAGCGAGCCCCGCGACGGTTATTCTATCCCTCGCGGGGCTCGCTTGCTATACGTTAAAATTCAGGCAGCCGCGTTTATCCCTTACCGCGACACACCTGCCCGATTTCCGGCAAATGCGTATTCCGATTCGGCCCAATGGCATCCGGAGTCGCCGGGACGACGAACGGGTACGATATTTGACAGCGAACAGATCATCGATCTTCGCCGGGATTTTTTCTCCGGCAAGCCAAAACGCCTTGCCATGTCATACATCGATTCGTTTCATACTCCGTCCAAACGCCGCGGCCCGAGCGCCGCAGCCTTTATGATCGCTTTTGCGGCCGCTGCCGGGGCTCTGTTCGTCCCGGCCCGTTCGGAAGCCTGCACGAGAGCCGTATATCTGGGTCCCGACGGCATGATCGTCACCGGCCGCACGATGGATTGGAAGGAAGACCCTCAGTCGAACATCTACCTGTTTCCGCGAGGCATGCATAAAAAGGGCGGTCTCGGCGAGCATTCGGTCCGGTGGACCTCCCGCTACGGCAGCGTCGTCACGGCCGGATACGACATCGGCACTTGCGACGGCATGAACGAGCGGGGACTCGTGGCCAATCTGCTGTTTCTGACCGAGTCGTCGTACACGCGGCCGAACGACGACCGCCCGGTGATGGGCCTGAGCATCTGGACCCAGTATGTGCTCGACAACTTCGCCACGGTCGACGAGGCCGTCGCCGCGCTGAGCCGGGACGAGTTCCGCATCGACGCGCCCGACCTGCCGAACGGGAGCCGGTCGACGCTTCACTTGTCGATATCGGACACGACCGGCAACAGCGCCATCTTCGAATACATCGAAGGAAAGCTGATCGTACATCACGGACGGCAATGTCAGGTGATGACCAACTCGCCCACCTACGACAAACAAATCACGCTGAACGACTATTGGGAGCAGATCGGCGGTCTGGTCATGCTTCCGGGAACGAACCGGGCGACCGACCGTTTCGTCCGGGCCTCGTTCTATATCAATGCCGTAGAGCAGACGGCCGACCCGCGCACGGCCGTAGCCGCCGTTTTCAGCGTAATGCGCAACGTTTCGGTCCCGCTCGGCATATCCCTGCCCGAAAGGCCCTATATCGCCCGCTGGAGGACCGTATCGGACCAGAAAAACCGCGTCTACTTTTTCGAATCGACCCTCAGCCCCGATATTTTCTGGATCGACCTGAAAGGACTCGATTTTTCCTCCGGAGCTCCGGTCAAGAAACTGTCGCTCACCGGAGGGGAAATCTACGCAGGGAATGCGGCCGGGGAGTTCCGGGAAAGCGAGCCTTTCCCATTTCTGTTCGGCGTCTGAGCGACTGGGAAACGGTTTCCCTTCCGGATCATGCCCGTCCCGCACACAGCGCTATTCCGACCTACCCGGCCTCGCTCTTTCGCAACAAGGATCAGCGGATGTACCGTTCCGACCTTAGAAGAGCAACCATCCGCCCCTTGCCTTTCGCTAACAGAGGCGAAACTCCCGAGCGGACGGGATTCCATATTACTGCCCGGCGAACGCGCCTCGTCGGAGCTCCCGCACGGAACGCGGTCCGACGCGCAAAAAAACAACGATGCTACGAAAATCGCAGCATCGCCGAAATTACATATTCCGTACGCAGAGGCCCTCGTCGATCGCTCGATCCGCAAGTCGCCTCTCGTCGCTTTTGCCCCGCCGAGCCTATTTGGCCTGAGCGGCCAGATCGGACGGATCTTTCATCACCATGTTCTTGTCGACCCGGATAGCCACGTTGCTATCGACTTCGACCAAAACGTAATTCTCCTTCACCTCTTTGATCGTACCGTGGATACCGCCGGCCGTTATGATTTTCTGCCCTTTCTCGAGCGCGTTGCGGAATTTCACCAGCTCTTTCTGACGCTTCTGCTGAGGACGGATCATAAAGAAATACATCACGGCGAAAATCAGCACCATCATAATCAGAAAAGAGGCGCTTCCTCCGCCGGCAGGAGCGGCAGCTTGAAGCATAACTGTCATCAAATCCATATTCATCAAGTATTATAAATTGTTTCTTGCAAAGTTAAGCGATAATTCGGATTTACCAACGCGCAGGAAAGGTAAATTCGGTTTCATTCGTCTGTCCGAAAGATTACTGGGCCACATAACCCGTTACGACGATCGTGAACGGCTTCGGCGAAGCCGATGTGCGCAGCGTGATATGCTTGATCTGATCGCCCGCGAATCCCTTGCTGTCGAACTCGAACGAAAAATCGGAAAGGGCTCCGGGCTGTACGGGATGTCGGTCGAACTCGGCCGACGTGCAGCCGCAACTCGTCGAGACGGACAGGATCACCATAGGTTCCCGGTATCCGTTCTCGAGCAGCAGACGCTGCCGGACGATCTCGCCTTGACGCATGCGTCCCAGATCGACCGTATCGCGCGACATCGAGTCTGCAAGCAGAATCGTTCTCGATGCAACGGCCTCGCGGGTACCGTCGTTCAGAGACGTGCGGTCCACGCAGCCGACGGCACAAACGACCGCCACGAGAAAAAGAATCGACTTTGTCATCCTACCTTGCGATTTTTTCGGAACATCGGCCGGAGAGCAACTTCGGTGCCACTCCGCTACTGCTCGAGCAGGCCGCGTCCGGACTTCCGAATGCGTCCCTCGGCGGTCAGCTCCTCGACGATCTTGTCCAACACGCCATTGATGAAGACGCTGCTGCCGGGCGTACTGTAATACTTGGCTATCTCGATGTACTCATCGAGCGTTACCTTGATCGGAATCGAGGGGAACGACAGCAATTCCGCCGTCGCGGCCGCCATGATCAGATTGTCCATGAAAGCGATACGCTCGACATCCCAGTTGCTCGTATACTTGTCGATATAGCCGATGTACTCGCCGTAGCCCACCAGCGTCTTGCGAAACAACTCCTTGACGAAAACGGCGTCGTCTTCGCTCTTGTACTGGGGGAGCAACGGCACATCGGTCTGGGAAGCCCGCATGTCGTCCAACGTACGCAGCACCATGATCACGGCGAAATCGGCATCGTCGGCCCACAGGATCGATTGCTCCTCCAGCGCCTCCTCCAGCGCCTCGCTCTCGCCGACAGTCCGCGTATAAAAACTCTCGACCAGTCTGACATCCTCCTTGAACGAACGCGCAGGAGCATCCATGTACTTTCGGTAATAGTCGCTCTCCACCATGGCATGGTACAGCTTCTTGACAAGCTCCGGCGCCTGCACCCACCCGAGCTTCTTGCGCTGCAGATAGTCGGTGAGCGCATCGCTCTCTCTCAACGCCGCCACCACGCGGTTATCGACGAATTTGGTATTGGGGTTCAGTTCCTCGGGTGTGGGCAGATGCTTGCGGCGGCCCAGTTCGATCCGATTCTCGGCGTAATTTGCGACCTCGACGACAAGCCACAGCATCTGGTGATAAAGCTCGTAGGTCTTGTCGATGCTCAGCATAAGATTCTTTTCCGAAACGATCAGCGAATCCGACTCCGACTTGAAATGAGAATAGAGCGCCTTGACGGCCTTGATTCTGAGTAATCTTCTGCTTAACATCTTCTCTTAGAACTTAGCGGAGCGCAAAGCTAAGGATTTTTTCGGGAAAGCGAAAAAAACGCCTCCGGAATTTTTATCTTTGCTGGAAATTTTCAGCCTTGTGAGACATTACGATCTGATCATAGCGGGCGGCGGCGCGGCAGGAATCATGGCGGCCGGAGTCGCAGCCTCGGCGGGACGGAAAGTCCTGCTGTGCGAGCGGATGGAAAAACCCCAACGCAAGGTCCGCATCTCGGGGAAAGGCCGCTGCAACCTGACCAACATGCGCTCCGAGGCTGAGTTTCTGAAAAAGATCCGCCGTTCGGCCGAATTCTTCGCGCCGGCCCTGCGTCGTTTCTCGAACGCCGAGACGGTCGAGTTTTTCCGCCGCATCGGCGTGCCGCTTTCCGTCGAGCGGGGAAAACGGGTTTTTCCCGCGAGCGGGAAAGCGTGGGACGTGGCCGAAGCACATATCGACTGGTGCCGCCGACAGGGAGCGGAGATCGCCTGCCTGACACGCGTCAGGGAAATCCAAACGGACGGAGGGCGGATCGCGGGAGCGACCGTGCAAACTCCTCAGGGAACGGAGAGAATCGCAGCGCCGAACGTCCTGCTGGCTACGGGCGGAGCTTCCTATCCGGCTACCGGTTCTTCCGGCGACGGCTATCTGCTCGCTCACAGACTCGGTCACACGATCGTCGAAATCCGGCCCTCGCTGACTCCGCTCGTGTCGGGTCTGCCGGAAACGGACCGACTGAAAGGACTCGCGCTGCGCAATGTAGCGGCGAAACTGGTCGTCGACGGCGAAACGACGCAACAAGAGTTCGGAGAACTGGAGTTCACCCCCTTTCTGAGCGGACCGATCGTGCTGCGAATGAGCCGCCGGGCGGTCGACGCGCTGATCGAGGAATGCCGTGTCGAGCTGGAGATCGACCTGAAGCCGGCGCTCGACCGGTCCAAGCTCGCGGACCGGATCGCCCGCGAAATCGGGTCGCTGGGACCGCAAGCCGAGATTCGTCAACTCCTGCGCAGGCTCCTGCCTCCGCAACTGATCCCGCTGGCCGCCGCGACATGCCGTCTCTCCCCGTCACAGCTCCTCGCCTCGCTCGACAAACGCGACGGGGAACGCATAGCAAGCGTTCTGAAAAGCCTCCGTATCCCCGTATCGGACTACCGTCCTTTTTCGGAAGCGATCGTAACGGCCGGCGGAGTATCGACCGAAGAAGTCGATCCGGAGACGATGCAGTCGCGTCTGGTCGGAGGGCTCTATCTGGCCGGCGAACTGCTCGACATCGATGCGGACACGGGAGGATACAACCTGCAAATCGCCTACTCCACCGGGCATCTGGCCGGCGAGCTGCTGGCGTCACAATCGATATGACATGGACCTGTTCAAAAAAGCGAAACAACGCATCTTCAGGGGATACTTCCGGCTCGGAGCCCATATCCACGTAAGGCACTGGCGCGGACACGGCATCCATTCTCCCTTCATGTACGGAATCGTCCGCAACGTATTCATGAAAAGCAAGATAACCGGCCCCGACACGCGGCTGTACGACGAGCTGCGGCGCGAGCGCATCGGCCGCAAGCATGCCGTCAAGATACAGAACCTGTACGCGCATTGCCGGATGGAGAGCCATACGCTGGTCCCCGGACTCGGCTCTCAGACCCGCGCAGGGCGCAATCTTTGCATACTGATGCCCGACGCATCGGCCGAGACGATCGTCGAAAAAGTACGGGAAAGCGCCGGAAAGGACGATTGCCTGATCCTGCTGGCACCTCACCGCAACGCACGCAGATGGCGCATGGCGCAGCAGATCCGCACGCACTACCCTTGCGTGAGCGTCGACCGGCGGGTCATGATGATCTACTTTTTCAATCCCAAGCTGCAACCCCAGCACTACAGAATCTGAAACCCTAAAAACGAACTGCCATGAAAATATACACCAAAACCGGAGACCGGGGAACCACGTCGCTCGTAGGCGGGCAGCGCGTTCCGAAAAACCACCCCCGACTGGAAGCATACGGCACGATCGACGAACTGATGGCCCAGACAGCCCTGCTCCGCGACAACCTGCCCGATACCGAGACGATGAAGCCGTACCGCGACGACCTGCTCCGGATACTCGACCATCTGATGAGGGCGGCCTCCTATCTGGCCACCGAAGGAGACGCACCCAAATATCTCCCTCCGCTGGGCGACGATCAGGTCGGATTCCTCGAAAACAGAATCGACGCCATGCAGGCGACGCTCCGACCGATCGCCGCATTCACGCTGCCGGGCGGCCATCCGGTCGTCTCGCTCAGCCATGTCTGCCGGACAGTCTGCCGCCGCTGCGAGCGACGGACGCTGACGCTCGCCGAAGAATACTCCGTTCCTCAAAGCGTTATGCAATACCTAAACAGACTATCGGACTACTTTTACACGTTGGGGCGTAAGCTGACCGACGAATTTCACGTAAAAGAGACATACTGGGTGTACGATAAATGAAAAAATTTCTATTTTTGCACAGCTTGAATCCCCAACGCGCGACAACAATTAAAAACTTACCGATATGTACTGGACACTTGAGTTGGCTTCTAAGCTCGAAGATGCGCCGTGGCCGGCCACCAAAGACGAGCTGATCGACTACGCGACCCGTTCGGGCGCTCCGCTCGAAGTCATCGAAAACCTGAACGAAATCGAGGACGAGGGCGAAATCTACGAGAGCATCGAGGACATATGGCCCGATTATCCGAGCAAGGACGATTTCTTCTTCAACGAGGAGGAATATTGACGCTCTTCGAATAGACTAAACGATTAAATATCAGCGCGATAAACAATGAAAATTTGTTTGTCGCGCTGGTGTTTTATGGCCTCAAATGGTGCGGTTTGTTTGTCCAATATTATCCATCCAGTCAAAAACCTGACAGTTGCAAGCGGTATTTTAACTGCCTAGAAAGTTTGATACCCATTGCTGGACATCTTTCCAGATTGACATTAGCTAATATGACAGACCAATGGCTAAAATGGTCGCTCCTATTCGGGCAATACCAGCGGAATATCGGGATAGAGTGCTTCGCAGGGTTGCATCGGCTCCAGCGTTTGCGGGCGGCTGGCCGTGCGGAGGAAACTCCAGAAGTCCGTGGGAAAGTGCACGACTTGTCCCACATGGGAGCGAAGTGTGGTCAACACCACGCGGCTGTCGCTCAGCCGTCCGATGTGTTCGAGTTTTTCGCTGCCGAACATCCCGGGACGGATGCGTAGCACTTCGCTCGTCGTGCGATTCCAGAGCCGGGCAAAATCCAGT
>ENA-UEOI01002801-UEOI01002801.1-human-gut-metagenome-genome-assembly--contig:-NODE-2801-length-11389-cov-3.182992_pt1 | contig 11389 bp, 8 predicted proteins | sample MGYA00242883_ERZ507882 | MGnify/ENA primary metagenome ERZ507882 (study PRJEB26167, sample SAMN06115502) | human gut metagenome | host: Homo sapiens | place: China:Chongqing | collected 2015-07-29... | reverse complement strand
GAAAATCGGGGTTGTTTTCAATGCTTTCTTCCGGTACTTCGGTGTTGATGCTGATAATTTTGGTGATATAACCTGTTTTTTCGAAAGAAATTTTGTAGTCGGCATCGAAGGCGAGTTTCAAATCGAAATGTCCTTTTTTATTCAGCACCTGTTCGTCGAGCTTATTCCCGTTTTTGATTACGACAACCCGCGTTCCTTCCGGGCTGTTATTTGCAATAGCGACGTTGCCGTTGATAGCTAAATGCTGGGCTACGACAAACGGAGAAGACAATAGAATGCCAAGGAGTATAAGCAAGTTTTTCATGTCGGGATCGAATTATTCCACAGTGAGGAATGCTACACATACTCCTGCAAAAATAATAAAAAAGAAAGAAAAAAGCCCCGTTGCCGGGGCTTTCTGTTATTTTTTCAGTTTCAACTGAGCTCTTTCGATATATTTTTCAATATCCCGGCCTTCAGGCGATGCCGGATATTCCTGTTCGATTTGCTCGTAGACTTTTAAAGCTCCGCTGTAGTCGTTGGATTTCTCTAAGGCTAAGCCGTTTTTCATCAGGAAAGTAGGAGTTGAAAAATCGTTCGTTTTAGAAGCTGCAGCCTTTTTGTAATTTTCAGCAGCTTTCCGGTATTCTCCTAATTGCATATAAGCATCTCCGATATTGGCTTTAGCTAAGTTGGACAATAACAAATCGTCCGAAGAGAATTTTTCCAGATATTGGATGGCATTCTGATATTCGCCCATATATAAATAAGACAATCCGGCATAATATTTTGCCAGATTACCGCTGGGAGTCGAGCTGTATTTGTCTGCTATTTCGATAAACCCCAGCACATTACCGTCTCCGTTCAGGGCCAGATTGAAAGAATCTTTTTCGAAATAGTTTTGCGCTCCGAAAATCTGGTTGGCAGCTTCTTGGGCATGTGGTTCAGCAATGAATCTGTTGTATCCGAAATATCCGGCAATAATCATTTTTTGATTTTTTTCAATAAATTGTTCACCACTGGTCAGGGCCTCTTCCAAGTGCTCGAAACCATCCTCGCGTTTTTTCTGTTCTTTTGACATATCTGTAATGTTATAAAGGTTACCGTGTTAACACCTACCGGCTATGCCCGGTTTTACATTATTCTTAATAGCCTGCAAAATTAGCTTTTTTAATTGAAAATCGAAATATCCGGCAGTTTTTTTTCGATCGACTTTAAATAAGCCATTGATTTGGGCGTGTTTTAGGTGAAAAAGACTAATTTTGTCCTGAATTATGAATGCCGGATAAGGAATAGCTTGTTAAATGACACTGAAGGAGTTAAATATCATCAACTTTAAAAATATCGCAGAGGCGACCCTGACTTTTACTTCCGGTTTCAATTGTTTCGTCGGAAATAATGGGGTTGGAAAGACCAATGTCCTGGATGCTATTTATCACCTTTCCATGTGTAAAAGTTATTTTAACCTGCCTGATCTGCAGAATATCCGGCACGAAGAACCTTTTTTCGTTGTGCAGGGAAAATACGAACGCGGGGGAGAAGAACTGACGGTTTATTGTGGAGTGAAACGGGGGCAAAAAAAAGTGTTTAAGAAAAATCAGAAAGCTTATGATAAGTTGTCCGAACATATCGGACTGATCCCTTTAGTTATCCTGATCGACAGAGGAAGCGAGGAGAGACGCAAGTTGGTGGACGGTATTATCAGCCAGTGCGACCGGGTTTACCTGCATCGGCTGATTCGTTATAATAAAGCACTTACTCAGCGGAATATGCTGTTGAAATCGGCTGCCGGTAAATTTCTCGATCCTGAAATGCTGGAAGTATGGAACGAGCAATTGGCCGAACATGGAGAAGCGATCCGCCAAAAAAGGATCGCATTTCTGAAGGAATTCCGGTCGGTATTTCAGACTTATTACGAACGGTTGTCTCTGGGGCGGGAAGAAGTATGTCTGGAATACAAACCTTCGGTAAAAGAGGGTAATTTCCTGACGGCTTTGAAACAGGCTGCCGACCGCGACCGATTGTTGACTTACACGACTGTCGGTATTCACCGGGATGATCTGGTTCTGAATATCGGTGACTATGCGGTTCGTAAAATCGGTTCGCAGGGACAGAAAAAGACTTTCCTGATTGCCTTGAAATTAGCACAATACCATTGGTTACACCAGATGAGTGAGGTGAAACCGCTCTTGCTCCTCGATGATATTTTCGATAAACTGGATGCCGACCGGGTAGAACAAATCGTGAAAATCGTAGGAGGAGAGATGTTCGGACAGGTCTTTATCACAGACACCAATCGCGGGCATATCGATGATATACTGAGAGCCCAGGCGGTGGATTATAAGTTGTTTACAGTTACCGGAGGGGAGATTTCCTGATTTTCCGGTCGCATTTGAGATTTAATATTATATTTGCAAGTAATTTGAAAAAGGGAATTCGGTGCCTTGTTTATGAAAGAGGGGAAAACAAAACAAATCGATGAGCTGGTCGACCAGGTGCTTCGTAATATGGGCCTTGAACAGAAATTTAAGGAGCATGAGGTTTGTATGATCTGGCCGGAAGTTGTGGGGCAAATGATTGCCTCCCGGACGAAAAGTGTCCGGGTGATGGATGGCAAGCTCTTCGTCTCTTTCACTTCTGCCGTCGTGAGAAATGAAATTATGATGGTCAAAGAAGGACTGATCAGAGCTCTGAACGAAAAAGTCGGAAAAGAAGTGGTCAAAGAAATGATCATAAACTAATGGATTTACGTAGGAAATAATATGAATCTGATAGACTCGAACGATATATTGAAAGCCTCAAAGTTGAATCGGTTTGGGGGGAATCTGGGCGGAAGCCTGGTGGCGAAGCTGGTGATGTATATCATGCGGCTGAATAAAATCAACAAGCTGTATTCCGATGTATATAGCGATAATCCCGAAGCTTTTCTGGACCGATTGATCGAAGCCCTGGGAGTGACGATCGAAGTGAATGAAGAAGATCTTCAGAAAATACCGAAAGAGGGAGCTTTTATCACCATTTCCAATCATCCTTTCGGTGGGCTTGACGGGATTATCCTGATCAAGTTGTTGAGTAAAATCCGTCCCGATTATAAGGTGATGGCTAACTTTCTGCTGAAGAAGATCGTACCCATCAAAGATTATTTTTTAGGCGTGAATCCTTTCGAGGGACTGAAAGATATTTCGAGTGCCGGGGGATTGAAAGAAGCTTTAAGGCACTTATCGGAAGGAGGGGCGTTGGGGCTGTTTCCTGCAGGAGAGGTATCTGCTTACCAGGCCGACTCGAATTCGATTGAAGATAAAGCGTGGAGCCGTTCTGTGTTGAAGTTGATCCGGAAAGCCGATGTGCCGGTGATCCCGATTTATTTTAAAGGTTCCAATAGTATGTTGTTTCAGATACTCGGTATGATTCATCCGATGCTGCGAACGGTGAAATTACCTTCGGAACTCTTGAATAAGAAAAACCGGGTAATTAAATTACGGGTAGGAAATCCGATTTCTGTAGAAACTCAAAATTCTTTCGCCGATCTGATACAATACGGTAAATTTTTGAGGGCAAAGACTTATCTATTGGGATCTTCGCTCGAAGTGAAAAAATTTTTCCTGAAATCCCAGAAGGCGGAAAAACAGGTCGAACCGGTAGCAAAGGAGACTCCCGTGGAAATTTTACAAAAGGAAATTAAAGATATCATGGAAGACTATCTGTTGTTTTCCATGAAAAATTATACGGTTTATTGTGCTCCCACCATGAAAATTCCGAACATCCTGAACGAGATCGGGCGTTTGCGTGAACTGACGTTCCGGGCTGTCGGCGAGGGCACCAACCGGAGTATCGATCTGGATGAATTCGATTTATACTATTATCATCTGTTTATTTGGGACAACGATACCGACCGGATTGTCGGGGCCTATCGGGTGGGAAAAGGGAAGGATATCATCGACCGTTATGGGATAAAAGGATTTTATATCAATACTCTGTTCAAAATCCGCAAGCAGATCATGCCTGTATTGTATGAGTCGATCGAATTAGGACGTTCTTTTATTATCGAAGACTATCAGCGTAAACCGTTGCCCTTATTTATGCTGTGGAAAGGAATTCTTTACTTCCTGATCAAGAATCCGGAATACCGCTATCTGATCGGGCCGGTGACGATAAGCGGGAAATATTCGGAGGTTTCGAAAGAACTGATTATGAAGTTTATCATCAGAAATCATTGGGATGCCGAGTTGGCCCGGTGTATCTCTCCCCGCTGTAAATATCGGGTAGAGACTCATGATCCCGATGTGGATGTAATGGTGGAAGCTTCGGGGGATAATATCGCTACGCTGGATAAGTTGATCGGTGATATAGAGCCTTCGAGCGATAAACTTCCTATTTTATTGAAGAAATATATTTTATTGAACGGGCGTATTGTCGGTTTCAATATAGACCCTAAATTTAATATGTGCCTGGATGGTTTGTTGATTCTGGATTTGTTCGATGTACCTATGAGTACCATTGAATCTTTGTCGAAAGAGATCAATGATGATACGATTTTGAATCGTTTCTCTTCGGATAATCTGGAAGTATAAGTCCGGATTATAGCGTTTATAAGGTGTATTTTAACTTTGAAGAGCATGTATGATGTTGTTTATATTTTCAGAGGAATACTGATCGGACTGATGGTGTCGGTGCCACTCGGTCCGATGGGTGTACTGATTATACAAAAGACATTACAGAAAGGAGCTTTAGCCGGTTTTGTCGCCGGAATGGGAGCGGCCTGTGCAGATCTTTTTTATGCTACGGTGGCGGCTTTCGGATTAGGATTCGTGATCAATGTCATACAGACTCACGAGTTGATCCTACAGATCATCGGGGGAATTTTTCTGATTATCGTAGGATTGAAAATCTATTTCGATAATCCCTTGAAGCAAATCCGGATGAAAAAGCGGGTCACTAAAAAAGGGTTGCTGGGTGATTTTCTGACCCTTTTTTTTCTGACTGTTTCTAATCCGGTGGCTATTGTCGTTTTTATGGCTGTCTTTGCCGGTGCTTCGGTTTTCGGAGATGATCCTTCGTATCGGATCGAATTGTTTGTTTTGTCCGGCGTGGTGATCGGCGGTGGTTTGTGGTGGTATACGCTTTCGACGCTGGTGAACATTTTCCGGAAGAAATTCCGGCTTCGGGTATTGATCACCATCAACCGGGTGTCCGGGGTATTGATCACCGTGTTGGGAGGCTTGGTGATTTTAGCTGCTTTCGAGCCTTTCCGGTCTTTGTTGCCCGCAGCCTGACCTATTTTTTCACTCTGTTCTGAAAGTGTAGGGAATCTCCCCACGTATCCAGTTGTATTTCGCATCCGCTTCGCTTGACGCTTTCCATCAACCGGCGTGTCGATTCCTCGGCTCCTTCATCCATGCCCGGCTTATTCTCATAGAGGCGGTAGTTGCCCCGGTTGCCGAGGGGAGTGATATTAGGCATGATTACGTTGGCACCGATTTCCAGCGCTTTTTCCCGTCCCTCCGGGTCGATTGCCTGTAAAGCTGTCGTCGCGGCGATATTGATATCAGGCATCAACAGCCGGAGACAACTGACCATATGCAGTCCTAATCTTAAACGTTCCTGTTGGGAAGGAAGGGCTTCCCGGTATCGCCATAGGGGAGTATCCCGGTGTTCCAGATAAGGTCCCATACCCACCATGTCGATATCCATCGATTTCAAAAAAAGCAAATCGTCGGCCAGATCTCCGGTCGTTTGAAAAGGAAGTCCGATCATCACTCCTGTACCGGTTTGGTAACCGCAACGCTGAAGGCTGCGGATACATTCCAGCCGGGTGTGAAAATCATGGAGCTGGCCGGCAGGATGAATTTTTCGGTAGAGTGATTCGTTCGAAGTTTCGATCCGGAGCAGATAGCGGTGAGCTCCTGCATCGAACCATCTCCGGTAGGTGTCTTCGGTTTGTTCTCCCAGCGAGAGAGTGATCCCCAAACGCTGGTTACTCAGGTGTTTGATCTCCCTGACGAGCCGTTCGATGCGTAGGATAAAAGCCGGATCATGGCGTTCGCCACCTTGTAACACCACCGAACCATAGTGATTCCGGTAAGCAAAGATAGCTGCTTCGACGATTTCTTCATCGTTCAGCTCGTAGCGCTGGGCCTGGCTGTTCGATTTCCGGATCCCACAATAAAGGCAATCTTTGATGCATACATTCGAAATCTCGATCAGGCCTCGCATATGAACGCCGTTCCCTATGGTCGCATCCCGAAGCTGTCGGCTATGCCGGAATAATTCTGCTTCCGTTGTATCCCGGCAATCCAACAACGCCACTAAATCTGTTTTGCTAAGTTCCTGTTTTCCCAATATCGTTTTTACCTCCATAGTTGTCTCTTTGACGGTAAAAATACAAAAACAAAAGAGAATCGGTATATTTTGAATTTAATTTATATTTTTAGCCGTTGTTTTGACTCGAAAATTTCGGTGTCGGTAGATTTTTTATCACTTTTGCAAAAATAGAATCGGTGAATAACTCTTTTAAACGGCAGACTTGGGAAGTATAAACGAACATATTATCCGGGATTTTTCGGTAGGACAGGAAAAGGCTTTTCGTATATTATATGAAAAATATGCTCCTGCTTTACGTTATTTTGCTGCGAAATATGTCGAGGAGGGAGAGGTGATCGACGATATCGTACAGGATGTGTTTGTTTGTCTATGGGAGAAAAGAGTTGATTTTAAAACAGAAGAAACGATCAAAGCTTTTTTGTATAAGGCTGTAAAAAATAGTTGTCTGAATACGATCCGGCATCAGGGAGTGAAAGATCGTTATGCCGAAGTGGCTCTCCACGAAGAAGAACTGGAATCTTTTTGGGATCATATCCTGGAAACCGAATTATTCGAATTATTATTAGGAGTTTTCAATGAACTTCCTCCGGCTTGCCGGGAGGTATACCACCTGAGCCTTGAAGGGAAAAAACATGAAGAAATAGCCGAGATCCTTCAGATTACCGTAAATACCGTCAAAAAACATAAGAATAATGCCAACCATTATATGCGTGAGCGCCTGAAACATATTCTTTCCTTACTGGTTCTTTGTCAATTTCCTTAATAAACCACAGGGACGGGGCATGGGGCTATATTTCCGGGTCGATATTGCATGACCAATCTTTCGATTTCTGTCGGGAATCATTGAATTAAAGATTATTCTACACAGGTCTGGGGGCTCTCGACGGGCATGAAGTGAGTCTCGGCAAACTGAAAGTTTTTTAACAAAAACTACTCGTCGGCTTAAATTTCTGCAACCCTTGCAACTTCTATTTTTTAGTTAAAATTAAAAAAAATGACTTTTTATATTACACCAAAGCAGGGATTGCGTGTTATAATAGAAACAACCTGCGATTGAAGTGATGAATATTAAAACACAACGACACCTGAGCCGATTGATATTCCGTTATCTCCGGGATCGATTGAATGAAGAAGAAAGCCGGGAGCTCGAGCGATGGCGTGCTGCATCTGAAGCACATGAACTTCTTTTTCGGCGTTTGTTATCCTCTGCCCATTGGCAACGGAGTATAGGTCGTTTTGTGAAAAATGAATCCGATACCCAATCCGAATGGGAGATCATCCGGCAAAGAACGGTCGGTCGGGACAGAGGCAAGAGAACGATCCGCTGGTATCGTTATGCCGCAGCTATCTTTCTCCCTTTATTGATTGCCAGTGGTTATTTTATAAAATTGAGTCGTACTCCTCAAGAAAAAACGCTTGTTTCAGTACCTTTTATTCCTGGGAAATCCTATGCCGTGCTTGAGTTGGCCGACGGAACGAGTATCGATTTGGGGGAAACAGCTGTCCGGGGACAAATACAGGGGGGACATTGGGAGGTGAGGTCCGATTCTTTGAAATATTGTGAAGAGGGAGTAAAGGGAGGGGAAGAATATCATACCTTAAAAGTGCCCCGGGGAGGAGAGTATACTTTGGTTTTAGCCGATGGCTCGAAGGTGTTTTTGAATGCCGAATCCAGCTTGAAATATCCTGTACTTTTTTCGGGCGATCTGCGCAAAGTGAAATTGGAAGGAGAAGCTTATTTCGAGGTAAAACGAAATCCGGAGAAACCGTTTGTCGTCGATATCGGCGGTATGCAGGTCAACGTGTTGGGCACTACTTTCGGTATCAGGGCTTATGCCGATGAAAGAGAAATTCGTACGACCCTGGTCTCGGGCCGGGTAAATGTGTCGGCCGGGAAACAGGTGTATGAGTTGAAACCTTCGGAGCAAGCTGTGTTCGATAAACAAACAGAGGCCGTGAAAGTGGCTGCTGTGGATACTGAGTTGTTTGTGGGTTGGAAAGACGGACGATTGGTGTTCGATAATTGTTCATTAGAGCGGATTTTGAAAGAATTGGGGCGTTGGTGTTCATTCGAGGTGTTTTATGCCACTTCCGCAGCAAAAGAAATACCTTTTTCTTTGAATATCCGGAAGCATGAGAAATTTGCTCAGGTGCTGGAACTAATGCAGAGTACAGGAAAAATACAATTCGAAATAAATAAAAATACAGTGATTGTCAAATAATACAAAGGCAGTGCTGCTAACACTGCCCTGAAATTCATGTTCATTTCTGCTGCTAACAGATAATGAGCGTTTGTTGAACTTTAAATACAAAATTATGAAAAAAAAGTCTTTATACCCTAGTCCGGGGTGTAGAAAAATCATTCATTTTTTAGTGATGAAAGCGAGCTTTATTTTTTTACTGCTATTGACCTTGCAGATAAAAGCAAATGTCTATGCACAACAGTTGCGTTTGGACCTGAATTTACAAAATGTAACCCTCAAAGAAGTGATTCAGGAAATCCGCCGTCATTCTGACTTTAGTTTTGTGTATAGTGATGCCGATTTGGTAGGGATCACTCAACGGAATGTACAAATGAAGGATGCAACGATCGAGGAGGTATTGAAAAACTGTTTACAAGGGACGAAGCTGGTGTACGATATTACGGATAAGACCATTATTATCCGTAAACTCGATGAGGTTACCCAGACGAAACAGGTACAGGTTATCCAGGGACAGGTAACGGATGTCCGGGGTACACCCTTGCCTGGTGTAACCGTACGGATCAAAGGAACCCAGCTCGGAGTCTCTACCGATGTGAACGGTAAATTCCGTTTCGAATTGCCCGATACGAAAGAAGTAGTGTTGGCTTTCTCTTTTGTGGGAATGAAACCCTTGGAAGTCCGGTATAATGGCCAGAGTGACTTGAAAATAAAGTTAGAAGAAGAAGTAGCCGAAATGGACGAAGTTGTGGTAACCGGTATTTTTAAGAAATCTCAGGAAAGCTTTACCGGTTCGGTATCGACAATTACGGAGAAAGAACTGAAATCTTTTCGGGGACGTAATTTATTATCTACGTTGAAAAATATCGATCCGACCTTCCATATTATCGAAAACAATGTCTATGGGGCAGATCCGAACCATTTACCGGAAGTACAGATCCGGGGAACTTCCAGTTTACCGACGGTAGAGGACCTGAAAAATGAAACGAAAGTAGATTTGAATACTCCCTTGATAATCCTGGATGGTTTTGAGATCAGTCTCACCCGGATGCTGGATTTAAACGACGAGGATATTAGTTCTGTGACTTTGTTGAAAGACGGTTCGGCTACCGCGATTTATGGATCCCGGGGAGCTAATGGAGTGATTGTCATCGAGACTAAACAACCCGAGGCTGGAAAATTGAGGTTGTCTTATCGGGGAAGTGTGAATATCGAGGTGCCTGATCTGAGCGATTACGATGTATTGAATGCTGCCGAAAAACTTCAGTTGGAAGAGAATGCCGGTTTGTATAAAGACGAATGGGCCCATATAGAAATGGCGTTGAGGAAAAGGCAGGCCAGAATCAAACAGGAAATAGAACGGGGAGTCGATACCTATTGGTTGTCGAAGCCTTTGCGTACGGGTGTCGGTCACAAGCACAACCTGCGTTTGGAAGGAGGTGGGAATGACGGCTTCCGTTATTCTGCTTCTGTTCAATATAACGATATCCTGGGGGTGATGAAAGGGTCCGACCGGAAAACCTTTAATGGAAATATTAATCTGATGTACCAGCAAGGAAAATTATTGTTCCGCAATAACCTCGAAGTCGGATTGAGTGAATCGAATGAATCACCTTACGGATCCTTCGATCAGTATGTGAAACTCAACCCTTACTGGCGGGAACGCGGAGAAGACGGTAAAGTGTTGAAAGAACTCGAACAAAAAGGAGATTTTTGGACTACAGCCCCTGAAAATCCGCTTTACAATGCTACGCTCGATTTGGTCGATAAAAAAACCTATACGACTATTACCAATAATTTCGATGTAGAATGGAAACCTTGGGAAAGCCTGACTTTACGTTCACGCATCGGATTATCGAAACAGGTGAATGATTATGATAATTTTAAACCTGCCGACCATACCAAATTTAAGGATTATTCGGATGAACAGATTTTCCGTAAAGGAGAATATATCTATTCTTCAGGGAAAAGCTTTAGTTATGATTGGAGTCTGACTTTAAGCTATTCCCGTAACTTTAAAGAAAAACACGAGCTCTATGTCGGTTTGGATTACAATGTTGCTCAGGAAAAATCGCATTCTTATACTTTTCAGGTAGAGGGTTTTCCCCAATCCAATATTAAATTTTTGTCGATGGCTCTTCAGTATCAGAAAGATGGAAAACCTACCGGATCCGAATCGCTCAACCGGCGCATCGGTGTGACGGGGAATGTGAACTACATCTATGACAATCGTTATTTCGCCGACGTGGCTTATCGTATGGACGGGGCCTCCCAGTTCGGTAGTTCGAAACGTTTCGCTCCCTTTTATTCTTTCGGTATCGGTTGGAACATCCATAAAGAAAAGTTTATGGAAAATGTATTGTGGCTGGATCGTCTGAAATTACGCGGCTCTTATGCAGTGACCGGATCGGTGAATTTCGATGCTTATCAGGCCCTTGCTACTTATGAATATTATACCGACGATCGGTATCGGTATTGGTTTGGAAGCCACCTGCAAGGTCTGGCCAATGAGGACTTGGAATGGCAGAAGACCGACAAATGGAACTTCGGATTGGAAGTCGGAGCATTCCATAACCGCTTGAAAGTGACAGCCGATGTATATACAAATCAGACTAATAATTTGTTGTCTGAAATGTACCTTCCCTTGACGAATGGTTTCCCTAGTTATACGGATAATGTCGGTAAAGTGAAGAATAAGGGAGTTGAAGTTGCTTTGTCAGGATATCCCATCCGGAATACGGAAAAGAATATCATTTGGTCGGTATCTGCCAGTTTTATTCATGAAAAGAACGAGATAGTCAAAATCTCCGAGGCATTGAAAGTGGCCAACGAGGAATTGGAATTACAAGGCGGATCTAACCCGAATTTCATGTATCGGGAAGGAGAGG
>ENA-UEOI01002791-UEOI01002791.1-human-gut-metagenome-genome-assembly--contig:-NODE-2791-length-11422-cov-3.146056_pt1 | contig 11422 bp, 5 predicted proteins | sample MGYA00242883_ERZ507882 | MGnify/ENA primary metagenome ERZ507882 (study PRJEB26167, sample SAMN06115502) | human gut metagenome | host: Homo sapiens | place: China:Chongqing | collected 2015-07-29... | reverse complement strand
AGGGTTTACGTCCCATCTTCTCTACGGTAAAGATGGCAATCAATGTAAAGAGAATATTAACCACCCCCATTACCACACTCTGCCATCATATACCATCGCACCCGGATCAGCTGTATATTTATACTTGATAATCGGATTTCCTTTCGCTACAAAAGTGGTATCTTTTTGTGCTGATAGCCCTTGTGAGGCTACCAGTACAAAAGAAACAACCAAAAATCTAACCTTATCTAACCTAACTTTATTCATCAATTTCATCCTTTCTTAAAAATGTAGACAGCAAATGTATTGGGTTCGAGCTCTACATTCAGTACCTGTCCGTCAATAGAAACCGGACTTTCCTGGGGCTGGATAGCAGATGGCTGTTCAATCGTATTATCTTTATTGGGATCAGCTGAACGAAGCTTTATACAACGACCGCCAGACAATACATCTTGCTTCTTCAATCCTTCAAACTTCAATGATAAGGGCTGAGCTTTATCGGAAGTATTGGCTACTTTCACTATAATCTCTTTTTTATCCTTATCATAAACAGCACTTGCAAACAAACCATTCTGTCCCTCAGTTCCTGCTACAGGCTTTTTATCCATAGTAAGGGAAAGTACGTTGGTGCCTTTATGGTGTCCATAGAGTTGCTGAACATAGTAGCTTACAGTACGTACCGAGTTCAGATTATCAAACCAGATCATATCCGGACGCCATTGCCATCCTTCCACATGAGCAAACAGAGGAGCATAAGTAGCCATGTGTACAATATCGGCATTACGTTCCAATCCTGTCATAAAAGCAGCTTCAAGCAAGGCAGCATTGAAATGGTTCCACTTCTTACCTTTACCATGACAAGCATATTCACCGGCGAATACTTTCGGCCCTTTACGGTCATAGTTATCATAACGTGTTCCCTGGTTCAAGAACCAGTTCTCAGGACGATAGAAATGTTCATCCACCAGATCCGCTTTCAGACGCTTCATTTCCGGCCACAAATATTCAAACTGCTTTCCTTCAGAATCAGGTCCTGAACTTCCGATAATCTTGATATCCGGATAGGCTTTACGAATAGCCTTGATAAACGGTTCGAGATGTTCCGGATATTCCAGTCCCCATTGTTCGTTACCAATACCAATAAACTTCAGATTGAACGGTGCAGGGTGTCCCATATCTGCACGAAGTTTTCCCCACTTTGTTGTAACATCTCCATTAGCAAACTCTATCAGGTCGAGAGCATCCTGAACATAACTATCTAAATCGCATAGGGCCACATGTGCCTCTGCATCTGAATTCTGAAACTGACAGGCAAGACCACAACTTAATACAGGTAGTGGCTCTGCTCCTATTTCTTCCGAAAGTTGGAAAAATTCAAAGAAGCCTAATCCATAGCTCTGAAAATAATCGGGATAGAAACGGTGCGGGAAAGTATATTCCCAACGATTCTCATTCAGGGGACGATTCTCTACAGGACCTACTGATTTTTTCCAGTCATAACGTGTAGCCAAATCAGTTCCTTCAACGATACACCCGCCGGGGAAACGGAAAACACCTGGTTTGATATCTGCTAAGGCCTGTGCCAAATCTTTACGTAAACCATTTTCGTGTCCTTTCCAGGTATCAACCGGGAAAAGAGAAACATGCTCCAAATCAACAGTACCTTTTGAAGCAAGGAAAATACGAAGTGTTGCCTTCGGATCTGTAATGCCTGGCTTCAGAACAACTTGGTATTTTTTCCATTCTTTCGAATCAATAGTCAATGTTTCTGTGGCAAAAGCATGATGTTCGCCCATAGATTTGGTATCCACCAGCTCTACACGAATTTTTTCTGCCGTCCCTCCTTTTGGCAAGCGTGCCCATACAGAAAAGCGATACTCTTCACCGGCTTTAACGCCAATACCGAAGAAGCCTTCATTGTCAAGTCCGGTGTGCTTATGCGGGTGTCCCGGATCAGACAGACGAACATAGTGAGGGTTTCTTTCAAAAGGACCATCATCCTGCAAAGTAACATTACCAAAGGTCTTCCATCCCATTAAATTCTGTGGGAATTCAAACGAACGGTTCTTTACAAGTTCAGCATATAAGCCACCATCAGCAGCATAATTGATATCCTCAAAGAACAGTCCATACATAGTAGGCTGAATCTCTGCACCTAACTTCTTGGTTTGTATCACAAACTCATTGGTTTGTGCCTGAAGCGACACTCCTGCTGTAAGAGCCAGCGCCGCCAATAATCCTGTGTATCTTTTCATGGTTTCAAAATAAAAATTATAATTGATTATTTAATCCTTTTCCCCCAGACAGAACGTCCCCGGCTATCCAGACCGGTAAAGAGAACTGTTTCCGTTTCATTTTCCCAATCATGTCCGGCAAATACGATCAAGTCTTTTATATCTTCTCCATCAAGTGCCAACCGCAGAGATTGCTTTGCATCTGTAAAATCCCAGGTTCCTTTATTCTCTCCCAGTTTTCCATCTTTCTCCAAATGTAACAAACGAGACATGTTCCATTCTTCATCTTGCAGTTCACCCTCACCCCACAATATTTGTCCGGCTTCTAACCGACGCTCATACAAAGGTTCCTGCACACGGATAATCTCCCACTCACCAGCTAAATCTGCAGCGGAGAACTTTCGTGATTTACTACCAGCATAACGTTCAGGAGATACTACAGGCCAACCCTCTTCCGTAAAGAACACCTGACGTATATGAAGATCCATCATCTGATTCTGTGGAGACAAACGCCCCTGATGAGCCATAAAGTACTGGCCGTCATCTGAAGTAAACACCGCGCAATGCGCTGTTCCGGCCCAACCCGGATGATTTTTGAAACGGTAAGGTGCCGTTAGTATCGGAAAGTTATTGGTAGTATCTTTCAATTCCTTACCAAAGTAATCCATAAAAGGACCTTCTGCTTTATCTGAACGTCCAACACGCACATTGTAAGTCGTCATCAGCGGATCATAGGAAACAAACAGGAAATATTCTTTTAATTCAGGATTATAAATAATCTCAGGTGCTTCCAGATTATCCTTCTTGTAATTAGCACGACGAGCTACCAAGTGTCCTCTATCTCCTTCTACCAAAGGAAGTCCGGTTTCAGGATTCAATTCCACGCAGTACAAACCACCAAAGAACGAACCGTAGTGCATCCACCACTTCCCATTTGAAGGATCTACAGTGATACTGGGATCAATGGCATTCATGGCTGTCATATCGTCTGTTTTAACAACACAACCTACCAATGTCCAAGGACCTTCAGGCGAATCAGATTCTGCTAATCCGATATAGGATGTCTTCCGCCCGAAAGCCGATACGCAATAATACAATCTATACTTATTGTTATAAGGAATAATATAGGGAGCCCATATATTTGTCGCTCCATGTCCATCAGCATGGGCACGCACCCACTCTACCGCTTCCTGCGGAATTTCAGGAAACGCCCAGCCAAGGAATTCCCAATTCACCAGATCTTTAGAACGCCTCATTTGAATAAACCCCAATCGGACTCCTTTCTCTTTCGCTTCTTTACGGTTTTCACGAAATATTGCATCTGTAGAATACATATAGTAATACTCACCCATCTTCCGGCATGACGGATCATGTACATTATAAGTTCCCCACGATTGATAATTCTCCATAGAAGACAGTGAAGAATAATCATCCGCCCACGGATTAGGAGAAGCGACAGGCGTAAATACAGAGGAAGTACAACCAGCGAACAGGCTGCTCATCAACACAACAGCTACACATAACAAGTTTCTCATACTATCAGTAAATTATAAATTCTGTTGCAAAAATACGCCCAATCAAGTATGAAAAGGTGGACAAATGAACATTTGAGGTGGATAATTAAGCAATCTTTTCTATAAAAACTATCCTAAAGCTACTTTAAATCAATTTCATATAATACTATGCTGTGTGGAGGAATATCCTGTTTCGGTTTAAGATTAATTCTGTCTTCTTTGATTTGAATAAGATCAGGCGCTACAACTGAATTCTCATCTGTTATTACCTTAGGTATCAATGCATACCTCTTAGCATGCTTATCAGCCTTTCTTCCTTCATAGTTTAATATCAGTTGCTGCTCTATATATGTAGGATTAACTACTGACACTACCATTTTAGTTTTATCCCTGTTCACAGTAGCCACTACATCTAATGGATATGTAGAACTCCCAGAAACTTCTTTGGGTACATCAACCCCTATTGTACCCATTAACTCTTTTTGTGGTGAATTTCCAGTTATCATCACAGGAAACTCAGCATGATGATTTTTATATAACTGAAATAATAACCCTATTGAACTAATGACAGCATCTGTATCATCATATACATACAACCCATTAAACCCTGTGTACCCTCCCATCATTACATAATCACTGTGACGGAAAAATTCATGAAGAGCGACCGCAATCCCCAATGTCGTATTGAAGCCACGTCCATCTCCTGCTACCCATTCATCCACCCAAAAAGGAGTTTTTTTCTCCTTGACCCCGGGAATCAATTCTTCATATTCCTTCATAGCCTCGACCATACCCTTTATACGATTAGGTGTGCGGCGCACCAAATCTACAAGAGTATCCCGCTTATTCACCCAATCTTGCTTCTTTTCATCATAGTATCCATGAAAATAAGTATAAATATGCTCTGCCATGTAGTCTATGTTTTCAAGACTGTTTTTCAATAACATCCCCGTCCAATCATCTTCACTAAGGTATTTTATAGGCAGTGACATACGAAGCGGTTTACGGTGATGGCGTGCTGTAGTCCCCGTTTCATAGATAGTCGCTCCCGAGGCAACTAACTTAATATTCGGATCCTTGGCACGCATTTCTTCTGCAAACATATTATGTTTCAGAGTATAATGCCAACTTGACATATAGCCTATCTGCCATTCACCATACATCTCATTTCCAATGCCCCAATATTCTACATTGTATGGTTCAGGATGTCCGTTAGCTACACGCTGCATTCCCATAGGGGTATCTTCAGCACCATTCACATACTCCACCCACTGCGCAGCCGAATAAGCATCTCCCAAACCACTGTTAACCACAATATAAGGTTCTGCATTGATTAAATCACACAAAGTTAAAAACTCATCAGTTCCCACATCATTAGACTCGACAGCAAACCATGCATAATCATATCGTGGAGGCCTTTGGTCACGATCACCTATACCATGTCTCCAATCATAATTTGCTAAAAAATTTCCTCCAGGCCAGCGATATATAGTAGCACCTACATTCTTTAGAATTTCAATAATATCTTTTCTAAATCCATGTACATTATTATCCGGCATCAATGATACAGCTCCTATATTAAAGGCTCCATTACCCTCTCCTACTATTTCAATATAACCATTCTTAGTAGTAGCTTTCGAAGAAAAACGAAAAGAGTACTTACGGTAATCCCGACTAAGCATATCAATGCATATCGATTCCTTATCAGTACTTTTCGGTCCCCACACCAAACTCACCGTCACTTTCGCCTGAGAATCTCCACTCAATACAATGCGTCCCTCATAACACCTATCTTTGCACAACCAAAGCCCTGCTTGCTTTATACCGTTGTGTCCACTTTTAAGCAGTATCTTGGGTGACTGTTTTCCAACATAAACATGCTCCTGATCCATAATAACATCTGTCTCAGGACCTATAGGACGCCAGCGTAATTGATGTCGGCGAGTATTACGTGGTTCCAAAGTCTCCGAATTGTCAACAGCATAGAAAAACTTACGATCACTCAACATTTCCGCCCATATTCCATTTTCAAACATATTATGCAAAAGTTCCGTGAACATGCCATACGTAAAAGGATGAATTGGGCTTCCTATCTGATCCACATGAATATTTGCCTGTATATTTTCTTTCAAAATATCCTGAGAATAAGCCTTCGTGCTAACTATACAAAAAACATATAAAGCAATTGCACAATAGCTAATCTTTTTCATCTGTCCACTAATAATATTCTTTTTCATAGTCATTAAATTTATTAACATGAACCAATTAAGTAATAAAGTATTCCATCATAAATCATTAAGAAAGCTTTCGCTAAAACTAATAAATACGAAGAAGTAAATATTTCTATTACTTCTTCGTATTATAAATATCCCCCCCAATTAGTCTCTTGCTATAAAAATATATCCCTGTATACTCATATATTTAACCCATTGAAATAATAAGATTACTTTATCCATAAACCATATCTACTAGAAATGTATTAATTACACATTATTCAATTGTTAGAAAAACTAACGAATGAGGAGGAAGAGTTACGCTTGAATTCTTAACAACAAATATCTTATCCTGTGGAACAACTCGATTCTCAGCCCCAATGTCATTATAGTCATCTGGAGATTGCCCGCTTAACACCTTCCCGCTTATTTTTTTTGGCGATTTTCTCCCACTTCAAAATCGAGTGATAAGGTAATCTTACGTTCCGGATCTTTATTGACGATAGCATATACATAACGCGTACCAGCTTTATTAGAACTCAAAATAACATCTAACACTTCTGTAGATTTGTTACCGGAAGTAAGAGATTCCACTGATGCTTCTATTGGAACTATATAATCTTCCAAAAAATTAGTGTACATATAAAGGGTATGAAAGGTTGTTCTCTTTAATATTCCATCTGGATGTACAAAAATAGCTCCCCGCGTATTTACAATAGGAGAGAAACAAGCTATCTCCACAATATCAGAATGACGAAGACAAGCGTTCAAAAAACAAGCAGAAAAAAGGGCATCAGCCATAGTATATGTAGATTGAATATCGTTTTTCCTACGAGCTTCAAGTTCAAATCCTCTACGAAAATCACCATGCCATGGATGATGCCAGTTACGGAGGTTCCATTCATCGTAAGCAATTTTTATCTTTCCATCACCATAACCTGCTTCATTCAAAATATCAATAGTCTTTTGTATATCATGTTCAGGACCATCACTTCTCAACATACACTCAAGAAATGGAGAAATGTTATTATAATGAAAGGCAGGGTCCCAATATCCATGAACAGAAATATAATCAAGATGATCTCCAGCAGCAGCAAGTAAAGGCATTGTCCAATTTTTATCAGATGTAGCAGCAGCAAACAATTTTGCATCCTTCGTCACACTACGCATGAGTTTAGCTGACTCCCTAACCATAGGTCCCCACTCTTGTATAGTCCTAGCGCCAAGTTCATGTCCGCCCCAATTCTCATTACCAATGCTCCAATATTTCACATTGAACGGCTCTTTATGCCCATTAGCTTCACGCATTTTAGCAAATTTTCCTACTGTCAAATTACAATATTCAATCCAATCACTCATTTCTTCTGGCGTACCTGTTCCGGCATTTGTACAAATATAAGGTTCAGTGCCCACCTTTCTACACCAAGCAATAAACTCATCTGTACCAAAAGTATTAGGATCCTCTACTTGCCAAGTTTTATCATAAACAGGAGTGCGTTTAGAACCAATCCCATCCATCCAATGATATGTAGAAACAAAACAACCGCCAGGCCAACGCACAATTGGGGTCTTTATTTCTTTCAATGCCTCAATTACATCCATTCGAAATCCATCATTGTCTGAATATTTAGAACCTGGATCATAAATGCCACCATAGACTTGGTTATCAAAATGTTCTATAAACTGTCCAAATATCATTTTATTATACTCAATTTTAGATACATTAGATATGATCTTAATACTATTTGAGGATTCCCTCTCCCCTCGTTCCATTGCAGACACACAACACAAATTTATTATTTGTGCCATAAAAAACATAATAACTTGTAATGTCAATTTTTTCATGATAATTAATTTGTTAAAGATTAAAGATTGTAAGATATGGCAAATGTAGAGGCGTTTTTCGGTGATAAGGTGGATAAGTTTCTTATATAGGTGGATTATTGTGTATTTAGCTAAAAAAACAGTTTATTTACTTTCTTTGAATACCCGAAAGGTATATATTTGCTCATACAACAAATTATCAATAATATGAGAAAGCCGATTTTAAATGTAATATTAATAATTTTATTTCTTCTATTAACAAACAAGATACAAGCCATAGAATTGGCAAATAAATGGTCAGAGCGTTATAACTTTACGGCTATTACAATGGAAGAAGGATTACCACATAATTTTATAGATGACATTATAAAAGACAGCCAAGGTTTCCTATGGATAGCAACAAAAGGTAATGGATTAGCACGCTATGACAGCTATGAATTCACATCCTTCAATATGGAAACATTTCATCATAAATTACGAAATAATTTTATTAGAAAATTATGTGAAGACAGCTTCAAACGTCTGTGGATTGCTAGTGAATCAGGCATAGATATTATTGATCTCAATACACTCCAAATCATACAATTTTCAAACAGTAATAAACAATTAGAAGAGTTGTGCAAGCTTCCTGTTCATTATATATATAATAGTAAAGCTGGAAACTTATGGTTGGCTTCTCAAAATTCTTTATTTAAGATTCTATTCAATAAATCAGGAGAAATACAAAAAATCACAGAAGTATGTAAATTTACTCAACAAGAAGTAATCAATACCATTTGTGAAATTGATGGATATTTATGGATAAATTATAAAAATGGGATATACCGAATAGAAGAAGCAAGTGATGAGAAGCAAGAACCTGCAATAATATCCTCCACTTTAGAGTTACCATCAGGAGGAGCATCCATAAGAGTCATCCAACGTAAGAATAATGAAATATGGATAGGCACAACAAGAGGGTTATTTCGGTATAATATAGATACAGAAGCCATACGTGGATATTTTCATAAATCAAGTGATGAAAATTCTCTTTCACAAGATTTCATCACAGACATTGTAGAGACTAGTGAACATACAATGTTAATAGCAACCTTAAAAGGCATTAATCTATATGATGCACTTACTGATAAATTTGAACGCATAGATAGTGGAACTGATCAGGATGGCAACAATATAAAGGGGTATGGTGTCTTAAATTGCAACTTTATAAACTGCTTATTAAGAGATGGAGATATTGTATGGATAGGCACAGAAGCAGGGGGATTAAACAAAATGAGTCGACGTAAAATTTTTGTAAAAAACTACATCCACTCAGACAACATACCAAAGAGCATATCCAGAAATCCAATTAACGCCATTTTTGAAGATGAAACCAATACAATATGGATTGGTGCTGTAGAAGGAGGAATAAATCGCCTTAACTCTCATACCAATACATTTGAACATTACACAATGAACGGTCCTACATACTTAAGTCATAATTCTGTCAGTTGCTTTACTTCTGACAATCAAGGAAAGCTTTGGGTTGGCACATGGGGAGGAGGATTTGGCTGGATAGACAAAAAGAATAACAATAAAAAATTTCATCATATCAATAGCTTTGATAACCCTGACATCACTTGGGGCTTCATTTGTGCTATATGTTACGACTCTTATAACAATGTCATATGGTTAACAACAAATACTAATATATACGCATACGATCTAAAAGATGGAACATTTATAGAACCATTCAAAGGGCTTAATCTGGGAGGTATAGAAGCTGGCAATGCAGGATACTATATCGACAAAGACAACTACTTATGGTTAGGACTCACCATGGGATTATGCAGAATTAACCTACAAACATTACGAACATCAAAAATTGATTATCAGTTATGGGATAAAAAGTTGGATATGCCAGATTCTAAGTTAAAAGAAAAAGTCACTTTTATCTACCAATCTAAAGATGGTACAATATGGGTAGGAAGTAACGGTTATGGATTTTATAAATCCTCGCTTGACAAAAATGGTAAATATACGTTTCAGGCTTTAACAACTAAAGATGGACTAATAAATAACAGCGTAAGGGGGATATTAGAAGACAATAAAGGCAATATTTGGATAAGTACCATTAATGGACTTTCATGTTATAATCCCATCAGCAATAGTTTTCATAATTATACGAAGAAGGATGGATTGCTCAGTAATCAGTTTTACTGGAATGCAGCCTTTTGTGCAAGCAATGGAGATCTATATTTGGGAAGTACATTAGGATTATCAGTTGTAAAACCCTACATCAATTATAACAATAAAAAGGAAGTTCCTATAGTACCAACTCATATTCGTATTTCTGAGCAAGAAGTTTATATCAAAAATGAAATACAGATGCATGAACGAAATAAATCATTGCAAATTGAGTTTGCAGCATTAGATTATGATCCTTCCAATTCAGTTGTTTATTCATATCGTTTGAAAGGCTTTAATGATACATGGATAAAAACAAATGCATTACAACGTACTGCAAATTATACTAATCTACATCCAGGAAAATACACTTTCGAATTACGGTACTCACTAGATGGAAAAGTATGGATGGAAAACTCTCTAAATCTGCCCATTACAGTTAAGCCATATTTTTATAAAACAACCTGGTTTACAATACTTACCATAATAGCCATTTTACTATTCAGCTATCTACTATTTTCATGGCGTATTCGTTCTCTAAAACAACAACGCGAACTATTACGTACAAAAGTAGAAGAACGCACATATGAACTTGAAGAACAAAAGAAAATATTATCAGCACGTACAACTGAGCTAAGTCAGCAAAATGAGTTACTTATACAACAATATGAAGAGATAGCCAAACAAAAAACAGAGTTAATTCAAATGTCTGAAAAGATACAAGAGTTGACTATAGATAAATTAGCATTCTTCACAAACATCACACATGAATTTCGTACTCCATTAACTTTAATCATAGGACCTATTCAGCGTGCCCTAAAGCTAAGCTGCAATCCTCAAGTCATAGAACAATTAGGTTTTGTGGAACGTAATTCTAAATATTTATTATCACTGATTAATCAACTAATGGATTTCAGGAAAATAGAATCCAACAAGATGAAAATTGTATATAACTCTGGGAATATTCAGTGCTTCTTCAAAGAACTTCTTTTTTCCTTTAATGCTTATGCCGCAGATAAAGGAATTATCATTAATCACTTTTTTCACTTACCTTCTTATGAGCTATTATTTGATGAAGATGCTATGCATAAAGTCATTGTTAACCTAATTTCCAATGCTTTAAAATTCACTCCAAAAGGGGGACAAATAAATATATACGCCTCTTCTATCATACAAAATGGGCAACAAATGCTTTATTTCAGTGTAAAGGATACAGGCAGTGGCATCGCTCAAAAAGACATCGATAAAATATTTGACCAATTCTACCAATCCAACAACAAATTAGACACTTACATTACCGGACAAAGTGGTACAGGTATTGGACTTTATTTATGTAAACACATTGTCCAATTACATGGGGGCAAAATATGTGTAAAAAACAACAAAAAAGAAGGATGTACTTTCCGTATTCTGCTACCTTTACAACATGCAGAATCTTCACAAAATCAAAAAGATTTTATTTCTCAAGAACTAACAAGTATTGAAATAAAAC
>ENA-UEOI01002767-UEOI01002767.1-human-gut-metagenome-genome-assembly--contig:-NODE-2767-length-11558-cov-3.424963_pt1 | contig 11558 bp, 9 predicted proteins | sample MGYA00242883_ERZ507882 | MGnify/ENA primary metagenome ERZ507882 (study PRJEB26167, sample SAMN06115502) | human gut metagenome | host: Homo sapiens | place: China:Chongqing | collected 2015-07-29... | reverse complement strand
GTTCGACTACAATACCCATAAGGACTTCGGAAGCGGTGACCGGATCTGTTATCATGGTGTCATGGATATGTTCCGTAATCCGAAGCTCGCAGCTTCCGTTTATGCCTGTGAACAGGATGAGATCCCCGTGCTTCAGATCACCTCCTCCATGGATATCGGAGAGCATCCCGGCTGCAACCGCGGAAACCTGTATATTTTGTCCAATGCCGACAGTGTGAGAATGTATAAAAACGACCGTTTTATCAAGGAATACCGGCCAGAAATGTCCCCTTATAAGCATTTAAAGCACAATCCCATTCTCATCGAAGACTTTATCGGTGATGCTTTGGAGAAGAACGCAAGGTTCCGTCCGAAACATGCGAAAGAAATGGCGGATGCCATGAATATTGTGGCCAGAGGCAGTCTGAACCATATTCCGAAGAGATTGTATCCTACCGCCTTAAAGCTGGTACTGCTGTATCATATTGATTTTGCGGAGGTGACAAAGCTTTACACGAAATACATCGGTGACTGGGGCGGTACCGCCACCGTATACCGTTTTGATGCCATCAAAGACGGCAAAGTCATAAAGTCTGTCACCAAAGAGCCGGTAAATGGGATCCGGCTGCAGGCGGAAGCGGATCACACGAATCTGACAGAGCATCACAGCTACGACGTGGCACTGGTACGGATCCGGGCTGTGGATGCCCACGGCAATGTGCTTCCTTTTTATCAGGAGCCGGTACGGATCACCGCGGAAGGTGACATTGCCATCATCGGACCTGACACCATTGCCTTACAGGGCGGCATGGGTGGCACTTATGTAAAAAGTCTTGGGAGATCCGGTCAGGGAACTTTGTTATTACGGTCCCAGACCGCAGGGGAAATAAAGATACCGTTTCAGGTTACGGTTTAATTTCAGGTGAAAATCAAAGAGAAAGGATCAGGGTTACATTATGAGTTTAAGTGGAAAAGAAAAGTTTTCTTATGGACTGGGTGCGGTCGGCAAGGATATGGTGTATATGCTGTCCGCCAGCTATATTTTATATTACTATCAGGATATTTTAGGGGTAAATGCCGTAGCTATGGGTATTATCCTGCTGGTTGCCAGAGTGTTCGATGCCTTTAACGATCCCTTCATGGGTGTCATCGTAGCTAAGACCAGGACACGCTGGGGGAAATTCCGCCCCTGGCTGATGATCGGCACCGTGACCAATGCGGTTGTTCTGTTTCTGATGTTCTCAGCGCCTCCTGCGCTGGATGGCAATGGACTGGTAGCTTATGCGGCAGTCACTTATATTCTCTGGGGCGTGACCTATACCATGATGGATATTCCCTTCTGGTCCATGATACCGGCATTTACTCACAGCGGAAAAGAACGTGAAGGATTGTCTACGCTGGGACGTTCCTGCGCCGGTGTCGGCTCTGCCATCATCACCGTGATCACCATGCTTTGCGTCAATGCCCTGGGCGGAGGAGAAGAGCGTGTCGGATTTTCCCGGTTCACCCTGATCATTGCTGTGCTGTTCGTGATATTTATTGCCATTACCTGTATTAATATCAAGGAAAAATCTACGGTAGATGTGGACGCACCTTCCATCGGCCAGATGTTCAAGGCGTTAATTCAGAACGATCAGGCGATGGCAGTGGTAATTACCATTGTACTGATCAACTGCGCGGTCTATACCACCTCCAACCTGGTAATTTATTTCTTCAAATACGATTTTGGCGGAGATACCTGGTATAATTCCTATACACTATTCAACACCTTCGGTGGGGCGGTACAAATTCTCGCCATGATGCTTCTGTTCCCGTTATTTCGTAAGTTTATGAGTACCATCCGGATCTTCTATGTCAGCTTCCTGATGGCAATTGCCGGATATGCTGTATTGCTTCTTTTATGTTTTACGAATATGCGTACTGTTTTTTTACTGTTCATTCCCGGCTTCCTGATCTTTGCCGCCAATGGTATGCTGACAGTACTGACTACCGTATTTTTAGCCAATACCGTAGATTACGGTCAATGGAAAAATCATCGCAGAGACGAGAGTGTCATTTTCTCCATGCAGACCTTCGTGGTAAAACTGGCTTCCGGTATTGCTGCGTTAGTGGCATCCCTGTGCCTGAACCTCTGCAACTTAAGCTCTGATACCAGCGATGCTGCGGCAGCGACAGGGGCTTTAGGGAGCTCTGTGGTAGGGCTTCGCATGACGATGGCGTTATTCCCCATTCTGCTCCTTGTCATCGGTGTCATTTTCTTTCATAAGAAATATCAGCTGACCGAGGAACGCTTAAAGGAGATTCAGGAGGCATCGATATGATCCAGATCGTAAAAGATACGAGACCATGGTTCTTTTTACAGACGACTCACAGTACCTACGGAATGCGTGTCATGGAGACTGGGCATTTAGAGCACCTATATTACGGAGAACGGATCACTGTGGATACACAGGATTCCGCTTTCTGCGCGCCCCTTGTCATACAGAGAGGCTTTGCTCCGGGAAATACTTGTACCTACGACAGGGAACATCCGCAGATCTCCATGGAAGATGTCTGCCTGGAGGTTGGCACCTGCGGAAAAGGAGACATCCGAGAGCCTTTTCTGGAAGTTTGTTTTACTGACGGTAGTGTTACTTCTGACTTTACCTTTGTCTCTTTCGAGGTTTTAACCTTAAAGGACAGGGATGAACGCATGCAGGCTTCCGGGCTTCCTCACAGTTATTCGGAAGAGGAAAGTTCCTCGGCAAAATGCCTTCATATTATTTTGCAGGATGCTACAAATCGTTTGGAACTGCAGCTGTTTTATACCGTGTATGAAGACTGTGATGTGATCACCCGCAGTGCCTGCCTTCTCAATCGTTCTGACACTTTTGTCACTATCGAAAGATGTATGAGTGCGCAGCTGGATCTGACGGAAGATTATTCTGAGGTCACACATTTCAGTGGGGCTTGGGCAAGAGAAATGCACAGAGAGCAGATCACGCTTTCTTCCGGCAAATTCGTTAATTCTTCTTATACCGGAACTTCCTCTAACAGGGCGAATCCTTTTGTGATCCTGAGCCCTGAGAATACTTGTGAGACCAGTGGTTCCTGTATCGGCTGCAATCTGATCTATAGTGGGAATCATTATGAAGCCCTTGAGAAAGATTCTTATGGCAAGTTTCGATTTGTTGCCGGTATCAATCCCCGGAGTTTTTCCTGGCAGTTAGCCCCGGGAGAAGCCTTTTATACCCCTGAGGCCGTTCTAAACTTCTCAGCAGATGGTTTCCGGGGACTCAGCGGGCAGCTGCATTCCTTTATCCGGGAACACATTGTGCGGGGTGTCTGGAAGCACAAGCCCCGCCCCGTTTTATTAAACAGTTGGGAAGCCTGCTATTTTAAAATAGATGAAAAGAAGCTTTTGCAGCTGGCAAAGGCCGGAAAAAATGCCGGAATTGAACTCTTTGTCATGGATGATGGGTGGTTTCTCGGACGTAACGACGATACTTCGTCTCTGGGTGACTGGGAACCCGACCCGAAAAAACTGCCCGGAGGGATTGCCTCTCTCAGTAAAAAAATAAAGGAACTTGGCATGGATTTCGGCATCTGGGTGGAGCCGGAGATGATCAGTGAGAACAGTAACCTCTATAAAGAACATCCCGACTGGGCCATGAAGATTCCCGGCCATCCACATTCCGAGGGACGGAATCAGTGTATTCTGGACCTCTGCAATCCGGAAGTCAGAAAATACGTGATCGAAGAAATGACGAGGGTATTTTCTTCCGGAGAAATCCGTTATGTAAAATGGGATATGAACCGCAATTTTAGTGATATTTATTCCCCTTATCTGCCGGCTGCGAAACAGGGAGAGACGGCACATCGTTATGTGCTGGGGCTTTATCACATTATGGATGAACTTACCACACGTTTCCCTGAAATTTTGTTTGAAGGCTGCAGTTCAGGTGGAAATCGTTTTGATCTGGGAATATTAAATTATTTCCCGCAGATCTGGGCGAGCGATAATACTGACGCACTGTGCCGTACCGGGATTCAGAACAGTTACAGCTATGGATATCCCTTATCGGTATTTACAGCACATGTATCATCCTGTCCAAATCATCAGACCTTAAGGATCACGCCCCTTGAGACCCGTTTTCAGGTGGCCTCTTTCGGAATCTTAGGGTATGAATGTAATTTAAAGGATCTGTCCGGAAGTGACCTTAACGCAATCCGGGAACAGATTGCACTTTATAAAAAATGGCGGGATGTTTTCCAGTTTGGAACCTTTTACCGTGGAACAGAAAACGAGGATTCCGACTCGGAAACCTTATCCTGGACCTGCGTGTCCCCGGATGGCAGAAGAGCAGTGGGGCTGTTCTTCCGACGCCTGACAACTCCGAACCAATCCCATGACTGGTATCGCCCGGTGGGGTTACTTCCTGATGTGAAATATCATTTCTACGGCAGGAATATCAAATACAATCTGAAGGACTTCGGAGACCTTGTGAACACCGTTTCCCCGGTGCATATCAAGCAGGGATCCGCATTACAGGAGATTCTTTCACGATTTGTGAATATGGATGGCGAAAAAGAAGATCTGACCGCTTACGGAGATACCCTGATGCTTGCAGGTATTGCCCTGAAGCCTGCTTTCGCCGGAACCGGATACAATTCCGACACCCGACTGTTCCCGGATTTTTCCTCCCGGATGTACTTTATGGAAGCTGTGGAATAATAATGCTTTTTTATATACCGGCCTCCCCTCGTCAGGCCTGAAAATCTAATGAGGGCGGTCGGTATTGTAATAACTTGTCTGAGACGCAGCGAAGTAAATAAAATGAGTAGTATAGGAAGTCAGTAGTGTGTGAATAAACTGCTGGCTTCTTTTTTGATAGATACAGTCACGCCAAGAGGCGTGTCGGATAGTAAAGTAATAATATCAATAGAACAATATAGAAAATGCGGGGAAGCATGGTATTTCAATGAGTTTGAGATACAGTGTTTTTGCGTATTAACAGGAAGCAAATAACGCGTTATATGTGATATTCTATTTCACAACAAAAAAAGGTCGGTTCACAACATGGTGGCTAGCTATTAAAAGAACTTTTCCGATATAATAAATATAATTGTATGTAAGCAAGGAAGTGACAAGATGCAAATTGCAATCTGTGATGATGAAAAGTCTATAGGATTGATATTAGAAGAAAAAATAAAGAAATTATTACCGGATGTAGTAATAGAAAAATATTTATCTGGTGATGAATTGATTGCAAGTGGTTGTGAGCCGGATATTCTATTTTTAGATATTCAGATGCCAGGAATGGATGGAATGGAAACGGCAAGGATTCTGCGTCAGAAAAATGAAAGAATGGTATTGATATTTGTAACTGCTGTGGAGGAGTATGTTTTTCAGGCATTTGATGTTGCAGCATTTCATTATCTGGTGAAACCGTTTTCAGATGAAAAATTTGAGGAAGTTGTGAAACGTGCAGTCAGAAGCATTGAAAAATATTCTGAAAATCAATCGGATGAAAAATACATGATGGTGCAGTCCGGAGGAAGCCATATGAAAGTGTTTTTGAAGGATATTGTGTATGCCGAGGTATATAATCGAAAAGTCATTATCCATACACGGGATACGAATATTGAATATTATGGAAAATTGCAGGAACTGAGTGAAATTGCGGGAGCAGATTTTTTTCGTACACACAGAGCCTACCTCGTACATTTCAAATATGTTCAGAAATATGATGCAAATTGTGTGACGATGGAAAATGGAACTGCATTGATTGCAAAACAGAATTATTCTGAGTTTGTAAAACAATATTTGAAATATAATCAGAGGAAAGGAAAAGAAATCGGATGAGTTTGGTAGAAAAATGCTGGATGGTTACATCGAAAATTTCTGTTATTGCACTCCTTATGATTACAGGAATCTATTTTGGAAAATTTGTTTGTCCCTATATAAAAAAGAAAAAAGGGGCTGTGGCAGTCAGTATTGTTTATATTACGATTATGCTTGTTTTATATATGATTCCGCCACAGATTGATAATTTTTCCGCATATCTGATTGGAGTTATAGCAGCGTTTCTTGCAATGTATATAGAGGACAGAAGAAATATATATCAGAAAATATTTCTTGCAATTACGTTCTTTTCGATCCGATGGTTAACGGTTGCAATGGCAGCCAGACTTGATGATCTTGTTACAAAAGCACTTGTATTTCGGAATATGAGTGCAGAAAAAGTGTGGTTGCAATACGGACTATATGTTGGAACCAGAGTTTTGGATATTGTACTTTGTATTGCTTTTATTGCGGTTGCAATAGGACTGATCAATAAAGCGTATATATACAAAAAAGATGAAATGAGCGTCAAAGAGATGGTAATGCTTATTATACCTTCACTTGTAGGCGTCACTGGGTATGGCATTTTACAATATTATCTCATGATATACGAAAGAGATACTGGAAAGAACTTGATTGATACATATGGATTTTATGGAGCTTTAAGCTTTTTACACTATCTGATTTCCATAGTTGCTATTCTTGTTGTGATTGTAATGTTTCAAAACTGGAAAGAGATGCAGGAAGAACAGCGGGGACAAGAGCTGGTATTAAATCAGATCAGTGACATGAAAAAGCATATCGGGGAAGTCGAAAAGTTGTATCGGGATATCCGCTCCATGCGCCATGATATGGGAAATCATATACAGACACTGGAACATCTGGTGGCACATAATAATATGGATGATGCTGCAGAATACTTGGAACATCTGAAAAATGAATGGGACGAGGTATCTCTGGAAATAAAGACAGGAAGTCCGGTAATTGATGTCATTTTGATGGAAAAGCTGAGAGAAGCAAAAGAAAGGCAGATTCGGTTTCTGTCGGATTTTCATTATCCGCAGAATACGAAGTTAAATGCATTTGATCTGAGTGTGATCATGAATAATGCCTTGAATAACTGCATGGAAAATGTAAGTGGAGATGATCCGTATATCAGCATTTCTTCTTTTCGGAAAAACAGTATCTTTATGATAACCATAAAAAACAGTTTTGGGGGTCAGCTTAATTTTGGTGATAGCGATTTGCCAGAAACAACCAAATCTGGGAGGGAACATGGAATGGGTCTGAATAACATTCGCCGGGTTGCCAGAATGTATATGGGAGATATATCTTTGGAGCAGGGAAATGAGGAAGTAATCCTTAGCATTATGATGCAGGTAGAATAAAGAAATAAATTGGCACTATGTATTTTGTAAATTACAGAAATATGTAGTGCTTTTTTTGCGCAGGTAGCGATGAAAATATGTTGCTTGCAACAATATTTGAGGAGCACTGCGACAGTCTGAAAAGCATTTTCAGACTGCTTCACAACAAAAAAAGGGCGGTTCACAACATCACAGTTTATTGTGAAGAAAGATATGCCGAAAGAAAAAATAAAGAGAAATCATGTTATACAGATTTTCAGGAAACGGATTTCAGAGTATTAGCTCAAGGAGGACAACGAAATGATGAAAATTAATGGATTTAACGGAACGAATACGCAGACAGGAGCAATGGGAATGGCACAGGCGAATGATTCTGTGAGTAAAAATATTCAGAATCAGATTGCAAATGCACAGCAGAAATTGCAGGACTTATCATCAAATGAAGAACTGTCATTAGAGGATAAGATGAAGAAACGTCAGGAGATACAACAGGAAATTACAAATCTCAATCAACAGTTAAGACAGCACCAGATTGAACAGAGAAAGGAACAGCAGAGTAAAAAATCATCTATGGATGATATGGTGGCTGGTACAAAAAATACATCTGCAAAGAAAGGAACAGGCTTGTCACAGGCAGGTATGCGGGCAATGATTTCCGCAGATTCATCTATGAAGCAAGCAAAAGTGCAGGGTAGTATGGCAACACAGATGGAAGGAAGAGCCGGTGTGCTTGAGTCTGAAATCAAGCAGGATGCTGGAAAAGGCAATACCGAAAAGAAAGAAGAAGAACTGGCAGATTTGCAGGCAAAAGCGCAGTCTGCAACAGCATCACAGATGTCTTCACTTTCAGATGCAAATAAATCTATGGAAGAAGCAGCAAAGGCAGACAACCGTACAGATGCAGCAGAAACAAAGAAGGATCAAACGCAGAAAGCAGAGAATACACAGGAAAATGCAGATACGGCAACAGATGCATCAGAGAATGCAGATGTTAAAACAGAAACAGCAGAAACAATAAAAAATCCAGCATCAGAAAGTGGACAGTCGGTAGTATATACACCGATCGATATACGTTTATAGTTCGGAAAGGAGGCTGGTGTTATGTCAGAAATCAAAAGTTTTAGTGATTATACAAGTAAATATAACAGCAATGTAGATTTTTCAGCGTTGTTTAGTGGAACGTCAGATAGTTCATCAGTAGGCAATACAAATATGCTTTCTGATTATGCTGCAATCAAAAATGGAAGCTATGGAAAACTTATGAAAGCATATTATGCAAAACAGGATGCTGAAAAATTATCGGGAAAAGGTGATACTTCACAAAAACTTACCTTGATGAAAACAAGTGCAGATTCTCTGAAAAAATCAGCAGATGCTTTGAATGACTCTTCTCTTTGGGAAAAAAAGAAAATAAAAAAGAAAGATGAAAAAACGGGGGAAGAGATTGAGGTAGAGGATTATGACTGGGATAAAATCACCAAGGCAGTAAAATCTTTTGTTGAAGATTATAATGATGTAGTTAAGGAAGCCGGAGAATCTAATACAAAGGATGTATTGCGAAATGCTTCATGGATGACTGGAATGACAGACAAAAACAGTAATATGCTTGCCAAAATAGGTATTACCATAGGAAAAGGAAACAAGTTGGAATTAGATGAGGATGCTTTAAAGCAGGCGCATGAGGAATCGGCGCAGATCGTTGAGAAAGCGAGAAAGAGCGCACAGGCGGAGTATGAGAGCCGTATGGATGCAGCGGATGCAGAGGCGCAGAAAATTATTGCCAACGCGCACAAGTCGATTGACCTTGAGCGTGAGAAAACCGTGCAGGAGCTGCAGTCGCAGATTGCGGGACTTGCCATGGCGGCAACCGCCAAGGTATTGGGCGACACGGATCAGGCAGCACAGAACAAGCTTATGTATGAACAGTTTTTGGCGAAAACGGGTGGTTTAAATGACACAAACAGCAAATAATTACGGAACGGCTCTTTTTGAGCTGGGCGTAGGGAAAGAGACCGTGGAAGAGATGAAGCGGATCTTCTCACTGACTGGCGAACTTCCGCGCGTGCTGGATTGCCCGGTAGTATCCGGCAGGGAAAAGCACCGGCTGATCGAGCAGCTGTTTCCAAAGGAGGTCTGGAATTTCTTAAAAGAAATGTGCGACCACGGAAACGTATCGGAGATGGACGACGTCTTCAAAGCGTATACGCGCTGCTATGATGAGGCAAATGGAATTTTAAAGACTGTCATGTACTGCGCGGGTACACCGGATGAAGAGCAGCTTGCACAGATCAAAGCATATCTCGCCGCAAAGCACCACAGAGAGACGGTGGAGCTTACCATCTGCACACAGCCGGAACTGATCGGCGGATTTGTGCTGGAGACGGGAGATCTGGTGGAAGATTACAGCGTCCGGGGGCGGATCAAGAATTTAGAACAAAAATTGACATGGAGGTGATGACGTGGGTTCCATAAATTCAGAGGAGATTATCTCCATACTGAAAACAGAGATAGAAAATTATGATATGGTGACCGGTGAGCAGGAAGTCGGCTCTGTCATCTGGGTAGGAGACGTAATTGCGACCATCTATGGCATTGAGCATGCCATGTATGGCGAGATTGTGCTCTTCGAGAATGGCGTCAGAGGTATGGTGCAGGATATCAAGCGCGATCAGATCGGCTGTATCATTCTCGGAAAAGACACTGGCATCAAAGAGGGCACAAAGGTCACACGCACGAAGAAGAAGGCGGGTGTTCCAGTCGGAAATGCCTATCTTGGAAGAATTGTAAATGCACTGGGAGCGCCGATCGACGGCAAGGGAGAGATTCCGGCGGACGATTACCGCCCGATCGAGCAGGAAGCGCCGGGCATTGTTGACCGTCAGTCGGTCAAGCAGCCGCTCGAGACCGGTATTCTGGCGATTGACGCCATGTTCCCGATCGGACGCGGGCAGCGGGAGCTGATTATCGGCGACAGACAGACCGGTAAGACGTCCATCGCAGTAGATACCATCTTGAACCAGAAGGGAAAAGATGTGATCTGTATTTATGTGGCGATCGGCCAGAAGGCATCGACCGTAGCAAAGCTTGTGAATACATTGACGAAGAATGATGCGATGGACTACTCCATCATTTTATCATCGACAGCCAGCGAGTCGGCATCGTTACAGTACATTGCACCGTATGCGGGAACCGCTATGGCAGAGTATTTCATGCATCAGGGCAAGGATGTCCTCATCGTATATGATGACCTCTCCAAGCACGCAGTGGCATATCGTGCACTGTCCCTTTTGCTGGAGCGTTCTCCGGGACGTGAGGCTTATCCGGGAGACGTATTTTATCTGCATTCCAGACTGCTGGAGCGTTCCAGCAAGCTTTCCGATGAGCTGGGCGGAGGTTCCATCACGGCGCTGCCGATCATTGAGACGCAGGCGGGCGATGTATCCGCATACATTCCGACCAACGTGATCTCCATCACCGACGGTCAGATCTTCCTGGAGAGTGATCTGTTTTTCTCAGGTATGCGTCCGGCAGTCAACGTCGGTCTCTCCGTATCCCGTGTCGGCGGTGCGGCGCAGACCAAGGCGATGAAGAAAGCGTCCGGTACGATCCGTATTGCTCTGGCGCAGTATCGTGAGATGGAAGTGTTCACACAGTTTGCATCCGATCTGGACGACATGACAAAAGAGCAGTTACAGCACGGAAAATGCCTGATGGAGCTGTTAAAGCAGCCGCTCTGCCATCCGATGAGCCTGGCGGATCAGGTCATCACGCTGGTCGCTGCCAACAAGCGTCTGATGCTGGACGTAGACACGGCAAAGACGAAAGAATTCCAGCTGGGTATGTTAGATTACATCCATGTACAGCACGCGGAGCTTGTGACGAAGATCAACGAGGAAAAAGTGCTGGATGATGCGATTACGGAGCAGATTGTAGAGGCGGTCAAAGAATATAAGAGCAGGTGATAGAGCATGGCAAATACCAAGGAAATTCAAAAGCGAATGAAAAGTATCCGGGATACCATGAAGATTACAAGCGTATATGATATCCTCTGCCAAACTGCGCAGCGCCAAGCAGAAGCTTGAGCAGACGGAACCTTATTTCTATGCACTTCAGGGTTCCATTTCCAGATTCCTGCGCCACATTCCGGAGGTGCAGAACCGCTATTTCGACCAGAAGAAGGAGATTCCGGAGGAAGAAAAGCGGCGTGGATATATCGTGATCACTGCGGATAAGGGACTGGCAGGAGCATACAACCACAATGTCATCAAGATGGCGCATGAGCTTTTCACGCAGGGCGAGAACAATAAGCTGTTTGTCGTCGGCGAGCTCGGACGCCAGTATTTTGCGAAAGAGGGTCTCGCGGTGGATGCGGAGTTCAAGTATACCGT
>ENA-UEOI01002766-UEOI01002766.1-human-gut-metagenome-genome-assembly--contig:-NODE-2766-length-11559-cov-5.330517_pt1 | contig 11559 bp, 11 predicted proteins | sample MGYA00242883_ERZ507882 | MGnify/ENA primary metagenome ERZ507882 (study PRJEB26167, sample SAMN06115502) | human gut metagenome | host: Homo sapiens | place: China:Chongqing | collected 2015-07-29... | reverse complement strand
TCCGCCGCTTTCACAGCAAGCGGGCGCTCATCGCATACGCCGGCATTGACGCGCCGCCGTACCAGTCCGGCAAATTCAGCGCGAATAACCGGCACATCTCCAAGCGGGGAAATCGCTATCTGCGTAAGACCGGGTATGAAGTCATGCAGAGCTATGTGATGCACAAACCGGCAAACGATCCGATCTTTACATTCATTGAGAAAAAACGCAGCGAGGGGAAAAGCGGTAAACTCGCCATGGTGGCAGGTCTGAATAAGTTCCTCCGAGTCTATTATGGTAAGGTCACAGAGCTCTACCGCAGCTTGCCGCAGTAGAACGAGCTGAGATCTCCAATGCTTTGTTTGAGGCGGCCAAACAATCCGTTTTGCCGCCTCTGCTTTGCTATGCTCTTTTTCCACCCGCAAATTTTCTTTCAATTGGGGCTTGACTTTTTAGCAGGTTTACAGCGGTGCGTTTTTGGAACCGTTGTTTGCGTCGATCCATGCGAGGAACTTGTCCTTCGGAACAACGATCCGGCTGCCAATTTTGAGCGCGGGGAAGCTGTTGCTTCGTGCCAGCTCATAAGCACCGGCACGAGAGATGCCGAGCACAGCAGCAACTTCTGCAACGGAACGCATCAGGACAGAGGTTGGCTCTGTGGAGACGAGACCTTTCTCTGCGAGCGCATCAACGTATCGCATGACTGTATTCTTTGCGCGGCCAACGGCATTGCCGATGGTGGTGTAGCTCGGCCAACACTGATAGGTGCTGCGGCTTTCGAGGCACCGGAGATAGGCGTACACTGCAATTTCGCTTGCATCCAGCCCAAGCGAAAAGATTTCATTCGGCATGGTGAAATAGTTTTTGTTGGGAAACTGATTCATGGGGTATCCTCCTGTTCGTTGGGATGGAAGAGCTGGATGAACTCCTTTGCGGAATGGACGATACCGAATTCCTTGAGCTGCTGGTAGCGGATCAGGTCGCAGAGTGTACGGAGATTGACCTCCGCGCACTCCAACAGCTTATCCAGCGCCACGATCTGCTGCTCCGTGCTGAGTGAGATGGGCTCGTCCGGATCTTGCAGGTAAGCCCGCACCGCGTCCTCCTCCGGCATCTCATCTCCTAAGACTTCCTTCATCCCCTGAAGGACATAGTCCAGTGTTTCTCTCTCCGCGTTGGCGGTCAGAAAACTCAGAAGCTGTTTTTGCCTTGCACCAAATAAATTCATCGTCATCGCTCCTCTGTGTACTTTAGCTGAGGCATTCCCGGCTACGGCCAGGGCCGGGGTTTCCGGGAGTCGGAAATTTTGCCCTCTACTTATCAGGACACTCACAGGCAGTTTGTAAACCAGAAAATAAAAAAAGTTGAGGGGCTCTGTCATTTGACAGAGCCCCTCAACTGTTCGTGGAACTTTTTCAGCCGCTTTGATACCGCCGCTTTGGACACGCCGTAGATCGTCCCAATCTCTTCCATGGTCAATCCCCTGCCATATCGGAGTTCTACAAGATCCCGGCCCTGATCTCCCAGACCATCGACGGCTTTCCGCAGAGTTTCAAGCTGGAGGTTCCAGAGCACCTCATCCTCCATGGGACGCCTGACACAATCCGAACCGGACAGCACCGTTTCAAACTCACTTTTACTCAGATGCCTTTCGTCCTGTTTTTCCCGCGCCTGTTCCCGCTTCCGATCCCGCTCCAGAAAGCCTTCGGCACCGATACTTGCTGCCCACGATACGTAATCACAACAGAGTCGCTTGTTCATGTCCTTTCAGCTTGTTGAATCAGGAGCACCAAAACATCATTTACATTGGTCCCTATGGGACCCGTTCGAATCAACCCATCTACTTGTTTCAAAGCATGATAGGCGCTGTTATTAGCTAGTATCTGGTGAATGGAGAGGCCAGCCTTTTCCAGTCGGCTCCACGTGAACCTATCTACAATTCCGCCGACCGCATCAGTGGACCCATCGGTTCCATCAGAAGCAACGGAAAAAATTAAGACATTGTCCAGTCCTGCAATTCCTTCTGCAGCGGCCAATGCCAGCTCCTGATTTCTCCCGCCAGAACCGTGTTCAGTGAGTTGCACGACCGTCTCTCCATCAGCGAGGAATGCCAGGGAATTTCCACAATGGGAATGGGCCTTTGCAATAGACGCCAACGCAGTTGTTCCGGCGGCTTCATAGCGGTGTTCTACCGCCTGTCCCTATCGTCTGGCCGATGAGATACAGCAGGGGCTCCAGACGCTCCACTTAAAGTTGGGCAAATTACTGTTAAAAATCTACCCTCAGCTTCTTAAGGAAGATGTCAAGGAAAGACCATAGATGCTTACAACAGAGATTCCCTGATCCCTTCTGCTGTTCTGGACATCTAGATATATGTGAGATTTGCATAAGGGCTGTGTGTTATGATGAAAATAATGCCCAAGAAAAATGTATATTTCTACACAAAATCCAATCGTATAATTTTCAACATAAATAACACGGCAGTAGACCAAAATTAGATGATGCGAAAAGGAGGTATCTATGAGAAAGATCAGAATCCTCAACATTGTTCCGGACATTTATACAGAGGGGATCGCAGTCTCTGTAAAGGACCGTCAGGCGCTGGCCGCCGCGCTGAAGGAGGAAACCGGGGGACTGGTGGAGCTTGAGAGCAGGATCGTTGAGGGTGGAAGTGAGTCTATTGAATGCTTTTACGATTCGGCTCTGGCTGCGCCTTACATATTAAAGCTGGTGCAGCAGGGGGAAAAAGATGGCTTCGACGCCATTGTCCTGGATTGCTTTCTGGATCCCGCACTCTCTGAATGCCGGGAATTGGTCCGAATTCCGGTGATGGGGGCATGCCAGTCCAGCTGTTCACTGGCCGCCAGAATGGCCGGGCGCTTTTCTGTGATCGGGATTCTGGATAATGCCGACCGCTGTATTCGTGAAAATATCCGGTGTTATTGCTTTGAACGGCAGTTGGCATCCATTCCGGTCATTCACATGCCAGTGGTGGAACTTCACAACAGTGAGGAGGCTCTCGTGGACAAGGCTGCGGCGGCTGCCAACCAAGCGGTACGGCAGGATGGCGCCCGGGCGGTGATTTTTGGCTGTACCTGCATGAGCACGGCGGTGGATGGCGTGAAGAGAAAACTGCAGGAACACGGGATCGATATTCCGGTCATTGAGCCATTCAGAGCGGCTCTTTACGACGCACTTTCTTGTGCGTTGATGGGCGTTTCCCAGAGCAAATACGCCTATTGGCCGGTGGAAGAAAAGACACGAAAAGTCGATTGGGAACTGACGTGATCCAAATGGCTCTGCAATAGGAAAGGGGTTGGAAAAGTGCTTCGCTATATACTGAAAAGACTCTTGCAGGGAGTATTTGTTCTGATAGGAGTTTCAATTGTCATTTTCTGTCTTTCCCGCATTATTCCGGGAGATCCGGCACGGTTGGCTTTGGGGCAGCACGCGACCCAGGAGGCAGTCGATAACCTGTCAAAACAGATGTATTTAGATAAGCCACTGCCGGTGCAGTATATCCTGTGGTTTCGGGATGTGCTTCATGGCGATTTCGGTATTTCCCTGTCCACCCGCCGCTCTGTTACAGAGGACATGAAGCAGCTGCTTCCGGCGACCTTTGAACTGATTTTCTGGTCCGCCCTGTTCATGGTGGGCGGTTCCCTGATTTTGGGACGGGCGGCGGCCCGGCACCGAGATGGCATTCTGGACAGTATCATCCGTGTGTTCTCCTATATCGGAATCGCGGTGCCGTCCTTCGTGGTGGCAATTGTGCTGCTGGTCATATTCGGAAATCTATGGCAGGTAATCCCAACGCTTGGGCGATTGAGTACCGGGGTGGCACCGCCGGACACCATCACGGGCTTCTATGTGCTGGATGCCCTGGTGCAGGGACAATTTTCCACGGCGTGGGACGCGTTCCTCCATTTGCTGTTGCCCGCGTTTGCCCTTTCTCTGGGCGGTATGTTCCAGGATGCACGGCTGATGCGTTCCGCGCTGACGGACAATATGGGAAAGGAGTACATGTGCGTTTCCCGCAGTTATGGCCTGCCGGAAAAAGTCCTGATGAATCGATATCTGTTCAAGCCCTCCAGCACGTCAGTGATCACAGTTATGGGCATGGACATTGCATCTATGGTGGGCAACGCATTCATGGTGGAACAGGTATTCAACTGGCCGGGATTTTCCAAATACGGGGCAAACGCGATGATTACCAAGGACTTGAACTCTGTCTGTGCAGTGGTGCTTGTAATCGGAGCGACGTTCTTGGTGGTCAATCTGATCGTGGACGTGATCAATGCTATGGTGGACCCGAGGATCCGACTGGGAGGTGACCTGTAAAGATGGATGCAGCCAAAAAGAAAAAAGGCTTTCTGAAGCCATCCACCCGGGAGAATTTCTGTATTTACTGGTATAACTTCCGCAGCAACAAATTGTCCATGGTGGGATTGGCCATTGTGGTGATCTCCCTGATTTTCGCAATTTTTGCCCCGTATGTGGCGCCGTTTCCGGAACATGCCGGCGCCTATGTGGATCTGGCCAATGCCGGCGTGGCACCTAACGCCACGTTTTGGTTCGGGACGGATGTGACGGGGCGGGACATCCTCTCCCGCGTGATTTTCGGATTCCGCGGCGCCCTGAAAATGGCAGTGGTGGTACTGGCGATCTCTGTTCCCGTGGGGACGTTTCTGGGTCTTCTGGCGGGATATTATCACCACACCTGGGTGGACACCGTCATCATGCGCATGACGGATATTTTCCTGGCGTTGCCGTCACTGGTGCTGGCCATGACCATAGCCTCCCTCATGGAGCCGAACATGACGAATACCATGATTGCGGTGACCCTTTCCTGGTGGCCATGGTATACAAGACTGGTCTATAGTATGGCGACCGGATATAGCAAGGAGTACTTTATCAAGAATGCCGAACTTGTCGGCGCGAGCAGGGCGCATATTCTCTTCAAGGAACTGCTGCCCAACTGCTTGTCCCCGGTTTTGACAAAGATGGCGCTGGACGTTGGCTGGGTTATTCTGCTGGGCGCATCCCTGAGTTTTATCGGCCTGGGCGAACAGCCCCCACGCCGTCCTTCGGCACGATGATCTCCGAAGGGTCGACTTACATGCCGGACTATTGGTGGATGACGGCATTCCCCGCCCTTGCCATTGTGTTTGTCATCCTTGGCTTTAACTTCTTGGGCGACGGAATTCGGGATATGCTGGACAGGGGGAAACAGTGATGGATGAAAAATTGCTGGATATTCAGGATCTCTCTGTATGGTACAAGACATATCGGGGCTTTGCCGAAGTGGTGGATCACATCAATCTGTACGTGGGTAAGGGCGAAAAAATCGGCCTTGTGGGCGAGTCCGGCTGCGGAAAGACCACAACGATGAAAATGGTCATGCGGACACTGGACGAACGGGGTATCAAGGTGGGAGAGGGGTCTAAGCTCCTGTTTGGCGGTGAGGATATCCTGGCCATGGATGCGAAGGCGCTTTTGGATCTACGGCGCCGCAAGATCTCCATGATCTCCCAGTCGCCCATGGCGGCATTGAACCCTGTATTCACGATCGGCCAGCAGATGATGGATGTGCTGAAATACTCCGGGCAGTTTGATAAGCATGACAAAAAGGGAATGCTGGACGCGGCCCGGAAGGCGATTGACAGCGTGATGATTCCGGACCCGGACCGCATTCTGAACTCGTACCCGCACCAGTTATCAGGCGGTATGCGGCAGAGAATCTGCATTGCCACATCGCTTCTGACGCCCCGTCAGCTGCTGATCGCGGATGAGCCCGGTACCGCGCTGGACGTCACGGTTCAGGGGCAGATCCACAAGCTTCTGCGCAGGCTGGTGGAGGAGGAAAAGCGCTCTTTGATCATGATCACCCACTCGCTGGGCGTGGTCCGAGAGCTGGTGGACCGTATTTACGTCATGTACGCGGGAAACATCGTGGAGAACTGCGATACCGCTGAGCTTTTCAAAAATCCGCTGCATCCGTATACCCAAGGCTTGCTGGCATGTGTGCCGCGGCTTACCGGCGGCGGAATTTCAGCCGGCATTTACGGCTACATTCCAAGTTATGTAAATCCACCAAAGGGGTGCCGGTTCTTCAACCGCTGCCCTCATTGCACAGAACGCTGCAAGCAGGAAAAACCGGGCACATACATGGCTGCAGAAAATCATGCGGTGTCCTGCTTCCTCTATGAGGACAAGGGACCTGCCAAGGAGAGGGGAGACGGCCATGTCGAATGAGTTATTGACATTAAAGAACCTGAAGCAGTACTTTCCTGTGGGAAAAGACCGGTTTGTGCGGGCAGTGGATGGCGTGGACCTGACCATCAACCATGGGGATGTCATGGGCCTTGTGGGTGAGTCCGGCTCCGGAAAGAGCACGATTGCCTATACCGTTATGGGCATGTACGGGATGACGGGCGGCGAGATCGACTTTGAGGGCGAGGTTTTCACAAAGGAGACCAAGCGGAAGAGGAGCATGAAATTCCGCCGCGAGGCGCAGATCGTCTTTCAGGATCCCGGCTCTTCCCTAAACCCCTATCAGGATGTGCGCAGCATTCTGAGTCTGCCGCTGAAGGTACATAAGGTAGTTCCCAAGAACGAGATTGACGATAAGATCCTTGAGATTCTGGAGATGGTAGAACTTCCCGCCGACTTCATGTACAAGTCGCCTAACTCCATCGGTGGCGGTGAGAAGCAGCTGGTCTCCATAGCCCGGGCACTGTGCTGCAATCCCAAGTTCATCATTCTGGATGAGCCAACCTCTTCTCTGGATGTCTCCATCCAGGCCAAGATCATCAACATGCTCATCAAGCTGAAGAAGGAGCAGAACCTCACCTATATGTTCATCACCCACGACATGGGCGTAATGCGGAACGTCTCCAACCGGGTGGCGATCATGTATCTGGGCAAGATTTGCGAAATCGCCCCCACCGAGACATTCTATCGAAATCCGCTGCACCCCTATACACAGATGCTGCTGTCCTCGATCCCGGTAGTTTCGGAGGAGGACGAGACCATCAAACCAAAGGCAGTGGAGTGCGTGGGGGAAATTCCGTCCCCGGTCAATGTGCCGACGGGCTGCAGTTTTCACACCCGCTGCCCCTACAAATGCGAGCGGTGCACAAAAGAAGACCCGGTGATGCGGGAGGTGGAGCCAGGGCATACGGTCCGCTGTCATTTGATAGATAAATAGGGCATTCTCTCTGTACACGCTTTTCGGCTGCCGCCGGAGGTGTAAATTATACGACTGTAATAAAGGAGGAAGATTATGAAACGAATTCTTGCATTGGTCCTGGCCCTTTTGAGCTGCGTCGGCCTGCTGTCCGGGTGCGGCGGAGACACTGCGGGCGACCCGGCAGACGCTCAGACGGGAGACGGCACCCGCCCCAGCATCATCCGCTTCTCTGCGGACAGTACGCCCAAGATTGATCCGGCGGTGATTACGGACTTGGTCGGCAGCGTATGTGTTGAAAATCTGTATGATAATCTCACCTATCCAGATGAAACGCCGAACCTGGCCACCGATTGGGAGGCCAGCCCGGATGGATTGGAGTATACCTTCCATCTGAAGGAGGGCGTGAAGTTCCACAGCGGAAACGACCTGACAGCTTCCGATGTCGTGTTTTCCTTTAACCGCTTCAAAACGATTGGACAGGGATTTGCGTACCTCTTCGACACCGTGGAGGAATGCGTGGCGGACGATGATTACACAGTGAGATTTGTTCTCGCCGAGCCTCTGGGTTCTTTTATGGGCATCATCTGGCACCTGTACATTTTGGACGAAGAGACGGTCATGGCCAATATTGTGGATGACGGCACCTACGGCGAATATGGCGACTATGCCATGGCCTGGCTGCTGGACAACGACGCTGGCTCTGGTCCCTACACAGCTACAGAGATGGTGCATTCTGATTATTTCCTAGCAAGCCGCTTCCCTGACTGGCATATGGGCTGGGAGGGCCGCGAAAATGCCCCCGAGCAGTTTCAGGCTATTTATCTGACTGAGCCCAGTACCCAGCAGACTATGATGGCCAATCAGGAGCTGGAAATTTCTTCTCCGTGGTTTGCTCCGGAAAACTATGAGGCGTTGGATGAGATTGAGGGGGTTGAACTGGCATTTACCACATGGGCCTGCACCCAGTATATCTTCTTTAATACGCAGGCCGCCCCCACAGACGATCTGAACTACCGCAAGGCGTTGTCCTGCCTGCTGGACTATGAGAGTTTCCTCGGCCCTGTATTCTACGGCGCAGAGCGTAGCGTCGGACCGGTCTCCTCCGCAATCAACGGCCATAACGACAGCTGTACGACTTATAACTATGATATTGAGCAGGCGAAGGAATACTTGGCCCAGTCGAGGTATGCGGACACATATCAGGACATTGAACTGGAGTGTTTCCTCCTGGATTCGGCTCCAGCTCTGGAAAAAATGATGCTGTCCCTGCAGGCCAACTGCGCGCAAGTCGGCATCACTATGAATATCCGGAAGGGTCCCTGGCTGACCTATCAGGAGCAGATTTCCAACCCGGATAGTGCGCCGAATGTATCTACCTGCAACATCACGCCCTCTGTCAATGACGCCGCTTCTGTGATGCGCACTCTATTTGGCAGCGCAACCCAGGGAACGTTTGAGAATCCCACCTGGGTTTCCACGCCGGAGCTGGATGAACGGTTGGACACTGCTGTCACCATTCTGGATACAGATGAGAGAAATGCCGCTGCCATGGAACTGCAGGACTATGTGATGGCAGAGCTGTGTGCGTCGGCACCAGTCGCCGATATGGCGAATCCCTATGCGTATCAGTCCACATACATTGATTGGCCTGTTGCGGACTATTACAATGAAACCGGTGAACTGAAGTATTATGCGCTGGGCATGGATATGTACATGCCAGACATCAGCATTTATACAGATCGGTAATCCTACGCAACAGTTATATGATAAGTTAGAAAGTGAGGAGCGCTTTTATGGTTGCGTTTGAGTTAAAGACAAAGCAGGATATTCAGGATTTTGCCACTGGCTGCTGCTTCTTCGGCTGCGGTGGCGGCGGTGACCCTGAGGCCGGCATCGTAGCCCTGACAGAGGTGTTGGAGAAGGGGAAGCCCCTCCAGGTAACCAGCTTTGACGATCTGAAGGATGATGACACCTATGCGTCTGTTTTTCTGATGGGCTCTATCGCCCCCAAAACAGATGAGATCATTGCCAAGCAAAAGCGCAACGGCGTGCCCGTTGATCCGCCCTATTCTCCCCAGGAGATGCTTTCCAAGTCCCTGGATGTCCTGGAGGAATACACCGGGAAGAAGATCAGCGCATTGTTTGCCATTGAGCTGGGCGGCGGAAACAGCTGCATGCCCATGTCCGTTGGATTCGACAAGGGCCTGACGTATATCGACGCGGACGCCGCGGGGCGTGCCTATCCGCAGATGACCCAGGCGCTGCCGCTTGTTATGGATAAGCCCTGTCTGCCGGTGGCCATCGTCAACGGCTATGGCGACACCAATATCTTGACGCGCTGTGTGAACAGCCAGATGATCGAGCGCAACGGCAAGATGCTGGCTGACTCCGGCTTCGGTATGGTAGCCCACGCGTGCTACATCATGTCCGGTAAGGAAGTCAAGGACGCGCTGGTCCCCGGCACGCTCAGCCAGTGCTTCAAGATTGGCAAGACCATTCGGGAGGCCAACGAGGTAGGGAAGGACCCCGTGGCCGCGGCAGCGGAAGCCGCCGGCGGTTATGTTCTGGCAAAAACGAAGATGGTCAAAAAAGAGGGAAAGACCATCGACGGCCTGTACTATGGCACGCTGGAGCTGGAAGGTGTGGACGAGTTTGCTGGCAATACCTATAAGCTGTGGTTCGAGAATGAGTATCATGTGATGTGGAAGAACGGCAAGCCATGGATTACCAGCCCTGATATCGTTCAATGCGTGGATACAAAGACCTGCCATCCGTTGACCAACACGGTAATTGAAGTTGGCGACTTTGTCAGCATCGTAGGCGTGCCCGCCCGGGAGCAATACAATTCAGGAAAGCCATTCTCCGTTATGAACCCCCGCTACTATGATTTTGAGTTTGACCATGTTCCGATGGCGGAAGTCCTGCGCCAAGAAAACGCCTGAGTATCTGCCGTGAAGAAGATTCCCGGTTGTCGAATGAGTTGCATCGACAACCGGGAATCTTTAAATATCGCCGGAATCAGAGGAACCCTTCCGCACGTATAAGCCCTCTAAAATAAACGCGAATTCAAACTGGCGGCGCAATGGCAACTGAAAAGGATCCTCCTTATACAGAGATACAATTTTTTGCTTGCGCTGAAGAACGGTGTTTTTATGAAAAAACAACTGTTCGGCAACCAGATTGTAATTCATGTCGCAGCGCAAAAGTGCGCGGAAGGTCTCTTCCAAGGCACCGTTTCGGGTTTGATCATATTGCCGGACAGGGGCTAAAAGACGGTCAATCAACTGCGGGACCAGTCCAGGGTCGGCCTGATAAGTCTGAAGCAGCATCATATAGGCGGGAAACTCCTCGCTGTCCACACAGGTAGAGGGCGCAAAACCAGAGGTTGCAATTTGCAGCGCCAGTCTTGCGGTTTCGTAGCTGGTTTGGATATCCCGCACACTTTTACAGCGATATCCAATTCCGGCGGAAACCTCAATATTTTTGCGCTTAAGGACCCGCTGGAGAGAACGGGCTACCTGCAAAATCGTTTGCTTGGGCGTCTGAATATGGAGGATTACGACCTTATCACTCAGTACACAGCAGATACTCCTGTCCCCTAAAGCGCTGAGTTCGCTTTGCACCAACTCATAAAAGTCACGTTTTAAAGAAGCGATTTTCTCCTCGCTGTATTGTTTGATCAACTGCTTGAAATTGCAGATATCCAGCACAATACATCCCTCTACCTGGGAGATGTCGCAGTGAATCGCTGTGCTGCGGCGAAAGATATCCTCTTCAGATAGATGGATGGTCAACAGATCCCGTATAAAATCTGTGCGCAGTTTTTCTTGCTGCTGGCTGATGCTGATCTGGCTTAGACTGGAAATGCTCAAGGCATTGCAGATCTGGGCAATCGCAATTTTATCCAAATCAGAAAACCTGCACCCTACAATTACCAAAGTGCCAAAATAGAATGCCTTATTATAGATTGGGCGCAGATAGAGCTGCTCATCTATCCCCGGGCAGGAAATGGTCTGGCTGGAATGGTGGAGCAAAAACTCTGAGAAATGATTTTTGATATACCGTTCAACCATCTGGATTCGCGCTCTGGAAAAGCCGGAGATGTAGATGGGCTCGGCATTTTGATCAAAGTACATCACGCGCTTTTCCAGCATATGTTCCAGAGACATGACCAGCGAGGAGTTGTTCCTGCTCTCCATCAGCAGTTCCGTCACATATTCATAGATGTCAATGGCGTCTCGCAGCTTTTGATTATCAAGCCCCAAAAGCGCATCGGATACAGCACGGATAATCTCTTTGTAGCCTACCAGAGAAAACATCACAATCAAAGGAAAATCCAGTTCGTTGCACACATCAATGAGCTCCTGAGAGACGTCCTTTAAAACTGT
>ENA-UEOI01002749-UEOI01002749.1-human-gut-metagenome-genome-assembly--contig:-NODE-2749-length-11621-cov-3.682866_pt1 | contig 11621 bp, 7 predicted proteins | sample MGYA00242883_ERZ507882 | MGnify/ENA primary metagenome ERZ507882 (study PRJEB26167, sample SAMN06115502) | human gut metagenome | host: Homo sapiens | place: China:Chongqing | collected 2015-07-29... | reverse complement strand
TATAAGATACCAGTCAACGGAACCATGATTTCAGGATGTGTTTCTACACCTTCTTTCTTCAATTCCAATGCAGCACCCAAGATAGCACGTGTCTGCATCTGAGTGATTTCAGGATAAGTATTTCCCAGACGGCAACCACGGTGACCCAACATCGGGTTATGTTCACACAGAGACTCTACACGCTGCTGGATATATTGCAGGCTTACACCCATTGTATCCGCCATTTCCTGTTGTCCTTTCAGATCGTGAGGAACAAACTCATGCAAAGGAGGATCGAGCAGACGCACTGTCACCGGACAACCTGCCATTGCCTTAAAGATACCCTTAAAGTCGGCCTGTTGATACGGCAGAATCTTAGCCAATGCCTTACGGCGTCCTTCCGCATCTTCTGCCAAGATCATTTCGCGCATTGCCTTGATCTTTTCCCCTTCAAAGAACATGTGTTCCGTACGGCAAAGACCGATACCCACAGCGCCGAAATTACGTGCTACTTCCGCATCATGAGGAGTATCCGCATTCGTACGCACTTGCAAACGGGTATATTTATCAGCAAGCGTCATCAATTCGGCAAAGTCACCGGAAAGCTCGGCAGCTTTCGTTTCTACTTTACCATTATATACTACACCCGTACTTCCGTTCAAAGAGATGTAATCACCTTCTTTCAGAACAACACCGTCAATTTCTACGGTACGAGCCTTATAATCAATATTCAAAGCACCTGCACCTGATACACAGCATTTACCCATACCACGAGCTACCACAGCAGCATGAGAAGTCATACCACCACGAGCGGTAAGGATTCCCTCAGCAACTGCCATACCGGCCAAGTCTTCAGGAGAAGTTTCGATACGAACCATTACCACACGCTTGCCGGCAGCATGCCATTCGGCAGCGTCATCAGCAAAAAATACAATCTGACCGGTTGCAGCACCCGGAGAAGCCGGAAGACCACGGGTCAGGACTTTTGCAGCTTTCAAAGCGTCCTTATCAAATACCGGATGAAGAAGTTCGTCAAGTTTATTCGGTTCAACACGCATCAAAGCTGTTTTCTCATCAATCATGCCTTGGTGGAGCAAATCCATAGCAATCTTCACCATGGCGGCACCTGTACGTTTACCGTTACGAGTCTGGAGGAACCAAAGTTTACCTTCCTGTACGGTGAACTCCATGTCCTGCATATCCTTGTAGTGATTTTCCAGTTTAGTCTGAAGCGCATCCAATTCTTGATAGATTTCCGGCATGGCTTCTTCCATAGAAGGATATTTCGCAGCACGTTCTTCTTCGCTTACTCCGGCCAACTGTGCCCAACGTTGAGAACCGATCTTGGTAATCTGTTGCGGAGTACGGATACCGGCTACCACGTCTTCACCTTGTGCGTTAATCAGATATTCACCGTTGAAAAGGTCTTCACCCGTAGCAGCGTCACGTGAGAAACAAACACCTGTCGCAGAAGTATCGCCCATATTACCGAATACCATAGCCTGCACATTTACAGCTGTTCCCCATTCGTCAGGAATGCCTTCCATTTTACGATAAAGGATAGCACGTTCGTTCATCCATGAATCGAATACGGCGCAGATAGCTCCCCAAAGTTGCTCGTATGCACAAGTCGGGAAATCCTTTCCTGTCTGTTCTTTCACGGCAGCCTTGAACTTCTTGACAAGTTCTTTCAAGTCTTCCACTTCAAGTTCATTGTCTAGTTTTACGCCTTTCGCGTGTTTCACTTCTTCAATAATTTTCTCGAACGGGTCGATATCCTCTTTATTTGTAGGCTTCATGCCCAGTACAACGTCACCGTACATTTGTACGAAACGACGATAAGAGTCCCATGCAAAACGTGCGTTACCGGTCTTGCGGATAATACCTTCTACCACTTCGTCATTCAAACCCAAGTTCAGAATAGTATCCATCATACCCGGCATAGATGCGCGTGCACCCGAACGAACCGATACCAGCAACGGGTTGTCAATGTCACCAAATTTAGATTTCATCAACGCCTCTACATTAGCAATGGCTTTTACGACATCATCTTTCAGCAACTCAACCACTTTATCACGTCCTAATGTATTGTATTCTGTACAAACATCTGTTGTTATTGTAAATCCGGGGGGAACTGGAATTCCGATTAAATTCATTTCGGCAAGATTAGCACCTTTACCGCCTAACAAATTCTTCATGTCAGCTTTTCCTTCTGCCTGACCATTTCCAAAGGTATAAACTTTTTTTTTATCCATAATATTGTGTTTAAAGTTACATTATGACTTTTTTCTGTTCGCAAATCTAAGTATATTTCGCAAACCAGAAAACTTTTTGAGAAAAAACTTTCTATCAAAATGCAATTTCGACATTACAATCTGGAATATTTCTGTATACACGAAAATTTTCCAAAAAAAATACCTACTTTTGCAAAGTAATTATTAGACTGGTGTAAAAGTGGCAAGAAAGAAAAAAGAACTTCCCTTATTGGAGAAGGTAACAATCATGGATGTGGCTGCCGAAGGAAAAGCCATCGCAAAAGTAAACGACCTGGTAATTTTTGTTCCTTACGTAGTGCCGGGTGATGTCGTAGACCTGCAAATCAAGCGTAAAAAAAATAAATATGCCGAAGCCGAAGCGGTAAAGTTCCACGAACTATCGCCCAATCGTGCAGTTCCTTTCTGCCAGCACTATGGTGTTTGCGGCGGCTGTAAATGGCAAGTGCTACCCTACCCGGAGCAGATCAAATACAAGCAAAAGCAGGTGGAAGACAACCTGAGACGTATCGGAAAGATTGAACTTCCGGAGATTTCGCCGATTTTAGGTTCCGCAAAAACAGAGTTTTACCGGAACAAACTGGAATTTACATTTTCCAACAAACGTTGGTTGACGAACGAAGAAGTCCGTCAGGATGTGAAGTATGACCAGATGAATGCAGTAGGTTTCCATATTCCGGGAGCATTCGACAAGGTATTGGCAATCGAAAAGTGCTGGTTGCAGGATGATATATCCAACCGGATTCGTAATGCGATACGCGATTATGCTTATGAGCATGACTACTCATTTATCAACCTGCGTACGCAAGAAGGTATGTTACGGAATATGATTGTCCGCACTTCCTCCACAGGTGAACTAATGGTAATCGTGATCTGCAAGATTACGGAAGATCATGAAATGGAACTGTTCAAGCAGTTGCTTCAATTCGTGGCAGATTCTTTCCCGGAAATAACTTCTCTCCTATACATTATTAATAATAAGTGCAACGATACGATCAATGATCTGGATGTGTATGTGTTCAAAGGAAACGATCATATCTTTGAAGAAATGGAAGGATTGCGTTTCAAAGTGGGACCGAAATCATTCTATCAAACAAATTCAGAACAGGCATATAATTTATATAAGGTAACCCGCGAGTTTGCCGGACTGACCGGAAATGAACTTGTATATGACCTTTACACCGGAACCGTAACTATCGCTAACTTCGTATCACGCCGGGCTCGTCAGGTGATTGGTATCGAGTATGTGCCGGAAGCCATTGAAGACGCAAAGGTGAACGCAGAAATCAACGATATTAAGAATACCCTGTTTTATGCAGGTGACATGAAGGATATTCTGACTCAGGAATTTATCAACGAGCATGGACGTCCGGATGTTATCATCACCGACCCTCCTCGTGCAGGTATGCATCAGGATGTGGTGGATGTAATCTTGTTTGCCGAACCCAAACGAATTGTTTACGTAAGCTGTAATCCCGCCACTCAGGCACGTGACCTGCAATTACTGGACGAAAAATATAAGGTGAAGGCCGTGCAGCCGGTAGATATGTTCCCTCATACTCACCACGTGGAAAATGTGGTATTGCTGGAACTCCGATAATCTTTAATTGAATCGTCCTTAAAAGAAAAAAGAAATGGAAAAAAGACCGAGAAGAACTCCTGCTGAAAAAGCACGTGCACAATATACCAATTATGCAGTCAAAGAGCCAATGGAACTAATGGAGTTCCTGACTGCCAAAATGCCGGACGCAAGCCGTACAAAACTAAAGTCATTGCTCAGCAAACGAGTGGTATTGGTAGATAATGTAATAACCACGCAATTCAACTTTCCGTTGAAACCGGGAATGAAAGTTCAAATCAGCAAAGATAAAGGAAGGAAAGAATTTAATAACCGATTGCTGAAAATTGTGTACGAAGACGCATATATCATTGTGGTCGAAAAGATGCAAGGACTTTTGTCCGTCAATACGGAACGTCAAAAAGAGCGCACAGCCTATACCATACTTAATGAATATGTGCAACGTTCCGGACGTCAACACCGAGTGTACATTGTACATCGTCTGGACAGAGACACTTCCGGATTGATGATGTTTGCCAAGGACGAAAAGACACAACGTACTCTGCGCGACAACTGGCATGATATAGTGACCGACCGTCGGTATGTAGCCGTAGTAGAAGGAAGTATGGAAAAAGATTATGATACTGTTGTTTCCTGGCTGACGGACAAGACTTTATACGTAAGTTCCAGTGGATATGACGACGGCGGTTCAAAGTCTATCACTCATTATAGAACAATCAAACGTGCCAACGGATATTCTTTAGTGGAACTTGATTTAGAGACCGGACGTAAAAACCAGATTCGTGTACACATGCAGGATTTAGGACATCCGATTGCCGGAGACGGAAGATATGGAGGAGAAAATTACTCTAACCCGATCGGTCGATTGGCCCTTCATGCTTTCAAACTGTGTTTCTATCATCCTGTAACGGGAGATCTAATGGAGTTTGAAACACCTTATCCGGGAGAATTCAAGAAGTTGTTTCTGAAAAAATAGAATAAATACAAGTTAAAAGAAAGGAGCTATACCATTTATACACAAGTATGGCTCCTTTCTATATCTATTATATTATTTTCTTATTGCATTCTCAACTCAATATATCCGAAAAACTCGCCATCAAGATATAGATCACCTCGCATATAACGTCCGCTCACACGAACACCTCTCACCTCACGCAGAGCAAAATCATAACCATAATCAAGGTATAAAGTTCCATAATCTACCCGCCAACGAAAAGGCAAGTCACCGGCAGAAGCGCCGTCATAATCATAGACCTGATAATCAATTCCCAAGCCGTTATTATCCAAGCGAATACCGCTTTCTATCGGATCTCTGTTAGTACCAAATCCCAAATCTCCAACCCATGTTCTCCCCATGAGGTCATCATAAATATCTTCATCATCCTCACATGAAGTAAAGCCGACAAGCAACGTCAGCATCAGCAGAAAACCTGCGTATTTTTTAATCAGTTTCATAATCTTCTAGTTTATTGCGTTTATAAATACAAATTTAGCGTTTTTATTTTACTATATGCTCCAAGCCATAAGTTTTTTGTACCTTTGTTCCCGATAATATTAAAAATTCTACATGAAACTTCTTTGGCTTGATTTAAATAGCTCCTATGCACACTCATCGTTGGCGCTCCCTGCATTACACGCCCAGATAGCAGACGACACTACTATTGAATGGTGTATAGTATCGGCAACCATAAATGAAAATACCGGAATGGTTGTCAGCCGGATTCACAAACACCGGCCGGACATCATTGCCGCCACCAACTGGTTATTCAATCACGAACAGTTGCTACACATCATATCCCGTGCTAAAGCATTACTTCCGCATTGCTGCATCGTACTCGGCGGTCCGGAGTTTTTGGGAAATAATGAAGCCTTTTTATATAAGAACAAATTTGTCAGCGGAGTGTTCCGTGGAGAGGGTGAAGAAGTATTCCCCCAATGGCTGAAAGTATGGAATCACAGTAAAGAAACATGGAAATCAATAACGGGACTTTGTTACTTGGATGAAAACGGTCGCTATCAGGACAATGGAATTGCCCGCGTCATGAACTTCTCTCAACTTGTTTCCCCCGAGAAAAGTTGTTTTTTTAACTGGAGTAAACCGTTTGTACAGTTGGAAACTACCCGAGGTTGTTTCAACACGTGTGCCTTTTGCGTCAGCGGTGGTGAAAAGCCGGTGCGTACCATTCCTTTGGAAGCTATCCGTGAACGTCTGAATGACATTCACCAGCATGGCATTAAGAACGTGCGCGTACTCGACCGTACTTTTAATTACAACAACAAACGGGCTAAAGAATTACTGGACTTATTCCGGCAATATCCGGACATCTGTTTTCATCTGGAGATTCATCCGGCTCTCCTTTCCGAAGAATTAAAACAGGAATTATCGGTCTTACCCAAGGGGTTATTACATTTGGAGGCCGGCATTCAAAGTTTAAAAGAGTCGGTTCTGCAACAAAGCCGCCGTATCGGAAAGTTATCCGACGCATTGGAAGGATTAAAATATCTCTGTTCACTAAAGAATATGGAAACGCATGCTGACCTCATAGCAGGTCTCCCACTCTATCACTTATCCGAGATATTCGAAGACGTCCGTACCTTGGCAGAATATGGTGCAGGAGAGATTCAACTGGAATCCCTAAAGTTACTTCCCGGTACCGAGATGCGGAGAAGAGCAGAAGAACTAGGCATTCAATACTCGCCCCTTCCCCCTTATGAAGTCCTCCAAACACGTGAGATTTCAGTAGACGAGTTACAGACAGCGCATTATCTATCCCGCCTGTTAGACGGCTTCTATAATACTCCTACCTGGCAAAACATCACCCGGATGCTTATTCTGGAAAATCCTCGTTTCTTACATGAGTTGCTCGATCATTTAGTTCAGGCAGATATCATCGACACCCCGTTAAGTCTGGAAAGAAGAGGATTGATCCTATATAATTTCTGTAAAAATCATTATCCCGATTACCTGACTCAAGTCAGTATCGCATGGATCGAAGCAGGTATGTCATTAAAGAAAGTTCCCGCCGAAAAAGTCAGAACCAAACGGCAAGTTCCCCCGGAGAGTTGGGAAGTCATCTATGGTTCCTATCGGGAAAAACTACGTCTGTGTTTTCTCCCCGTTGATGAAGACGGACATGGCTACTGGTTCGGATTTGAGTCTGAAATCCAAAAGATAGAACCCGTATTCAAAGCTATTTCATAATGATGAATAATCTACAAGAAAAGTTTTAGAAGCCAAGGAGACACAACTTCCATTTTATTCTCTACCTTTGTAGAACGATTAAATAACATCATATAATAATGAAAAACTTTATCAAGGGATTCCGGTTTACCCCCTCCAATTATCCGGCAGCAGTAGAAGACAAAATACAGAAATATAGAAAACAAGGATACAAACTTCCGCCTCGTAAAGTGCTCCGTACCCCCGAACAACTGGAAGGAATACGTGAAAGTGCCAAAATCAACACTGCATTATTGGATCATATCGCGGAGAATATCCGTGAGGGAATGTCTACCGAGGAAATTGACAGACTAGTGTATGATTTCACGACCGGTCACGGAGCCGTTCCTGCTCCCCTCAATTACGAAGGATTCCCCAAGAGTGTCTGTACAAGCATTAACGACGTAGTATGCCATGGGATACCCAACAAGAATGAAATCCTGAAAAACGGAGATATTATCAATGTGGATGTCTCTACCATTTACAATGGATACTTCTCTGACGCCTCCCGCATGTTTATGATCGGCGACGTAAGTCCCGAAATGCGCAAACTGGTCCAAGTGACGAAAGAGTGTATGGAAATTGGTATTGCCGCTGCACAACCTTGGAAACAACTGGGCGATGTGGGTGCCGCTATTCAGGAACATGCCGAGAAAAACGGATTCAGCGTCGTGCGCGACCTCTGCGGACACGGTGTAGGCATGAAATTCCATGAAGAACCGGATGTAGAGCATTTCGGACGCCGGGGAACAGGCATGATGATCGTACCGGGAATGACTTTCACCATTGAGCCGATGATTAACATGGGAACCTATGAAGTGTTTGTCGACGAAGCTGACGGCTGGACTGTCTGCACAGATGACGGATTGCCCTCTGCCCAATGGGAGAATATGATTCTGATTACTGAAACCGGAAATGAAATCCTGACTTATTAAATGGAATCGATTTTACTTATTGTTATCGCCGTATTAGTGATAGTATTACTTGTACTATCACTAACGAAAGGCAACAACCAAAATCAAGCGGAACAACTGCAAGCAGCCTTACGGCAACAAATGCAAGAAAACCGGGAAGAACTGAACCGAAGTATCCGGGAGTTGCGCATGGAAATGACGCAAGTATTAAATCAGAATATGCAGCAACTCCAGGATGTCCTCCACAAGAATATGATGACCACAGGAGAATTACAACGGCAGAAATTCGACACAATGGCCCGCCAACAGGAAACACTGATTAAATCGACCGAGAAACGCTTGGATGATATGCGTCTAATGGTTGAAGAAAAGTTGCAAAAAACGTTGAACGAACGAATTGGGCAGTCATTTGAGATTGTCCGTTCACAACTGGAAAATGTGCAGAAAGGTCTGGGAGAAATGAAATCTCTGGCCCAGGATGTCGGCGGACTGAAGAAGGTACTGAGCAACGTAAAAATGCGGGGAACATTCGGTGAGGTACAGTTAGGTGCATTACTGGAGCAAATGATGAGCCCGGAACAATACGACGCCAATGTCAAAACGAAGAAAAGCGGAACGGAGTTTGTAGAATTTGCTATCAAACTGCCGGGAAAAGACGATGTGAACAGCACGGTCTATCTCCCGATTGATGCCAAATTCCCCAAAGACATATACGAACAGTATTACGATGCTTTCGAAGCGGGAGATACCGCTTTGATCGAATCGTCCGGCAAACAACTGGAAAACACCATTAAGAAAATGGCAAAGGATATTCACGACAAATATGTCGACCCTCCTTTTACTACAGATTTCGCAATCATGTTTTTACCGTTCGAAAGTATCTATGCAGAAGTTATCCGACGGACAAGCCTTGTCGAAACACTTCAGAAGGAATACAAAATCGTCGTAACAGGCCCGACTACTTTAGGAGCCATTCTGAACAGCCTTCAAATGGGTTTCCGTACCTTAGCCATTCAGAAACGTACCGGAGAAGTCTGGACTGTATTGGGAGCTGTAAAAACCGAATTCAGCAAATTCGGCGGACTGCTTGAGAAAGTACAAAAGAACCTGCAAAATGCCGGTGACCAGCTTGAAGAAGTTATGGGCAAACGAACCCGTGCTATCGAACGGAAGCTACGTCAAGTAGAACAATTACCACATGAAGAAAGCCGGAAAATACTTCCAATCGAAGAAGACGGGGAACTATTTGACTAATCCGAAAAAAAATAGCGCTAAAACGAATTTGTTAGGAATATCTTTCTTGAATGCTAGAGGGCGTGTCTAATAAGTCGGGGTGGTAGGTAGATGCACAATGCTGATAATAAACAATTCATGCATTCACCTACCACCTCCCCCTACGGGTACTCCTCCTTCCTGAAGGAGGAGAGTTTTAAATACTACCGACTTGTCATTCTGTTATTACTCCAGTAGTCTCTAACTATGCAGTCTCTAAACTATGCAGTCTCTAACTTTGCGATCTCTAACTATGCAGTCTCCAACTATTATCAGTGGAGAAATAAGTATTTTATTGATAGTTCAACTTTAACAAATAATTATTCCGGAGAACTGTCTTCACATCGGTCACTATTCCCATTTCACATCCCTTATCCACCTTCATACTGACAGTAATCTCATTCTTCTTATCTCCCTGTAATGTACAGAAATCTTTCAAATCTCTCTCCAATTCAGCCAGAGTAAAATTCGTTATTTCTTTCTCTACTTTGCCTGCGGCAGAGAGTAATTTAAGATGAATGCCGGTAATCTTCATTGTAGTAGAATTATTATATGGATTTTTCTTTCTATCCTTGATAGAAATATCGCCATAACCAATCAAAATAGGAAATTCTTTATCAAGGTATTCCTTACTGTTATTTCCCGATGTTTGGGCAATATCAGCCCGAATTTCAACAAAAGCATCCCGCATAACAGACAACAAATCTTTTACCTGTTCTTTAGGAGTATCAGGAGAAAACAAGACCCCTCCCACTTGATCCTCTGCACTGTTATACTTTTCTTTTGCCAGGCGCTTATGTTCCACCATTGTTTTTTTAAGTACCTCTTTCAGGTCTTCCTTAGCAATCGTTTTATTGTTCAAAGTCAATTGTCCATTAGCATCTACTTTTACGATATGCGTCTGTCGCTCCCGAATCTTATATTTCAGCTCCGCATTCTTAGGAGAACGATTATAATATGCCTCCATTTCATCATCAACAAACTTGAAGATATCCTGATCTTCTCCGGTTTTTGATTGCAATACTTCCCGGACCGTATTTAGTCCTAAGTCTTCTTTCACTTCCGGCTGTGCAAACGCATAAAGCGCTCCACCCATTACAGGCACCACAAACAATAGTTTCAACCGTGCCCACCGATTGGTTCTTTCTTTTAACATCATAGTAATACGTTTTTTAAGTTTAGAGTGATTAAAACCGTTGGCCATAGAGTAGAGCCTTGTACCAACAGCTTTTTTCACCAATAAAAGTTGATATCTCGTTGCATCAATGCCTGTATTAAGCACCCCATTATCCGCTTCAAACTCATGTACTTCCTGCAATTCCCGTTTCAGCAGCCAAATGGCCGGGTTGAACCAATAAAGAATTAACAAACACTGCATACATAATAAATCGAGTGTATGCCGATAACGTAAATGCATCGTCTCATGGAGTAAGATCCCGTCTGTCGACTGTTGTGAGTAGTCGGATACGGAAACAACAATATATTTTCCCCAGCAAAAAGATGAAATAGGTTCCGATACTACAATCAGTTTATACTTCCCATAGGAGCGCCTCTTTCCGTTCCGTATAAGCTGGAACATCCGATAAAAGGAAAGCAAAATCCTGCACAAAACAAACAGCCCGCCTGCCAGATAAACATATCCCAAAGCAATAGGACACCAATTTATAGCCTGCATATTTCCGGTTTCGTCCACTTGCGGCCGAACCCAAAACATTGTGTCCCAAAATATGCCGTCCGCCTGCTCAACAAAAATCCCCTGAATCGTTTGTAAAGGAACAGTTAAAAATGTCTCCTCTTGAGTGGTAAATTCTATCAAAGGGAGAAACATACATCCTATGATCCCCGCCAATATAGTCACCCGGTTGAAGCGAAAAAAAGTAGTTCCGCTCATTAATAATTTAAAGAGCAGATAGAATATTATCAGGTAACATCCGGATTTCAACAGATAAAACAATAAGTCTCCCATAGTAATGACATCTTTTTATCAATAGTGCGTTTCCCAACTATTATTGCAAAAACTATTTTTCGTTTTTCCCTCGTTGAATCTGGTCAATGAGTGCTTTAAGCTCATCAACAGACAATCCTTCTTCTTCAATAAAAGAAGACACTACATTGATATAGGACTTATTATAATACTGGGAAACCACTTCTTTGAGTGCCGAACTCTTATACTCCTTTTCCGAAACAAGAGCATAATATTGATAAGTATTTCCATAAGGCGTATAACCTACGAATCCTTTCTCCTCCAACCCGCGCACAAGAGTGGAAACGGTATTATAATGCGGTTTGGGATCTTCATAATAAGCTAATAGTCGTCTATCAGTGCTTCAAATTTCATCAGGATGTCTTTGTTGGCTGCCGAGCGGGTGATGAACTGGCGTTCG
>ENA-UEOI01002745-UEOI01002745.1-human-gut-metagenome-genome-assembly--contig:-NODE-2745-length-11633-cov-7.064728_pt1 | contig 11633 bp, 10 predicted proteins | sample MGYA00242883_ERZ507882 | MGnify/ENA primary metagenome ERZ507882 (study PRJEB26167, sample SAMN06115502) | human gut metagenome | host: Homo sapiens | place: China:Chongqing | collected 2015-07-29... | reverse complement strand
GCCGAGGCGAACGAACCGAGGCAAAGGAAAAAGGCAATGAAAAGAGAATGTTTCATATTCTATTATGGTTTTAGTATTATACATAAACTGATAATTTACAAGACGAACATTGAAAGACAGAACTATCCCAATTCCCCTCATCTTGGGAGGAGGGGTGCCCAAAGGGCGGGGTGGTAGGTAGGGAAAAGATTCCTTAGACTTATGATTGATAGGTATTTTATTGCTTTACCTACCACCTCCCCCTACGGGTACTCCACCCCCTCCGGCTCCCCCGTTATCGGGGGAGAGCAATTCCCAAGAGGAGGAGAATTAAGATAGTATTACTTGACCATTTGGCTCATTTCTTTCCCGTTATAAATCAAATTCAATACCAGATTTGTATAATTTATAAATATTCTCTTGCCGGATTCCTTTAACTTTATCTTTGGCGCCCATAAACATTACTACTGCACGTACGTTCTGTGGTACAAGCAGTTTTTTGAATCATGTAATTAAAATCAATGCTTTATGAATGTAGAAAGAAAAAATGCGAAAGATGACTTACGGCTCTACATGCCGGAAGTTATCGGGATGCTGAAGCGGGAAGGAAAGTTCCCGGCAATGCATGTTTATGCTTGCACGCTGCGTTCCTATGAGAAGTTTTGTGCGGAGGAAAGGCATCCGAAAAACGCCACTGCTTCCCTGTCCATGCAGGAGATTTTCACCCCTGAGAGGCTGAAAGAGTATGAGGACTGGTTGGCTGGACAACAGTCCAGTCCGAACACGATCTCCACTTATATGCGTACATTGCAGGCGGTATACAATCGCTGGATGTCACCGGGCATAGAGGGGTACAATCCGGTGCTGTTCAAGGATGTTTATACGAAAGTGGAGTCGCGTACCAAGAGGGCGCTGACGGCAGAGCAGATGGAGCAGCTCAGGAATACGGACTTTAGTGTGCTGACACTGCGTCAACAGCAAGTGCTTACCTACTTCTTGCTGATGTTCATGTTGCGCGGTATGCCGTTCATTGATCTGGCACACTTGCGGAAGTCGGATTTAAGAAATAGGCGCATCACTTACCGTCGGCACAAGACGGGGAAACTGATGGTGGTGGATGTGCCGCCCGATGCGATGAGGCTGTTGCAGAAGTACAGGGACAAGACGGATTCGGAGTATCTGTTCCCGTTGCTGCATGGTGGCTTGTTCATGGAGGAACATCACCACCGTTATCAAGAAACATTACGGCATTTCAACCGGGAGTTGGCGCGGTTGATGAAACAGTTATTGCCTGGTGTTTCCGTAAGTTCGTACACCGCACGCCATACATGGGCTACACTTGCTTATCATAGTGGGGTACCTGTGGGACTGATAAGCCAGTCGTTGGGGCACTCGTCCATTCGGGTGACGATGACTTATCTGAAGCCGTTTGATGCGGAGGTGATAGACAGAATAAACAGGCAAGTGATTTCCTTGGTGAAGAAAAGTAAAAAGAAGAAAGATGGCAGATTTAATATGCTGTATGGCACTTCGTTGAGGTGAAATTACTTGCATAGTAACGGCAAACTACCATTTGATGCAGACCGGAAAGGCGTTTTCAGACGGTATCATTTTATGGTAAAAAGAAGTTTTCCTGATAATAAGGTACGTAAAGAAGCATTCCACTTTCAAAGGATAAAGCGGAAACACGATTCCTTTTGCCTGCTGGGGTAAAAAATCGAAAGCTGTATGTATCAGGGACTAATTTTAATATTGTTTTTGCTGTCCGATATAAGATTTATTCATATTTTGTTAGGGTTTGTTTGCTTTTCTGTCAAAAAAGACGCAACTTTGTAGCTGCTATTTGCCGTTACTATGCAAGTAATTCCAACAAACGCATTAATTATACTGTTTATGAAGACTATAGAACTTCCCATCAAAAGAGGAGACCGTGTGTGGGTGAAGGTTTATAATGAACGAAATGGCTCATTCACTTCGCGTATGGCGGAGGTTATATCTATATTGCAAATGTATGTTTCCGGGGCAGATGTACCGTATGTAGCATTGCGATATCTGGACGACCGCAGCTATGGATGTATTCCCTATGAACAAGTCAGCGAAGTATGCGACGAGTCTTTTTCTGAATAATGACACTGTAGTTTTGTTGATACTATAGCCCTGCTTTCTTCATCCGCCAGTATCGTCTGACAAAGAAGAAAAGCAGGGCTTTCTTTTATAACCAACCCGAAAATTTTCTGATATACCAGTTCTTTACCAATTGAGTCAGCACGCAATAGGAGAGCAGAATACCCACCAGCCACGGGAAGTAACTCAATGGAAGTGCCTGCAAACCAATGGATGCTCCGAAAGATGTGAACGGTATCACAATTCCTATAACCATCACCAAAGTAGTCATACCGATTACGGGCCAAGTGGCGCGGCTCTGTATGAACGGAATTTTCCGTGTACGTATCATGTGTACAATCAGAGTTTGCGAAAGCAGCCCCTCAATAAACCATCCCGATTGAAACAAGGACTGATGTTCCGGACTATTACAGCCAAACACATGCCACATCACCAGATACGTGACGATATCAAATATGGAACTGATGGGCCCGATGTAAATCATAAAACGTTTCAGGTCTGATGCATCCCATCTGCGTGGTTTTCTCAGAAACTCCGGATCCATGCGGTCGAATGGAATCGTAGTTTGCGAGATATCATATAGTAAATTCTGGATGAGCAGATGAATCGGCATCATCGGCAGGAACGGCAGAAATGCACTGGCAAACATGACACTGAACATATTACCAAAGTTTGAACTTGCCGTCATCTTAATGTACTTATTGATATTCCCGAAAGTCTTCCGGCCTTCCAGTACTCCGTCTTCCAGTACCATCAGGTCTTTTTCCAGCAGGATGATGTCGGCATTTTCCTTGGCGATGTCCACGGCAGAATCTACCGAAATGCCAATATCCGATTGCCGTAAGGCGGCAGCATCATTGATGCCGTCTCCCAGAAATCCTACGGTATTCTCCTGTTCCTGTAAGATGGAAATAATCTGTGTTTTTTGTAGAGGCGTCAATTTGGAAAAGCAGGTAGTGGTCTTTACACGTTCTTTCAAAGTAGCCTCATCCATATTCTCAATATCCGGTCCGGTCAGTGAATAACTTGTGTCGATACCTACTTGCCGACCTATGGCTTTCACTACGATATCATTATCCCCCGATAAGATTTTAACTTCCACACCATACTCATGCAGTTGCTTAATAGCTTCTGCCGCAGATGGTTTCGGGGGATCAAGAAAAGCCAGGAAGCCAATCAGAACCATTTCTTTTTCATCACTCACGGAGAAATTACCCACCTTCTCTATATAGCTTTTCTGAGCAACGGCCAGCACTCTCATTCCTTTCCGGTTCATTTCTTCGCTGATCTTTTGGGCTTTAACCTTCAGTTTATCCGTCAGAGATTGCACTTCTCCATTGAATTCTGTGTGCGAACAGATACTGAGCATCTCTTCCACGGCGCCTTTGGTGATGATCTGGCGTTTCCCTTGTTTGTCTTCTATCACTACGGACATTCTCCGGCGGATGAAATCGAACGGTATTTCGTCCACTTTGGTGTAGGCATCCTTCAGATGTTCCAGTTTCAGTTCCTTTACGTGCGAGAGGATGGCTTTATCCATCAGATTCTTTAGCCCGGTCTGAAAATAGCTGTTGAAGTAGGCGTGACGCAATATCCGTTTGCTTTCGTCATTGCTGCCATCGGCATTGATGTACTTTTCCAGAACAATCTTGTCGCACGTTAGCGTACCCGTTTTATCGGTGCAAAGAATATTCATCGCACCGAAGTTCTGGATGGCATTCAGATTCTTGACAATCGTTTTCTTCTTCGACATGGACAGAGCACCTTTAGAAAGGTTGGCGGTTACAATCATCGGAAGCATCTCGGGCGTGAGTCCTACGGCTACCGAAATGGCGAAGATGAAAGCCTCGAACCAATCCCCCTTCGTAAATCCGTTGATGAAGAAGACGAAAGGAACCATGACCAGCATAAAACGGATGAGCAGCAGGCTTACTTTGCTGATTCCTCTGTCGAAAGCAGTAGTGGCACGGTGTCCCGTGAGGTTGCGGGCGATAGTACCGAGGAAAGTCCTGTTGCCGGTTTCAAACACGATACCTTGGGCTGCGCCACTGATAACGGTGGAACCCATGTAGCAGATGTTATCCAGTTCCACGATGCTGCCTTTCCGGTATTGCTTTTCCTTTACTTCCGGAAACTTCTCTATCGGTTCCGACTCCCCGGTCAGGGAAGCCTGGCTGATGAACAAGTCCTTGGACTCGATGATGCGTAGGTCTGCCGGAATCATGTCTCCGGCTGCCAGGAAGACGATGTCTCCCGGAACCAGTTCCGTAATATCCAGTTCTTCCTCACCACTTCCGGCACGCTTCACGAGACAGGTATTCTTTACCATTTTCATTAGCGAGTCTGTGGCTTCGTTGGCTTTCCATTCCTGCCAGAAGCGCAGGATGGCACTACACACCACCATGACGGCGATGATGACGACTCCCGTCCATTCCTGTTCTCCCGGTTCTGCCATGAGTACGTCAATGACGAGTGATATGACTGCCAATCCGGTCAGCACTCCTATGAACGGATTGATGAAAGTTTTGATGAATACGATGAACGGATTTTTCTTTTGTTCGTGAACCACTTCGTTCTTTCCATACGTAAGTTGGCGGTCTTCAACTTCTGCTCTTGTCAACCCGAGCCTTGTCGTTTGCAGGTATGAGTAAACGGATTTTGCCGGTTGTGTGGCAGTCAGGAATACTTTCTCGGAGTTGAGCGCATACTGAGGCTGCTGTAACTTTTTCTTCCACTTCATAATCTCTTTCCTTTTTTTGAAGTTACTAATTGCGTTTCTATTTCACGGCGCAAAAGTAAGAACGGCTTCGTGGAGAAGCCGTTAGAGATTTATTAGAGTGGTATTAGAAAACCATTAGAGAAATCAGATATGCGGGAGTTTAACGACGTAAGTGGTCCCTTCACCCGGATGCGAGAAGACGGATATTTCCCCTTTGTGCAAACTCAGTATCTTTTGTGCCAAAGTCATGCCGATGCCGTAGCCGGATGCCACATCTTTGTTTTCGCCGCGGTAGAAGAGTTGGAACAAGTGCTCTTTGTCCTTGTCCGACATGCCCACACCGTCGTCCGAAAGGCGGATGATGGACCATTCTTCCCAGAAAGAAATCTGGATAAAAGAAGTTTGGTTCCGGGAGTACTTGCAATTATTTTCGATGAGGTTTACGAACGCTGTTGTAAGCAGGTAACTATTACCGATCACTGTGAGCACCTTGTCGTCTTCGGCTTCCTGCTCGAATACGAGTTCCACATGGAAATCGGGGTACGCCCTCAAGACAAGTTCCCTTGCATCGAGCAACAGTTCGTCCAGACGGATTTCTTCTCTTTTGATCTGTTCCGGTTCATAATCCGCTTTGGCAAGGTTCAGTAATCCGTCGATGAGTTTAATCACTCTTTGCGAATCCTGCAACGCGTTGTGGATGGCGTTTTGGTATTGTTCGGGACTTCGTTCTTTCTGCACGGCAAGATCAAGTTCGGCAGAAAGTGCAGCCATAGGGGTACGCAGTTCGTGCGACACGTTGCTGACAAACATCTTCTGCGAGTTGAATGACTTTTCCAGTCTGTCGAGCAAGGCATTGAAGGTAAGGCTCAGTTCGCCTAATTCGTCTTTCTCATTCTTGACGGGCAGGCGTTTGTTGATTCGTGAGGCGGTTATGTTCTCCGCTTCTTTTACGATGCTTCTGATGGGGGCCAATGCGCTCCGGGCAAGGAGGTAGCCTACAATAATCAGCACGGTCAGTCCGCTGAATAGTAATAGGGCGAGTGTTTCTTTCAGGATTTCCCGTTTGGCATATCCGTAGCCGTCATAAGCGGCGGCGGTAACGATGTAATCCTTACCTTCGAAAGTATAGATGATGCCTACGCCCTGGTAATCTTCGATGTAGAAGTCTATTTCTTTTTTCTGGAGGATGCGCTCTATCATTTCCGGAGTTTCCTTTATTATGTCGTTTTGCAAGGCATCGTGGTATAACATCCGGAAGTCGGTGTCGTAGACGGCTACTTCTACTTCGTCGATAAACTTTTTATTGTTCAGGTAAATGGATTGCATGGTTTCGGCATCCACCTGGTTGTTCAGAAACAGATGTGCCTTGGTGATGGCTTCGCTTTTCAGATTCCGGAAAAAGGCATTGCTGCGCGAGTGCTCACTGACGTAGTAGATGGCGGTGATAAATACCAGGAACACGGCAGCTGTGATACAAGTGTACCGCAGGGTTAAGGCTGTTCTGATCTTCATAGTTTATCCGTCAGTATGAAGCCCATACCGGCTTTGGTATGGATCAGTTTGGTGTCGAAGTCCTTGTCTATCTTTTTGCGGAGATAGTTGATGTATACGTCGATAAAGTTGGTCCCGGTATCAAAGTGGGTATTCCAAACCTTTTCGGCTATCTCTATGCGGCTGAGAACCCGCTCTGCATTCTCGGCCATGTAGAGCAACAGGTTGTATTCTTTGGGTGAAAGTTTGATGGGAGTGCCGTTTCGGGTTACATTTTTTCCTTGTAGGTCAATGTACAGGTCGGAATATCTGATCTCCCGGGGTTGCGGTGCGGTTGCTTCATTATTACGTTTCAGCAGTACCCTGATTCTTGCATAGAGTTCGCGGAAATCGAAGGGTTTCACCATGTAGTCATCGGCTCCTGCATCGAATCCATCCAGTTTATCATCTGTAGAGCCTAAGGCTGTCAGCATCAGGATAGGGATGCCTGGGTTTGTCTTACGGATTTCTTTACATAGCTCAAAACCATCCATCTTGGGCAGGATAATATCAGAAATCACCAGGTCGAACGTATGGACACGGAAGAGACGCAGTCCCATGACACCATCGTAAGCTATCATGGTTTGATAACCATTCTCTTCCAGTCCATTCTTGAGCAGGCTGGCTACTCTTGGTTCGTCTTCAATAATCAATATCGTATGCATGGTCTGTATTTTTTGTAGATTCCAGTTGTTTTTGTTTGAGACCATACAAATATAGAGATTATTTGTGAGTTTCTCTTTTCTTACTCTTTTAATAAAGGCAACTGGTTCAGCATATTCCTGATTTTTATAGCGATACGTGGCATTGGTTCGGCTACGGTCAGCCCTATCAGGTCATATTCGGAGGCAATATCGTTAATCACACGGACTACTTCCTCGGTCTTCATACCGTCCGGTTCAACGCCGACGCCTGCTATCATGTCGGCAGGATCTATCACGTCCAAGTCAAAGTGGACGACAACCTTGGAAGCTCCGGTACTTTTCAGCCATTCCATAATGGCGGAACTGTTGTCCGCTGTTTCTTTCGGTGCCAGACCTTTTATGCCCAATTCCTTTTGCCGTTCCTGCATGCCTTTATCCCATGAACGCAGTCCTACTATTAATGCTTTGGAAGCGTCAAACTTACCGGGCAGTAAGTTCATAATCTCTTCGTCACCCATTCCCAAGCAAGCGGTGAGGGCCATGGCATGATACCCTTTGTAATCATCATAAGGCAGGTTGATGTCCGGATGAGCATCTATCCAGATTATGGCTACATCGTTCGGGTATCGGGCAGCCAGATAAGTGAACGGAACAACGCTGACCGAACATTCTCCGCCCAGGATGATAATCCGGTCCGGTTTGTTTTCGTTAAGTATATCGAGCGTAGCCTTGCTTTGTTTGACAATCACGCTACGGGAGTTGATACCTTTTTCCGTTGCTCTGTCGTTTATATCGAGAGATACCGGAACTTCCACGGTTTTCTGATTGCTGTCCGGAGCCAGCAGGTTCAGTAACTGGGCACCTAAATAATAACCTCTGGAAGAGTCTTCTGCCGGAATATCCGGCATCCAATGATCTACAATTCCGCCTTGCCATTGCGGATAAATCAGGCGGATAGGAGTGGTTTCTTTCTTCATATCTTTACTTTTTACGAGTGGTTTTTTTAGTCGAATGGCACCTTCCAGTTTTCATCCAAATAGGCGGTGAAACACATGGCTATCTGTTCTTTATTGTTCTTTTCTTCGGCCAATGCAGGTATTTCGTCCAAAGAGAAATAGCTGCTTTCGGTAGTTTCTATATTACTCTGAAAACTTCCGCCTGTTACTTCGCAAAGAACAAAGGCTTTGCAGACATTGTATGCATAAGGAGGCACGTTGTGCAGGTTTCTATCCTGCAAAGCAATCAGGCGTACGGCTTTTACGTCCAGTCCGGCTTCTTCTTTGACTTCTTTCTCCGTATTGGTTTTGATGCTTTGGTTGACGTCTACCCAGCCACCAGGCATAGACCATACACCGGCTTTTTCTTTTACCAGGAGTATTTTCCCGTCATTAAAGATGGCGGCACGGGTATCCAGTTTAGGTGTCTGGAAACCGGTTTCATTGCAGAACAATTCTTTTACTTTCTCTACCGGCAGATCGCTTTGATGACTCATGATCTCTGCTGATATTTCCCGGATACGTTCAAAACGCTCGATGTCGAAGGGATCTCGGGAGTAGGTCAGTCCTGCCTGAGCTATGAATTGTAATTCCTTGGCCCATTCGAGCCAGCGGGGATCAGTGTTCTTGTTCATTGGATATCTGAGTTTAAAGTATCATATACAATTTTGGATATACTGGCGATGATAGCTGCATTATCTACATCGGCTTCCTGCGACTCCATGACGAAGACAGCTATATAATATTTCTGTCCGTTGGGCAGGATAACAAAGCCTGCATCGTTATCAGCAATCTTTATCCCTTCCGGAGTCCGGTCGGAAGAGCCTGTCTTATGGCCTACGATTACGTCGGCAGGTAACTGGCCTTTCAGCTTATCTTTGCCGGTAGAAGTTTCCTGCATGATTGCTTGAAGGAAGTCTTTGTATTGAGTTCCAAATAGGGGTTGCTTGTCGGCTATATTCAGTAATCTGACTACTTCTTCCGGAGTACTCCAGTTCAGATAGGCATCTCCGGAGGTATGCATGAGGTCTTCTGTTGCCGCAAGATTACAATCTTTTATTCCTAACGATTTCACATACTCGTTTACTTGATCTATACCACCGGCATATTCTATAAGGATATCACATGCGTTGTTATCACTCTGTGAGATACTGTACTTTAGTAATTCTCCGAGAGAAATTGTAATATCCTGATCAGGAAACTCATCTCTTAACGGACTGTATGTATCAGGCTTCAGTTGAGAAGACTTCACTTCGATAAGGCTGTCTAAGCCGATGTGATCTTTATCCATCTTATCCAGAACAGCCAGTCCCACATGAAACTTGAAGACGCTTAACAGGGGAAAATGGATTTGATTATTATAAACGGCTACAATCTCATCATTGGCGAGTACGGCAACGCCTACCGTAGCTTTCTTATCTTTCAGAAAGGAATCTATTTGTTGCTCTATCTTCTGCTTCGGGGTGCGGTTGGTGGTATTGCATGCACTGAATAAGATTGCCAGCGCCATACAACTTAAAAAGAATTTTGCTTTCATACGTGAATTATAAAGGATTAATAATATCAGATGGTAATCAATTTCTCATTAGTTTTTATAGTTGTTAATTTTTGGGTGATTCAGGAGTTAGTATCAATTCATAATCAAACACGTCCAGCCAGCGATCGAATTTCAATCCGACTTTCTCAAAGTGGGAAACTTGCTTAAAACCAAGTTTCTGATGCAGGGAATTACTGGCTTCGTTGCCTTCCGTGATGCAGGCTATCAATGCGTGATAACCTCTGTGACGGCATTCGTTAATCAACGTCTGCATGAGTTGTTTTCCTATTCCTTTGCCTTGATATTCGGATGCCAAATAAACGGTTGTTTCCAGCGTATGCCTGTAAGCCGCTCTTTCTTTCCAGGCATGGGCATAACAGTACCCGGCAATTTTACCTTCCGTTTCATAAACGAAGTAAGGAAAGTGTGATACTATTCCGGTTATGCGTGAACGCATTTCCTCTTCGCGTACAGGTTCTGTTTCAAATGTAATCACACTGTGTGCGACATACTCGTTGTAAATGGCTGTAATGCTTCCGGTATCTTCCGGCCTTACTTCTCTTATCATAACAAGTGCAATTCTTTAGCAATCCGGCAAGCTTCAATAGAATTGTTTACCTGAAGTTTCTCCAAGATATTTTGCCGGTGCCGGTTTACGGTGTTTATACTAATGGATAATGTCTGGGCAATGTCCTTACTCATTTTTCCCTTATTTATCAATTGTAGGATTTCTTTTTCCCGGTCTGACAACAGGTCGTTGCAATTCTGCTTTTCCAGTTCGAGGGTTTGCCCGTCTGCCGAGTTAAGAATGGTGCAACTTAACGACGTATCCATTGAAAAGTTGTAAAGGCATAAGGATAACCATACACTTCCGTTTGAGTGGCTCGCTATATAAAACATCCTGTGCAAGATGTGTACATACCTGCCCGAATGATCGCGCATGCGCATATTGTGTATAAGGTAATAGTCCGGGCGTTTCTTTTCCGGGACACTTTTCAGGAAGTGGAAGAAGCGGAGCTCCTGCAAATGCTTTTCCTGTAAGTCGTCCGGATGAATGCGGCTGAATATTTCTTCTTCCCATATCGACTGAATGGTCTTGGCGGTATTTCGTTCTGCCAGTCCCAGTTTCTCGGCTACTCCGCCGTAATAAATATAACTAATATTGGCTTTCATATCACTTAACACTGCTATGGCATTTTCAGTCTGTGCATATATGGAAGCTATATGTTTGCACTCATTCAGGCGTTCCGTCTGTTTTTGTTCCTCGGTGAACGCTTGTTTCAGTAGCTCTTTCTTCAGTTTATTTACGATGTCCATACGGTATGGAGATGGAAAAATGGTTATTAATCAGTATTGCCGACTTATCTGTAAGCCTTTACCTTTGCAAAGGTAATGAAAACTAATGGTTATTTATTTTAAGTGCAATAAATTATGGAGAGTGAAAAAGCAAAAGCGAAAGCCGGGAAATTGTATGATGCCAATAATGATATAGAGCTTGTGTCGGAGAGGGAAGCTTGCAAAGAAGTATGCTATGAACTGAATAGCTTGCGCCCTTCACAAAAGAAGGAGCGGGAGAGCATTATCCGCCGACTGTTCGGTAAGACCGGAAAATCGTTCTTGATAGAACAACCATTTTATTGTGATTACGGATATAATATCGAAATAGGAGAGAACTTCTATTCGAATGTGAATTGCGTCATTCTGGATGGAGCTAAAGTTACATTTGGTGATAATGTTTTTGTAGCTCCGAACTGTGGTTTCTATACTGCCGGACATGCCTTGGATGCGGAACAGAGAATCCAGGGGCTTGAATATGCCTATCCTATCACTATCGGAAATAATGTGTGGATTGGTGCCCAGGTCTGCGTGTTGCCGGGAGTGACGATTGGTGACAATACGATTATTGGTGCCGGAAGTGTGGTTACAAAAAGTATTCCTGCCAATGTGCTGGCCGTCGGTAATCCTTGCCGTGTGCTACGTACGATCACCGAAGCGGACAGGGCTAAATATATGTCAGAATAATAATTAAACCTGTTGGCGGAATTAATTTAGTGCATACTTAATTCTGCCAATGGGCTTGTCGTTAATGAAGTTTACGTATTGCA
>ENA-UEOI01002738-UEOI01002738.1-human-gut-metagenome-genome-assembly--contig:-NODE-2738-length-11689-cov-3.760937_pt1 | contig 11689 bp, 6 predicted proteins | sample MGYA00242883_ERZ507882 | MGnify/ENA primary metagenome ERZ507882 (study PRJEB26167, sample SAMN06115502) | human gut metagenome | host: Homo sapiens | place: China:Chongqing | collected 2015-07-29... | reverse complement strand
GACGGATTTCGATTATGCCAAGAATTTCATGATTGACGACCGTAATGCCTTGGTGTTCCATGTGGGGGTAGGAGTGGGTTAGATGTATTTAATATATAATGCATGAATCCCGAATTGGCGTAAAGTTAAGGAAAATGAAAGAGCCGGTTTGAGTATATTGTATTATAAACTAGAGAATTTATTGATTTTGCAAAATCTATGTGTATGAAAAACTTTGTTTAATTTTAAATTGTAATCATGAAAGAAAGTATATGTAGTCGATGGCATTTGAGGCTTATCGTGTTATTAATCTTATTTTTCCCTTTGACGTTGAGTGCTGCGCAAGGGAGAGTGACAGTAAAAGGACAGTCGATAACTTTGAGACAAGCCATTAAGATTATCGAATCCAGTTCTAATTTTAAGTTTTTCTTCAATCCGAGTGACCTTGATGCATTACCGGGTAAAAATCTGGATTGTGAAGGAGAAATCTCGGATGTGTTGAAAGAAGTATTTGCCGGAAGTGGTATCAGTTATGTAATTATGGGAGATGATATCATCTTGAAATTGGAAAAGAAGGCAGCAAGCACACAGCAGAAAAAAGTAGAGATTGTAGGAGGTGTAGTAGATGCGAGGTCCGGAGAATCGGTGGTAGGAGCAACTGTACGGGTAAAAGACGTGAACAGCGGAGTGATTACCGATATGGACGGAAAGTTTACGATTAAGGCCACTCCCGGAGATGTGCTTGTCATTTCATATATCGGATATGAAACCAAGGAAGTGAAAGTGGTCAACGGCAAGGTACTTCTTGTAGAACTTGTGGAAGATGCAAAGCAGTTGGAAGAAGTGGTGGTCACTGCTTATGGCAGCGGACAAAAAAAGGCTAGTATGGTAGGTTCCGTACAGGCAATCCGCCCGGCGGAACTGCAGGTTCCTTCGGCTTCTCTTTCCAATTCTTTTGCCGGACGATTGGCTGGTGTTATTGCTGTTCAGCGTACCGGACAACCGGGAGCGGATGGATCGGATTTTTATATTCGCGGTATTTCTACAATGAACGGAGCAACCAATCCGCTGATTATATTGGACGGAGTGGAAATATCCTCCGGTGATTTGGATAATCTTGACCCGGAAATCATTGACGGCTTCTCTATTTTGAAAGACGCTACTGCTACGGCAATGTACGGTACCCGTGGGGCTAATGGCGTTATGATTATTACCACTAAATCCGGTCGTAATATTGATAAACCGATTATCAATTTCCGTGTGGAAGGACAGATCACAAGTCCGACAAGTAAGCCGAAGTTTGTCGACGGAGCCACTTACATGGATTTGTTCAATGAATCTTTGTTGAACGGCGGCTCTACCGAATCTCCCTATTCGGCAGAAGAAATTGCCGGAACGCGTGCTGGATTAAATCCGTATGCTTATCCGAATGTCAACTGGTATGACGAGCTTTTTAAGGATCAGGCATTTAACCAGAATTTCAATGTTAATATCCGGGGAGGCGGCAAACGAGTGGATTATTTCTCAAGTGTCACGGTCAATCACGAGACAGGTATGATTAAGAATCGTTCCAAAGACTTTTTCTCCTATAATAATAACATTAATGTGATGCGTTATTCATTTCAGAATAACATTAATGCATATTTGGGTAAGGATTCACGTCTTTCTTTGCGCTTGAATGTGCAGCTGAGAAAAACGAAGCAACCCAACATCAGTATGAACGATCTGTTTGCGGGAGCTATCAATACAAGTCCGGTGGAAGCTCCGATCTATTTCCCTGACGACGGTGTTACTACACATATCAAGTGGGGTGTGAATGACCGCTTGAAACCGGGACAGCAACAGAATCCGGTGGCACAGCTTGCATCCGGCTATCAGGATAATTTCCGGAGCACGGTAGTGGCGGCATTGGAGTTTGAGCAGAAACTGAATTTTATTACCGAGGGACTTAGATTTAAGGCATTGGCCTCTTTCAAGAACTGGTCAAGTACTACTAACAGTGCTTCCGCGGGTTGGAACAAATACCATTTACAGGATTTCTCGGTAGATGATAATGGAGTGTATTCTTTTGTCACCAGACTTCAGAATGAAAGCGGTGGAGAAGTATCTACGGACTTGAAACCGGGTGTTGCCAACTCGGGCGACCGCCGATTCTATTTCCAGGCTATCATGGACTACAACCGTACATTTGGAAAGCATGATGTGAATGCCATGTTTATCTATAATCAGGATGAACTGGTGACTCAATTATTCAGTGGCGACTTGATTGCTGCACTTCCCAAACGTAAACAAGGTGTTGCTGCTCGTCTTTCGTATGCTTACGACGGGAAATATCTGGCGGAAGTGAATATGGGTTACAATGGTTCCGAGAATTTTGCCAAAGGACACCGTTGGGGATTCTTCCCTTCTATTGCAGTGGGATATAACATCAGTGAGGAAGCGTTCTTTGAACCTTTGAAGAATGTTTTCTCTAACATGAAGATTCGTGCTTCGTGGGGGCTTGTTGGTAATGACAATATTGGTGGGGCACGTTTTGTGTATATGCCGACAATCAACCTGACAGGTACCGGATATACTACCGGGCTGGACGGTGATATAACTTATAAAGGTCCTGTATATTCCCGTTATGGTAATCCGGAGGTTACTTGGGAAGTGGGTAAGAAAGTCAATGTAGGTTTGGATTTGCAGTTGTTTAACTCATTGAACCTGACAATGGACTATTTCCACGAAACCCGTACTGATATATTTCAGGAGAGAGGTACGATTCCTCAATATCTGGGAACAGCAGGAACAAAGGTGTTCGGAAACTTGGCAGCCATGAAGAATCAAGGCTTCGACTTTGCGGCAGATTTCAATAAGAAAATAGGTAAGGACTGGTTTATCAGTTTCAAAGGGACATTTACGTATGCTCATAATGAGATTACAAAATACGATGAATCTCCGAAATATGCTTTCCAGTCAAAAGTAGGGCAGAGTGCAAATATTCCTAGTATTATGATTTCCGACGGTCTTTTCAAAGATCCGGATGATGTGAAAAACTCTAACCAGCAGATCGGAGGAAATCTTAGTGCCGGTGATATCAAGTATGTGAATATCTCCAAACTTTATGGTTATGATGATGATATCGTGGATATTTCTGACTGGGTATGGGCGAAGAATCCTACCGTTCCGGAGATTGTATATGGTTTCGGCCCTTCTATACGCTGGAAGAATCTTGATTTCTCTTTCTTCTTCCAGGGAGTTGCAAAGGTTTCATTGGTTATGAGTGATTTTCATCCGTTCGGAGACAACAGTTTGCGTAATGTCCTGACTTGGATTGCTGACGATCGCTGGTCTCCCGACAATCAGAATATCAACGCCACTTATCCTCGTCTGACTAGGGACACGAGTGTAAACAACACTCAACGCTCTGACTATTGGCTGCGCAACGCTGCATTTATCAAGTTGAAGAACGCAGAAATAGGTTATACATACAAGAATATGCGTTTCTATGTCAGTGGCATGAACCTGGCGACTTTCTCGCCATTCAAGCACTGGGACCCGGAACAAGGAGGAGGTAATGGTTTGAAATATCCTACGCAACGTGTTTTCAACTTTGGTTTTCAGATGACTATTAATAATAACCGCTAATTTGAATAAAATGAAAAAGATATATAATATTTTGTTATCGTTCGTATTTGCCGGCTGTCTCTTGGGCTCATGTGATTATCTGGATATTGTGCCGAATGAAACAGCCAATGAAGAAGATGCATTTGCTTCGGAACAAGCTGCATTGAACTATCTGTATTCCTGTTATTCCTTTATGCCTGCTTATCAGAACTCGCATACTTTTATCGGATATGCAGGAGATGAAATAGTAAGCTGTTTCAACGGAGAACCTATTAAACTATATTTTCAGGGAGGATATACTTCAGGAAATATCGGCAATGTGGATGCGACATACAGTAATATGTATAAAGGTATACGGCAATGTTATCTGTTGAAGAAGAATATTGCGTCCGTTCCGGGATTGAGTGATGATAAGATTAATGATTTCGCCAATCAGGCGGATTTTCTGATTGCTTATTATCATTCGGTATTGATGCAGCATTATGGTCCTATCATCTTGGTAAAAGAATTACCGGATATGAATACACCTTATGACAAGATGGCAGCCCGTTCTCCTTATGACGAATGTGTGGACTGGGTATCCGAACAATTCAGAATCGTATCGGAGAAATTGCCTACGGAACGTATGGGATCTTCTTACGGACTGGCAACTAGTGTAGCTGCCAAAGCGCTGAGGGCCCGATTGTTGCTTTATGCTGCTTCTCCTCTATTCAATGGAAACTCGGAATATTACAGTGACTTTGCCAACAATGACGGCACCTTATTGATGTCTCAAACATATAGTAAAGAGAAATATAAAGTAGCTGCCGATGCAGCTTTGGAAGCAATAAACTTTGCAGAAGATCACGGATACAGATTATATTACGTTGGCGATGATGCCATTGGTACAGCCACCTATCCGTATCCGAAAGATCCTATCCAAAGACAGCTGCGTCTTACATACCTGGACAAGAACGGAACTAAGGAGGTGCTTTGGGCAAATACCCGCTTGGAAGAAATGTATAGCATACAGAATAAATCCATTCCTTATCTTTCTTTTGGAGGAGGATATGGTCCGTCTCTGACAATGGTAGAACGATTCTATACCGAAAATGGTCTTCCGATTGACCAAGACCCGACGTATGACTATGAAAATCGTTTTCAGACTACTATTCTGGATGATGATACACGCGGAGAGGGAATAACTTTGAAATTGAACGATCATCGTGAGCCGCGTTTCTATGCCTGGATATCTTTCCATAATGGCTTTTACGAATGTCAGACGGAGAATGTAGTAGCCGACGGTACCAAAGGTATTACTTATCAGGATAAAATGGACCGTTCCGACCGTAAACAACGCAAAAGATGGTTGACACAGTACAAGAAGGAAGACAACAGTGGCAAAATGAACAGAGGAAATAACTACTCTCCAACCGGTTATCTGAATAAGAAAGGGGTTCATCCGGGATCGGCTGCCCGTAAGTCGGACAACGTGCCTTCCTTGAGATATCCGTTGCCTATCATTCGTTTAGGTGAGTTGTATCTGGATTATGCAGAAGCTTGTGTCGGATATGGTGATGCTAGTTATGTGGCTGAAGGCATGAAGAAATTGAACGTAATCCGTGAGCGTGCCGGCATTGCCCCTGTACTGACTGCCTGGGCGAAGGCAAAGGAGCCGTTGACAGATTATTCTTCCGTAGGCCCCGATGGTCGTTTGATGCAGATTGTACGTCAGGAACGTATGATTGAACTTTATATGGAGACTCATAATTTCTGGGATCTTCGTCGCTGGAAGTTGGGGGAAAAATACTTTGGTGTATATCCGAGAGGATTAAATGTGGAAGCTACCAAAGATGAGGACTTCTTCAAGGATACACAAATGACAAGTCACATTCGTGAATTCCGTACTCCGGCGAATTATTTGATGCCTATTCCGGTAGATCAGGTAAGTAATAACCCGCAAATGGTGCAGAATCCGGGCTATTAACGGTAAGATGAAGGCAGAATCTGTTTTGAAGTTTTTTGAAACAGATTCTGTTTCTATTATTTGCTAAGTGTCTTATTTTATGGATATTTATTTTTATCTTTGCTGCACGTTTTTCCATAAATTATGATACAGAAAATTAAAACTGTTCCTTTTCAGTAAGGGGAACTTAATTAATGAATGTATTTATTACATAACGAACTTAATTTTATAGTGATGAACAACAAACACTGCATTTTTTTGTCAGGGGTAGCCGCCTTGGTAACATTGCCCTCCTTTGCTCAGAGTAAAGGGGCGTCTGAGAAGCCTATGAATATTTTGTATATAATGAGTGACGACCACTCATTTCAGACTATCAGTGCCTACGATCACCGTTTTATAGAGACACCCAATATCGACCGTATCGGCAATGAAGGAGTTGTCTTTACCAATAGTTTTGTGGCAAACTCTATAAGCGGACCCAGCCGTGCGTGTATGTTGACGGGAAAACATAGCCATAAGAATGGTTTTATAGATAATGCGCACCGGTTTGACGGAAGCCAGCAGACCTTCCCTAAGCTGTTGCAGAAGGCAGGTTATCAGACTGCTATTGTTGGTAAATGGCATCTCACCTCTAATCCCACGGGATTCGATTATTGGAATATTCTGATTGGTCAGGGTGATTATTACAATCCTTATTTTATAGATAATGGTAAGAAAGTGCAGATAGAAGGGTATGCCACCAATATCACTACGGACTTGGCGCTGGAATGGCTGGAGAACAAACGGGAGAAAGAAAAACCGTTCTGTCTGTTGTTGCATCATAAAGCCCCGCACCGTACATGGATGCCCGACACTTGTGACTTGGGAGCGTTTGATAAGGTGAAGTTTCCATTGCCGGAAAATTTCTATGATAAATATGAAGGCCGTATAGCTGCTTCCGAACAGGAGATGAACATATTCAAGGATATGGACCTTGTCTATGACCTGAAAATGGCGGATAAAGAAAATGAGATTCATACAAAAACTGGATTGGAAGGTTATGGACGCGCTATGTATAAGCGTATGAATCCGCAACAAAAAGCTGCCTGGGATGCTTATTATGACCCTATTATCAAAGATTTTAAAGCCCGGAAACTGGAAGGCAAGGAACTAGCGGAGTGGAAGTATCAACGTTATATGCATGATTATTTGAGTGTGATTCGTTCGGTCGACCGCAATATCGGACGGGTGTTGAAGTATCTCGAAGAAAAAGGGCTTCTGGAAAATACATTGGTGGTTTATACTTCCGACCAGGGATTCTATATGGGAGAACACGGTTGGTTTGACAAACGCTTTATGTACGAGGAGTCATTCCGTACTCCGTTGTTAGCCCGTTTTCCTCATGGCAAGAAAGGAAAAGTGTCGCAAATGGTTCAGAATATAGACTATGCACCTACCTTTTTGGAACTGGCGGGAGTAGATATTCCGGAAGATATTCAGGGAGTATCTTTGTTGCCTTTGCTGAAAGGAGAACGTCCTAAGGACTGGCGTAAGTCCCTTTACTATCATTTCTATGAATATCCGGCGGAACATGCGGTGAAACGTCATTATGGTGTGCGTACCGAACGCTATAAACTGATACATTTTTATAATGATATTGATGCGTGGGAGCTGTATGACCTGAAAAAAGATCCGCGTGAAATGCATAATTTGTTTGGGAAGCCCGGTTATGAAAAGATAACTGAAAAACTGAAAGGGGAATTGGTAAAGCTTCAGACTCAGTATGACGATCCTATTGAATCTCAATTAAAAAAATAAAGTATTATGAATGCCAAGGAATTTGTACAAATAGTAAAGAAGATGTTTTCTAAAGGACTGACTCCGGAGGAAAAAATAAAATTAGCGGATGAAGGACCGGTGTGCCGTTTATTACTAAGACAGTGGGATAAATTCTTTGGCACTTCTATTGAAAACAAAAAAATTGAGGAGGAGATATGGACCAACATTACGGATGTATGTTGGAATCACAAACCTGCAAAGAAAAAATTGTCAGGCTATAATCGGGGTTTTAGGATTCTGGCTGCCGCCGCTTGTCTTTTGCTGGTCGTAGGTACGTGGTATCTGATTACTTCAAGAGCTTCTTTAGAGACAATAGTCCTGGGACCGGCCGATACGCGTATGACGTATGTCCTTCCGGATAGTTCGGTGGTATGGCTCGCTGCGGGAAGTACGCTTTCATATCAGGACGATTTTTTGAAAGAGCGCAAAGTGGTCTTAGAGGGAGAAACGTCTTTTGAGGTGAAAAAGATGACAGGAGGCAGTCCTTTCAGGGTTTATTTCAAAGATGCGCTTGTGGAAGTCAAAGGGACGGAATTTAATATAAAGTCTGATGATGAAGTAGCGGAGGTGACTCTCTTTACCGGAAAAATAGATTTTCAGGTGACGGGGCAAGAGGCCATAGAGGTGAAGCCTGCTCAACGCATCACTTACTATATTGATTCAAAGACGATTGAAACCGAGACGTTGGATATTGAAGGATATGACTGGAGAAAAGAAGAGTATAACTTTACGGATAAGCCGCTTGGTGAACTGATAAACTTAATCAATAAGAAGTATCATACGAAAGTGTGTTTCGAGAATAAAAAGAATAGGGATAATCTGTTTACGGGAACTATTCGTAAAGATGAAGAATTAGCGAAGGTATTGCGGAAAATCTCTATCAGTTTTGGATTAAATACAAGGCAGGAGAAGGATACGATTATTCTTTATTGAGTATCCATAAAATAATACTGGTAAGAAAGCAGTTACATTTGTCATAACTGATTATAAAAAGGCTGTCCCGGAATGAAACACGGGACAGCCTTTTCTGTATCAATATCCGTCCTATTGGTGGTAGACTTTCAGATTGGTAATCTGACTTTTGAAGTTACCTGTTTCTTGTAATGGGAAAACTAATGTACGAACGTAATTCATGGAATCTTTTCCACCATTATAAAAGCGTTTCTGTATATTTAGTTCTTCTACGATTTTTCCATTTATATGCAGGCGGGTGACGCGGTTGTCTCCGCTAATACCTACTGTTGCATGTTCGCCGGGCATGATACGGTAGTTGAAAGTGTTGAGATAGCCGTCGCGTGCAAAGCCCAACATTCCACTTATCGGATCAGATAAATAGAATACGGCGTCAGGAGAACGGAACAGTTCTGTACCTTTTGCTTCATCAGCTCCTTTTATATCAAAAGATACCAGATAATTATACCCGATTTCCCGATAGGGAAGAGTACGGTTGGGGGTAACAGCTGCCTGTTCGTAAACCAGGCCGGGAGCTTTTCCGATTCTTCCGAGTTGATTCACACCCGGAGCTTCGCTTAGTAAATTGCGTTGTTCATTGAAACTGTCATAGGGAGTTGTGACTTGTTTGCCTGTCCACATTTTAACGGCTAGTGTCTGCAAGGCCGGGTAAACCCGGTGATGAATATCCTTATTGGAAATGCCGTTACCCACATGGTCGTTCCATACAGCAAACATTCCTCCTAAAATATTCGGGTCCTTTTCTTCAAACACGGCTTTGCCTATCTGTGCAGGAGTCCATTTCTCGTATAGTGATTTGGTATTCAGATAATCATAATAATATCCTGCCTGGGGGACTATGTAGACCAGTCCGTCCGGGATACTGATTAAATGGTATCCTTGCTTTATCATTTCTTTCGGGTCGGCATAACCGTTATACCATGCATTCATGATGACATTTTCCGATTTGACGGGAGTATCTCCTTTGGCGTGTGTCAGTGCACCCCATACGCAGGCTTGCTTGCCGAAGCTTTCTATATAACGGATATAGTGATCGGTGAAGGCGCGGAATTTCTCCACAACTTCCTTTTTGGCGTTTGAATATTCGTCGGTGCCCACATGGACTTTGTTGCCCCGGAATACAGGTTCTTCTCCTTCCAGATATTCTTTGAAAAGAGCGTCGAAGAAAGTATAAACCTCGGGATTAAATAAATCCAAATGATCCATGCCATATTCTTTACTTCCCAATTCCGGTTTATAATGACTGAAAGCCAAGGAGTGGGCGGGGATATCAATCTCCGGAATGATCTCTACATAGCTTTGTTCAGCCAATTTTTGCAGGTCGACGAATTCTTTTTTCGTATAATGTCCGTCCCGTGCCGTCAGTCCCGGATAAGTATCACATTCCAGGCGGAAGGCGGCATACGTTTTTGACCAGTCATGTTCGAAGTATTGTTTGAAGCCGTTATCGTTCAGGTGGATTTGCAAAGTGTTCATCTTGTAGTAAGACATAGTCTTTACATAATCCTGTAAGTATGAAAGCGGGATGAACTTACGGCCGCAGTCTATCATAAAGCCGCGAAGCGGATAGTCTGGGTAATCTCTCAGGGTTCCTTTCGGGAGCTGATGATTTTCTGACTGTTCGGCAATCTGAAGTAAGGTACGTGTACCCCAATATACACCGATATTTTCGGGGGCGGATAAAGCAACCCGGTCTGTGACGCGGATCGTATATCCTTCTTTTCCTAATTTCTTGTCGGTGCGGAGGGAAAAGATAAAGTCGCCGGCAGCTCCTTTCCCTTGCACTACTTCGAGCGAACGTCCGAACATTGTTTGATAGTCTTGGGCAAAGATTCGTGCGATGCGTTCAAGCTCCGGATTGTTGGCGGCATACACGATTTTTGTAGCCTCGGTGGGAACAAAAGCTCCGTCACTGCCTTTCCATTCTTTCAGTTCGGGGATAACAAAAGGTTTGGGATTTACGGAAGCATTGGCTCCGGTGGAAATAATAAGACATAAAGCTATTAGCCAGTAGAAACGATTGATATATTCCATGCTGTATTATATATAAAGTTAGTAAAGTATAAAACGTCATAAATGTAAGACAAATAATGGAATATACCACTACCAATTATGAATCTTTAAGTTCAAAGTTAAATGTAGTATGCAATCCGGTTCTCATTTTATTGGCTGATGAGTTGTTAATAGTTCCTTTTTAAGAACTTTTCAATATGTAATTGTTCTTTTTTATTCTAAAATCTATGTTATCTGTCTCCCGGAAATTTGTATAACTAGATTGATTTGTATTTCTTTGTATAATAATATACTAACCCCCCTTTTAATTACTTATGAAAAATAGAAAGATTTATTTAATGGGAGCCTGTTTGTTGTGTGGACTCACTTCAATTGCACAAAATGTAAGTTTACAGCCGCCCCCACAGCAACTCAATGAACAAGGTAAAACACTCAGTCTTCCTGCTATCTACCGGATAGAAGGTGAAAAAGAAGCAAACCCGCATGCGGTGAAAGCGTTGCAAGGTATCCTTACCGGCAAGCAAAGTACCAAGGAAGGAATCCGTATTTATATTGGTGAGAAGGGAGACAAAAGTGTACGTAAGTATAACAAGTTGATTCCCAATCATGAAGAAGGTTATTATCTGGCTGTCAATGATAAAGAAATCATATTGGCCGGCAATGATGAACGGGGTACTTATTATGCTATTCAGACATTCGCCCAATTGCTGAAAGAAGGAAGATTGCCGGAAGTGGAAATCAAAGATTATCCTTCTGTCCGTTATCGCGGTGTAGTGGAGGGCTTCTACGGAACTCCCTGGAGCCATCAGGCACGTCTTCGCCAACTGAAGTTCTATGGTGAGAATAAGATGAATACCTATATCTACGGTCCTAAAGACGATCCGTATCACAGCGCTCCCAACTGGCGTTTGCCTTATCCGGAAAAGGAAGCAGCCCAATTGCAGGAGCTTGTGAAAGTAGCCAATGAAAATGAAGTTGATTTTGTATGGGCTATTCACCCGGGACAGGATATCAAATGGAACCAGGAAGACCGTTATTTATTGCTCTCAAAATTTGAGAAGATGTATCAGCTCGGTGTCCGTTCCTTTGCGGTGTTCTTTGATGACATCTCGGGCGAAGGTACCAATCCTCAGAAGCAAGCTGAATTATTGAACTATATTGATGAGGCGTTTGTAAAGGCAAAGCCGGATGTAACTCCGCTTATCATGTGTCCTACGGAGTATAATAAAAGCTGGTCGAACCCCAAAGGCAATTATCTGACTACATTAGGTGAGAAACTGAATCCTTCTGTCCAGATTATGTGGACAGGTGATCGTGTGATTTCCGATATTACCCGCGACGGCATTTCCTGGA
>ENA-UEOI01002719-UEOI01002719.1-human-gut-metagenome-genome-assembly--contig:-NODE-2719-length-11776-cov-4.784597_pt1 | contig 11776 bp, 8 predicted proteins | sample MGYA00242883_ERZ507882 | MGnify/ENA primary metagenome ERZ507882 (study PRJEB26167, sample SAMN06115502) | human gut metagenome | host: Homo sapiens | place: China:Chongqing | collected 2015-07-29... | reverse complement strand
CGGGGTGTCGCAAAGCGATATAGAGGTCTTCTGTTAGAAAAATAAATACGAGGAAAGTATTTACCTCCCTCCTCCCTGCTGTGTCCCGTAGTATTACGGGGTGTTTTGCACAACAAAATATAGGGGAGGTGTCCGAAGGACGGAGGGGTTAGAAAATGCCGGCAATGGAGGAGTTTAAAACTGATGAAGTGACATTTCAGTCCTCTCCCTCTGCTCATCGCAGATGAGATAGGGGGAGTGCCCGTAGGGCGAGGGGGTTGAATCTTCAATCAAACGATAGTTCTCTGTCTCTCACCGAATTGATCGGAATGAGGTTGTCGACAAGAATTTCATTGCTAAAATTCAATCCTTTATCTGCGGATTTTCTACCGAACAGATGTCTGGCGCGTGAGGAATAGAAAAAAGGAGCGGCATGTAATGCCGCTCCTTTTTTATGGTTGAAAGTAGTATCGGTTAAAATACGACTACTTTTTTATTTCCGATCAGATAAATACCGGTCGGTAATTCTATAATGTTGGTTCCCTCGACAAGTTCTATTTGTCGAACTTGTGCTCCGGTGAGTGCATAGATAGCGATAGGCATAGCTTCGGCAGTTTCGATGGTTACTTGACCTTTGCCGTTGATGACTTTCATTTCATTGGTGGCTACATCTTCGATACCGCTAGGTTGACCTTTTGAGATTGACAGCTCGACGATTGTCCAACGGGCAGCTTCATTGGCTTCACAAGTGTATTTGAAAGCGAAACGAATGGGAGTGGTGAGATCGTGCAACTCGATGTTACCCGATTCGGTCGTTTCTTGGCTGGTAGCCCATGTTGCCATATCGGTGATTTCGGTCCATGAGGCATCGCTCGGTTGCGACATGCTGCTGGGGTCGAAATCGGTTGAGTAGAACAGTTGTAAATCGTTACCGTTAAATGACTTTTGACTGCTGAACGCTAAAACTATATCTGAGGCTGTTACGGCGGGAGAGATTAAATAAGCCTCACCGACACCTTTATCGAAACCATTAGCTTGAACCCCATAATTGGTCGATTCCCATTCTACTGTTCCCTCGGTTGTATAGGTGAGCCAATCGCCTAATCCTTCTGTCTTGAAATCAATTTGATAAGGAAGTGCTACCGATGTATTACGAACGGTCAGTGTGTATTGGGCAGCACCTTCTTGATAGGTGTTATCGGCAGCAGTGGAGGCTTTGATTACAGTTGTTCCTGCACCTACGAGTGTTACTACACCTTCTGTGCTGATAGTAGCTACTTCTTGGTTACTGCTGCTGTAAGTGATAGGCCTTGTTGGAGTAGCAGTAGCTGCACTATTGTAGGTGAATCCTTTTGTGAAGAATAAGGTTTGGTCTCCGTCTATTTCATTGAATGTTACTTCTACGGCTGTTCTGCTGTCTTCTTGTTTATAAAGAGTAAGGTGTTTTTGGGAACCGGTATAGCAAGCGAATCGAGGACTTCCTGTATTATATTGTAAGTAGCGATTATTTACACCGGCATTTTGGATTTTGAAAACTTTATTATTCTCATCGTATATAAAATTCCAACCACATTCTCCGATTGTATAGTCATTGTATATATAGGCTTCATTATTGTTGCCCTTAAATCCTACAAATATATTTCCGTTGCTGATAGAGTAATGATCGTCCGATTCTAGGGTAATGTCCCACATAACTGTTTTGTCGTCGGTGACGATTTTATTTTCGGTAAGGTCTATTTCGGTGTTTCCAAAGAATTACCCGGCATTGGTTGTATTCAAAGCCATTACCGAGTTGGCATCATCGCTTGCTTGGTAAACGATAATATATTTCCCTCCGGTTACGGAACCATTAGTTACTTTTACAAATGTTTTGAGAGCTGCTGGATCTGTTACTTTCAACGTATATTCGACAAAAGAGGCGTCGAAAGTTGCTGTTTCGGCAACTTCGGCCTTGATTACGGTTGTTCCACCGGCAAGGAGTGTTACCGTACCTTGTTGGTCGATGGTAGCTACTTCTTGATTGCTGCTGCTGTAAACGATAGTAGCGTCCGATTTCGTTGTGGCTTTGCTGCTGTAACTTCCGTCTGCCAACATTTTGGTTATGTCGCCAGTGATTCCGCTAAATGTTAATTCGGGATTTGATTTTCCCGTTTCTTCCAATTTGTAGAGAGTTAAATTCTGTTGTCCTGATTTATACGTTGTGAAACGAGGACTTTGTGCATTATATTTTAAATATAAGGTTGTAGTTTTTACACTTTGTACCGTAAAAACTCCCGAGGTAACTGTAAAATTCCAAAAGAAGCCATTATCGTTATCGGCCCAAGTTTTTATAGGAACATTTTTTTCTCCGGCACAATAAACATAAGAAGTCCCATTATTAATTGTTTTACTACCGTTGTTAGTTTTTATTTCCCAAATGATGGATGCATCTGGGTTGATAATTTCGTTATCGATAGGGGATATACTCGTGTGCGTATAGAATTTCCCATCGTTTGTGCTGTTCATGGCATATTCGCCTTTTTCATTGGCTATTACATATTTTCCATCGGTAAGTTCTTCGATAGAAGATATTTTTTTGTAAGTCTGGCTCCACACCGGGACAGTACCACAAACCAACGCTACTAATAAGATAGCTGTGTGTAAGAAGTAATTTTTTTTCATAGATGTATTGTTTTAGAGTTAGAATATTCTATATGGTTTATTTTGAGCCCATTGAAATTAGTCTAACAAAAATATAAAAACGAATCGGAAAGAAAAAGCTTTTTTGAAGGAAACTTTATATTTTTAATGAAAATGTCATATCTATTGTTTATTTATCTTTCGTCTCTGAGCTTATAAGCCAGTTGTTCACCATCTCTTTTCAACCCCTCCGGCTCTGCGAGCCACCTCCCCTATATTTTGCGTTGCAAAACACCCCGTAATACTACGGGACACGGCAGGGAGGAGGGAGAAATACTTTCCTCGTATTTATTCCCCTATACGGCTAACAGAAGACCTCTATATCGCTTTGCGACACCCCGTTAATGCTATGAGACACGGTAGGGAAGGAGGTTTAAATACCATACCAATAATGCCGCACCACTCTCTCGCAGTTCTAAGAAGGGTGTTGGCAATGCCACGTGGAACACGGCAGGGGAGAGGTGTAGAAATGTTCCCTTTGTCAAGGGAAAGATGGAAAGTCGGTAATTTTATGTCTTGTGCGGTGTGAAGTGCATTATATTCATGCGATGTAAAAATCCGCGATTATTCCTTCACAGGCATCTTCCAAGATATTCAATACATTCTCAAAGCCGTCGGCTCCACCGTAATAAGGGTCGGGGATACAATCTACCGGGTAATGTCGGCAATAATCGGTTACACGCTTTACTTTTGCGGCTTCTTCGGGAGAGTCGGCCATAGAACGGAGCGTATCGATGTTGTAATCGTCCATACCCAAAATCAAATCGAATTTCTCGAAATCATCGGGTCTTACAGGGCGACTGCGATGTTCCAGCAAATATCCGCGTCGGGCAGCGTGTGAACGCATGCGAGGGTCGGGTAATTCCCCGGCGTGACCGCCGTAAGTCCCGGCAGAGTCTACCTCGAAGCGACCGGTTATCCCCCGTTGCCGAAGCATATGTTTAAATACTCCTTCCGCAGCCGGCGAACGGCAAATATTTCCGAGGCAGACGAAAAGTATTTTAACGGGTTTCTTTATCTCCTTTTCCATTTTAAATCGAATTTAATCCAGCCGAGATTGAGTAAAGGCGGAAACAATAAAGAACAGGTGTACCGTTATTCTTCTATCCCGAACAACTCTTTCAAAATGAGTTTGGTTGCTCCGGCATGAGTCGAAATGTAATCACCTGCATTTTTTCTGGCAGAGGCTAAGTATTTGGGATTGGTTAGTAGTTTGTCGGCAACGGTTGCAAATTCTTGACTGTTGTGGATTGCAAAGCCGCCTCCGCATGCTATGAGTTCGTGGGCTTCTTTGAATCGGCGATGGTTAGGTCCGAAAATAACAGGTATGTCATATACGGCGGCTTCGGCAATATTGTGTATGCCGGCTCCGAATCCTCCACCGACGTAAGCGACGGTTCCGTATCTGTAAATGGAGGAGAGAAGCCCGAAGCAGTCTATGATGAGGCAATCATACGACTGTACGGTGTCGATTGTGGCTTGTGTGTAACGTATAGCCGGGCGTTTCAGTAATCTCTCTATCGATTGCAAATGAGATTCGTGTATTTCGTGTGGGGCCAGAATGAGTTTGATATTGTCGTTGTGATTGAAATATCGAGTAATGAACTCCTCGTCTTTGGGCCACGAGCTGCCGGCAATAAGTATCTTTTTTCCTTGTGCGAAGGCTTCGACAAGAGGTAATTCTTTGGCCGTGCGACGAATGTCGCCGACCCGGTCGAAACGAGTGTCACCTACGATCGATACATTGTCGATGCCTATACTGGCGAGTAGTTGTCGGGAGCGTTCGTCCTGTATATAAAGGTGGGTAAAGTTTTTCAAAATGCGACGAAAATATCCTCCATAAGAACGGAAGAATATTTGTTTGGGGCGGAAAATAGCCGAGACAATATACGTGGGTATATTCCTGCGTTTAAGTTCGTTGAGGTAGTTCGCCCAAAATTCATATTTAATGAATATGGCTTTCGTGGGTTTGGTCAAGTCGAGGAATCGTCTTACATTGCCCGGCAGGTCGAACGGAAGGTAGCAAATAAGATCCGCTCCCGAATAATCTTTGCGGACTTCGTAACCCGATGGAGAGAAAAACGTGAGTAATATTTTGGTATCGGGTTGCGCTTTTTTTATGGCTTCGATAAGCGGACGTCCTTGTTCGAACTCTCCGAGGGACGAGGCATGTATCCACAAATACCCTCCTTGCGGATCGGCATGCCGGGAGAGGTAATCGAAGATTCCTTTTTGTCCCTGAGTCAGTTTCCGGGCCTTGACATTTCGTATTCCGGCGAGTGCGACTAATTGTTTATAGCAATATATTCCAAAATTATAAATCGATTTCATAGCGGCGATTTTCTCTTGTCGGGTTACAAGATATTTTTCAGGTAACCTCGATTCTGTTTTCCCTTACGGTTTTTCCATGCTTGGTCGTCTATATAGAATCGTAGGGTGAGTTGCTGTTGAAAATCGAGGTTGCCGGGCGTATAATGCAGGTTGCAGGAAGCTATGCAATTAAGATAACTTTTGCGGAAAATGTAGGCGTATATATCCGTGCGATTATAGGTCGAAGACTGGTAGAACGGATCTCCTTGATTGAGCTGAGCTCCTAATTGGGGATAAAGGGGCATTTGCGAACCTCCTTTGTAAAATGTGTTATGTAGACCCAAGAAGCGCCATTCGGCCAATAAGTCTATGAGAATGCCTTGCGGGTGATGCCACGTCCCGACGTTGCGAAGCCGGTCGAGACTGATGTGATACCCCACTTTGAGGGTCAAGGTGTCCAACGGTGTGTATGTGGTTAAATCCAGTCCGATGTATGGGCTGGCGATGAGATTGTCGGTAACCGTATAGCGGCTATCCGAATTGCGAGGACGAGCCAAGTGGTTCATCACCAAATGCCCTCCCGCGAAAAGGTAGGGCAGGGGTTGCCACCGGCCGTTGAATACAGCCATGAAAGCCTCTCGTTTTACCTCGGTCTGTACTTGTCTCCAATCGATATAGAGCTCGGCGAATCCTTTGGTATGTATATACTGGAATAATGCGCCAGCTATGTTGGGACGGAAGTAGGTGAGAGAATCGTATTGCAAGATTGCCGGTACGTTTTCGATTAATTGGGTACGGGGAAACATACCCAACGACATTCGGAATTTGGAGGTGTCGTAACGGTAATAGACCGTGGGGTGCACTTTGGCCTCGCGAGTGGATCCGTCGATGGGTTGTACCCATGAGGCTCCTGCCATGATCGTGCTATGTCCTATTCTGATACCGATTTCGGGAGACAAGCGTGTCCCGAAAAAAGTTTGGGACTGTGCTTTGGAATAACCGAATTCCCGATTGTCGAAAAATCCGGTCATATCTACGCTCCAAGCTATTTGCTGAGCCTTTGCAGGAAACAGCGCAGCAAGGAGAGTAATCAAAAGCAGTGTATGTGGCTGTCTGTATTTCATTAACCTAAATATTCGATAGCCCGCTCGATACGCTTGATAGTCTCTTCTTTGCCCATGATTTCCGTAATGTCGAACATGTGAGGCCCTTTACATTCCCCAACTACGGCCAAACGGAAAGCATTCATGACGTTACCCAAATGGTAACCGTTCTGTTCGATCCAACCTAATACGACTTTTTCGGCCGGGGCAGACGAGAAGTCGTCCATATTGCGCAATATTTCGATGAGTTCGCGCATTTGAGCGGGGGTCTCTTCTTTCCAGCGTTTTTTTACCGATTTCTCTTCGTAGGTAGTCGGTGCGACAAAAAAGAAAGCTGCTTGATCCCACAATTCTTTTATGAAACTTACGCGACCCTTTACAAGGCCTATGATACGGGCGACGGTGGATTTATCGGCTTTTATGCCTTTTTCTTCGAGAATAGGCATGAATAACTCGGTGAGCTCTTCGTTGCTTTTCTCTTGTATGTATTTGTGGTTAAACCATTTCCCTTTTTCATAATCGAACTTAGCCCCGCTTTTGCTACATTTTTCGAGAGAGAAGAGTTCGATAAGTTCGTCCATCGACATGATTTCCTGATCGTTACCGGGATTCCAACCTAACAGGGCGAGGAAATTAACCACGGCTTCGGGCAGGTAGCCCGACTCGCGATATCCTGAGGATACTTCGCCTGTTTTGGGGTCGTGCCATTCGAGCGGGAATACGGGAAATCCCAACCGGTCGCCGTCTCGTTTGCTTAACTTGCCTTTACCGTCGGGTTTCAATAACAGGGGCAAATGGGCGAACCGCGGCATGGTGTCTTCCCAACCGAAAGCCCGGTAGAGCAATACGTGCAACGGAGCCGAGGGCAACCACTCTTCTCCACGGATTACGTGGGAGACAAGCATTAGATGGTCGTCGACGATATTCGCCAAGTGATAGGTGGGCAGATTGTCTGCCGATTTGTATAGCACTTTGTCGTCGAGAATGGACGAGTTGATGGTCACTTCTCCTCTGATAAGGTCGTCGACTACGATGTCTTCGCCCGGCTCTATTTTGAATCTTACGACATATTGTTGTCCTTGTGCGATGAGGGAATCTACTTCCTCTTTGTCCATTGTCAGCGAGTTTCGCATTTGCATGCGAGTGGAGGCGTCGTATTGGAAGTTGGCGATTTCGTTTCGCTTGGCTTCCAATTCGGCGGGAGTATCGAATGCGATGTAGGCTTTTCCTGCATCGAGCAGTTGATTTACATATTTACGATAAATGTCTTTTCGTTCCGATTGCCGGTAAGGTCCATAATTTCCGCCGTAGCTTACCCCTTCGTCGAACTTGATTCCCAACCATTCGAGGGCTTCGATAATGTATGCTTCGGCTCCCGGCACGAAACGTTGAGAGTCGGTGTCTTCGATACGGAAGATCATATCTCCGTGATTTTGCTTGGCAAACAAATAGTTATAGAGAGCGGTACGAACCCCGCCAATATGTAATGCTCCCGTGGGGCTTGGTGCGAAACGCACTCGGACTTTTCTTTCGGACATATTCATATAGTTGAAAACTCGGCAAAATTAAACATTTTTTTTGTTTTTGGATATATAAACCGGCATATATTATATTGTGGGTGTTAAGAGCCATTTATATATTCTGTTTAATCGTTCAACTCGGCCAATATTTTTTGGAGAGCTTCGTCGGTCTCGAATAATTTGGATTTGCAGAATTTCAATAATTCGAGCGAACGTGTCGTGCATTTTTGCAGCTCGTCTATTTCGTATTCGTTGTTTTGTAATTTGTTTACAATCGTTTCCAATTCGGCTATTGCATCCGAGTAGGAGAGAGTCGTTTTTTTAGCCATATATATTTTTTATTTTGTTTTCGAAGGTTCTGTTTTTTCTATCCGGCTTGTCGTTTTGCCATCGGCAAAGATAGTCTCTATCGTGTCTCCGGGAGATAGCTCTGCGACACTTTTAACGACCCGGTTGTCGTGGAGGGTCAGGCTATATCCTCGTTCGAGTAGTGACTGGGGAGACAATAGCCGGACAGTCTTTTCCGTATGGTCGAGCTTGTTCTTTTCCGCATCGATAACGGCTCGTAAAGCGAGTTTGATTTGTTGGGTTAACAACCCGGTTTTATGTTTTTCTCCGAGTATCAGCCGTTCGATGAACAGTGGAAGTGCGGAGGTTGCGCGTTGTATCGTCTGCTTTTCCCGGTCGATTCGACTACGGACTTCTGAGCTGATCGTGTGAGACAGATTGACGGCATATGTGTCGGCTTCGTGCATACGAGCGATAATCCATTCGGCTGCCGCCGTAGGGGTTTTTACCCGTGTGTTGGCTACCATGTCGATGACGGTGTCGTCTCGTTCGTGCCCGATACCGGTAATGACAGGTAGTGGGAATTGAGCTACATTGACGGCCAGAGGATAACTGTCGAAACTATTCAAGTCGGACGTCGCTCCTCCTCCCCGAATGATGACGACACCATCGAACAACTCTTCGTGCCGGTTGATTCGGTCGAGAGCATGAATGATAGATTGTTCTGTTTGGTCGCCTTGCATGGCCGCCGGGAAGAGAGCGGTATATATTTTGTATCCGTAAGAATTGTTTTGTATTTGATTCATAAAGTCGCCATAGCCGGCGGCCGACGGAGAAGATATGACCGCTATACGTTGCGGCAGTATCGGCCATGTGAGCTCTTTGTTCATGTCGGCTACTCCTTCTTCTCGGAGTTGTTGCAGTATGGCGGCTCGACGACGAGTCGCATCTCCCAACGTATAAGCGGGATCGATATCGTGCACGGTCAGGTTATAACCGTATAGCTCGTGAAAGGAGATACTGACTTGTATGAGAATTTTGATACCCGATGTGAACAGTTGTCCGGTCGACTGCTCGAACCACGGTTGCAATAATCGGAATGTCGTCGCCCAAATGGTGGCTCTGGCTTTGGCTACGGTTTTCCCGGATTGTTCTTCTTTCTCGATCAGTTCCAAATAACAGTGACCGGAAGGGTGTATTCTCGCCTCGCTGATTTCGGCGCGTACCCAATACCGTTCCGGCAAAGACTCTTGTAGGGTATTGCGCACGCAAGCATTTAGTTCGAGTAGTGAAAATTCTTTTCTCCCGGAGGTCATAACCGTTGTATTTTTTGAGTCCAATAATTTGATTGACAGCGGGCTGCCAGTATATATATCCCTTTTTTCAATGTGTACAAGGGCGTTTCGGAATTTTCCGAAACATTATACTCTTGTATAATAACGCCTTCCAAGGTGTATATGTGGAGGGTAATCGAGGTCTCGCCGATCGGTAGCCTTTTTATTTTTATGACGGGGATTTCTTCCCTGTAAATGATTTGTAGAGGAATATCCCCTTTTAGGGAGGGTTCGATTCCCGTTCCTTGACGATAGGCTGCATAGAAATCGGGTATGCCGTATCCCATGACGGAATCGGGCGTTAAAGATTGCGAACTGTTATTTTTGATGAGTCCGACGATTTCCTGTGCAGAAAGGTCGGGAAGAGCTTGTCGCAGACAGGCTGTAAGTCCTGCTATTATCGGCGCGGAAAATGAGGTCCCGTCTTTCCATGCCGTGTTTCCTTCGGGTGTTATTGTTGCGGCGGTAGCCCCGATTCCCATGATATCGGGCTTAATGCGGCCGTCGGCCGTAAATCCCCTGCCGGAGAAATATGCAGGTTTCAGGTTGGGTGAAACTGCTCCTACCGTGAGAACGCCATCGACATCGCCCGGAACAGTTATCTTTCCCCAGTTGTTACCTCCTTCGTTCCCTGCACTTACCACGATGAGCAATCCTTTTTGTACTCCCATAGCGGCTGCTTGGGAAATAAAAGCCGATTTGCCGTCAAGTTGATCCCATGTGTGATTGAACCGGGAATCGTCGAATTCGGAGTAACCGAGAGAAGAGGTTATCACATCGGCTCCTATGCTGTCGGCATATTCGAGAGCCGCCACCCAATAATCTTCTTCTGCCGGATATTCCGTATTGGTATCTTCCGAGCGCAAGAGCCAGTATGCGGCATCGGGGGCTGTACCGATAAAGACGGAACTGTCTTTGACCAACATGGTCGATAGAACGGACGAACCGTGTGTATCTCCGTGCATGAAATCCATTTTCTTGTCTATGAAGTCATGGTTCCCGACAATTTTATTTTGGTCGAACTTGGGGTTGCGGTCTGCGTTGAGGAATCCTCCATCGATGACGGCGATTGTCATTCCTTTTCCGGTGAATCCTGCTCGATGTAATTCGTCCCCGTTGTGTACCTCTATTTGCAGGGTGGCATCTCCGTAGGGATTCTCGGATTCCGATTCGATTTGTTTCTGTCTTTTTTTGAGGTTAGAGACTGGTTGTACGGCTACTCCTAAACTTTTGTGCTTTTTGACGAACGACAGAGAGGCGATTGCCGATAAGTCAGCTGTATCGGTCAATACTATGGTGGCGGTGTTCAGCCATTTCGATGTGGCCAATATACGGGCTCCGAGTTCCGAAAGTTTTTTTAATCGGACGGGGTCTATGGGTAAATCGGTGGAGTCTATGGGAATATTCTGTTTTTCCCGATGGGCGATAGCCTGTTCCGATAAGAATTTCTCGGGTTCATCGACCGAGTGAACCGATTTGGGCTTGTCGTTGAACCATATCCGGTATTGTTGCTCTTGTGCTATATTATTGGCTGTGAAAGCGATGAAAAAGGATAATAGCAGTATCGGGCGTATCATAGAGCATACTTTTTTAATAACCGTTGATCGGCAATGATTCCACCGCCGATAATACAGTCGTTCTGGTAAATGACTGCCGATTGCCCCGGAGTTACCGCCGAAGCATCGGATTGAAAGCAGACTATCCATTCGTTAGGAGTTTCTCCTTTGCGAAGGGTCGCTGGTATAGCCGCACTGCGGTAACGAATTTGAACGTCGACCGGTTCCGATGTATTCAGAATGCCGGGTATGGTTTCGATAACATCGGTAATAACCATATTCCGGGTGAGCAGTTCCGACCGTTCTCCCAACCGTATCGTGTTTTTTATCGGATTTATGCGGGTGACGAACATGGGCTTCCCCAAAGCTATCTCCAATCCTTTGCGCTGCCCTATGGTATAGAATGGGAATCCTTTGTGCTGTCCGAGCTTCCGTCCGGCGGCATCGATAAAATATCCTCCTGTCACTTCCCGGTCTAAGTCGGGAAGTTGTTCACGTAAAAAGTCCCGATAGTCTCCCGGTATGAAACAAACTTCCATACTCTCTTTTTTTTCGACTTTTTCGTGGAATCCTTTTTTCTCGACGTATTGTTTTATTTCCTCTTTGGTGATGTCGCCTAACGGGAAAATGGTTCTGGCAAGTTCCTGCTGTCCGAGTCTCCACAAAAAGTAAGATTGATCTTTTTTAGGATCGGCGCCCCTGTTTAGTATGAAGCGATTATTTTTCCGTGAAATCCGAGCATAATGTCCGGTGGCGACCCATTGGCAATTCAACCGGTCTGCTTCCTGCAAGAGGTAATGCCATTTGAATTGTTTATTGCAAAGAACACATTGGTTGGGAGTATTCCCTTTTAAATATTCGTCGGTAAAACTTTTTATGACCGTTCTCTTGAAATCGTCTCTTACATCGAGAATGTGGTGTTCTATTCCTATCACCATTGCCACTTTTTCATTGTCAATACCATATTGGCTTGCTAAGGAGCCACAATTATTCTTTAGTTCCGCACT
>ENA-UEOI01002718-UEOI01002718.1-human-gut-metagenome-genome-assembly--contig:-NODE-2718-length-11782-cov-2.684408_pt1 | contig 11782 bp, 10 predicted proteins | sample MGYA00242883_ERZ507882 | MGnify/ENA primary metagenome ERZ507882 (study PRJEB26167, sample SAMN06115502) | human gut metagenome | host: Homo sapiens | place: China:Chongqing | collected 2015-07-29... | reverse complement strand
TGCTTGATTTGCGAGGCACAAAAATTCGCCGCATTTTCCTATTATAATGCTATTATGAGAGGAATGCAATAAACATTTTTTGCTTTTGTGGAGTGAGATCCGGATCCGCGGCTGCGAGTAGAGTCACCATTTCACGGAAAGCAGAATATACTGTAGCAAATAAAGGCATAAGGTGAATACACCATGAATCATGAGTATTGTAATGGACATATGCATATGATAAAGAAAGGAGATACACTGTACGCTTTGAGCCGAAGATATCATGTCCCGCTGGAAGTGATGTTACGTGCCAATCCTTATGTAGATGTATATAATCTACAGCCGGGTGATACTGTTTGCATTCCGGGAAAGAAAGCAGATGGATGCAATATAGATCTGATCATGCCGCGGATGGGTAACGGACAGGAGGAGATGACACCGGACGTGCAGGAAAATATCGCAGAGACTTCCGTTGATGCTGACCGTTCCGAAGAAGATCAGGAGAGACAATCCCATGAAATGACGCGGGAGTTTGACACGACAGTTCCCTATGATGACAGGTATGTGACCGAGCAGGGAGATTCCCTACAGTCTTTCTTACAGAGAATGAACGTTTCGCTGAATGATTTTTTGGAGCAGAATGAGCCAGAGGACGTCATGCTGCTGCCAGGTATTGCATATCGTAAATAGCAGAGATGCAGCCTGTTGTAAATAGCATATTTTGTCGCAGGATACACCCGCTTGCGGACGGGGAATCCAATTGACAAAGAATACGCGTCACACTATAATGAAATGTACTATGGCGTTCTTTTCGATTGCTGTAAAAATACGCTGTAGTACATTTTTGAATTGCATGTAAAATATCCTGTGAACAGATGGGTTTTTGCAGGGAAAATATCAGGCATAGAAAGGACAAGTATATGATACAATGGTTAAATAAGATGGAACGCAAATTTGGAAAGTATGCGATCCCTGACTTGACACGTTACGTAGTTGGTGCATATTGTCTCGGTGCTTTGTTAGAGATGCTGACAAATTTTGGGATAATACCGTATGATATTTATTATACCTGGCTTTGTCTGGATATGAGCAAGGTGGCGCATGGACAAGTCTGGAGATTGTTTACGTATTTGCTGGAACCGTATGGCTTTAGCGGCAGCACGTCCTTTGTACTCAGCGTGTTGTTTTTGGTGATCCAGGTTAATCTGTTTTTCTTGTTTGGACGATCTTTGGAACGGGCCTGGGGAACGTTTCGGTTTAACATGTATTTCTTTAGTGGTTATCTGTTAAATATTATCGCAGCACTGATCCTGTATTTATGTCCGTTTCATATTGCAATTTATGATTCCGGTTTTCAGTATGTTTACTGGGCAATGTTCTTTGCTTTTGCACTGATCCAGCCGGACACGGAGTTACTTTTGTATTTTGTGCTTCCGATCAAAGTAAAATGGCTTGCACTATTGGATGCGATTTATATGTGCTATTTGATAGTGGGCAATTTTGTGGCAGGTTTTCGCATGATGGGAATGACAGCCGTGTATGGAGCACAGGCACAGGCGTATGGCTGGATGCATATTAGTCAGGCGTTTGCGGTTATCGTAGCAATGGGGAACTTCTTACTGTTCTTCTTCATGACGCGGGATTACAAGCGGATGTCATATGGAGAGCAGAGGAGACGAAGAGGTTTTAAGAAGAAGATGAAAGCAGCGGGTGCCGGACAGCGTATTGTGCATCGCTGTGCAATTTGTGGCAGGACTCAGGAGGAATTTCCGGATCTGGAATTTCGTTACTGCTCAAAATGTGAGGGCAATTATGAATATTGTGCGGATCATTTATTTACACATCAGCATGTCAAAAAATACATGTAATTATTTAGGAGGAAGGTTGAAATGACAGCAATTACAGTTATTGCTATTTTGGCTGCAGCTGCAACGATCTATGGCTTTGTTGCAATGGATTCGTGTGAGCGCGTTAAAGTGGCACCAAAAGGAAAGAAGAAGCAATACCAGGTACAGGAGGTTCCGGAGACGGGTATCCTTTTTATGGTGATCATGGCGGTCGCATTGATCGTTCGCTATATTGCGGCAGCAAAATATTTTGGCAATGAAACGGATATGAACTGTTTTATCGCTTGGGGGGACATGATCTTTAAGGATGGGATTGGTAATTTTTATTCTTCAGATTCTTTTACAGACTATCCACCTGGATATATGTATATTCTGTATATGGTCGGTGCGATCCGTCATGTACTTGGGGTGGCTTGGAATTCTACGCTTAGCGTGATGCTTACTAAGACACCGGCAATCATTGCCGATCTTGCCACGGCTTACCTGCTGTTTCGCATTGCCGGAAAGCGTTGGACGCAGAAGGGTGCGGGAATCTTAACAGCAATCTATCTGTTTGCACCGGCGGTACTGCTCGATGGAGCAATCTGGGGACAGACAGATGCAGTATTTACCTTTTTCGTTGTATTAATGATCTATTTGGTGACAGAGCGTAAGCTGATCCCGTCGTATTTTGTATTTGCGGTTGCAGTATTGGTAAAACCGCAGTCTCTTATTTTTACACCGGTATTGATCTATGGCATTATCGATCAGGTGTTTTTAGACGGCTTTGACTGGAAGAATTTTTGGAAGAATCTGGGGCTTGGTCTGGCTGCGATTGCGATGATCGCCCTGCTGATGCTCCCGTTCGGATTTAAGGATGCGTTATCACAGTATACGGAGACATTGGCATCTTACAAATTTGCCAGTGTAAATGCTTATAATATTTGGACATTGTTTGGACAAAACTGGGCCGAACAGACGAAACACTTTATGGGTATCACGTATCAGACTTGGGGAACCATTTTTATTATTTTGATCGTGGCAGCAGCTACCTGGCTTCATTTCCGTGCAAAAAATAATCCGGCACGTTACTATTTTGTCGGGGCATTTATTGTAACAGGAATGTTTTTGCTGTCAGTTCGTATGCATGAGCGTTATGTGTATCCGGCGATCATTATGCTGTTGTTTGCATTTGCGATGCGTCCGAAACGTGAGATTGCCTATTTATTTACCGGGTTATCAGGAATGGCATTTTTCAATATGGCACATGTTGAGTTTGTGTATGATCTGAATAATTTTAACGCCAAGGAACCGGTGACCTTAGCAATTGCAGCCGGTATGGTGATCGTATTTGGCTACATGGTATATGTAGCGTTGACATGCTTTAACGGTTATTTGTCAGAGGGTGAGATCGCGCGTACTTCGACCGGACGGCCTGCACAGGCAGGACGTAAGAATACGCGTGCGAATAATGCACGTAACAATGTAAGCGAAAAGGAATCAGAGGGCAAGATCGCCCGTTCTGTAACGCTCAGCAAGATGACGAAAGTTGACTGGATCGCAATGGCAGTGATCACATTGATCTACGCAGTGGTAGCATTTGCGCGTCTGGGGAATATGTCGGCGCCGGAAACAGCATATTCTGCTGTGAAAGAAGGAGCGATCATTCTTGATTTCGGTGAAACTACCAACATTTCACAGTTATGGGATTATCTGGGGTATGAAAATAATCCGCACTATAACATTGAATACAGTAACAATAAGGATTCCGGTTATACAACATTTTCGACCGGTGTTACAGATGACAATGGTAATACGCAGAGCTATTGGGATGCAGGTTCTGTATTTTGCTGGAACAGTCTTACCGTGAATGTTCAGGCAAGATATGTCAAAATTTCTCCGACGGAGGATAATTACGAGGATAGTCTGTTAGAGCTTGTGTTCTTGGATAGCAATGGCAAAAAATTGGAGCCTGTGAATCGAGATGAGTATAAGAATTTGTTTGATGAGCAGGATGAATTTGAGGGACGTGCCAGTGCAATGAACGGTACGTACTTTGATGAGATCTATCATGGACGTACGGCATACGAGATGATACATAAGCTGTACTGTTATGAAAACACGCATCTGCCACTTGGTAAAATATTAATCGCCTGCGGTGTACTCATGTTTGGAATGAATCCATTCGGATGGCGTTTTATGGGAACCTTATTCGGAGTATTTATGGTTCCGATCATTTATTTGTTTGCCAAACGTTTCTTCAACAAGGAATGGATCAGCATTGTGACAACGTTATTGTTTGCGTTTGACTTTATGCATTTCGTGCAGACAAGAATAGCGACGATCGATGTGTTTGTTACACTGTTTATTATGTTGTCGTATTACTTCATGTACTGCTATCTGCAGAAGAGTTTTTACGACACAAAGCTGCAAAAGACATTCATACCGCTTGGACTTTGCGGTGTTGCAATGGGGCTTAGCTGGGCCAGTAAGTGGACCGGAATTTATTCCTCGGTAGGTCTGTGTATATTGTTCTTCCTGCATATGTATCGCAGATATCGTGAATATGTCATTGCCTGCAAGACACCACGCGGTCAGACGAATGGTATTTCACATGCGTATATTATTGATCATTTTAGCAGTTATTTTTGGAAGACGATTGGATTCTGTTGCGTCTTTTTTGTGGCAGTTCCGGCGATCATTTATATATTGTCTTATATTCCATTTAATGATGGAACAGACCATAACTTATTGACGCGCGTGATCAATGCACAGAAAACGATGTTCGATTATCACTCTGCTTTGAAAGCGGATCATCCGTATTCTTCCAAATGGTATGAGTGGCCGATCATGACAAGACCGATCTGGTATTATTCCGGAACGATTGGCAATCTGCGTGAGGGTATCAGTGCCTTTGGTAATCCACTTGTTTGGTGGGCCGGCATTCCGGCAGCGTTTTATATGCTGTATCTGCTGTGGAAAGAGAAAGACCGTAAGGCCGGATTTTTGCTGATCGGGTATCTGTCGCAGTATGCACCTTGGTTCTTGGTAAGCCGTGTGGTATTTATTTATCATTATTTTCCAAGCGTACCTTTCGTTGCCGCTATGGTGGGATACAGTTTCTTTAAGCTGGCACAATGGAAACCAAAGATCAAACCGGCGATCTATGTCTATGTTGCCTGTGCGATCGGGTTATTTATCCTATTTTATCCGGTGTTGTCCGGGCTTGCGATCGATCCGGCATTTGCAACCAAGTATTTGAAATGGTTTGATAGTTGGGTATTGTTACAGACTTGGTAATTTGATCAGGAACAGGGTGGTAAAAATGTCATAAATTTGATGATCTGACAGAATATGGATGTCAGGTCATCACGGAATAGAAAGGTAAAAATATGAGCAATAAGTTACGAGAGTGTGTCAATAAATTACATAGTAATAAAGAAGTTGGGGATCTGTTACCAGAATATCTGAAGCAGAGCATGATCCTTCATGATGGATATACAAGGATCAAATTGATGATGGAATATTACATGTTTTACGAGGTGGTCACAGAAGATATCAACCCATATATTGCGATGGCAAAGGAAATGATCACTTCTTTGAATGAGACAGTGGGACAGGCGATGTCTGATACATTGGATGATACACAGAGAAAACAGTTGGTCGATCATATTTTAGCAATGCGTACGGAAGTGATCGACCGTATGCAGGTGTTAACCGGATATGTGGACTGCTTTGTCGTATATGAATATATTTTAAACCGTATTCAATATCGGTTTGATGAGAAAGAAGTTTTGCCGGAAGACACTGCATTTGCACAGGAGGTTATGAATTTTATCTTTGGTTCAAATGATAATGTGACGATCAATGATAATTTACGCGTGGTACTGGGACAGCTTCCGATGCGAATGACCCGTTCTCATTATTTTGATCTGATCAAAAACTGCATTTCTGTTTATAAGGGCAGTGAGATAGAATCATTGGAGGGATTTTTGTATATGTTCCGTACCAGTGCCATGTTGTATAAGCATCCTGCACAGGAACAGTATTTTACGGAATTTGCCGGTGTGCTTCAGGAATTGATGGAAGCAGACTACGAGCATATGGATCGCACATTATATGAATTGTACGCAGAAAAAGTACGAGTCAGTGCTTCAAAGCTCAATGATCTATCTGATCTGTATATGCAGATTGGACAGATTATCAATGGTGTGTATACGTTAGTGGTGACAGAACCTTATTGTGTTGATGAAGAGAAAATGACGGTAGTAGATGATGTGATCCGAGGCATCAATGCACTCTTTTTGGAAAAAGAGATTGATCTTTGGCAGAGGGAGGATCTTTTGACAGAAGAGGATCGCTTAAATTGGCTTGCCGAGAAGCTTCCTGCGGTTGAAGGTCAACAGGAAAAGTTATATCAGTCTGTTAATGTAGCGGAAGCGGCACTGGATGAACTATTGGAAGGACGAGCAGAGGAAATTGAGGCAGCAGGGCTTAGTGATGCTTTTATCAAACTGCATCATTTGTCACAGCTTAATTCGAGCAGTGTCTTTGCACCATTGGAGAGTCAGGAATCAGCAGGGATCGTTACGGCAGAGATCGCAGAGCAGGAAACAGAAAAGCTGCTTAGTGAACTGAAAGAGTTATTTCAAGGACGCAGCCGTATGTTTCGCCGTGCCATCATGGCCGCCACTGTGGAAAAATTACCAACCTTTTTCAAGAGTGCACAGGAGATCGCAGACTACATGATGAACGCACTGAACCAATGTGACGATGAAGCAGAAAAGTATGCATCCAAACAACTGATCCTCGAAATGATCCGGTAATCACATCCAACTTTGCATACCCACTATTGCTTTAGGCTCACATATTGCTGATATAATAAGCAATATGTGGTTCGATAGCGACTATAGGTATGTAAAGTTGGAGGAAGTATGATAAGTAGCAGTGCGGAAAGGTGGAGGTGTTATGATCTGGTGGGATGAGAAGTTGTATACCGATGATAAGGTGGCCAGACATCCGGCTCGATACCGGAAACGGGTCGAGAAAAAGGGGCTGCGTGGATGCTTTTGTGTAGTGCTGGGGCGTAATCCTGCGAACAGCCTGGAAATCTATGCGTCGAGAACGCTATGGTTCCGCTATGAAAAGGAATGCGGTGTACAAGTAGTGGGGCTGGCGGCCTCTTATGACAGTGCTGTGGAGCTGTTGCAGCAAATGATCACGGATGTCTATCGTGATCGAGGGAGCGTTGATTCCGATGCGATCCGTGCTTATTTTACGGGGAGGTGACAGACCGGGCGATGGAAAAGATCATATTATTGGTTTTGGTTACCATAGCAAAAGTGATAGGGATCCTTTTGGCGGTACTTGTTATCGTGGCACTGGCGATATTGTTTGCGGCAGTGCGTTACTGCGGAAAGATCTCGTTCGATGATAAAAAAGCACAGATCAGTATTCGATGGTTAGGTGTTGTGCTTCGTGTGCCAATCCTGATCACTGAAAAGGATCTGCAGTGGAAAGTCCGTGTTTTTGGCGTGCCGATCCTGCGCAGTGACGGCGCACATAAAAAACGCCGTTCTAAAAAGTCTTCTGCCCCAAAAGCACAGAAACGAAAAGCTGAGAAGGCAGCCGAAACAGTTCAAAAAACACAGGAATCCTCGAAACAGGAGAAGAAAGCGCTCTCTGTGAATTTGGAGAAGAGTCCGACAGCACCTGAACAAGAGAAGCAGATAGCACCTAAGCAGACGACTGATCAAAGAGAAGAGCAATCGGCTTTTAGGCAGGCTGATGAAAGAGAGAAAAAGCCGCGGGGGATCCGACAGTTGTTTCTTTGGCTTCAAAATGTAATAAAGATTGTGCGAAAGATTAAGAAAAAAGTACATTCTGTGCAGGATCTGGTTGATATTTTGCGCAGTGATGCGGGAAAAGCATTTATTTGCATCGTCAAAGAGAATGTGATACATTTATGGAAACAAATACATCCGCGGCGTATGCGCGGTAAAGTAATATTTGGAACCGGAGATCCGTGTTCTACCGGTGAGCTGCTGGGAGTGCTCGCACTTTTTTATGCATGGTATGGGAATGGAGTACAGATCATTCCGGATTTTGAGCAGAAACGCATAGAGGGGAATGTTTCATTTCGTGGAAGAATCCGCATGATTACATTAATTTGTATTGCGTGGCGCATAATAAAAAATAAAGATGGCAGAAAGCTTCTACACGAATGGGAGAAGTGGAAGGAGGAAAAGTAAATGGCAGACAATTCTTTTAACGCAAATGTAGGATCCTTATTTCAGGGGATGGAAGGATTTATTACCGGAAAGACCGTTGTGGGTGATGCCGTGAAATTTGATGATGGAACGATCATTTTGCCACTGGTGGACGTTAGCTTTGGTGTGGCTGCAGGTGCTTTCGCAGAGCCGGGCAAGAAAGAAAACAGTGCCGGAGGTATGGGCGGAAAGATCCAGCCGAGTGCGATCTTAGTGATCCGCAATGGTGAGACGAAGCTTGTCAATGTAAAAAATCAGGATAGCATTACAAAAGTATTGGATATGGTTCCTGATCTTTTGGACAAATATGTTCCTTCCAAAAAGGAAAAAGCGCAAAAAGCAAAAAATTAAATTTTGTTCTTGCATTTTTGTTTGATTTTTGGTATTATGTTCATGTTGTGCTAATAACACTGACAGAAATGACAGGATAAATGAGACCATCAGGAATAAAGGTAAGGAGGTGCTTACGATGGCAAAGTGTGCAGTATGTGGAAAGAGTGTTCACTTCGGAAACAAGGTGAGTCATTCACATAGAAGAAGCAACAAGATGTGGAAGCCGAACATTAAGTCTGTTCGTGTAAAGGTGAATGGTGGAACCAAGAAAATGCCAGTATGTACAGGATGTTTACGTTCTGGAGCTGTAGAGCGTGCATAATCGCAATCACCTTTTATATGAGAATCCACAGGATCGGGATCATTCCCGGTCCTTTTTCTTGCTTTTCTAGCGGACAGCAAATATTGCTGTTATGTAGTGTGCAGCCAACAAGAATTGCTTTAGCAATTCTTGCAGAAGCAAAGCGCGGGCTTTGCTTTTCTAGCGAACAGCAAATATTGCTGTTATGTAGTGTGCAGCCAACAAGAATTGCTTTAGCAATTCTTGCAGAAGCAAAGCGTGGGCTTTGCTTCTATGAACAGAATAAATTATAGCCTAAGACAAGGCAGAGCAGGATGATCAATACGGCAATAACAGCGTTTGAAATAAAAAACATGATTGTCATGCCGATGGCGATCCAAAACAATATAAAACCAATCATATGACGCATAAAACCCCTCGCTTGCACAATTGTGTAGAATAGGATATACTAATACAGTGTATCTTAATGTTAGTATATGACAAAGATTTTAAATCTTGAATAAAACATATTTAAGATGTAACAGCATAGAAATGGAGGAGTATTTATGAAAGGCAAAATGAATGCAAAAATGGGCAACATTATTATTGACCGTGATGTTTTAGCAAAATATGCCGGGGCTGCGACAGCAGAATGTATTGGTATCGTGGGCATGGCGGCCGTTAATGTAAAAGATGGCGTGATCAAGCTCCTAAAGAAAGAGAATGCAGGACGCGGTGTGAATGTATATGTTGTGGACAACCGTATCAAAGTGGAACTTCATATTATTGTAGCATATGGTGTAAGTATCCGCGCGGTTGCTCAAAACGTGCTTGAGCATGTACGCTATAAGATAGAAACTTTTACCGGAATGGAAGTAGAACAGATTAACGTCATCGTTGAAGGTGTTCGTATTGTAGATGAAGATTAATTTACCGATTTGCAAACACAAGGAGGATTAAAGCAGTGAGCGTTCAGACAATTGATGCAAAGATGTTGCAGAAAATGTTTTTGGCAGGAGCAAAGGGTTTAGAGGCGAAGAAGGAATATATTAATGAATTGAATGTATTTCCGGTACCGGATGGAGATACCGGAACGAATATGACGATGACCATAATGGCTGCAGCGAAAGATGTAGCCAATCTTCAGAATCCGACATTGACCGAATTGGGTAAAGCGATTTCCAGTGGTTCACTTAGAGGAGCAAGAGGAAATTCCGGCGTTATCATGTCCCAGATCTTTCGCGGTTTTGTCAAAGAATTAAAGGGATTAGATATTATCGATGTGACAGCGTTAGGAAATGGCGTGCAGCATGCTGCAGAAACGGCATACAAAGCAGTCATGAAACCGAAAGAGGGTACGATCCTTACCGTTGCAAAGGCAGGAGCGGACAAGTCGATGGATCTGTTAGTGAACGGAGATACGGACGATATTATCAAATTCTGCGATGAAGTCGCTGCTGAAATGGAGGAAGCATTGCTGCAGACACCGGAATTGCTGCCGGTACTGAAGCAGGCGGGAGTTGTTGATTCTGGCGGGGAAGGTTTGATGACATTTATTCGCGGTGCGCTCGATGCCTTGAAGGGTAAGGCAACGGATTTCACAGTGAATACAGGTACAGCAACCCGCGTGGTCAATGGATCTGTCGGCGCTTCTGAAGAAGAGGATATCCGCTTTGGTTATTGTACGGAATTTATCATTATGCTGGAACGCGGCGAAGATGTAGTCGAGAGTCAGCTTAAGGAATATTTGCAGAAGATCGGTGACTGCGTTGTAGTAGTAGCTGATGATGATATTGTAAAGGTACATGTACACACCAATGATCCGGGTCTGGCGATTCAGAAAGCACTTACGTATGGTTCTTTGACCAGCATGAAGATTGACAATATGCGTGAGGAGCATCAGGAAAAGGTGATACGAGATGCACAGAAAGCGTCCGAGTCGGCAAGCGCACCAAAGAAAGAGGAGCCACGTAAAGAAAATGGTTTTATTGCCGTAGCAGCCGGAGATGGATTGGCAGATATTTTCCGTGATCTTGGAGTGGATTATGTGATCGAAGGCGGACAGACAATGAACCCAAGTACGGATGATGTATTATCTGCAATTGAGCAGGTGAATGCAGATAATATCTTTGTTTTGCCAAATAATGGAAATATTATTTTGGCAGCAAATCAGGCAAAGAATCTGACAGAAGATAAGGAAGTGTACGTCGTTCCGTCCAAAAATATTCCGCAGGGAATTGCTGCAATGATCAGTTTTGTCAGTGGAAGATCTGCTGCAGAAAATGCAGAATCTATGGAAGAAGAGATGCAATTGATCAAATCCGGTCAGGTTACGTATGCGGTTCGTGATACGAATATGGATGGCAAAGATATTAAGCAGGGTGACTTTATGGGCCTTACTGATAAGACGATCGTATCGGTTGGCAGTGATCTGCAAGGTACAGCAAAGGAATTGATCGAGTCTCTGTTAGATGAGGACTCTGAGTTAGTCAGTCTGTATTATGGCAGTGATGCAACGAAGGAACAGGCAGAGCAGCTTGCAGAGGATATTGAGAACACACATGAAGATGTTGAAGTAGAAGTACAGTACGGTGGTCAGCCGGTATATTCTTACTTTATTTCTGTAGAGTAATAAGCGAGTATTAAGAAACGTTTTCGAGAAAGGGTTGTCATACTGGTCGGACAGAGCAGCGTGATGATCCTTTTTCAATAGAGACTCTAAATCTTCTAAAGCCGGAGTAACTGTAAAGTGATGGATGATTTTCGAGCTACGGAGGGAGGAGACATCGTTGAGAGAGAGGGATAGTATACGCAATATAAAAGGGGTGGGACAAAAAGCAGAAAGTTTGTATGCAAAGCTGGGAATTTATACGATCGGAGATCTGCTTGCTCATTATCCCAGACAATATGATGTGTATAAGCCGGTACAGCCGGTATCGGAAGCGGTGGACGGAAATGTGATCGTTCTGGATGTAAGCTTGGCAGCTAAGCCTAAGATCAGTTATGGGCGTAATCTTAAGATTGATACATTTTTATCCGTAAATGCGAAAAAAACGAGTCACAATATTTTTTAGATAGGAAATAACTTTTATCTT
>ENA-UEOI01002713-UEOI01002713.1-human-gut-metagenome-genome-assembly--contig:-NODE-2713-length-11808-cov-3.084988_pt1 | contig 11808 bp, 12 predicted proteins | sample MGYA00242883_ERZ507882 | MGnify/ENA primary metagenome ERZ507882 (study PRJEB26167, sample SAMN06115502) | human gut metagenome | host: Homo sapiens | place: China:Chongqing | collected 2015-07-29... | reverse complement strand
GGGACTTAAATAAATATGAGAAGTTTCCATATGCGGCTTCACTACCGAATTATCCAAACGGATTACCATTAGTCGAATCAAAGCTATTCGACTTTATCCAAATATTAACAGTTCTTATATCGTTGCCTTGAACCATTATCTGAGATGGAAATTCTATTTTTGCATTAACACCATTAAACTTGGCAACTTTAACTCCATTTGTTTCGCTATAGGACAATGATATAGGATCTCCATTCACACCACCTATACTATCTATTGCATCACCTTCGAAATTCTAATAGTGTAACAGATTTTCCATCCGTAGATTTATATCATTATCTTTTATCATTATTATCCGCTTCGGCATATGACCTCCTTATCGTATATCGGGGATGATTACTGTTGTTATACTGTCGTTCCGCTCTACTATCGCGCCTTCTTCGATTTTCGAGGTCGGCAGGTAGTGAGGAACACTTATTGACTGCGCCGCCATGATGAGCGCGCAGGAGACGACTGCCAACATGGTCAGCTGGTCGGATTTGATTGATTTGATTGTTGTTGTCATACTCCTAAATCCAAATTAAGTTCAAAAGTCAAGAAATGCGGATAGTTCGCCTTTACGTCGATTTGAGCTAATTGCTCCAATGACGTAGCGGCATAAGCAGCGGAATTGTTTGCTTTAAACAAATCGTATGTTTCAGTAGCATAAATCTCTAACCTGAGGATTCTATCAATAGCCCATTGGATAGGTATTTCTACCTCCTCGGAAGGTTCGTCCACCGTCCAGAACTTTCTTGTCTTATCGCCTCGTTCCTGGAATGCTGGCAGTGTTGTATTCAACATTGTAGTACGAAGGCTTCTATCCATCCACAGGGTATAATTGACAAGTTCATATGTGAGCTTGTCCCCTTTATCGTTTACTTGGATCTCGCCGTTTTCGTCTCGCAGATATCGCACTACAGATACGAAAAACTTTTCCGAGAACTTGTCTTGCGCCTCGATCTCTTGCAACTTCGCTTGCCGGGCAATCGCCAGTTCATCGGGTTCGGGATCAGGTACAACCGGTTGTTCCGGTTCCGGCGTTAGCTCCATGTTCCACACTTCCATCTGACTTGCATTCGGGTGTTCAGTATGGAATGCCGCTTGTTCGTCACTAAGCGGCAGGTATGCCCCTTGTTCGTATTCTTCGATGGTTGTTCCTACCCTATAAGAGGCTGGGAGTATATCTGTAAGCTCCCAAAATCCTGTGTTTTTGTGTATGTATATCATATCATTAATTTTTAATCAACATCATGTATTAACCTAACGCAATTTGAGCTACCAGGAGCCCAATAGCCTCCATTCTCAAAATTATAGGCATAATATCCGCTACTATATCCCATATTCCCGTAAGTAGACGTCCAGTACCAATCTTTTTGTAATACCGTTCCCACACTACTAAGTGCTTTACTAATAATTGGTTCGTTACTATGAATAACTTCACATTCGTCTTTCGTAGGCATTCTCCATCCTGTTATCCCCTGTATCGAATAAGAAGATTGTAAAGAAGTAGCAGAACTATAACTCACATATGAGCTTGCTTGGTCTGATAATGAGATATATTGTGATTCATTGATCATTACGCCTACCACTACACCATTTTTTCTGTAATAGTCCCCAGCTTGTAGCTTGTTACCTCCTAATACTATCCGCCGTTTCATTTCTTTCCCGTTTTGAATTAATTACCCTTAGCGATTACCACATAAGTACCATGTATGTACCTTACAGAGATAGACGCGATCTTACCTGCTGCGATCGTTATGCTCGTATTGTCACACTGCCAACCCGAAGCGTTCGGGAGCGGTTGTGTGATGTTTGACGCTGAACTATTCTTGATGTCGATCATGCACTCCCAGCCCTCTGCCGGAGTGGATGCAAATGATAAGGCGCTGGCGGCTGACAAGGTGACTTTGATCGAGTAGTTTGCGATTGAAAGGTTAGAGAGCGTAGAGGCAGTGGTCACATTTTTTAATACCAATGCACTATCAAGTCGCTGCTTGTCGCTTGAAGACATATATCCCGCTGTGGTGGAGGTGGCGGTGGGTGGAGTTAGATATTCGCCATTGTCGTAATCTTCGGACTTATTGCTGCCGATGATGCCTGCATCCAAAGTAAACCACTTAAAGAGATTAAACGTATTTTTGATATTAAAACCTATACGTTTCGTTTTCTGTTCTCGTTCGTATGGAGCGGTTCCGGTGTAGTTTATAGAAAAATTGTATTTGTAGATGTCCGAACCACCATTAAATGAAAGGTTGTGTTGGTGCGTGATAGCCCTTTTACGAAGGAATTCATCAATCACTTGGTTGTACCTGTCATGTGTACGGTAGGGTTTCAATTTCGTTTCAAGTTCCGATTCGCTTAATTTGCCGTCTCTCCAATCCAGCAATAACAATTGCACATCGTTTTGGAAACGGTTGGCATCATAACGATTTACATTCGGGAAAGTTTGAATCAACATTTTTTGGAAGTCCACCAATTCCGAACTGGACATTTTGTTTGCATAATCCCTATCGGGGAGGCCTTGCAATTTGATACTTCCGTTATAGTTGACACGCGGTTTGCCTGTTGAACCGCTGCGCGTTGTGATAACAATTACACCGTTGGCGGAACGAGCTCCGTAGATAGAAGCAGCTGTAGCGTCTTTCAATACTGTGATATTCACAACATCCGAAGGGTTAAGCACATCCAATGGCGTAGTTTGGCTGCCCGGTTCTCCTTCAAACGGAATACCATCTACTACATATAACGGTGTCTTGTCGCCATTCAAGGTAGAGACTCCTCGAATCTGAATATTCCCGCGGTTCGAAGTCAATCCGGCCACCTTCCCTTCCAGACGATCCATAACGTTGGTTTGTAATTTCCCTTCCATATCTTTGGGAGAGATGATGGCGAACGAACCGGTTGCCCGTTCTTTAGAGATGGTCTGGTAACCGGTGACGATGACTTCTTCGATCATCTTCGATTCCGGTTTCAGGTCGAAGTTGTAGACTTCCTGGTTAGGCATTACTTTCACTTCGGCATTGCTGTAACCGATGAAGGAGGCCACCAGCAATTGGCCCGCTTCTGTCGTTTTTAGCGTGAATTTCCCATCGACGTCTGTAGCGACACCTACTGTAGTACCTTTAAAGAAAACACTGGCTCCTACAATCGGATCTCCGTTTTCGTCTTTCACAACCCCCCGGATGGTTTGTCCGGCTTTAGCTCCTTTCTGATTGCCGGCTACTGCTGCCGGAGTCGGTTGTTTCCCTGCCGGAGCCAGCATAATCTGATGATTGGAAATGGAGTAAGTGATGTCGGCAATGGCTCCCAATTGTTCCAAAGCTTTGTCTAAAGATACACCATTACATTCCAGATTAACTTTCTGGTTGACATTGATGGTACTCGAGGAATAGATAAACGAGTGCTTACTTTGCTGCTCGATTTCTTTCAATACCTCTTTTAAAGATTGATTTTTAGCATGAATGGTGATTGTAGGTTGCTGCGCCCACACCGCATTCCCTGACATTAGCACACATACCAGCAGGAATAAAAGCCGTTTCAGGTAGTTGCTTTTTCCGGCTGGAATAGCTGATACATCGTTTTTCATATAAATTTGGTTAATTTGTTTAATGTATATAAAATACACATAAAAATGCGAATACCCTAAATCGATATTCGCATTTTTTTTCAAAAAATTGAGTCCTGTAATCTTAATACTTATACAGAACGGCTGTTTTATCCTTTATTTCAAACCGGAGCAAGGCGACGTTATGCATGATTTCCAGTATCTGGGAAATGGATTCCTCGTGAAAACGGGCGGTAAATTTTTGATCCAGAATTTCCGGGTCTTTCACTTCGAAGGTCATGCCATGCCAACGTTCCAGCTTTTTCAGGACTTCCGCTATCGGTGTCTCGTCGAAAATCAACCAACCGTCTTTCCAACCTAGGATGGGTAAAGTCTCGGCCGGGACAGTCAGATTGACTTTTTGCCTCTCTTTTTTCTCTATCCAAATTCTTTCGTTGGGTTTGACTTTGATTTCTTCCTGTTTCGAATGCTTGGTCCGCAAGACGGTGATATTACCGGATAGTAATAGGGCAGAGACATTATCGTCGTTTTTATAGGAGGTCAGATTAAATTTAGTCCCTTTGACGATAACCTGAATTCCGTTTTCCAATTTAACGATCATCGGTTTTTCGGGATTTTTTACTACATCGAAATAACCCTCACCCGAGAAATTGATTTCCCGGCTGTCTCCGGAAAATTGTGCCGGGCATTTCAATTCACTGTCAGAATTTAACCAAACGATACTTCCGTCAGGGAGCGTGACCCGTCCTTTTACTCCTTTATTGGTATGGTATTCCAATTGGGCTAATTGCTGATTTTCCAGAAAATGGATTTCTTGCCGATAGTCATTGAATTGATAGAATACTTGAAAGGAAAGAAGCAGGATCAATGAAGCGGCAATGCCATAACCCAGGATTCGCCGGTTTTGTTTACGGTGGCGGATTTTACGGGAGTATTGTAATACACTCGCTTCCGGAGCTTTGGTCTCGGGTAACTTACTTATGACCCATGTGTTTTTTAATCGATTGAATTTCAGTCGATTGTCAGGATGCTCTTCCAGCCAGTTCAGGATCGTTATTTTCTCCCCCTCTGTCGCTTGTCCCGTTATATATTTGAGTAATAACTCTTCATTCATAATTATTGGGAATCTTTTTGGTAAATATACACTTAAATCTACAACTACCCTAAATAAAATTTTGGATTTTTTTGATTTAAGTGAGTAAAGGGATTAATCCGAAACACAAAAGTATCAGGTAGTCTTTCAGTTTATACCGCATGTGAGCGAGTGCTTTAGTCATGTGGTATTCGACGGATTTGACCGATAAATCGATTTCCTGTGCGATTTCTTCATAGGTCATTTCCTGGTCCCGGCTCATTTTATAAATTATTCTCGTTTTTTCGGGTAGCTCAGAGAGGGCCTGTCCGATCAGTTGTTCCAGTTCCTGCATTTGAACGGTATCGAAAGTTTCGTCGGAAAGAGCCGAATAATTAGCCATGGTTTCCCGGGCCGTCAGGCTATCGCTATATTTTTGTTCTGCGATCTTTTTTCTTAATACATTCAGGCATTTGTGTTTGGCAATGGTTAGAATAAAAGCTTGTACGCTGAGGTCCGGACGGATTTCAGTTCTTTTTTCCCATAATGTAACGAACGTTTCCTGAGCAATTTCGCGGGCTTCTTCCGGATCGGGAAGATATTGCTGTGCAAAAAACAGGGTACGCGTGAAATAATCCCGGTATAATCCTTCGAAGAAGGTCACTTCCGCTGACTTCAGGAATTTATGGATACTATTCCTTAAAGGTTTCATGTTGTTTTTCTCCCGTTTTTATGATAACACCACATTATCATGAATCGACAAAGATAAATAAAAGAGAAAGAGGATTTTACATCGTATTCAAAAAGGTTGTGAAAAAATAATAAGATTCGGGTAGTCAAATAAAAAAAACTGCCCGGTTTTCCGGGCAGTTCCCTCATGGTAAGGTGAGAAAAAGGTTTATAATTGATGAATTGTTTTAAGTTCGGCCATACCGGTTTGTACGGCTTCGATATTCATCGGTATTAAATTGTGGTGACGGGCCGGAAGAGATTTCTTCAACCCTTTCTCCAAATTATCCAGGTTAATGATCGGTTTTACTTTCAGGAATCCTCCCAATATGATCATGTTGAAGATTTTCGGATTACCTCCCTCAGCAGCCAGGCGGGCACCTTCGATCTGATAGATGTTGATGTCTTTCCGGGTAGGATGGTGGGTAATACCGTTCGGATCGTATATCAGGGTTCCGCCTGCTTTTACCAGAGGCTCGAATTTATCCATAGACTGCTGGTTGAGTACAATGGCCGAGTCGAAGGCATTCAATACCGGTGAACTGATCCGTTCGTCACTGATGATCACCGTAACATTGGCTGTACCTCCGCGCATTTCAGGACCGTAGGAAGGCATCCAGGATACTTCCTGATCTTGCATGATGCCGGAATAAGCCAGGATCTTTCCCATAGAAAGTACCCCCTGTCCTCCGAATCCGGCTATAATAATTTCTTCTGTCATAAAAACAATAATTTACATTTTTGGTCTTTAGTCTCTAGCCTTTTAGCTTTTAGCTTTTAGCTTCCAGCCTTTAGCATTCTAGTTTTTCTGGTTTTGTGTTTTAGCCTTTCGCCTTTTGCTTTTTTGCTTTTTTTTAGATGTCTTTGATGTCCCCGAGCGGATATTTTTCAAACATATGTTCTTTCATCCACTTATTGGCGTCGACGGGAGTCATCTTCCAACCGGAGTTACAAGTACCTACAACTTCTACGAAGGAGAGGCCTTTTTGTAAACGGGTATTTTGGAATGCCTTTTTCAGCGCATTTTTTGTTTTCCGTACAGCAGCAGGTGTTTCTGCACTTTGACGGGTAACATAACAGGTTCCGTCGAGTTGTGCCAATAATTCGGTGATCTTCATCGGGAAACCATTCAGTTTGGCATCACGTCCGTAGGGTGTGGTCGAGGTCACCTGTCCCAACAAGGTGGTAGGAGCCATTTGGCCTCCGGTCATACCGTAAATAGCGTTGTTAATAAAAACCACTACGATATTTTCTCCCCGGTTACAAGCATGCATGATTTCTGCACATCCGATAGATGCCAGGTCACCGTCTCCCTGATAAGTAAATACATATTTTTCGGGGTGCAGGCGGCTGATGGCGGTAGCTACGGCAGGTGCACGGCCGTGAGCGGCTTCAGCCCAGTCGATATCGATATAATTGTAAGCGAATACGCTACATCCTACCGGAGAAACACCGATGGTCTGATCCTGGATGTTCAGCTCTTCGATCACCTCCGCGATCAATTTATGAACTACGCCGTGAGTACAACCCGGACAGTAGTGCATAACGTTGTCAGTGAGGAGTTTGCTCTTTTGGAGTACGAGGTTTTCCTCTTTTATAATGTCTGTTAGTTCCATCTTATCGTTCCTCTTAAATCTTAAATTTATTTTTCAGTGCTTCCACGATCTCTTCCGGAGTAGGTACAACACCACCCATACGGCCGTAGAAATCTACTTTCACTCTTCCGTTGACAGCCAACCGTACGTCTTCAACCATTTGTCCGGCACTCATTTCTATTGAAAGGAAACCTTTGGTTTTAGCGCATAGATCCGAAATGGCTTGTGTCGGGAAAGGATAGAGGGTGATCGGACGTAACAGTCCTACTTTGATACCTTCCTGGCGGGCTAATTGGATGGATTTTTGGCAAATACGTGCACAAGAACCGTAAGCTACGAAAATGTAGTCGGCATCCTCACAATTGAGTGCTTCGTAGCGGACTTCGTTGGCTTCGATTTCGCGGTATTTCCGTTGAAGTTTTTCGTTGAATACTTCCTGACGGTGTGCTTCCAGTTCCAAAGAAGTGATGATATGATGATTCCGGTTTTTCTTTTTACCGGTCAGTGCCCAATCGCCCGATATTTTTTCGATTTCTTCATCTGTCCATCTCGGCGTATAGTCCGGAAGGACTACTTTTTCCATCATCTGACCGATCACGCCATCGGCCAATACCATAGCCGGATTACGATATTTAAAAGCCAGCTCGAAACCCAATACGACAAAATCACTCATTTCCTGAACCGATGCGGGGGCAAGAACGATCAGGTGATAATCACCGTGTCCACCACCTTTGGTCGCCTGAAAGTAGTCACTTTGTGAAGGTTGAATCGTACCTAAGCCAGGGCCTCCACGCATAACGTCGACTACCAAGCAAGGTAATTCCGCTCCGGCGATATAAGTGATACCTTCTTGTTTTAAGCTGATACCCGGACTAGAGGAAGAGGTCATTACTTTTTTACCACAAGATGCACCGCCATATACCATATTGATCGCGGCCAGTTCGCTTTCTGCCTGCAATACCACCATGCCTGTCTCTTCCCATGGTTTGCGCAACATGAGGGTTTCCATGACTTCAGATTGCGGGGTAATCGGGTAACCAAAATAACCATCGCATCCGCAACGAATGGCGGCTTCTGCGATTACTTCATTACCCTTCATTAATTTTACTTCTGCCATTTTTTCGGTAGTTTTATATTATTCTACATTTTTTTTATAGACAGTGATTACAGAGTCGGGACATACCAGACCACAGCTCGCACAGCCGATACAAGCTTCGGGATTTTTCATATAAGCATAGTGATAACCCTTTCCGTTTACATCCGGATTCAGCTCGATCACTTTAGTCGGACATGCTACGACACACAGACTACATCCTTTGCAATGTTCGGTGTCTACAACAATTGCTCCTCTGAATTTTGCCATAATCTTAATAAATTATAATTTGTCGAATATTGATGTAATATTATTACGCTTTGTTATTTAATTCGGGTATAAAATTACATTTTAAAATCAAATCCGCAAAAAAAGATCAAATTATTTTCATTTTAAGCTGAAAACTGCACATCTCCCCGAAGAGTGAGAAAATATTTAGCTTTTTTTGCACAATCTGTTTGTAAAGTGTGAATCTACAAGGATTTAAAATCATCACTCCCTATGATTCGATTGGGGTATGATCTTTGGCAAACCGTTCGATCCGGTCTTTCAATGTGTCCATTTGGTCCAGTCCGACTTGGGATACACAAGCTCTTAATCCTTCCCGGGTACTTCCGCATCCTTTTAATGTGATGGAAGAAATTCCATAATAAAGAAGTTCTTTAGCTAATTCTGCTCCTGTCATTCCCGGATAATAGATGGTAAAATAGAAACCGTCCGCTACGTCTTCATGTCCGTCTTTATCGTACACGACTTTGAAACCGGCGTTTTTGTAAAGGGTCTTCATGATTTCAGCCCGTTTGCCGTATTCCCTGACATCTGTCAATATATTGATCCTTCCCTCGTTGGCGGCTTTCAATACGGCTGCTACGGCATATTGAGGGGAATGAGCGGTACCTGATGTTTGGGTATATATCAATTTATAGGTAATGGTATATCCCAGCTTGTCGGCTTTATAGCGTTCTTTCAAATGTTCGTATTTCTTATGGAATAAAGCATCGGAAATACAGAGCAGCCCCAGGCGCTGGCCGGCATAGCTGAATAATTTCGAACTGGATATCATAAAAATATAATTATCCGTATATTTCGCTACAGTCGGTTGGAAAGGAGCCTTACCCGGATGAGACAGATCCTTGCGGAAATCCATGGCAAAATAAGCCAGGTCCTCGAGAATAATGGTATCGTATTCGGTTGCCAGTTTGCCGATGACTTGTAATTCGAAATCCGTCAGGCATACCCAGGATGGGTTGTTCGGATTACTATAAACGATGCCGGCGATATTCCCCCGGTCCAGGTATTCCCGTAGTTTAGCTTCCAGTTTTTCTTCCCGGTATTCATAGATATCGAAGGTTTGATAAGGCTTGCCGATGACTTCGAGTTGGGTTTTCTGTACCGGAAATCCCGGATCTATAAATAAAATCGTGTCTTTCCCCTTATGGCATTCGGTCAATGCCATGAAAGCGACATAAGATGCCTGCATGGCACCTACTGTCGGGATGATTCCTTCTGGCCGGATATCGACATCCATGAAATTTTTTACAAAACGGGAAGCTTCTTCAGAAAGTACCGGATAACCTTCCAGCATCGGATAAAATTGGGCTACTCCGTGTTTTAATGCTTCGATTTCGGCTTCTGTTCCGATACGGGAAGGAGCCAGACCCGGAACACCCATTTCCATTCGGATGAATTTTTCGCCGGTGGCTTTTTCCAGTAGATTAGCTATTTTTACCGTGTCGCGGATAGAAGCATCGTCTAAATTACTTACTCCGCATTGAGCCATCGTGGTGTCAACCAGCTGTTTATCAATCAGATTATTTTGCATGATATGATTTAGTTTGTTGCTTTCATTTTGAAACAATAATACAAAAATTAATTGAAAAAATACAATGATATGGTGATTTTAACTTATAATTAATCAAATTTGTATCGTTTGCAGATTAAATCTAGGTTTGATTTTTCCCCTTTCTATTCCGATTCCGGTTTTTATACCGTCAGACCGGTTCGTTAAGGCTTTCCTTCATTGACCGGCGGAAGCGACCGGGTCTCCGAACGCGATCACCGAAGACGAATAAGTACAACAATAATGCTACTTTTTAAAGTAGTTTCGACGTGTTTTAAAGTTGAGCTTAATCAATTTTGATTGCTGTCGTTTTATTTTGGGGGAATCCGTTGTTTGGCAAATAAACCGATCCTTAAATAAATGAATAAACAATTTTTTCCCTTAAATTTGTCGGGTTAACTAATTGGTGACGGAGTGAATCTTGAATTATTCATAGCAAGAAGATTATTGAAGGGAAAACAAAACGGAGCGGTATCTGTGCCGATTGTAAAAATTGCGTTAGCCGGTATTGCGCTAGGAGTTTGTGTGATGCTGCTTTCGATCCTGATTATTACCGGTTTTAAAAATGAGATAACCACTAAATTGTCGGGATTTATGGCTCATTTGAGCATTACGGCTTATGATCGTGAAGATGCTTATTCGGGAAGTGAGATCGAGCTGAACGATTCTTTGTTGGAAGTGGTCCGGAGAGTGTCCGATTTAAAGCAGATGTATGCTTATGTGACAAAACCGGCGATCTTGAAGAGTAAGGAAGAAATTCACGGTGTAATTTTGAAAGGTATGGATTCCTCTTACGATGCTTCTTTCTACCGGAAGCATCTTCGGGAGGGCGAATACCCTGATTTTTTTCAGGCCGAACCTTCTCGTGAGGTGTTGATCTCAGCTGCTGTGGCGGCTATATTGAATGTCAGTCCCGGTGATAAAATTACGGCACATTTTGTACAAGATCCGCCGAGAGCACGGGTGTTTACGGTGAAGGGAATTTACGATACCGGTTTTAAGGAGTATGACGAAATGCTGGCGGTGTGTGACATCAGGCATTTACAGAAATTGAACAATTGGGCGCCCCGGGAGGTTTCCGGTATTGCTGTGGAACTGAACGATATGAAACGCATATTAGAGGTGGAGGCGGAGTTGGACGACACCTTGCCCATGAATCAGGATGACGATTTTTATAAAATCACTACTTTGCGGGAAACGGCTCCTCAGGTCTTCGATTGGTTGAATCTGTTGAATATGAATGTTTGGATCATCCTGACGCTGATTGTTGTGGTTGCCGGTTTTAATATGGTGTCGGGTTTGTTGATCCTGATTTTGGATAAGACCTCCTTTATCGGGATTTTGAAAGCTTTGGGATATCGGAATATACGTCTGAGGAGATTGTTTTTATATATAGCTGCCGGATTGATTGGCAAAGGGATGGTGGTAGGTAATATTTTGGCTCTTACCTTAGGTGGTTTGCAGGCTCTGTTTCGGATTGTCAGATTAGATTCGGCTACTTATTATATGGATACGGTGCCGATTTATTTCGATTGGGTCTATATTATTTTATTGAATGTCGGAGTGTTGGTGGTTTCGGTGTTGATGTTGGTCGTGCCGACGATGTTGATTTCCAGGATAAAACCGATTAAAGCGATTCGTTTCGAGTAACGTGAAGTAATGAAGATGAATTTTAAAGCATATATAGAAAAATGGATTATTCCGCATCGGCGCGGGATTATGGGTACCGTGATTTTTCACTTGGTCCTGGCTATTTTTTTATTGAGTATGGAAATTTCCCGGATTCAGGTTCATACGGAGATGGAAATCGTTATGGATACCCCGACTCCGGAGGAGAGGCAGAAAAAAGAGGAAGAGCAGCAACGAAAAGAGGAAATTCGTCAAAAGACTTCT
>ENA-UEOI01002712-UEOI01002712.1-human-gut-metagenome-genome-assembly--contig:-NODE-2712-length-11808-cov-3.643850_pt1 | contig 11808 bp, 7 predicted proteins | sample MGYA00242883_ERZ507882 | MGnify/ENA primary metagenome ERZ507882 (study PRJEB26167, sample SAMN06115502) | human gut metagenome | host: Homo sapiens | place: China:Chongqing | collected 2015-07-29... | reverse complement strand
TGTGACGGAAGAAATCCTCCGTGTAGGGATTGTCGTGGAAGAGTCCTTTGTACAAGGTGTAGCAGAAAAAACACTGCACCGTGAGATTGTGTACGATAAGGCAATAGGTGCTCCCGTCGAAAAGCAGCCAGAAATAGGCTACGCCGATCAGCGCCACGCCGATGCCGTAACGGCGCAGCCATGAAATATCTATATTCTTTTGGTCGGAGTAATTGTCGTGGCACCACTGCCGGTAGACCTCCTTGTAGCGCCACGTCAGCCGGAACAGGAACGCGAGATACAGCACGATGGATGCGATCATCAGCAGGCGGTACCAGACGTTGAACTCCCCGATATGTTCCATGAACTGGTCCGTATCGCGCAGCAGCAGCGGCTCTTGGCCGAGCAGATACAGGCCGGCGTAATAGAGCAGCGACAGCGCGGCGTAAGGAAACAGCAATATTCCCGCCCGTTTCAGGCTAAGCCATCCCGGGCGTACTACTTCCAAAGGATAGAGCAACAGCACGATCAGGAAAAAGTTGCCTACTATCAGTACGAGCGTGTCCGCCGCACCGGTACTCGTGAAGTTCAGGTCCGGATTTCCCATGAGCGTTCCCGCGACACGCACCGTATAGATGAGTCCCCATATCGACATAACGGCTGCCAGCACGCGCCGGGAACGGCTGTCTCTCCCGCGCAGAAGGAGCAGGAGCGCGCCGCCCAGGCAAATGACGGTCGCCATCGTTTGCAATATCGGCAGTATATCGGCGTATTCGGACATAGTGACGCGCATCAGTAAAAGACGAATGCAAAGTTAGAAAATGTAGAAAAATTCTTAACAGCCGACTCGTCCGGTTCTCATAGTCCGGCCGCGCGAAAAGGGAGCGAAAGAAACGAAACCGCCGGATACGGCTTCGTGCTCTTTCTTTGCGCCTTGTCGGCCGACGGGCATGTATTGCGAAATTTCGTGAAGACGCCGCACGGGATGTCGGTGTCAGTCCGTCATCGACAGGCTCGCGCCTTATTGCCGGTGCGGGAGCGAAAACATGCCTTCGTGGGGGGAGGTTGATTTAGCGGCTCATGCGCTTGTCCGTGATCGCCTGCCATGCCGTCGGGCGAAAAATCCGTCGGGAAATCGGTCGCTTCAAAAGTCTTGAACAGCGTTCCGGTATTCGGGCGTCGATGAGCCCTCGTGTGAAGGCGCCTGTCGCGCGGGGACCATGACGAACGGGTACGGAGAGGAATGCTCGGCTGCGGAGGCTTGTTACGGTTTTCGGATCGGGAGTTTCGGGAACAGTTTCCGAAAGCGTATCATGTAGGTCGTTATGTTGCCGCCGGCGATGATGAGGGTGACGGCCAGAATGATCATCGCTATGCCGCAGCCGATTCTCGGCGTCAGCGGTTCGCCGAAGACGGCGACTCCGAAAAAGACGGCCGTGACGGGCTCCAGCGCCCCGAGAATGGCTGTCGGGGTCGATCCGATGTATTGAATGGCGCTGGTCGTACATAGGAACGAGATGGCCGTCGGGAAGATCGCCAGAGCGAGCAGATTTCCCCACAAGTACCATTGGTCCGGGACGGTTATGTGTTCGCCGAAATCCAGACGGACGAAAAACAGCGTCAGTCCGGACAGCAGGATGTAGAATGTGACTTTGAGCGTTGCCACGTTCTTCAGGACCGTCCGGTTGATTCCGACGATATAAAGAGCGTACGAGAGGGCCGATGCGAATACCATGATCGTTCCGGTCAGGTTCAGGGTCGATCCGTCTCCGTTCCGGTAGAGCAATCCGATGCCGCAGAGCGCCAGTAAGATGCACAATGCGGTTTGCAGCGTCACTTTCTCCTTGAAAGCGACCGCCATGATCAGCGCCACGAGGCTCGGATAGACGAACAGCAAGGTCGATGCGATGCCGGCATCCATGTAGTGATAGCTCTGGAACAGGGTCAGGGAGGAAACGGCGACCAGCAGGCCCAGCACGATCAGCGGCAGGATCTCCCGGCGCTGCAGCCTAAAGTCGCGGCCTCTGGCCTTGAGCATGATGCCCAGCAGCGGAAGCGCGAACAGGTATCTGAACAGCAGGACGGAATCCGTGTCCATTCCGTTTTCGTACAGCGGAAGGGCGAACAGCGGGTTCATGCCGTAGGTGGCAGCGGCCACCGCTCCGAGAATGTATCCTTTGGTTTTCGCGTTCATAGTTTTGTCGGTTCGGGGCAAAGATAATCGATTCCTCGCGGCTTGCGAAATTTCCGTTTCGTTCCGTCGCTTGTCTACGGCCAAGTCCGGTCCGTAACCGTACCTTGGCCGCCGGAGGAACAAACGGTTGCGAGTTTTTCCGCCGCCCGTCTCTGTTTTTTTCGGATTTTCGGTATCTTTGCAATCTCCGTATTGGCCGGTGCGATTCCTCGGTCGGCCTTGTTCTCGAACGGACGTTAAACGATCGTAATATGGCGAAGCAATTGGATGGAGCGACGGCCCGGTTGGGCACGGAGCGCGTGGGGCGGTTGCTGCTCGAATACTCGATTCCGTCGATCATCGGGATGGTCATGATGTCGCTGTACAACATCGTGGACCGGATTTTCATCGGACAGGGCGTAGGGCCGCTGGCCATTTCGGGGCTGGCGCTGACTTTCCCGCTGACGGCGCTCGTAACGGCTATCGGTACGCTGATCGGAGTCGGTTCGGCGGCTCGCATATCGATCGTGCTGGGAATGAGGGATATAAAATGGGCTCGTAATATTCTGGGCAATGCTTTCGTGCTGACGTTTCTGCTCTCGGCGGTACTGATCACCTGCTCGATGCTGTATCTGGACGATATTCTGCGCGCTTTCGGAGGCAGCGACCAGACGATTCCCTATGCCAAGGACTATTTGCGGATCGTAATTCCCGGCAGCGTGCTGTCGAATCTGAGTTACAGCTTCAGCAACATCATGCGCGCGAGCGGGTATCCCAGCAAGTCGATGTATACCATTCTGATCGGCGTGGGGCTGAATATCCTGCTCGATCCGCTGTTTATCTTCGGGTTCGGCATGGAAATCAAAGGGGCGGCCGTCGCGACGGTCATTTCGATGTTCGTCAGCTCGTTGTTTGTGCTGAGCCATTTCTTCAATCCGAAGCATCCGGTACATTTCCGCCGCGACTGCTGGGTCCCGAAAAAGAGAATCATCCGCAATATCGTGTCGATCGGCATGGCTCCTTTCCTGATGAATCTGGCGGCGAGTATCGTCAATGTCATCATGAACAATCAGCTGGTCCGCGAGGGAGGCGATCTGGCGATCGGCGCTTTCGGAATCATCAACAGCTACGGCATTCTGATCGTTATGACCGCCATGGGACTCTGTCAGGGCATGCAGCCGATCGTCGGATTCAATTACGGAGCCCAGAAGCTCAAGCGTATGAAAGACGTGCTCAAGTTGACGATCCGGACCGCTACGCTGATCATGGTGGTCGGCTTCGTGGCCTGCGAGCTGGTGCCGCGACTCCTCGTCCGCGCTTTCACGACCGATCCCGGATTGATCGATATTTCGGCCCGGGGGCTTCGGCTTGCATATGTCATGCTGCCGGTCGTCGGGTTCCAGATCGTGGTCTCTACTTTTTTCCAGTCCATCAGCAAGGCTTGGAAAGCGATTTTCATGGGGCTCTCCCGGCAGGTGATTTTCTTGATACCGGCCCTTTATTTCTTTTCCCGCTGGTTCGGCCTGACGGGCGTTTGGCTCAGTATTCCGTTCGCGGATTTTCTGGCGTCGGCGGTAGCCGCGCTGTTTCTGCTTTCCGAAAAGAGGGTGTTCTATCCCAAGGCGGCCCGTCGGGTATAATTCTTGCTCGTTCGGGAAAGGTGTGTATTGACTTAAACGGGTAGAATATGAAAAATCTGATGGTCGAGCCCGGGAGCGAAGCGGCTCCCGAGCGCTTTCATATGACGATTACGGCCGGCGGGCCTTACCTCGTGTTCGGACATCCGCCTTTGCGGCAGCAGTTCATGCTTCCGAACCGGGACGGTGAGATTTGGTATTTTCAGGCCGGAGAAAAGTATTCCACCGAGTCCGAGCCTACGGCGCTGTGTCGTTGCGGCCATTCCGGCGACAAGCCTTATTGCGACGGCTCGCACGTGCGAGCCGACTGGGATCCTTCGCTGACGGCTTCCGAAGAACCGCTGCTCGACGGAGCCGAGCGGTACGAAGGGCCGGAAGTCGCCTTGACGGACAATCGCGCGTATTGCGCCTTCGCCCGGTTTTGCGATGCGAAAGGACAAGTGTGGAATCTGGTCAGCATGGAAGGGAAGCAGGCCCGCGACCTGACGGTTCGCGAAGCCGACCACTGCCCTGCCGGCAGGTTGTCGGCGTGGACCGGCGGACAGGAGCCTCACGAACCGCATTTCGAGCCGTCGCTCGGCTTGATCGAGGATCCTCAGCAGGGCAGCAGCGGTCCGCTCTGGGTTCGGGGCGGCATTCCGTTCAGTCGCGAGGACGGATTTACCTACGAAGTGCGGAACCGGGTTACCCTGTGCCGTTGCGGCCGGTCATCGAACAAGCCTTTCTGCGACGGGTCGCACGCTTCGATCCGTTTTCAGGACGGACTGCCTTCCCGTCCCGATCCCGACGGAGAACGTTGGTAGCCGGAACGAGAGAAACGGGAGCGCATGGGAACGAGGAGAATTTCCCATGCGCTTTTTTATGATGCGCCGGGCGGGGGGTACTTCTTCCGCACTTGCGCCCGGAAAAACAGGTAGGGAATCGAGTCGGATAAATCCGCTGGAAATATTATATTTGTAAACCGGGGCTTGGGTGTGAAGAATCCCGGCAGGTTTCACTTATAATCCGACTTGAACGAATGAATGACCGAAAAATGATTTTCCGGCTGTTGGCCGGAGCGGCTTGCCTGCTATGGGCGATTCCGGCGACGGCTGTCGCCACGGGCGCGGATATCGTTCCGCGCAAGCTGACATGCGAATACAGGACCGATCCGTCGGTCGTGGATGCCGAGCACCCGCGGCTGTCGTGGATCAACGAAGCGGTGTCCGGCCGCCGGGGCGCGAGTCAAAAGGCTTGGCAGATCCGGGTGGCGTCGTCCGAGGAGAGATTGCTGTCCGGCGAGGCCGATCTGTGGGACAGCCGTAAGGTGAAGGACGACCGTTCGATCCTGATTCCCTACGGCGGCCGTCCCTTGCGCTCGTGCGAGAGCTGCTGGTGGCAGGTCCGCGTCTGGGACGATCGCGGCCGCGTTTCCGAATGGAGCGAGCCGGCCGTATGGCATATGGGACTGCTCGACGAGTCCGACTGGCAGTGTCAGTGGATCGGAGCTCCGTGGCAGGGCGACGAGCCGCTGGCGGATACCGGCGGGGAGGTTCCGCCGCGCGCCCCGCTGCTGCGCAAGGCATTCCGTGCGGATAAGCCGGTGGCTTCGGCCCGTTTTTACGGGACGGGACTCGGTTATTTCGAATTGTACATGAACGGGGAGAAAGTCGGCGACGACGTGCTCGTCCCCAATCAGACGAATTACGGCAAGCGGACGAACCTGGACCGGGGAGCGGTTCCGCTGGAGGACAATTTCAGGGAATATCGGGTCATGTACCTCGGCTACGACGTGACCGATCGGATACGCCTTGGCGAGAACGCGATCGGCGCGATGCTGGGCAACGGCTTTTACAATGCGAAGATTCACTGGGTGAGGCCGTACGGTACGCCCCGGTTTTTCGGCCAGCTGCATATCGTCTACGAGGACGGGACGCAACAGGTGATACCGACCGATCCGACATGGAGGGTTTCCGAAGGGCCGCTGACCGATATGGTCTATTCGGGCGAGCATTACGACGCGCGAGCCGAGCAACCCGGCTGGTGTTCGCCGGGCTTCGACGATTCGTCGTGGAAACAGGCCGTACCGCGCCGTGCCCCGGGCGGAAAACTGGTCGCGCAGACTTCCCCTGCCGACCGGGTGATGGAAGTTCTCCGGCCCGAGAAAATAGAGAAGCTCGGCGAAGGCCGGTATCGGGTCGATTTCGGCGAGGAGATTTCCGGCTGGGTGCACCTGCACGACGTGACGGGCGAGGCCGGACAGCGGATCGACATCCGTTACCTCTGCGAGTCGCCCAACGGATCGAACAGCTATACGATGAGGGGCGGCGCTCCGGAATCCTATCATACGCGCTTTACGTGGTACGTGTTCCGCGAGGTCGAGATCGACGGCTGGCCCGGCGAGCTGAGTCCCGGGCAAATTACGGCCGAGGCCGTCTACACCGATGTGTCGTCGACGGGCCGTTTCGAGTGCTCGAACCCCTTGTTCAACCGAATCAACCGCATATGGCGGCGCAGCCAGACGGACAACATGCACGGCTGTATCGCCAGCGACTGTCCGCACCGCGAGCGGTCGGCCTATACCGGCGACGGGCAGGTGGCCTGCGTGACGGTCATGCACAATTTCGACGCGGCGGCGTTTTACAGCAAGTGGATCCGCGACATCTGGGGCGCCCAGAACGTCGAGACGGGGTACGTGCCCAACGGAGCGCCCTGGCAGCCGGGCTGCGGAGGCGGCGTGGCATGGGGAGCCGCGATGAACATCATGCCGTGGGAGTTCTACGTGCATTACGGCGATCTCGACATGCTCGAAGGCTGTTTCGATGCGATGAAGGAGCAGGTACGCTACATGATGCGCTGGGTCGATTCCACAGGCGTCATGTGGATGAACTCGCCTTGCCAGTGGATGAATCTGGGCGATTGGTGTCCGGCTTTCGAATTTCCGCCGACGGAGATGGTGCACACGTTCTATCTGTGGCGATGCGCCGATCTGACGGCCCGTGCGGCCGAGGCGCTGGGCCGTAGGGAGGACGTCGTGCGGTACGACGAATTGGCCGCGCGAACGGCCGAAGCCTTTCACGACCGGTTCTACGACGAACGGAAAGGCTCCTACGGGGCCTACGGGGGCAATGTTTTCGCGCTCCGGATCGGCGTTCCGGCCGATCGGCGCGACCGGGTGATCGCTTCGCTCCGGCAGGACATCCTGTCGAACGGGGGGCATCTCGACACGGGCATATTCGGCACGCAGTTCTTTTTCGAGACGCTCTGCGACAACGGCCTGAACGAGTTGGCCTACGAGGCGATGAACAAGCGCGACTACCCGAGCTTCGGCTGGTGGATCGAGCAGGGCGCCACGACGACCTGGGAGCAGTGGAACGGCGAGAATTCCCGCAATCATCCGATGTTCGGCGGCTCGCTCGTGTGGTTCTACCGGCGGGTGGCGGGTATGAACGCCGATCCCTCTCGTCCCGGTTACCGGCATATCGTGTTCCGTCCGGTGCCGCCGGATAGCCTGACTTTCGCCCGTTACGACAAGGAGACTCCTTACGGCGAGGCGTCGATCGAATGGCGCAGGACGGACGGCCGTTTCGAAATGACGGTGCAGGTTCCGGTCGGCTGCACGGCGACCGTTTGGGTGCCCGGAGCCCGGTCTTCCGATTCGGTATCGACCGATGTCGGCCGGGCAGGCAGAGACAAGAATCTTTCGTTCGAGGGTATCCGTGACGGGTATGCGGTGTACGAGGTCCGTTCGGGCCGCTACGGCTTTCGGGTCGAATAGGCCGGTTGCGGTCTTTGAGCGCGGTCCGGCCGGTTCAGGGAGCGTATTTGTCGGATAGGCGGAGAGTCCGTTTGCGCGACGAATGCGGTCAGAACAACGAGTGCTCTCCGTTTCGGAGACTGTGCGCCGGCCGATCTCTGATTACGGAGTCCTCGCACGGCTCTCCGATCATCGTGGGCGAGTTCGGATTGTGCCACAGGAAATTGTTCGCGACCGCGTTCTCCTTGCCTCTGGTAGCGTAACAGTACGTGCATCCGTTCGGGCAACTGTCGTACATGCCGATGTCGATGCTTTCGATACAGCGGCAGGTTTTTCGCTGGTTCCGGTCTTTGGTGGCGGTGATGCGGTAGCCGGCGATCCGCTCGATCAGGCCCTTGTCGATGCATGTGCCGCCCGGAATGCCCGCATGGCTCAGATCGATCTTGACTGTGCATGTTTCCAACCGGATCGGGCTGTCCGCGACCGCGCTCCGGAACGAGGCGGCCATCGATTCGATCTCGCCGCGTTCCGGCGGACGGATGTCCTGCCGGTCCAGGGCCGGACGGATATGGCGGTAGCGGTCGATGAAGCCGAGCATGCAGCGTTCGGTGTGGTTGCTCAGCTTGCGGGCGAGGCGGGCGAAAGCTTCGCGGTGGAAGCGCGTGTCGTAGGTTTCGTTGATCAGAATCGGGTCGTAACGCCAGACTACTCTTTCTTTTCCGATCATTTCGGAAAGTTTTCGGAATGTCTCGATCCGCTCTTCGATCGAGGGAAGGTTGCGCTCGATGTCTTTCCCGTACGGGTTCAGCGTGAATTGGAAATAATACTTGAAGCCGTTCAGTTCGCCGAGCCTCGGCAGCATCGGAGCGGGGTTCTTCGTCCAGAAGACGATGCAATCCACTGCGTCCGGACGGAGGCTCACGCGGCTGACCGACCGCGGATTGAACGGATTGGGAACGAGTACGTGTCCTTCCCCGAGGCGGTTAAGGAACCACGGGGCGTAGAAGGCGGGAATGTCCGTCCGACGGCTGGCGCTGATGATCATACGATATGAACGGCGTGGAGGCCCTTCGTATTGCGCGTTTCCTGTTTGCGGATTCGGGAAAGCGGCCGCCGGCGTCGCACGGACAGGAGGTTTCGGAACCGCCCGTTTCCCGCCGAGAAACGTTCCCGCATGCAAGCCCCGCAGTCGCGCGGTTTCGTGAAAGTCGATTTTTTGTTAAATTTGAAGGCTTTTAACCCAAATAATCTCGTTATGAAAAAACTATGGTTGCTTCCCTTGCTGACGGCTGCGCTGATCGGATGCCGGCCCTCGCAAGAAAAACAGTCGGTGCGATGCTGGCCGAAATTACCCTCTGCGGGCGAAATGACGGTTTTGGCATGGTACGGCATTCCGTCCGATTGTACGTCGGTCGAACGTTTCGAAGAGCTCAAGAATGCCGGATTCACGCATCAGTTTACCGGGTATCCCGATGCCGAGGCTATGGCCCGCGCGCTGGATACGGCCGAGCGGGTCGGCATTCGGCTGATCGTTTCGTGTCCCGAGCTGGAAACCGAGCCCGAGGCGACCGTTCGCCGTTTCATGAACCATCCGGCGACGGCGGGTTATTTCCTGCGCGACGAGCCGTCGGCCGACGACTTCGCGGAACTGGGCGCATGGGCCGCGCGGATCCGTGCGACCGATGACGCGCACTATTGCTATCTGAATCTGTTCCCGAACTATGCGCCTGGCGAGACACTGAAGACGGACAGTTACCGGGAATACGTCAATCGTTTCGACCGGGAGGTGCCCCTGCAACTGCTCTCGTTCGATCATTATCCGGTCGTAGGCGACACATGCCGCCCCGAGTGGTACGAGAATCTGGAGATATTCTCCGACGAGGCGCGCAAGGCGGGCAAGCCGTTCTGGGCCTTTGCGCTCGCTACGGCTCACAAACCCTACCCGATTCCCGATCTGGCGCAACTGAGACTTCAGGTCTACAGCGATTTGGCCTATGGCGCTCAGGGAATTCAGTACTTCACTTACTGGACTCCGGAAAAGAATCCGACATGGGATTTTCATCATGCGCCTGTCGAACGGAGCAGCGGCCGCCGGACCGACGTATACGACAAGATCAAGCAGATGAATGCCGAGATTCAGGCTTTGAGCGGCGTGTTCCTCGGCTGCGAGGTGGTGTCGGTCCGTCATACGGGCGAGTCGATTCCCCGAGGAACCGTTCGGCTGACCGAGCTCCCTGCCGGAGTGAAGAAGCTCGAGACGACGGGTGCGGGGGCTGTCGTGTCCGAATTGCGCAACGGGGATAACCGTTTCGTTGTGATCGTGAACCGCGATTTCAAGAATCCGATGACGCTGCAAATCGAGTTGGACGAGACGGCGAGTCGGATTCTCAAGGACGGATCGGTCGTTCCGGCATCGCTTTACCACGAAACTATGGTCGTGGAGCCGGGCGACGCGATGATTTATATGCTTGAATAATCTATGTAGCCGATTGGATATGAGTGTGAAAAGAAAAGTGTGGATTGTTTGCATGGCCTGCATGATAGGCTGTTTCCCGGTATCGGCTCAGCCACGGATCGAGCCGGCCGATTTGCCGATTCTGGCTTGGTACGGTATCCCCGCGCATGAGGCGACCGTGGAGCGTTTCGAAGAGTTGCGGGATGCGGGCTTTACGCTGAACTTCCGTTCCTTCCCGAGCGCCGATGCGGTAGCCAAAGGACTCGATGCGGCGGAAAAGGCAGGTATCAAACTGATTATCGGTTGCCCTGAATTGGAAAAAGAACCCGAGAAGACCGTGCGCCGCTTTATGAATCATTCCGCTTTGGCCGGCTATTTCCTTCGGGACGAGCCCCGGAGCAACGAGTTCGCCGAGCTGGGAGAGTGGGCGCGGCGGATTCAGGCGGTGGATAACGAGCATTTCTGCTATCTGAACCTGTTTCCGACCGGCCCCAAGGAGCATCTCGATCAGTTGGGCGTGAAATCCTATCGCGAGTATGTCTCCCGTTTCGACGAGCAGGTGCCGCTGCCCTTTCTGACTTTCGACCACTACCCGATCACGCGGGACGGGCTGAAGGCGGAGTGGTACGAGAATCTGGAAGAGTTCTCCGACGAAGCGCGCAAGGCGGGCAAGCCGTTCTGGGCTTTCGCGCTGGCGACCTCGCACGGTCCTTATCCGGTCCCGACCCCGGCCATGTTGCGGCTTCAGGTTTACAGCGATTTGGCTTACGGAGCGCAGGGGATACAGTATTTTACCTATTGGACTCCGCAGGGCGACTCTTTCTGGGACTACCGGTTCGGACCGATAGGTCTGGACGGCAAGCGCACCGTAGCCTACGACCGTGTCCGCGCGATGAATCAGGAGTTGAAGGCCCTGTCGGGCATATTCGTAGGGGCTAAGGTGATTTCTGTCCGTCATACGGGCGACCGGATTCCGCGCGGTACCAAGCGACTGACTGCCTTGCCCGCTCCGGTCAAGGTGCTTGAAACAGAAGGGACCGGAGCCGTCGTTTCGCTGCTCGAGAATAAGGGCGGACTGTATTTGCTGATCGTCAACCGCGATTACGAGCGTCCGATGAGGCTGACGTTCTATGCCGACGAGTCGGTCGGCCGCGTGCTCAAGGACGGTTCCGTTGTGCCGGCACAAGCCTATACGGGCGTTCTGGAGGTCGATCCGGGCGATGCCATGATCTATACGTGGACGAAGAAACGGAAATGAGATTCTCCTTTCGACAGGAAGTCCGCCCCGATCGGGGCGGACTTCTGCGTTTCGTGTTCTCGGAGGTCCGTTTGCGAACATGGCTTTGATTCGATACGGGCTTTCGATTTTTTACCGTACGGCGTGCAGTATTTTATCGGGCGAGTCGATTCGTTTATCTTTCGATTCGCTATTTTTGCGGGCGATTGACAGCAAGAAACATGAAATATCGCAAAAACTTTTGTCGAAGCGTTTCGTCCCGGCTTTGGATCGTGTGGACGGTTTCGCTTCTTGCGGGCTGGGCCCCGGTTCGCGCTCAACGGGTAGACACCGTCAGCGTGTACAGCCCTTCGATGGACAAGCAAGTCAAGAATCTGGTGATTCTTCCCGAAGGATACGAGGCCGATCCGGCCCGCCGCTATCCGGTCGTTTACCTGTTGCACGGCTACAATAACCGTTACGATAGCTGGCTGCGTAAAACCAAACCCGAACTTCCCCGCACGGCTACGGCGTACGGGACGATCGTCGTCTGTCCGGACGGCGCCTCGAGCTGGTATTGGGACAGTCCGGTCGATCAGAAAAGTCGGTATG
>ENA-UEOI01002706-UEOI01002706.1-human-gut-metagenome-genome-assembly--contig:-NODE-2706-length-11833-cov-3.397244_pt1 | contig 11833 bp, 15 predicted proteins | sample MGYA00242883_ERZ507882 | MGnify/ENA primary metagenome ERZ507882 (study PRJEB26167, sample SAMN06115502) | human gut metagenome | host: Homo sapiens | place: China:Chongqing | collected 2015-07-29... | reverse complement strand
CCAAGCCGGTCCGCGATCTCGATGCCCAAGGAACCCATGGTCAAAAAGGTGGCCATCAGGACCCGGAGAAAGGCGCCGTGGCTGCCCGGGGACTGGGTCAGATAGCGGTGCCAGAAGAAAAACGTCATCACGAGACAGCCCAGTGTCAGCACCCAGGCGAACCGGCGGCCCCGCAATACATAGCGCAGCCCGCAGCCCACCATGGCGCTGCCGATGGAGAACATCAACCATACCAGCATCCCGCAACCCTCCCGTTTTCGAAATAAGGGAGATTACCGCTCCGCGTCCTCCGGAGGTTCCGAGGACATCAGAACCCGCATGATCTCGCTGTAAAGCCGCTCCGGACTTTTCTGGAACCGCTCCGTCAGCATCTTGGCCATGTCCTCCCGGGGGATCGCCAGCTTCAGCTCCATGACGCTGCCCATGTCGTCGTCCAGAGCGAGATTTACCGTGTACGTACCGTTTTCCCGCTTTTCCGTGGAAGCCCGCACCTGGCTCTTGCGGCGGAGCTTACGGTTGCACTTGGCCAGATTCTTGTCGCACCGCAGCCGGACGGAATAGGCCAGGCTGGACTCGCAGATGCGGCTGTTGCGCAGCCCCTTTTCCGTGATGGAGTAGAGGCCGTCCTCCGACAGGGACAGGTGCTCCGTCCGCACCAGGTCCGCAAGACACTCGGAGAAGTCAAAATAATCGATGGCATCGTCGCACATCGTCAGATCCAGCACCGTGTCAAAGGGGATGGGTTCGATGACCCGGGCTGTGATATAGAGGATCAGAAACTTCAGCTCCAGCTTGTCGTGGATGAACCCCCGACCTGCCATGTGGGACACCTCCTGCTTAGAATCAACTGTATTATACCCTACATCTTGTGGGTTTGTACAGACTCAAATCCAATTTTTTGAACGGAACTGCAAAAATGGAAAGTGCGCTTGACATTTTGCTGCCGATGTGATAGCTTGAAGCCATGGAAAGGCAACTTTCCATTTGGAAGGAAAGGAGGCGGGCAGCGGTGCGCAACCGGCTGGAGGAGCTGCGCAAGGCGCGGGGGATCAAACAAGAGGAGCTGGCGGCGGCGCTGGAGGTGTCCCGCCAGACCATCGGGTCGCTGGAAAACGGGCGGTACAACCCCTCTATTTTGCTGGCGTTCAAGATCGCCCGGTACTTTGGCCTTACCATCGAGGAGATCTTCATCTACGAGGAGGATGATGCACAATGAAGGGGAAAAGGCCGCTTCTTTGGGCCCTGACGGCAGTGGGCCTGGTACTGTGGGCCGTTCCGCTGGCCCTGTATGCAAAGGGCGTGTTCTTGCCCACGGTTTTGTGGGGCCCGATCTATGGGGTGGGGCTGGTCCTGTTTCTTGGTTCTCTGGGGGCACTATTCTGGCACGCCTGCCTGGAGACTGATCCTGTCCTCCGGCAGCATCAGAATGAGGTCCATGACGAGCGCAATACCGCCATCCGGGGAAAAGCCAGAGCCAAAACGCTGGAGATCCTGCGGGCGGGGCTGATGGCCGGCACGATTTGGACAGCTGCGTGGGACACATCCCGGCATCTCTCGGTGCTGCTGTTCGGGATTTTGCTGCTGATGAGCGCGGTGGAAATCGGCTGTACCCTCTATTACCGGCGGAAGATGTAAGGAGGAACGAACGATGAAGCGAGAGGTTCTTTACGGCGGGCTGCTGGCCTGCGGCATCGTCATGATGGTGCTCTCTTTGTTGCTGGAGGGCCATGTCAGCGATTCCATGGGCGGGATGCTCATGGGCGTGGGGTGCAGCCTCATGGGTTTCGGCGGATCTCAGTTCTGGATGCGGCACTGGGAGAAGAAAAATCCCGCCGCCATGCGCCAGGCGGAGATCGAGGCCAACGACGAGCGCAACGTGGCCATCCGATGCCGGGCCCAGGCGGTATCCGGTGAGGTGCTGCAATGGGCCATCATAGCGGCGGCGTGGCTCGCCATCGGGCTGGGGGCACCGCTGTGGGTGACCCTGGCGGCGGTGGGAGTGTTTATTGCCAAGTCCGTTCTGGAGCTGTGCCTTATGGCCCGTTATCAGCGGAAGATGTGACATCGAACCCCGTCGGATTCCGCCTTGACGCCTCCCGACGCCGCTGGTATCATGAAGATACCTGAAAAGAAAGGCGGCGACGGGATGAAAAAACGGTTGTGGGCGATCTTTTTGGCGGCGGTGATGCTGCTGACGGCGGCAGGGTGCGGCGCGGAGCCGGCGGAAGAGGAGCCGGAACCGGACCCGGCGCCGGTGGAGGAGCCGGTGGAACCGGCAGAGCCGGAGCCCTACGTTCCCGCCGGGACGAATCCCCTCACCGGGATGCCCATGGAACCGGTGTACGAGCAAAACCGCCCGGTGGCGGTGATGCTCAATAACCTGAAGGCGGCCCAGCCTCAGCTGGGAGTGTCCCAGGCGGATATCATCTACGAGGTCCCCGCCGAGGGCGGTATCACCCGGATGCTGGGGGTGTTCCAGACGCTGGAGGGGGTGGGGGACCTGGGCAGCATCCGCTCCGCCCGGCCCTATTACCTGGAACTGGCGCTGGGGCATGACGCTCTGTTCGTCCACGCCGGGGGCAGCCCGGAGGCATACCGGGACATCTCCGCCTGGGACGTGGACAACATGGACGGGGTCAACGGCGGCTCCGACGCCAAGATCTTCTGGCGGGACGCGTACCGGCGCAAACACGCCGGATACGAGCACAGCCTGCTGACCTCCGGGGAGAACATCCTGGCGTATCTGGACCAGGACCACTTCCGCACAGAGCACGAGGCGGGCTATGAGACCTCCCAGCTCTTCACGGAGGACGGCACGCCCTCCGGCGGCGCGCCGGCAGCCCATGTGACGCTGCGCTTTTCCCAGTACAAGACCGGCCAGTTCGACTACGACCCGGAGAGCGGCCGGTATCTGGTCAGCCAGTACGGGTCGGCCTACACCGACGGCAACACCGGGGAACAGGTTGGGGTCACCAATCTGCTGGTGCTGGAGACGTCCATCTATGTGATCTCCGGCGACACGGCGGGGCGGCTCTCGGTGAAGCTGACCGGCAGCGGCGAGGGCACCTACTTCTGCGGCGGCAAGGCCGTGCCCATTACCTGGAGCAAGGCGGATCGGAACAGTCCTCTGGTCTATCACCAGACCGACGGCACGCCGCTGGCGCTGGGAAAGGGAACGAGCTATGTGTGCATCATGTCCCCCCGCACTAGCACGCTGAACTATACAGAATGACCTGTGCACGCGGCACGCCGATTCGGCGTGCCGCATTTTTGCACCCATCGGCACCGGGCGCATAGACTGGACTGAAAGCCCCGTGCTTTCACCAGTTACTTATTAGGAGGTATTGCAATATGCCCGAAAAAGTTGTGCCCGGTCCCGTGGAGGACTCCCGCGGCATCCGAGAGGCGGTTTGCATCCATACCAGGAAGATCTTCGATTCCTGCCGTGATAAAGACTGCATTGAGGACCTGCGCTTTTACCCGAAGCTGCAATGTGTGGATGTGATCAACCGGGCCCTGTCCGTCAAGGGCGGGTCCGCCACGCTGCTGTATGTCTATGTGGATGTGGAGCCGGTGAGCTTCAACCGGGGCTTCTACACCGTGGATATGCGCTTTTTCTACAACGTGACGCTCCAGGCGTATCTCAGCTGCCCGGCGCCGGTGACGGTGGAGGGCCTGTGCGTATTTGACAAGCGGGCCATCCTCTTCGGCAGCGAGGGCAACGCCAAGATCTTCTCCTCCAAGATGCGGGTGGGGGAGCCGGATGTGCAGATGATGAAGCGGAGCAACCTGCCCGTGGCCGTGGTGGAGGCGGTGGACCCCATCGTGCTGGACGCCCGCATCCTGGACTGCTGCGGCAAGCGGGATTGCGACTGCGACCTGTGCGAGGTGCCGTCCTTCGTGAGCCAGTGCTTCAACGGCGAGCTCTCCAGCGGCGACGATTGCCGCCGGGTCTATGTGACGCTGGGCCAGTTCTCCATCGTGCGCCTGGAGCGGGACACCCAGCTGCTGGTGCCGGTGTACGATTACTGCATGCCCGACAAGGAGTGCTCCTGCGGCTCCGGCACGGAGGACCCCTGCGGCGTGTTCCGCAACATCGCCTTCCCGGTGGGCGAGTTCTTCCCGCCCAACAGCGTGCGCAAACCGGAAAATTACGAGGAGACCAAAAACTTCTGCTGCTGCCAGTGACCCTGGAAAAAACGGCCGCCCTTTTGGGCGGCCGTTTCCTGTTTTTGGGGGATTTTTTCCAGGGAGAGCAGGGTTCGACAGAATGTAAAAGACGGACATGCTATCATCACCGTAAGGCGAAATACCTTGCGGTGTTTTTCTTTGCAAGCCTGCCGGTGCTGCCGGCGGACCATCAACGAAAGAGGCGAAGAATTATGGAGATACGGGGAAAGAGCGCGGACCGGAATCTGCTGCTGGAGCTCAGCGGTGAGCTGGACCACCACGGCGCCCGGCAGGCGCTGGAGGAGCTGGTGCGGGCCATCGACGCGGCGCTGCCCAAGAAACTGGTGCTGGACATGACCGGCGTCACATTTATGGACAGCTCCGGCATCGCGCTGATCCTGCGGGCTCAGCAACGGATGCAGCTGCTGGATGGGAGCCTGCTGGTGTGCAATGTGCCGGCCCAGGCCAAACGGGTCCTGGATGCCGCCGGGATCGGCCGGCTGGTGACCATACGATAAGGAGGGGGTTACATATGAGAACCAAAACGTCCAACAATGAATTCACGCTGGAATTTCCCAGCCGCAGCAGCAACGAGGGCTTTGCCCGGTCGGCGGTGGCCTGCTTTGCCGCCCAGATGGATCCCACGCTCAACGAGCTGGAGGACATCAAGACCGCCGTCAGCGAGGCGGTGACCAACGCCATCGTCCACGCCTATCCGGACACCATCGGCCGGGTGGTGGTGAAGGGGCGCATCTGCCAGGACAACGTGCTGGAGATTACCGTCAAGGACCGGGGGCGGGGCATCGCGGATGTAGAGCAGGCCCGCCAGCCCATGTTCACCACCGGCGGCGAGGAGCGCAGCGGCATGGGCTTTACCATTATGGAGAGTTTCATGGACCGGCTGTCGGTACGCTCGGTGCCGGGGCGGGGCACCACGGTGGTGCTGCGCAAGCGGCTGGCCCCCCGGGTCAAATCGGGGAAATGAACGGGGCCATGGAACTGCTGCGGGCGGCCCAGGAGGGGGACCGGGACGCCTGCGAGCGGGCGGTGATCGAAAACAACGGTCTGATCTGGAGCGTGGTGCGCCGCTACTGCGGCCGGGGCGTGGACCCGGAGGATCTGTATCAGCTGGGGTGTCTTGGATTTCTGAAGGCGATCCAGGGGTTCGACTTCTCCTACGGCACCTGCTTTTCCACTTACGCCGTGCCCAAGATCGCCGGGGAGATCCGGCGCTTTTTGCGGGATGATGGCGCGGTGAAAGTGGGACGAAGCGTTCGGGAGCAAGCGCAAACACTTTACACGGCAAGAGAGCGGCTGCGCCACCAGCTGGGGCGGGAGCCGGTGCTCAGCGAACTGGCGGAGGCCACCGGCATGACGGCGGAGGATATCGCCCAGGTGGAGCTTGCCACCGACGCACCAGAATCGCTGCAGCGGGAGACCGCCGACGGGCTGACGCTGGAGGGGATGCTGGGCACGGAAGCCCCGGAGGAGGGGCTGGTGGAGCGCATCGCCCTGCGGGAGGCCATCGACAAGCTCCCGGAAAAGGAGCGGATGACGATCCTGCTGCGCTACTTCAAGGGTATGACCCAGGAGCAGACGGCTCGGGTGCTGGGGGTGTCCCAGGTGCAGATCTCCCGTCTGGAACACCGGGGGCTGAAACGGCTGCGGGAGAGCTTTGAGGCGTAAAGTAGGACGCATCCTGAAATTCCGTCATGGTGCCCCAGTACCGCTTGGGCATGTTGGTCATCCGACAGCGGGGATTTTCCCGCTCCCGGATGGCGATGGTGTCGTAAAACCGTTTCCACAGCAGCCGGTACTTGGCCTCGGTCTCGTCCGGCGGCGCCATCTCAAACGCTTCCAGCGGGCGGATCACCGCCCGGCCGCCGGCATAGAACAGCGCCTCCTTGTGGGTGCGGTCGTAGAGGAAGAAAGATTCATTGAGATACCGGGCGCAGAAGTGGCTCCGCAGGAGGGGCAGCACCCGGTTTTTGGGCGCGATCTCCCCGCCCAGGACGCCGCCCAGCTCGGAAAAACGGACGAAGCCCTTCAAAAGGTGGGCCTCGCTGTTGAGATGCTGCACCGCCTTGGCCACCGGGTGGAGCGTCTCATCGGAGAAGTTTTGCAGAAAGCTGGGCCCCTCCCGCAGCAGCTTTGCAACCAGGCGGTAGAGGTGCAGTTCTTTTTCTGGCAGGCAGGTGAGAAAGCCCCGGCGCACCAGATTCGCGCACACCGGGGAGCAGATGGCCAGCTTCCGCAGCACCCGCCGGGCGTGGTCCGGGTCTGTGGTGATCGCCCGGACGGCAAACAGCGTAGGCGCAAAGTCCTCATCGCAGCAGATTGCGGTGGGGACTTCTTTGTTGCGGTAGCTTTCAAAAATGCAGCAGAGGAACCCCTCAAAGCTGCCGTCATAACAGTAAGTGATATCCTGGGACATGGTATCCTCCGGGCGGGGCGGTCCGCGGAAACAGGTCAGACCGCCGAATCGAACAGGGACAGCTGCTCCATGGGCATCTGGGGCAGCAGGGGACGCTCTGCGGCGATGAGACTGCGCAGCAGCGTGTCCTGGGTGAAGCGCAGGCCCTCGGCGATCTTACCGGAGGCGGTGAGAAAATACTGGGCCCGTTTCATCACCACGCCCAGTCTGCGCAGATCGTCGATGTGCAGCCGCCCCGCCCGCCGGGCGGAGAGGATGCGCCGGGCGGAGACCACGCCCACGCCGGGGACCCGCAGCAGCGTTTCATAGTCCGCGGTATTGACCTCCACGGGAAAAAAGTCCGGGTGGGCCAGGGCCCAGCTGCACTTGGGGTCCACCCGGGGATCAAAGTCCGGATGGGCCGTGTCCAGCAGCTCCTCCGCCCGGAACCCGTAAAACCGCAGCAGCCAGTCCGCCTGATAGAGCCGGTGCTCCCGCAGCAGGGGAGGCTTCACGTTCCGGGCGGGCAGCAGCGCGTGCTCCACCACGGGAACGTAGGCAGAATAGAACACCCGTTTGAGCCGGTACCGATCGTACAGTCCCTGGGTCAGCCGCAGGATGTGCAGGTCGGAGTCCGCCGTGGCCCCCACGATCAGCTGGGTGCTCTGGCCGGCGGGGGCGAAGCGGGGGGCGTGGCGGTACTTGACCAGCTCCTCCTTGCTCTGCTGACTGCGGGTCTGGATCTGCCGCATGGGGGCAAGGATGGCCTGCTTGGTCTTGTCCGGAGCCAGAGTTTTGAGCCCCGCCTCGGAGGGCAGTTCGATATTGACGCTGAGCCGGTCCGCCAGCATCCCCAGCTGCTCCACCAGCTCCGGCGAGGTGCCGGGAATGGCTTTGGCGTGGATGTAGCCATTGAAGCGGTAGGTCTCCCGCAGGAGGCGCAGGGTGCGGACCATCAGCTCGGTGGTGTAGTCCGGGCTGCGGTAGACGCCGGAGGAGAGGAAGAGCCCCTCGATATAGTTCCGGCGGTAAAACTGAATGGTCAGGTCCGCCAGTTCCTCCGGGGTGAAGGCGGCCCGGGGGGTGTCGTTGCTGCGGCGGTTGACGCAGTATTTGCAGTCGTAGACGCAGCGGTTGGTCAGCAGCACTTTCAAAAGCGTCACACACCGCCCGTCGGCGGAAAAAGTGTGGCAGCATCCGGCCACGGAGGCGGACGTGTTGCCAAGATACCCCCGTTTGGCGGTCCGGTCCCCACCGCTGGAGGTGCAGGCGGCGTCGTACTTGGCGGCATCCGTCAGGATGGTCAGCTTATCCAGAACGTCCATGGCGTCGTCAGCGGGCCCGATGGCTGTCCCGCCGGGCAGGGCGCTCGATGGCGTCGATGACCCGGAACAGCTGGGAGGTCACAAATACGATCCCCACCAAAATAAAAAAGAACGTCCAACCAGTCATCATCCATTCCTCCTTTGCTCGAACTCTTGTTCTATACGTATTGTATCTCGAACAGTTGTTCTTGTCAAGCATAAATCGAACAAAGATTCGATTTACGGGATGGGAGCTCTGGAGGGGGGCGGAACAGCAAAAAAAGAGGGGAAAAGTAACAAATTGAAGTTGAATTTCCCGAAGCGTTCCTGTATAAAGACTGAGAGACCCGGGACAATAAATTTTGAAAAAACGGTCCAACCTGTCTCAAAAGCGGGAACCTTTTGGGTGCCTGGCCCGTCTTGAATTCAGAACAACGACAAAATAAGGAGAACGGTATGAAAAAGCGTATGATGATGGTGCTGGCGGCCATGCTGGCACTGCTACTGACCGCCGGCTGCGGCAGCACCAAGGAAGAGACCAAGTCCGTGGACCTGCAGGAGTTTTACGACGGCCTGGCGGAGACGTACCAGTGGGGCGAGAACTATATGGCCAGCATCGAGGGCGACCTGCTGGAAAACTACTATCCCGGCCTGGGGGACATCCCCACTAAGCAGTTCATCGCCATGACGCCCCAGATGTCCTCTGTGGTCAACGAGCTGGTGTTTTTGGAGGCTGAGACCGAGGAAGACGCGGAAAAGGCCGCGGAGATCCTCCAGAAGCGCATCGACGACCAGGCGGCGGGCGGCGCGTGGTACCCGGAGTCCATGGAGGCCTGGGGCCGCGGGCAGGTGATCCAGGAGGGGACCTATGTTGCCATGATCGCCTCCGCGGAGCATCAGGAGGAGATCGCGGACGCCTTTGAGGGGCTGTTCGCCTGAAAGACACCCGGCGGGCATCCAAAGACGGGATCGCTGCGGCACGGCCGCGGCGGTCCCGCTGAGTTTGTCCGGCCGGGCTCGCAATTCTAAAGAGAGAAAGGAGAGACGGCCTTGGTATTCAGCAGTCTCCCGTTTTTGTTCGGCTATCTGCCGTTGACGCTGCTGGCGTATTTCCTCACGCCCCTGCGCTGGCGCAATGCCGTGCTGCTGGTGGTGAGTCTGATCTTTTACGGCTGGGGGGAGCCGGTCTATATCACCATCATGTTTTTGTCCATCCTCATCGACTACACCCATGGCATCCTGGTGGAGAAGTACCGGGACAACGACAAAAAGGCCCGGCGGTTCGTGGCCCAGTCGGTGATCTTCAATCTGCTGCTGCTGGGCTTTTTCAAGTACGGCACCTTCCTGGCGGACAATCTCTACCTGCTCACCGGCATCCAGATCCCGGAGAGCGTGCAGCTGCTGGGGCTGACGATCCCCCTGCGGAACGTGCCGCTGCCCATCGGCATTTCCTTCTACACCTTCCAGACCATGAGCTACACCATCGACGTCTACCGCAAGGACGCCCCGGTCCAGCGGAACATGGTAGACTTTGGTGCCTTCGTCACCATGTTCCCCCAGCTCATCGCCGGGCCCATCGTGCAGTACAAGACGGTGGCGGCGGATCTGGTGCGCCGGGTCCATTCCTCGGAGAACTTCGCCCTGGGTGCCCGCCGGTTCTGTGTGGGCCTTGCCAAGAAGGTGCTGCTGGCCAACGCCATCGGCGCGCTGTGGGAGGACTGCCTGGCCGCCCAGGGGGCAGGGGAGCTGACGGTGCTGGGGGGCTGGATGGGCCTCTTTGCCTTCGGTTTCCAGATCTACTTTGACTTCTCCGGCTATTCGGACATGGCCATCGGCCTGGGAAGGATCTTCGGGTTCCGCTTCAATGAGAACTTTGACTATCCCTATCTGGCCGCGTCGGTGACGGAGTTCTGGCGGCGGTGGCACATGTCGCTGACCACCTGGTTCCGGGAATATCTCTATATCCCTCTGGGGGGCAACCGGGGCGGCACCGCCAGGACGCTTCGCAACATCTTCATCGTGTGGTTTTGCACCGGCTTCTGGCACGGGGCCAGCTGGAACTTCATCTTGTGGGGCCTTTACTTTGCCGTGTGGCTGGTGCTGGAAAAGTACGTGTTCCGGTCGGTCCTGGCCCGGACCCCCGGCTGGATCAAGCACACCTATACGATTCTGGTGGTGTTTGTGGGCTGGGGCATCTTTGCCATGGAGGACCTGAGCGTCTGCGGCGGCTACCTGCGGGCGTGCTTCGGCGGTGCGCCGCTGTGGCGGGCGGCGGACCTCTACGCCCTGCACAGCTACGCCATCACCTTCCTGGCGCTGATTCTGGCCTCCACCACGTTGGGCAGACGGGGCTGGCAGCGTCTGCCCCGGCGGGCGGCGGCAGTGGCCACGCCGGTTTTGATGCTGGCGTCGCTGCTGCTGTGCACCGCCTATCTGGTGGACGGCAGCTACAATCCGTTTTTGTATTTCCGGTTCTGAGAGGAGGGAGCAGACATGACAAAAGCATACAGCCGATTTCTCACGGCCCTGTTCTGCCTCTTCCTGGGGGGGCTCATGGTCTGGCAGGTGCTGCTGCCGGACCGGGAGCGCTCCGACGTGGAGAACCGGACGCTGGCCCAGTGGCCGGAGTTCTCCTGGGAATCCCTCAAGGACGGCAGCTACACCGCCGCCGTGGAGGAGTACTTCGCCGACCAGTTCCCCCTGCGGGACGCCTGGACGGGACTGAAGGCCCGGACGGAGCAGCTCATCGGAAAGACGGAGTTCCACGGGGTTTACCTCTGCGGCGACACCCTGATCTCCAAGGTGGATACGCCGGATGAGGAGCTGGTGACCAATAACCTCTCCTACATCACCCGGCTGGCGGAAAAGACGGATGTGCCCGTCTATCTGGGGTTCATCCCCTCCGCGGCGGAGGTGTGGCGGGACAAGCTGCCCGCCGGGGCGGAGAGCTGGGACCAGACTGCATTCCTGGACCGGGCGGCGGAGGAGACAGGCCTTCCCACGGTGGACTTCGCCGGGGCCCTGACGGCCCACGCCGACGAGCCCATCTTCTACCGGACGGACCACCACTGGAATTATCTCGGCTCCTACCGCGCCTATCGGGAGCTGCTCCCCCTCCTCGGCTGCACGGATACGCCGCTGGAACCGACCGCGACCGAGACGCTCGGCGAGTTTTCCGGCTCTAAGGCGGCCGGAACGGGGCTTGATATCTTCTCCGAGCCCTTCACCGTCTATCGCTTTGCCTATCCGGAGATGACGGTCACACGCAACGGTGAGCCCGCCGGAGACTATGGCAGGCAGGACGCCGTGCCGGGCGAGCTTGCGCTCAGCTACGGCGCCTTCTATGGCGGGGACGACGGCGAGATCATCTTTGACACCGGCCGGACCGACCGGGGAAATCTGCTGGTCATCGGCGAATCCTATGACAACGCCATTCTGAAGCTGCTGGCCTCCCACTTTGACCGGACATATTCCGTCGATCTGCGCTACTACCGCAATTATATGGGAAGCGACTTCTCCCTGAGCGACTATCTGCGCAGGAACAACATCACGAAGGTCCTGCTGATCGGAAATGTCGACTATTATATCTCGCCCGACTTTGCACTGGAGAACTGAGCCATGGTATTTAGCAGTATCACCTTTGTCTATGCCTTTTTCCCGCTGGTCGCCGTCGCCTACTACCTGAGCAAAAACCGCGTTTACCGCAATGTCGTTCTGCTGCTCGCCTCGCTCCTGTTTTATTCCTGGGGCGAGCCGCGCTTCCTGCTGCTGATGCTCGCCGCCACACTTGCGGCCTACTGCGGCGGCCTGCTGATGGAGCGCAGCACCGCGCACAAGAGGCTTATTCTGATCGTCACAGTCGTCCTGCTCGTCGGAAATCTCTTCATCTTCAAATATCTGAATTTCTTTTCGGAGAACCTTTCCGCCCTGTTTGGATGGCGCGCAC
>ENA-UEOI01002697-UEOI01002697.1-human-gut-metagenome-genome-assembly--contig:-NODE-2697-length-11884-cov-3.345473_pt1 | contig 11884 bp, 5 predicted proteins | sample MGYA00242883_ERZ507882 | MGnify/ENA primary metagenome ERZ507882 (study PRJEB26167, sample SAMN06115502) | human gut metagenome | host: Homo sapiens | place: China:Chongqing | collected 2015-07-29... | reverse complement strand
CATACGCATCTTTCCCAATAATATAGTCGCTTTTTCTCAGCAGCAAATGTATGCATCAGAAATGGAACATCAGACACGATCATGCTACACGTTTTTTTGATGGCATTACATCTTTCTCTTCGATGTTACATTCTTTTTTGACTGCATTTCGTAAAACAATATATCAAACTATATATCAAACAATTACAAACAAAATAAAGAACCCTTTTTTAAGACAAAAAGAGAGCTTAAGAAATCACTTTAGAGAGAGAAAAACAGTATAATAATGAATCAAAAATCTCAAGAGAAATGCAAGAAAAAACAGTGTGGTAACGTATCACAAAAAATATGTAACCCACTTGTTAAAGCTAAAAAATGACTTTCATTCATTTATTGCAGCAATACATCCATTAACACTTTTAAGCCTTTTTGATTATTTTCTATCAAGATCAGACAGGGGATGAACATATCTTTCGGAAATGAATATAAACAAGCAAAAGAAATAGTAGAAGAAGGTGCACTTGATTAGACTCACTATGCAAGGAAAGAAGTCCTTGAGAATGGAGGGGTTATATGGCAAAAGAAATATGCTGACAGATGAAGATAGAGTAAAGGGAAAACCTGTCAGGCTACTTACGTAATTTGAGCAAAATGAGCAGCTTGAGCGAAATGGGCAATATGACAAAATGTAAATCGTGATGTCTGAGGTTGCTTTCTTTCGTACCATTAGTTGCCGTGATACAAAAAAAGCAAGGATTACCTGTTAGGCGAATGCAGTATGATTTGTAATGGTGAAAGGAAGCGCATTTTAGAAAGAGATTCCTTCTTATTTCGTTCTTATTAATTGCGCTTTGATCGTATTTTCTTCAAATATGATTATTTGATTCCGCCACTTATCTTCTTTGAAATAGAAGAATATTGCCTGCTTTTCAGAAAGGCTACACCCTTTTTGGGTGATGGTGTCACCTTTTGGTAAGGATGGTGTAGCCTTATGGGGCAAAAGGTGTAGCCATTTCTCAAATTATATCATCCGTTTAGGGAGAATAGATGATCTGATTGATTAGAATAGATCATGTAATGGAGCAGAATAGACCATCTGTAGCATAACAATAGATGATATGAATCAGATAAAACAAGGTTTTATCCTTCTGGAAGTAACTTTCTGATTGGGACCTTTGTTATTAATAATGAAAAAAAACAGATGTATTGCAACGAAATACATCTGTTTCACTATCTTATTGTCATATTGCACCGGGCGCGTAAATTCCGGTGTTTCTCAGTCAATCAAGTTTAGGGAATCATGGAACATCCATTTGAAACGGCGAAGCCGGAAGTCCCGCCTTATTCTTCAAATTAGCCTCTTGCGGATTATCATCCCAAGCATAGCGAACCTTTGTGGGCTGAGCAATCCCTTCACTCCAGACTATCACTTTATTGCCTTCCACGGTCGCCTCAGCCCATTTATAACGTCCGTCCGTTCCCGCCAATGCAAAACCTTTAAGTTGAGCTACAGGCACTAAATCATCCGTTCCCGCCTCAAAAGATAGAATGACCTTTCCTCCCTCAATAGCGGCGGCAGTGCACAGCGGACCACTATGAACTATATCTTTGTGCCCGTATACTTTCTTCTTGACCTGAAGCGCCACTCTCCTTGCCAGTTCCTTCTTATTCAGCGGATGAATATCATTCCACTCTCCTAAGTCTATTGCCACAACCAAAGAGGTATTAGGCAACTTCAACGTCACCTGCCGCTGTGCTTCACGCATACCTGCCCAACCACTTTCTACAGGCTGCTGATGCGTCTGCATAAAATTGGGTAGCTGCATTATAAAGAATGGCAAGTCTTCATCTGCAAATTTCACCCGCCAGTCTTTGAGCATGGCAGTCAATAAAGCTTCATATTCACCCGGACGTCCTGCATTCGATTCGCCTTGATACCACAAAGCTCCCTTAAAAGTAAGATTCCTCAAAGGAGAAATCATGGAATTATACATACCGGTCGGAATGTTCTGAAAAGATACACCTCCTCTTCCGGCAGGCATTTCACACCCCAGCCTATACTTCCACTGCTCGGACAAGCGAACCGTATCCCCATCTATCGCCATGCAATAGGGTTTACCTTTTACAAAACTGGGACGACCACCGGAATTAATAAGACGTACCGTAACCAGATTCTCTCCCGCTTTCAACACCGATGCAGGAACTTTATAAATGCGCGGCGGATATTGATAGGAAGTAGTGCCTACAAAAACACCATTCACATACACAGAGTCCGCATTTACCATACAGCCTAAACGCAATATGGCATCTTTATCAGCCTGCTCGGCTGTAAGGCGAATGTTCTGCCGGAACCAGTGCGATCCGCTTACCGGATAACCATCCTTGCTGCCCAACTGATAAGAAAACATATTCACCTCCTCCCAGTCGGAATCATTCAATTCCGGTTCATACCATTTAACCGGAGCATGAAGGCCTTCATCACCTTTATATAAAGAGAGGCTCCAGAATCTCGACATCATTCCTCCCGCTTTATTCATCAAGGCCTTGTATTCGTCGGAGTTATAGATATCCCGCTCGCGCAGGTTCTTCGGAAATGCCTGAAGCGCATCTTCACTCATCCAAGCTTCAATGGAACTTCCTCCCCAACTGGAATTAATAATGCCGACAGGAACTTTCGTCTCATTATACATCTCTATTGCAAAAAAGTAAGGTAATGCGGCATAAGACTGGGCAACCTGCGGATTCAATGCTGTCCAGTTCATTTGGGATATGTCTTCTTTGGGACCATGCAAATCATTACCATAGGGAGTCTTGACATAGCGGACCATTGAATTCTCGTAAGTAGCCGTCTCTCTACCGAACATATCCGCTACACGCGCCACCGTCAGTTCCATATTCGATTGTCCCGAGCACAACCATACATCTCCTATCAGGATATCCTTCACTGTCATTTCGTTCACTGTCAGCTCATAAGGGCCACCGGCCTTCATTGCAGGAAGTGTTACCAGCCATTTGCCATTTTCATCGGCTACTGCCATGTATTTCTTCTTCTTGAACGTGACAACCACATTCTCACCCGGATCAGCCGTTCCCCATATTTTTATGGGACGTTCACGTTGCAATACCATCCCATCCGAAAGAACGGATGGGAGTTTCACTTTAGCCTCAGCCAACACAGAACAGATGCAGGCCAGTACTATCAATAAAGCAAATCTGTATTTCATAATCTTTTTTTTAGGAGTTATGGGAGTTCCTTAAAAACATTCCCTTCTCACAGAACTCTCCGGCGCTCCCAGGAAAGAAGGTTTTAAACCTCCGAAGTCAATCATTATCTTCTGCATGACAAGTGCCGGATCAAGCGGACGGATGCGCAAGGTATGCTTTTCTTTCTTATCAAGCAAATGTTTCGTTTGGGTAGTGATGATATGCTCCGCCTGCAATCTGCCAAGTTCACCTTTATAATCACCGTTGATGTTGACTATCTGTTCGTCACCGCCATCCAGTGAAACCGCATATCGCAGTCCTTTATAATCATTGAAATTCAATGTCGAAGAGAAACGTACGATAACTGTTGCTTCACCACTCTTCTCCGTTTCAAAATCATATTCCAGTTACATATCTTCGCTCGGAGTAGCTGTGGAAGGCAAAGTAGTGACGGCTGACAAGGTACGTCCCAGGTTAGGGATCGTAATCCAATCAGCAGATGTACCATTTGCTGAACGGGTATAATGTTCTGCTTCAATAGATATATATCCATCCTTTTCTACAAACACAGGTGGTGCAGGAGCCATACGGGGCTCGGGTACAAAGGTCACTTTAGGCATTATATTGCGCTTCGGATCATTCCAGGATCTATATCCGATGTGAGTCTGATCCATGATATGATTCCATTTGCCCCCACTCATTACATGATTATAATGATAAGTCAGCACGGAGTCGCGCTCGAAACAAGCACGTGCCTTATCCGCCCATTTATTGGCTTTCACATCATTGGCCTCTGCCAGTTTACGGTTCATTGCCACGGCATAGTACATATCATATAAGTTGGAACATGCCTGTATCGGGAAAAGTACCAGTTGGTCGAAAGCATCCCGGTATTCGGCAGGCATCAGATAATAAAGTTTCAAGGCATCCAGACACAATGCAGCGTATTCATCTTTTACACTTTGCCATTCGTTATAATTTTCCAGGCTGTAAGTCCGGTCATTCAACATTTCCGGAGTAACCCTACGGTTGTATTTAGTATAAGTGTCGATCAGACGAGCCGCTTCTTCGGCATAGTATCCGCCAAATTGCTGACGACAGAAATCCACCGTATGCTGAAACAGATTATTTTCATTGAAACGTTTCGGTTCCCAGGCCATATCTAAAAAGAAGGTGATGGGATATTCCATCGGCTTCAAGTCACCTACGTTCACCACCCACAATTCGCGCACGCCATAGTCATAGGTCAGCATCATCTGCTCCCACGTGCGTTGTATCTGAGTAATATTTATCCATTTGGAGTTACGGGGAGCCCCTACATAGTCGAAATGATAATACATGCCGTAACCACCTTTACGAGGCTTCGCTTTCAAGTCGGGCAATTTACGTACATTGCCCCAGTTGTCATCACAGAGCAGCAACGTTACATCGTCGGGCACTCGCATACCTTTATCATAATAATCCTGCACTTCCTTATAAAGCGCCCATACCTGCGGAGTTTCTTTAGCCTTCTTACCGGTTACCTTCTCTATGATTTTCCGCTGATCTTTCACGATATTCTGCAACAAGGAGATATTGGCATCTTCGCTCATCGGTTCATCGCCGTCGCCACGCATGGCAAGGGTGATCACCGCTTCCCAATCCTTGCAGCGTTCCATCCCCTGCTGCCAGAAGTCGCGCAACACGGCACCGTTCGTAGTGTAATTCCACTCTCCTTTTCCACGACGTTTCCAGTCTTTTTGAGCCTGTCCCATCGGTTCATGATGGGAAGTACTCATCACAATTCCCATCTCGTTGGCCAACGGACCGTTCATCGGGTCATCATCGTAGAAAGCACTGTTCCACATGGCAGGCCACATAAAATTTCCTTTGAGGCGAAGCACCAGTTCGAACACCGTTTCGTAGAACTTACTATTGAACCCACCAAAGGTAGCAGACGCCCAGCCGCCTAAGCTGGGCCATTCATCATTCAGGAAAATACCGCGGTACTTCACTGCCGGTTCACCATCGGTATATACACCTTCTTTAATAGATATAATATCATGCTTCTCCACCGGAACATCTGCCCAGAAATACCAGGGAGAGACACCCATCTGCCGGGAAAGCTCGTAAATACCGTAAATAGTTCCCCGCTTGTCACTACCAGCAATGACAATTGCCTCTTCTACTCCTTCCACGGGCTGCTTCACCGTCTGAAGAATGTACTTCTCACGTTTCCCTTTCAAATCTGCAGCTGGAATCTTTCCTGCCTGCACCAGCTGTTTGATCCAGGAACTATTTTCAACAGAACCGATAATCAGCATACGATTACCGGATGGGGAATGAATAATTTCCGGAGTAGCACCTGTCACTTTACCTGCATCTGTCTGCAAATTAGCAACAGCCCTCAGTACACCTTTATCTTCCTGCAAGTCTACCAGTATCGGATACGCCTTTCCTTGCTGTATCCAGGTAAAACCATTACTCTCATTTGTCACAAAACGCTCTGCCGCCGACAAAGAGGGAAGTAACATGAAACTTACTAAACAATAAAAAATCCAACTAATTCTTGTTTTCATGGTAAGATACTTTTTAATTAACCTTCGTTTTGTACAAAGATAGTTCATTACAAAATACTTTTCGAATCTTCGTGTTCCCATTTGCTACGGTCAATGTTACATCCCGTCTTTTCATGTTACATAAACTTACATTGATGTAACATCCGCTCAAAAAATGGCTCTGGTCGACCCTAAACCTGCATCTTACCTTTGATTTACCTCCATCACTCATGTCCCCTAACCTTAGCCTATCAACAATGCCGATGATGCCCACCATCAATACCATTGATGATAGGCATCACACTCAAAGTGAAGTTACTCCATCTGGTCAGAGTTTTACCGTCACCTTCTTTCCTGTATAAGTAACCGTCTTGCTGTTGCCGTCCACTGTCTTCACCGTAAACTGGCGTTTTTCAAGCATGCCGTTATATTTTCCCTTGCGTGCGCCGATAGTGAGCGTACGGGAAGCATTATTCCATGTCATAGGAATTTCCGTATATGCTCCTGATTCATAGTTATAATTATCAAATTCATCTTCGTAAAGAGTGAAACTGCCATTCGCACCTGCATACACTTTCAACTCAAGATTATCCCAGGCTTTTTCTGTCGCATATTGCACATCGGGACCGATGGGAACAATACTTCCGGCTCTGACGTAAAGTGGAATCATATCAATAGTCGCTTCTCTTGATATTTCCTGGCCGCCATCATATTTCTCATTAGTCCAGAAATCATACCATACAGTACCTGCGGGCAGATAAACCTTTGCAGTTTTCTTTGTAGTGAAGTCTACTGTCATGCTGCCTTTGCTCTTATTTTTATTGTCATCCCTGTCCCAGCCTGTCTCTTCCGATGCAGTAGCTGCCACTTCCGGAGTATATTGCGCTTCCACAATCGGAGCCACCAGGATGGACTTGCCAAACATATATTCGTCATTCATGTCCCACACCTTCTTGTCATCGGCAAAATCCATCATCAACGCACGCATAAAGCTTGACTGCTTATTGGTGACCTGCCAAGAAGTAGAATATATATAAGGTAACAGAGAATAACGCAAACGGATAGCTTTTTCGATAGCATCGTAAATGGGTTCTCCTTTCTTTCCAAACTGATAAATCTCTCTCGGAGCTTCCGTTCCGTGCGAACGCATCATCGGATTGAACGCTCCAAACTGTACCCAGCGTACGTATAATTCCTGATAGGACGGATTCTTTGTAGCCGATCCATCATTCCATCCCTTATTGTAATGGCCTAAGAAGAAGCCCCCGATATCACTATTGAAGTTGGGATTTCCCGTAAGGGTAAAGTTTAGCCCGGCAGGTATCTGTTTACGCAATGATTCCCAGGTAGAAACGATATCACCCGACCATACATTACATCCGTAACGCTGCTGCCCAGCAAATCCTGAACGGGTAAGAATAAACACACGCTTGTCTGAAGTCGTAGCGCGTTGGTGATCATAAACACCACCTACGGCCATCAACGGATAGGCACTGCGTACTTTGCGGAATGAACCTAAATAGGTAGGTGTATCAAAATCTTCAGGTTTTGCATCCAAATGATCTGGTTCGGTGGAGTCCATCCACCAACCGTCCATACCCAAATCATAGAGGCGAGTCAGATGTTTCCAGTAAATATCACGTGCAACGGGGCTGTAGGCATCATAAACTCTCACGCCCGACAGATAGTCTTCCCTAGGAGGCCACGTATCAGTGCCTGCAAGAGGCCAAGTCCTAAAATTAAACAATAGTCCTTTTTCATTCAGCTCCTTATAAGGCTTGGTCTGTGGACCGAATGAAGACCAGATCGTGATAATCATGTGCGCATTCTTTGCATGAATCTCATCCAGCATCTGCTGGGGATTATAGTAATTACCATCCAAAAATTCCATTGCATTCCACAAGTAGTTACTACCCCAGTACTGCCAATCCTGCACGATACCATCCAAGGGAATCTGTAATTCACGGTATTTGTTCAGTACGCCCAGTACTTCATTCTGACTTTTATAACGCTCTTTGCTCTGCCAGTAGCCATACGTCCACAAAGGGAACATGGGTACTTGTCCGGTAAGAGTACGCATTTGGGCAACTACGCCATCGGCATCTCCACCATACATGAAATAGTAGTCTGTGCAATCACCAACTTCCGATTCAAATGAAGTCTCATTCTCATCATCAGCAAAGTTAGTCGGAGAATAGTTATCCCAGAAAAGACCATAGCCTTTCACGGACTGGAAGAAGGTGATTCCGTCTTCCACATTGCCCGGCATCAGATACTTCCGTTGGTTACGTTGCGACATTTTTCCATTCTGAAGTATTCCTAATCCATATATAGCCTCCTCTTTTTCAAGCATAAAGGCCTGGCGAACTTTATAAGTGCCCTTATCGGCTTTGCCCTTATTCGGATAAAAAGAAGGGGTTCCCTTTTCTGCCAGTAATTCGTTGTTTTTTGTATCGGTGAAGCGTACCGTTCCATCCTATGGATACACATTCCCCATGCAATCTGTCCATGTAGACATATTTTTCTATGGCATGCCCCAGGGTATGTCCCATATTCAGCAAGGCACGCTCTCCCTGTTCCTTAAAATCAATCTTAGTTTGTTCCGGCACCAATGTTACGGAAAGACTTTCTTTGTCCGGCATCTGATCCTTTACCGAAGGATACTTCACTATGCGGACAATAGAAGGAGAATAAAAAATAACTTCTGCATTGAAGTTTCCTTCCGCCACATTTACCTTTACACCCTGTGGCGTCCTATTCACATTTTGCGCCATCAGTAAACCGGATATTAAAAGAAATATACCGGTAATTCCTACTTTTACTTTTCTCATGATATTTCATTTAAAAATTGAATTATGAGGGCAAAAGTAGCCTGAAGCCTATAAAACACGTGGTACAAATGTTGCAAGAAGCAACAATCTCGTTGAAATGTGACTATTTCGGTTGTTCTTTCAGACTATTAACGTACTGCAAAGGACGCATACCAAACTCTTCCTGAAAACATTTACTCAGATAACTGGATGTACTGAATCCAACCCGGTCAGCAACTTCGGCCACCGTATGTCCTTCTTCCAAAAGTTGTGCGGCACGTTTCAGACGAATGGAACGGATAAAATTTGTCGGTGTCTTTCCTACCACTGAAACCAGTTTTCGATACAGCCCCGTGCGATCCATTCCCATGTCCCGACTCAATACCTCTACTGAATACTCGGGATTGTCTAGATTCTGTTCTACAAATTTCAAAGCCTTACGAAGAAACAATTCATCGGCCGCCGATAGCAAGGAGTTGTCCGGCGCAGCTTCCGGAGTTGCTTTCAGTTGTTCTTTCCTTTTCTCCTGTTGTTCCAGCAACTGGCGCATATTCATCAACAGTTCTTCCAAAGCCAATTCATTTTCAGCAGGCGACAGAGGGGACAGGACTCCTTCCGAAAGCTGGTCAACCAGTTCTTTCAACTCTACGGCATTATTCTGTATTTCCTTCAATTGCAGTTTGGTTCTGCCTTCATCCGTATGTTTTAAAATGGTATCCAAGGGAGAGATTATACGACTAATAGGTTCTGCCAGTTCCTGATTGATGTTTTGCAGGAAAGTGGACTTCATTTCATCCAGTTTCTCTCTTTGTTCACGTACCAGTTTTCGGCGTTTGCGTCGTATATATACAAAAACTAGGGCGATCAAGCTTCCCGTTGCGAACAGGAAATAAGAGAGATAAGCATAAGTGGTTTTCCAAAACGGAGCTTTTACGGTTATTTCAATTTCCGCATATTTTCCCGTCCACGACTCACTATTATCAGCGGCTTGCACTCTGAAAGTGTAAGTGCCAGGCGGCAAGTCAGTATAAGTGGCAGTACCCTTACCATCGGAAGAGCGGATTTCCCGTTCCGAATAGTCAATACCCGTCAGTTGGTAACGATAATAGGTCTGTGTGGGATTGATATAATTCAAGGCAGAAAACTCTAAAGTGAAAAAGTTCTGATCATAGTTCAGGATAATCTCTTTGGTCAAGGTTATAGGGCGTTGAAGTATCCTGTTACCATGATACATTTTTCCACTTTCCACACGTTCACCAAACAGATCAAAGCCCACGAATAAAGGTGCGGCATACGCCCGCTCCATTGTGGTATGAAGCGGAACAAACTTATTAAATCCATTAATACCACCCCAGTAGAGAGTTCCATCTTCTGCGACAAAAGAGGACCGCTCGCAGAATTCATCCGTAATCACACCATCGTACCGATTGAAATTTGCAAACGAATATCGTATCTGTTCTCCCTCTCCCGTTACAGTGATACGTGTTATCCCGTTAGAAGTAGATACCCAGATAGCACGATCTTGTGTTTGAATGATGGAACGGATAGAGTTATTGACCAATCCGTCCATGGTATGAAACGTGTTTTGTTGTCCGGTAGCTATGTTGCAAAGCAACAACCCATCTTCCAGACCAATCCAAACTTGCTTTTGTCGGTCTACAAAGATGGAAGTACACACATGAAAACTGGGGTTAAAGGTATATTCTTTTTGGGTACAATCATAAACAAACCAACCTTTCCGTGTAATGCCTGCTAAACGATCCTTCCCCAAAGATGCCAATTGGTAGACAGTCAAATTCTCCGTCTGAGGTAGTCCCTGCTCCTTTTCATATTGTCCGGTTTCGGGAGTAAATGTACCGAAACCCTGGTTTTCAGTACATAAATACAGAGTTCCGTCCGGTTGCTCCATAATGGAATGAATTGTCTGGCCGGACAACGGATAATGTCTGGTTTCTCCATCCGGCAGCATACAATAAAGTCCCTGTCCGACACTTCCCAACCAAGCACGTTGCCGACTGTCCTTAAACAGGGTATTGCAATTGACAGTGGACAATTCCTTGGAATATAAGTTTATGTCTCCATTAGAAAGATGATAGGAGAATAGTCCTTTCCGGGTCCCCACCCACATATTCTCCTGGTTTTGTGCTGCAATGCAAGTTACATAAAGATTCATATTTTCCGTAACGGGAAACAATGTCCTGCCAATATTCTGAAAACGGAAACGGTCCGGATGATAATACAGAATTCCCCGGTTCAAGGTCCCTACCCACATGCCACCTTGGCTGTCATTGTAAAGCGTACTCACTTCTGTATTTATATTGCGTCCGTCCACTAATTTCAAGGTTGGTATATATTGTTTTCTTTCCAGCCCCGCATCTATATTCCATAATCCTTTATGACAACTAATCCATATGCTTCCGTCTTTATCAACAGACAGGTAATTCAGCCAATAGCTTGTCTGCAACACGATGTTCCATTTTCTTCTTTCTACATCATAAGCCAACATTACCCCGCCTCTGTTACCATTGCATAACTGGTAGAAAGTATTCGTTCCCGGCACTACGTAAGATGTATTCCCATACACTCCTTCAGGAAGTTCATCCGACAGTTTCTGCCGATATATTTCCTTTTGTGACTCCATAGCGTAACAAATCAATAAACCGGAACGATAGAACAGATATAAGTTCCCGTCCAACACCCCAAGATCATAAACCTGATCGGTGGTATCTCCAATCAATGAAACACGATTCAGAAAAGTACTTGCCTGCAGAGTTGTCTTATCTATGCGTACCAAATCATCCTTATCCGTTATGACCCATAAATCCTTGGTCTTATCCATGAAAAAATCCTTCATCGGAGTATCTATCCCCCATAAAGCCAGCAAACTGTCCGGTCGCTCAATAAAGCATTCACGTCCTATATCCACCACCATCAGTTGGCGTTGATTTTTAAGCCACATATATCCGTGAGCATCTATATATTCGTGATGAAATCCGGAATAGTCTGATAAACGGCAGATAGCTTCCCGATCATAGTGCAGGTAACTGAAATTAGTACCGTCATATAAGTTCAGTAATCCTTCCGTAGTTATCATCATGCGCCCGTCCGGCAACTGAGTGATATTGCGCACCTTATTTCCGGACAATCCATGCGTTCCGTTAATTGGAGTAAAGACACAATGCTTTTCCGCAATACCGGATAGTGGAAAAATCAACAGAAGTAGCAGAATCAATATGTATTTCATAGCTTGGCATATACTTTTAGTATTGCAAATATACATCTTTATCACCATATAAATGAGGTATGAATGAAATGAATATTTCAATATTGAAGAGATGAGGTATAGACATAAAA